>OGZB01002014.1_pt1 | contig 10823 bp, 9 predicted proteins | sample 1576691 | NCBI WGS metagenome assembly OGZB01 (sample SAMEA3541479, study PRJEB24748) | human gut metagenome | biome: human gut; feature: human-associated habitat; material: faeces | place: China | collected 2012
TAAAAAACCACTTCCAATTCAAACAAAAGTCAATGCGGAAGGCAATCCAAATAACCGCTTTGGTTATGCAGCTACAAAAGATAAGGAATCTTATGTTTCTACTAAAGTTGAAACATTTGTGAAACCAGAAGCAAAAGCTCAAGATCCATCCGAAGCAGTTTCAGCTGGTAATGGTGGCAATGAGAACAATCGTTTTGGTTCATCTTTTGCGAAAGCAACTGTTGAAACTTTCCCAAATACAAATTATTCTTACAATGTTCATCCTTAAACAATAAGAATAAAAAGTAAATTGGACCAAGTCCAATGAAACGAAAGAGGCCGGATTTTTATCCAGCCTCTTTTTTATAAAAAAAGACTGACCATTGTAAGGCAACAAAGCTCTCACATGATATGGCCAGTCTCTTTTGTATTCTGAGATTTGAGAATGATTAGTCTACAGTTTGTTCAGATGCTTCTAATTTTTTTCCAAGGTCGATAATATATTGTTTGAGATCATCTTTGACTTGAGGGTGTTTCAAGGCATAGTCGATCGAAGTTTTCATGAAGCCGAATTTATCACCTACATCGTAGCGTTGGCCTTTAAATTCACGGGCAAAGACTCGTTGGGTCTTATTGAGGGTATCGATTGCATCTGTCAATTGAATTTCATTGCCAGCACCTGGTTCTTGATTTGCAAGAATATCAAAGATTTCAGGAGTCAAGAGGTAGCGTCCGATAATAGCGAGATCACTTGGAGCGCCGCCTTTGACGTATTTTTCCATGACTGTACCGGATACTTTCGAGCGGACCGGCACCTCCTGCAATGCCATAATGGAGCCGGCATACTCTCTCTGGATCGGCGTGTCCGACTTGAACGGTTTGAAAGTCGTGACCTTCATCGCCTGCTGCTGCCCCTGCTGCTGTTTGGCCGACCCGCATCCGCCGGTCATCATGCCGGCGGAAAGCAAAAAGCCTGCCGCCATGGCAGCTGCCAAAAATTTTTTATACTTCATACTCTGCCCCCTTACACATACCACCTTCATCGTGCGGTACTGTAGAAATCGCTAGTAATCGAATATAGATTATAATAGCAAAGAGTTGACTTTAAGTCAAGAAGAGGTTCGTTCAATTTTCGCAATCACCAGCCACCTCTGATCCCTGACTTCTATTTCACACTCACCCATTCCACCGGCACCTTCACGACAGCTTTGCGAAGCTGCCGGCTGCCACTTTCTCCCTGGCAGAGCGGGCGATGGAGGTCTTCGGGGAAGAATACGGCAAAACGGCCCTTCTTGAAATGAATTTTCGTTTCCGGATCTTTTCCTGCTTCATAAAAATAAAGGTCTCTGTCCGGATGACTTTCTATGCATTTCCCGGCATCAAAAATTGTCTCAATCCCGATCCATTCTTCTTTGCCTTCCACTTCATACTGAACATCAATAAAATCCTTGTGCCCTTCAAGTTTCCTCTGAGCAGAAGGCTCCGTCGGTGAAGTCTCCACATTCATATTGCATCCTTTGATTTTATATTTTCCATCAGGAACGCCTGCAAAATCAAACTGGGAAGCTTCCTTGAGAACCTCGTAAATAAAATCAGGCATTTGGGCCTTGTACGCATCCAGATGTTTCATGTCTCCCATAATCATAATAATTCCACTTTCCTTTCCTACAGGTATCCCTTTAATAAAACAGCAGCTTCTATTGAGGATTTGACCTCAATTGCTCCCGCATTTATTTTATGATTCCCGAAAAGTCATCAAAAAAATAAATGTCTGAACACTTGCTAATGATTTATCTTAACACATTTTTTTACTCTGATGTAATAGCTTTCTTCCAATAAAAATTTTATTTCTCTTATATAAATATACGGCAAAAAGATGCCTAAAATATCCCGCTTGGTCCAAAGGATTGGAATCCTGAAAATGACATCATAAATTATTTGACACAGGGAATTGCCTATGATATAGTGCTAGTAATTAAAAATAAGCAATGAAGAGAAGAGTAGGCAGAAAAGACTATACCAGAAAGCTCCGGCAGATGGAAAGGAGCATAGGGATATTTGCTGAACATGGCCTCTGAGCTGGGATTGCTGAATAATGAAGCATCCCGGGTGTGCCCGATACAGCACTAAGGTATTAAGGCAAAAGCCGGCGTACCTGATGAGATTCATGCAGCGATGTATGGATAAACTTGGGTGGTAACACGAATCTTTCGTCCCTTTGGGGATGGAGGATTTTTTTATTGGTGTAGAAGGAGGTCTCCCATGCCTTTCTATAATGGTACATTATTTCAAATCAATGAAAAGGAAATGCTCAGATATGCAGGAATGAATCCTTCTTCAAAGGATTTTCCTCCCGAAGAAGTGAGTTCTGCGGTCAGAGAGGCGCTTGCCCTTGCAGAGCCCAGGGGAATCTGGCAGGTTCTTCCCTATGACAATAAAAACGGCATCATCTGCGGAGACTTCCCCATGAAGCTTGAAGGAAATGCCATCAAGCATCATCTTGCCAACTCTTCATCCGTTGCCGTCCTGGCAGTCACGGTCGGAGATGAGATTGAAAAACAGTCCGATGCTCATTTTAAAGCAGGTGAATATGTAAAAGGCCTTCTTTTAGATGCAGCAGCTACTACGTCTGTTGAACACCTGGCTGACCAGGTCGATGAACTTATCCAGAAAGAAGCTTCAAAGAATGGCGAGAAAACCGTCTGGCGCTTTTCACCAGGATACGGGGACTGGCCGATTTACCAGCAAAAGCAGTTCTGCCAGTTGATTCAGGCTGAAAAAATAGGAGTCTCCGTGACGGATCACTCCATGCTTTTCCCAAGAAAATCAGTTTCGGCCATCATCGGCCTTTCAGGCACGATCCAGAGGGATAAGCCCCCGAAGTGCTCCACATGCTCATTTCTAAACTGTCAATTCAGGCATTAATCGTAATACAGGTATAAGGAGGGTTTCATTATGGTATTTTTTGACGGCGGTATGGGGACGATGCTCCAGAAGTATGGATTATCAAATAGTGAATGTCCGGATTATCTCAACATCTCCCATCCGGAAATTGTCCAGCGTATTCATAAAGAATATGAGGCAGCGGGATGCCAGTTCATTACAACAAACACATTTGGCTCTTCCCCGCTGAAGCTTGAGGATTATGACCTTCAGGACAAGGTAGAAGTCATTACAGAAGCAGCCGTAAAGAATGCAAGAGAAGCATGCAGCAGCCGCGTTAAGATTGCAGGTGATATGGGACCGACCGGACGTTTCTTAAGTCCTCTTGGCGATTTATCATTTGACGAGGCATGCGAAAACTACTACCGTCTTGCCAAAGCTCTTGCCAACGCCGGAGCCGACTGCCTTATCATTGAAACCATCATAGATATTCAGGAAATGAAGGCCGCACTGATTGCCGCCAAAGCTGCGTCAAACCTTCCGGTCATCTGCCAGATGACGTATGCCGAAGACGGAAGAACCATTACAGGCACTCCTCCTAAAGCCGCTGCCATTCTTCTTGATTCCATGGGTGCTGATATCATTGGAGCCAACTGCTCGCTCGGGCCGGACAAACTCTTCAATGTTGCAAAGGAAATGATTGCCGCAACGAATAAGCCCATCATCATCCAGCCAAATGCAGGAATGCCCGTACTGGAAAACGGAGAAACACTCTTCCCGCTTTCTGCTGAAGACTTTGCCAGAGAAACAGCAAAATTTGCTGATATCGGCGTATCTTATCTTGGCGGATGCTGCGGAACGACACCGGAGCATCTTCATGCTTTAATCAAGGAACTTGAAAACAAACCAACTGTCACGCCTCCAAAGGTAAAGCCCTTTACTGCACTTACCTGCCGCACAGGCGTCGTCTATGTCGGTGATAATTACGCTCCCGTCAAGATTGGCGAAAGAATCAATCCGACAGGAAGAAAGACACTCCGGGAAGATATTCAGAAGGGAAGCTTCGTCTCCATTAAAAAGGAAGGGCTTGCTGAAGTGGCCGCCGGCGCTGACATTCTTGATGTAAATATGGGTGTCCCCGGAGTCGACCAGGCCGCCGCCATGGAAACTGCCATATCCCAGCTTTCCATGCTCTGCCCCGTCCCTTTCTCCATCGACAGCACGGATCCTGTCGTCATAGAAAGAGCCCTTAAGGTATATCCCGGCCGCCCTCTGATCAATTCCGTCAATGCGGCTGAAGAAGAGGCACTCGAGAAGATCCTGAAGCTTGCCAAGCAATATGGCGCTGCCGTCCTCTGTCTTCCGCTTGAGAAAGGAAATCTTCCTGCCACTGCCGAAGAACGAGTCAGAATCATTCACAGAATTGTAGAAAAGGCGGATGAAATCGGACTCAGACGCGAAGACCTTCTTTTAGACCCGCTGGTCCTCACAGTAGGGTCAGGAGAAAAAGGTGCCAGCGAAACTCTCCGCACCATCCGATTATATAAGGAAGAATTCGGTTTCCCCTGTGTCATGGGGACAAGCAATGTTTCCTTCGGTCTTCCTTCCCGTCCGCGCATCAACGCCGCATTCCTCACCATGGCATTTGCCTGCGGCATGAATGCCCCCATCATCAATCCTCTCGACCAGGGCATCAAGGATGCATTTATCAATGCAAAGCTCCTTCTTGGATTTGATAAAGGTGCTGCAAACTTCATCGCAGAAACCGCAAAGATGCCGGCGCCTGCCGAAAAGGCTGAAGCAAGCCAGGACCTTCCTCCCCTTGAACAGATCAAAGCTGCTGTAAAGAACGGCGAGAAGGAACAATCCGCCTCACTCATGAAGACGGCTTTAGATGCAGGCATCTCTTCGGAAACGATTATCAAGGAAGGGCTCACATCTGCCATGACTGAAATCGGTGACGGATATGGCGCTGGAAAAGTATACCTTCCCCAGGTCATGATGGCGGCTGAAGCCATGCAGTCTGCCTTCAGTGAATTAAAGAAGCTTCTTCCTGATATCAAGTCAAAAGAAAAAGGAACCCTGGTTATCGGCACCGTTCAAGGCGATATCCACGATCTTGGAAAGAATATAGTAGCTGCTCTCATGGAAAACAGCGGTTATAAAGTCATCGATTTGGGCAAGGACGTCAGTCCGGATGCATTTGTCAAAGCTGCAATCGAATACAAGGCCGATCTGGCAGGACTGTGCTCTTTGATGACGACCACTCTTCCTGAACTGGAATCTACCGTCAAAAAGCTGAAGGAAGCTGTCCCCTCTGTCGATATTCTTGTCGGCGGAGCCGTAGTAACACAGGACTATGCCAATGAAATCGGCGCCCCGAACTACTGCAAGGACGGAATTGCCGCTGTCCGCATCGCTGATCAGTTAATAGAAAAGAGGAATTCATAATGACAACACTAAGGGCCAAAAACAAGAATCACATCTTTACAATTACCGCTGAACTGGATCCGCCCAAAAGCGCTTCTTCTGAAATTACTGAAAAGCAGGTTGCAGAAATTGCCGATTACGTGGATGCTGTCAATATCGCTGACTGCCCCATGGCAAAGCTTCGGATGAGCCCGATTGCCCTCTCCTCTATCATTCAGCAGAAATACTGCGTAGAATCCATTTTCCACCTGACCTGCCGCGACCGCAACACAATCGGGCTTCAGGCAGAACTCCTGGGGGCCTATGCCCTTGGCGTACACAATATCCTCACTTTGACCGGCGATCCGCCCTCCATTGGCGATCATCCGGATGCCACAGGCGTATTTGATGTGGACTCCACGGGTCTTATAGAGATTGCACGCCGCCTTAATGAAGGCCATGACCTTAAAGGAAATCCGCTTGGCGCCGCAACAAACTTTTACATCGGCACTACAGCAAATCCAGGTGCTGACGACCTGGATAAGGAAATCCTTCGTCTGGAAGGCAAGAAAAAAGCCGGCGCGCAGTTCATCCAGACGCAGCCCGTCTATGAAATTTCTCAGGCTGAAAAATTTCTCTCCTATGCAAAAGACCTTGATCTCCCGATTCTCTTCGGTATCGTGCCCTTAAAGAGTTTCAAAATGGCCAATTACTTAAACGACAAGGTCCCGGGCATTTCCATTCCCCAGAGAATCCTAAAGGAAATGGAGACAGGAAACAGGGAAACGGGGCTTAAGCTTGCCTCTGAACTCGTACAGGGATTGAAGGATATCGGTACTGACGGCGTCCATTTGATGCCGGTCAATGATGTGGATGCTGTTCCTGTCATCGTGAAAAATCTCAAATAAATAACCAATAAAAAATGATTGCTCCCGTTATGGAAACAATCATTTTTTATTGGTTATTTTCGTTCTGTCCGCTTTTTCTCTGCTTCTTCGTCTTCCACCAGATGAAGCCATAAATCACCGTAACAAGGATAATGATGATCGTAAGCCGCATGGAATGTTCTTCCAGATTGACGACATCGTGCCCCAGGACAACTTCAAGCGCTGTCGAAGGCAGCTTGCCCAAAAGACAGCCGAAAGCATAGTCCTTGAACTTCATACTGGACAATGCGGCTATGGCCGTTATGAGGCCGTTTGGCATATACGGGATTGCTCTGGCCGCCGCAATTGCCTGCCAGCTTTCATAGGAATCCAGCTTTGACAGCGTCTTGCTCTTGTTGATCAGATTCATCGCCATTCCGCGGAACAGCGTACGCATGACATAGAAAGAAAGAATGACTCCGACTGTCTCAGCCAGCCATGAAATAATAACGCCCCAGAACAAGCCGAATATGAGGCCGTTTGCTGTGGAAATGAATATCGAGGGAAGAAATCCCACGATATTTATGATGACATCAATGAAGAAACTTACGAATGCTGCATAGATGCCAAATCCCTTGAGATAATGAATTGTTCCATGAAGATCGCCGTCTTTTGACAGATGATAGATTGTCGGATAGAACGAGGGGTCGATAAAATGGATTGCCGCCAGCATCAGGATCAGGATTCCCAAAAGGATCAGCCTGAATCTGCGTTCCCCTCTTTCATACCAGTTTCTTCTTCTCATCGACTAGAGACCTCGGATTCATTTTACAATTTCATCAACAACTTCCTGAATGGATTCTTTGATATTTTCCGGATTGATCACATCCGTAAAGCGTTTCTTCCTGTTTTCCAATTCTCCCAGCTGCGAAGGAATCGGAATCCCGGTATATTTCTTGATGGATCGCAGTGTATCATAAGGATTTTCCTCTGCCGCAATGCCAAGTGCCTCAGAAACAGCACCAGGGAATTTATAAGGATGCGCCGTACTGATAATGACGGTGTGCGTATGTCTTGTGACCTTGCCGCTGCGGCGGAGATTGTCATAAACAGCATATGCAACAGCCGTATGCGGATCCATCAGGTAATCATACTTTTCATATACATCGGAAATGGCTTTTCTCATGGTGTCAGAATCTGCCCAGCCACCAATCATTTCGCCTGATACCTTTTTACGCTCTTCCTCAGGAACACGGTATACACCGTTTTCCCTGAGTTCTGTCATGTCTTTCAAAACTTCATCAGACGATCCCGTCATGTAGTACAGGAACCTCTCAAAATTAGAGGAAATCAGGATATCCATAGAAGGAGATTCCGTCAGATGGAATTCCCTGTTGATATTGTATTCTCCGGTTTCAAAGAAATCTGCCAGCACCTTATTTTCATTAGATGCGCAAATCATCTGTCCGATAGGCGTGCCGATTTTCTTTGCAATCCATGCCGCCAGAATATTGCCAAAGTTGCCGGTAGGAACAACCACATTGAATGACTCTCTGGAGCCAATAGAACCGCTTCTAAGAAGGCTCAGCCAAATCCACACATAATATACGACCTGTGGAAGCAGGCGGCCGATATTAATGGAATTGGCGCTGGAGAACAGGACTCCCTTTTCAAGAGCTTCATCGCGCAGGTCACTCACAAAAATATTTTTCAAAGCAGACTGGGCATCATCAAAATTTCCTTCAATCCCCAGAACTTTGACATTTTCACCAAGCTGCTTCTGCATCTGATCCTTTTGCAGCGGGCTGACCCCGTGGGAAGGATAGAATACCATGATATGCACGCCTGGAACGTCTTTAAACCCTTCCAGAGCCGCTTTTCCGGTATCTCCTGAAGTAGCAGTCAGGATAAGCGTTTCCTTCCCATCCCCCAGCTTCTTCTTAGCATACACGAGAAGATGCGGGAAAAGTGAAAGCGCCAGATCTTTGAATGCGCATGTCCTCCCATGGAACATTTCGGCCATGGAAAAGGATTCGGACAATGTTTTTACCGGGACAATTTCAGATGTATCAAATGTACCGGTATATGCATCATGCGTCAGCTTGGATAAATCCTTCAGTGTAATATCCGTCAGAAAATGATGAAGTACAAAAGCTGCCAGTTCTTCGTAAGACATAGCTTTTAAAACATCAGCATCTAAAAATGGATCGGGCAGTTGTTCAGGCACATACAATCCGCCATCAGCAGCAAGCCCCTTCAGCAGCGCTTCTTCGGCTGTTACAGTCTCATTACTTCTGGTGCTTCTATAGTTCATAATACGCCTCCACACAGATAACTTTATACTTTATTTTATCATAAAATCTATCAATGGAATATAATATGCCGAAAGAATATAACGATTTACGATAGGCTTTGCCTGGTTTTATGATGAAATTCATAGAAGTACAGTTCATTTGCCGCTTTTCCTGTATAATTTTGCTTCTGCGCTGATTGTAGTGCCGCTCCTTATGCACTGGCGGAATCATTCGAATACATGTCCCGCTTTTTCAGGCAAAATAAAACCCGAAGCATTTCCATGCTTCGGGAATAGATTCTGGTGGATCATCAGGGGTTCGAACCCCGGACACCCTGATTAAGAGTCAGGTGCTCTACCAACTGAGCTAATGATCCGTTCAACGAATAGTATTATATCATTCCAATTTGTTTTTGTCAAATCTTTTTTTATTTCGGATTTGATCAAATGTACTGTTCGGAAGACGTAAGTTATTATAGCATGACACTCTTCATATTTCTAGTCCCCACGGCAAATTTTTTTTTACAAATTTTACCGATTAATAATGAATGCCATACTTGTGTTTCAAAGCCTCTATATCTTCTCTCATTTCCTGGTCGCATTTTTCAAGTTCTGCTTTGATATACGGCAGATTTCTTCTGACAAGGGCCGCTTTTTTGGCACTTGCCATCTTGTAAACATGTGCCAGTTCCTTCTTGTATGAAGCCATGAGATCCTGCATTTCTTCATCAGTCAGATTCTCATTGATCAATTCTCTTGCATCCTTCTCATTTCCCATGACTGTCTCCTTTCAAGCCAAATAAAATGTAAAGAAAAACACTCCATAGAGGAGTGAATTTTCTCTTATATAAATCCGATCAAATCGGTTGTCATCAATGGAGCGCCTAGAGGGATTCGAACCCTCGCACCCGGTTCCGGAGACCGGTGCTCTATCCCCTGAGCTATAGGCGCTTAACGAGATTAATTATACCATAGATCTTACTGCCTGAAAAGGAACAGCCCGGGTGCCCTGCATCCATTATTTATTCATCTACATAGATTCTTGGAACCCGCTTCAGCCCGCACATGACTTCATGCGGTATGGTATTTACTATGGCAGCAATTTCTTCCGGATAGATCACTTCGTCTCCCTGACGGCCAAGGAGAACGACTTCATCCCCCACCTGGACATCATCACCAGCTGTAATCATCATCTGGTCCATGCATATGCGTCCAATGATGCGGTGCCTCTTTCCGTTGACCAGGACACTTCCCTTATTGGAAAGAGCCCTGTGGAATCCATCCGCATACCCGATCGGGATTGTTGCTGTTCTCATATCTTCTTCCGCTACATATGTCCCGCCGTAGCCAATCGCCTCTCCTTTGCGGAGAACCTGCACATGGGTAATATGGCTGATGAGGCGCATCGGATACTCCAGATCCCACATGTTGTCCATTTCATCGGAGGGATGCGGCCCGTAAAGAATGATTCCGGGCCTTGCCAAATTATACCAGCTCTCCGGCATGTCAAGGACGCCTGCACTGTTGGCGGCTGAAATGATAAATCCTTTCTCCAGTCTTTGCGGCATATGGGAAAGAGCTTCCTCAAATTTTTCCAGCTGCTTTCTTGCTGTAGTTTTATCATGGATATCCGCTTTTGCCATGTGCGTAAAAGTGCCATGGATATGGATATGCGGATATTTCTTTAATTTTTCAAGGAAGCCCTCTACATCTTCAGGATGCGTGCCTATCCGGTTCATACCCGTATCAATAGGAAGCCATACCTCAAGTATTTTCCCCTGGCCCTCTGCCGCTTCTTCGAAAGGTTCCAGTTCCACTGTATCATCCACAGGAACAATTAAATCATACTTTACCGCTGTTTCTGCTTCTTCAGGAAGCGGAAGTCCCAATGTGAAAACAGGGCAGGTGAATCCATCCTTCCTAAGTGCCACGCCTTCTTCTACTCTGGCTACAGCAGCTGAGTTGTATCCCTCTTCAAGAGCAATGCGCATCGTTTCAGAAGCGCCATGACCATAAGCATCTGCTTTAACGACTGCTGTGCAATCCACATGCGCCGGCAAATGACTGCGGATAACCCTCAAATTATGACGAAGGGCACTGCGATTGATTTCTATGTAGGAAACTGACATATGGAATACCTCCTCCAAATAAAAAAGCACCTGGAACCACAGATTGGATTTGACCCATTACTGTATCTATGAAGCCCCAGTGCTCCCTTATTGTATTTTTACACCAATCAAAGTGCGCATAAAAATACGTCAAATTTATTTCTTCCTATCATAAAACAAATACTGAAAAAAAGAAAGATACGAATAAAATTATTATCGAGTAAAGATCTATTCCCGAATTGCAATAATAAGTTGAACACCCGGCGAACCTTTATGCAGTAAGTG
>OGZB01002035.1_pt1 | contig 10760 bp, 10 predicted proteins | sample 1576691 | NCBI WGS metagenome assembly OGZB01 (sample SAMEA3541479, study PRJEB24748) | human gut metagenome | biome: human gut; feature: human-associated habitat; material: faeces | place: China | collected 2012
GAATAACGGTAGGGCATGAAATGGTGGGCGTTGTTGAACAGGTTGGGAGTTTTTCACAAGAAAACCGGGCGTGGATATATTTTCTGCGCCCGGCTGTTTCCTGTTTATGCTTCTTCCTCTGTCGTCTCTTCTTCCTCTTCTGCAAGAAGCTGTTTTTCGATATACAGAGTCAGATTGTTGATTACATCATACGGAGAACCTGACATCGTGCAGCCAGCCGCACGGATATGGCCGCCGCCGCCGAATACGGCTGCGATTTTGCTCACATCAACCAGCTCGTCGGAGCGGAGGCTTACTTTGAAGACCTGCGGCTCCAGCTCATACAGGAAGATCGCTACGTGAACGCCTTCTGTATTTTTTAACTGGCTGACAATGCCGTCCATATCTCCCGTTGTCAGGCCATAGAAGTCCATGACCTTCTTCCGCACGATACCGACAATACACTGCTTGTCGAGAAGCATGATGCTCTCTGTCAGCGTGCGTCCCATAATCTGATTCTGTACGTATGTTTTCTTGAAGAATGCATCCTCGATGATTCTGGTAAACGGAACTCCCTTTTCCATCAGAGCGGCCGCAACCCGCATCGTGTGCGGAGAGGTGCTGCTGTACTGGAATACGCCGGAATCGGTCACAATACCAGTGTACAGCGCCTCGGCGCACGGCTCGGAGATCTTTTCTTCCTCCAGAAGTCCGAACAGCACCTCGCAGGCAGAGCTTGCATCCGGCTCTACGTGATTGATTTCGCAATATTCTGTATTCGTCACATGGTGATCGATGCAGATCGTCTTTCCCGCTTTTGCAAGAAGCGGTACGGCAACGCCGATGCGTTCCTCGCTGGATACATCCAGAAGGACCACAAGGTCGTACGCTTTCTCTTCACAGCTTGTCTTTACCTCAGAAAAGCCCGGAAGATAGGAAAATTCCGGCCGTGGATCCTCAAGATAGACATCTGCCTGAATCTCCGGCCGATTGTCGCGAAGATACTGGTATAATCCCAGGCAGGAACCGATGCAGTCACCGTCCGGACGAACGTGTCCGGCGATGGCCATGCAGGAGACTCCGTTTAGAATTTCATCAATTTTCTTCATTTTCCTCATCCTTTTTGTCTTCTTTGTGTGTTACTTCATCAATCAGTTTCGACATCGTAACGCCATATTCAATCGACTCATCCAGGACAAAGGTCAGCTCCGGTGTATTGCGGAGGTTAATGGTCTTGGCCAGCATACGGCGGATGAAGCCCTCCGCGCTCTTTAAGCCGCGGATGGTTTCTTTCTTCGCCTCATCATCGCCAAACACACTGATATATACTTTACACGTCTTCAGATCCGGCGCTACCTCTGCCGCTGTGACAGAGGTCATCATTCCGATGCGCGGATCCTTGATCTCGTTCCGGATGATGTTGGAAAGCTCTTTCTGTACTTCCCCGTTGATCCTGGTGTTTTTAATACTGTTTTTTCTCAACTTAATTCCTCATTTCTATCTCGGCACTTCTACCATGATATAAGCCTCGACCTGATCGAACTCCTGAAGATCGTTGAATCCTTCAAATACAAGACCGCACTCATAGCCGGAGCGCACTTCTTTGACATCGTCTTTGAAACGTTTGAGGGATGCCAGATTTCCTTCGAAGATCTGGTTTCCTTCGCGGCTGATTCGAACTTTGCAGCCTCTCTGGAACGTTCCGTCCAGTACATAGCTTCCGGCGATCGTTCCGACACCGGATGCCTTGAAGAGCTGACGTACCTCGGCATGGCCGATAACTTTCTCTTCGTAAACCGGCTCAAGCATACCCTTCATGGCTGCCTCAACATCCTCAATTGCCTGGTAGATGACACGGTACAGACGGATGTCTACGCCGTTCTGCTCTGCCATGGATTTTGCGTTCGCATCCGGGCGTACGTTAAATCCGATAATGATGGCGGAAGATGCGGTTGCCAGCATAACGTCGGACTCGTTGATCGCACCGACACCGCCGTGGATGACGCGTACGGCAACTTCCTCGTTGGAGAGTTTGACAAGACTCTGTTTTACTGCCTCGACAGATCCCTGTACATCGGCTTTGACAACGAGTGCCAGTTCTTTTAAGTTACCCTCCTGAATCTGGTTGAACAGATCATCCAGGGACATCTTCGCTTTTGTCTCCTCAAGCAGGTTCTTCTTGTTCTCTGCCACGAAGGTTGCTGCGAAGTTCTTTGCTTCTTTATCGTTATCGGTCTGAACGAGGATCTCTCCTGCGTTCGGAACATCGGAAAGTCCGAGAATCTCAACCGGAGTAGACGGGCCTGCCTCTTTGACGCGGCGTCCCTTATCATCCATCATCGCACGGACTTTACCGGAGCATGCGCCTGCTGCGATGTAATCGCCGACATGCAGGGTACCTTTCTGTACCAGAATGGTAGCAACCGGTCCTTTTCCTTTATCCAGCTCAGCCTCGATGACAAGACCTCTTGCTTTCCGGTTCGGGTTTGCTTTCAGCTCGAGCACTTCGGAAGTCAGAAGGATCATCTCAAGCAGATCGTCGATACCTTCGTTGTTCTTTGCAGATACCGGAACGAATACGGTGCTTCCGCCCCAGTCCTCCGGAATCAGTTCGTACTCAGAGAGCTCCTGTTTTACACGCTCTACGTTTGCGCCTGGTTTATCGATCTTATTGATCGCAACGATGATCTCAACGCCGGCTGCTTTTGCATGGTTGATTGCCTCAACGGTCTGCGGCATCACACCGTCGTCTGCTGCGACAACGAGAATGGCGATATCCGTTGCATTGGCTCCACGCATACGCATAGCGGTGAATGCCTCATGTCCCGGGGTATCGAGGAACGTAATCTTCTGTTTGTTAATTGAAACGGTGTATGCACCGATGTGCTGGGTAATACCGCCAGCCTCGCGGTCGGTGACATGGGTGTTCCGGATGCAGTCCAGAAGAGATGTTTTACCGTGGTCAACGTGTCCCATAACGCAGACTACCGGCGGACGCGGAACCATGTCTTTTTCATCCTCTTCGTCCTCTTTTAAGAGCTCTTCGATCACATCGACTTTCTCTTCCGGCTCAGCGATGATGTTATAATCAAGCGCGATTTCCTGTGCTTTTTCGAAATCGATCTCATGGTTTACGGTAACCATCGTTCCTTCCATGAACAGTTTCTTTACGATGACTGCCGGCTGCATTTTCATCTTCTCAGCCAGCTCGCGGATGGTCATTTTCTCCGGCAGGGTAATCTCCTTTACCTCGTCCTTCGGAGCTTCCTGTTTCGGTTTGTTGACCGGTTTCTGGAGCGCTTTCGGGAGTCTGGACTGCTGATGATGTCCCTGGTTCGGACGGTTTCCGCCTCTTCCTCTGTCTTCACTGAATTTATTTTCTCTTAAAGAATCTTTGTTTTTGTCTTTTTCTTTTCTTCCTGTATCACGGCCTGGCTTCTTGATGCCAAGGCTCATTGTATCGCCTGCAGAGCTCTTATGCTCGGTTCTGCGGCGGTCTCCTCCCGGACGGCGGTTCTGATTCTGGGAATCATCATCCTTTCCTGCGAACGGTCTTCCGCCATTATTTCCCGGTCTGCCTCCGTTTGGACGTGCGGAACGCTCACCGAATGGTCTTCCGCTTCTCTCACCGTTTCCACTTCTTCCGCCGTTATTGCGGTCTCCTCCCGGACGGTCTCCGCTGCGGTTCGGGCGGTCTCCATTGTTTCCGCCGAAGCGGCGTTCTCCCTGCGGACGGTCTCCGCTGCGGTTCGGGCGTTCTCCGTTATTGTTGAAACGGCGCTCTCCCTGCGGACGGTCTCCATTGCGGTTCGGACGGTCTCCATTTCCGCCGTTTCCGTTTCCACGGTTCGGACGGTCCTCGCTTCTTCCGTTTCCATTGCGGTTTCCTTCCGGACGGCCGTTTCCGCGGGACGGACGGTCTTTTTTCTGTCCCTGGTTCTTTGTGAACTCTTTTGCTTCTTTACTTGTTGCGTTCTGCGGACGCACAACGGAAATAATTTTCTTTTTCTTCGGTTTTGCCTGCTCTTCCGGTTTCTTCATTTCCATATTTTCTGTATCTTTCTTTTCCAATGATCTTTTCTCCTCTTTCTGCGGTTTTCGTGTTTCCTGCATCCATCCACCGACCTTTCCGGCCTTACGCCTTACGCTTCTGCCAACAATGCTGCTATTTTTTCTGCAAAATGCGCTTCACATACGGCAAGGGAAGAACGGTATTCTCTTCCGATGGCTCTTCCAAGCTGCTCTTTGTCCCCAAAAAGAATGCATGGCACTTTATAGTATGCACACATATTGCGAAATTTCTTCTGTGTATTGGCCGACGCCGTTTCCGCCAGAATGACAAGGTATGCGCTGCCGCTCTTTACGGCCTGCTCGGTCGCAAATTCGCCGCTCGATACCTTACCCGCCTTCATGGCAAGGCCCAGCATGGATAATCCTTTACTTTGACTGTTCAATCTTCGCAAATGCCTCCTTTAACTGCTCAGAAACCTCTGATGGAATTTCTGCCTTCAGAGAACGAGAAAGTCCTTTGTTTTTCATTGCTTTCCCCAGACATTCCAGAGAGCAGACATAAGCACCGCGTCCGTTCATTCTTCCGGTTGTGTCCGGAACAATCGTTCCTTCGGTGGTTTTCACCACGCGGATCATTTCTTTTTTGTTTTTCATTTCATTGCAGCCAATGCATTTACGCAGCGGCACTTTACGAACTGTACTCAAATGCTCATCCCGCCTTTGTTTTTATTTTAATTACTCTTCGTCTCCGGCTTTCTCTGCTGTTTCTACATCATTCTCGTCGAAGTCTTCTTCTGCAGAGATGGTTTCCTCCTCTGCTGCGGACTCATCGTAATTGCCCTCTTCCTCGTATTCCTCTTCTTCTACGTAGTCGAAGTCTCCTGCCTCGCGTGCCTGGGTCTCGCTCTTGATGTCGATCTTGAACCCGGTCAGACGTGCGGCAAGTCTTGCGTTCTGTCCCTCTTTACCGATGGCAAGGGAAAGCTGGTAATCCGGAACGATCACTTTTGCGGTCTTCTCATCCGGGTCTGCCATAACGGAGATAACTTTTGCCGGACTCAGTGCGTTCTCGATCAGGAGTGCCGGGTTCTCATCCCATGTGATGATGTCGATCTTCTCGCCGTTCAGCTCGTTGACAACCGCGTTGACACGGCTTCCGTTCATACCGACGCATGCGCCGACTGCATCGACATTCGGATCGTTGGACCATACTGCCATTTTTGTACGGCTTCCCGCCTCACGGGCAATGCTCTTGATCTCTACGATGCCTTCCGCAACCTCGGAAACCTCAGACTCAAAGAGACGTTTTACGAGTTCCGGATGGGTACGGGATACCATAACCTTCGGTCCCTTGGTTGTATTCTTTACTTCCAGAACGTATACTTTCACACGCTGGGTCGGCTCAAATTTCTCGCCTTTGACCTGCTCGTTCTCGGTCAGCAGAGCGTCTACTTTACCGAGGTTGATGCTGACGTTGCGTCCTACATAGCGCTGTACCACACCGGTAACCACATCGTGCTCTTTCTCGAAGTACTGATCAAACAGAACTTTACGCTCTTCCTCACGGATCTTCTGAAGAATGACGTTTTTGGCATTCTGGGTTGCAATACGGCCGAACTCTTTGGATTTGATTTCTACCGGAACGATATCGCCGAGTTCATAGCGGGAGTCTGCACGTTTTGCATCGGAAAGGGCGATCTCCATGATCGGATCCTGTACCAGATCAACAACGGTTTTCTCTGCTACGACTTTGAAATCACCAGTCTGGGCGTTGATGCTTACCTTTACATTATCTGCTTTGCCAAAATGGTTTTTACAGGCCTGGATCAGCGACTGCTCAATTGCCTCAAGCAGGGTATCTTTGCTGATATTCTAATAGCTCCTTTTGTAGATTTACGTTGACTAGCAGTAAGCTCAAGCAGGGTATCTTTGCTGATATTCTTCTCTTTCTCAAGAACTTCAAGGGCCTCCATTAATTCTGTATTCATTTTTCTCTTTTCCTCCTGTATCTGCGTCTGTTTAGAAATCAAATGCTAAACGGATCAATGCAATATCGCTTTTCTGGAAGACGCGCTCTGTTCCGTCCTCCTCCAAAATGGTCACACTGTTATCATCATATGCGGTGAGTATTCCGTAAAATTCCCGGTTTCTCTCGATCGCACGGTATGTCCGGATTTCCAGCTCTTTTCCCATGCTTCTCCTGTAGTCTTTCTCTTTTTTCAGCGGACGTCCAAGGCCCGGGGAGCTGACCTCCATGATATAGGCGTCATCGATAAAGTCCTCTGCGTCCAGCCGGTCAGAAAATGCACGGCTGACGATTTCGCAGTCATCCACGGTGATTCCGCCTTCTTTGTCGATGTAAGCACGCAGATACCAGGTACCGCCCTCTTTGACATACTCCACATCCACCAGTTCAAAACCATTGGCTTCTACAATCGGAGTGATCAGTTCTTCTGCCTTCTGTTCGTATTCTTCTCTTCTGCTCAAATCCTCACCACCTTTTTGATTCAGGGAAACTTTCGAAAAATTCTTTCATTTCCCTGTACACAAGAAAGAGTGGACGAAATCGTCCACTCCTTAACAGTCACTTATTAACAACTTTACTATAGCACCTTTTCCGTGCAATTGCAAGGGTTAATTTTCAAAATATCCTTTATTTATCGCCTTTTCCGGCTTTTTTGTTCGCCGGTTCCGGGCAGATGTGGACATCGAGCTGGTTATACGGGATGGAAATTCCCGCCGCGTCAAACTCTTCTTTGATGCGCTCATTCATTTTCCATTTGACCGGCCAGTAATTTTCCGTTGCGACCCAGGCGCGGAGACCGACCGTAATCGCGCTCTCGCCCAGCTCATCTACGAAAAACTGCTGTTCCTCCGACTGAAAATGCGGTTCCTCCTCAACGAGGCGGCGCAGGATGTCCTTCGCTTTTTTGATATCGGACTCATAAGAAATGCCGACTTTGATCTCCAGCTTTCTCCGGTCCATCGCCGTCACGTTGATGATGGTGTGGTTCGTCAGATTAGCGTTCGGGATCATGATGGTACGGTTGTCGATGCTGTTGATTGTCGTATAATACATCTCAATCTTCTTAACCGTTCCCTCCTGACCTTCGCCCGGAAAAATGATGTAGTCACCGACCTTAAATGGCTTCAGCAGCAGAATCATCACCCCGCCTGCAAAGTTCGAGAGACCGCCCTGCAATGCCAGGGATACGGCAACGCCGGCGGAGGCGATAGCTGCTGCGATCGACGCTTCGGATACGATACCGAGCTGAACGATAATGGTCAGCACCAGCAGCGTGTTCAGACTGTATTTCACCATGGAAACGGTGAAACTGACCACCGCCTCCTCCGTGTGAAAACGCCGCATGTTTTTCCGGATCAGACCACAGAGCCACAGGATCAGTTTGCGTGCAACCAGAAACAGAATTACTGCAAACACGATCTTCAGCACCAGATCGGCAGCCGAAGAGGCCTTGTCGATCCAGTATTCATAGACGCGTTCCGCCGCTGTCAGATTCACCATGTGTTATCTCTCCTCTGTCTCGAATTTTCTCTGCAGCTCCTCGCCGAGTTCACTCATGCCTGTGCTTTTTTTCGTTTTTGTCTCTGGTTTTGCCTCTGATTTTGTTTCCGGCTTTGTTTCCGGCTTTGTAGCCGGCTTCTTTTCCGGATCGGCGGCTGCGCGGTATTTTTCCACAGCTTTTGCTGCCTCTGCCGCTGCAGATTTTCCGGCTTTCACCAGCTTGTCCACCGTCTGCTCTACCGTTTTCACCGGTTTGCTGTCGATCGCCTGCTTTACGGCTTTCTCCACCTTCTCTGTCGCAGTCGTAGTTCCCTGCTTTTTCTCTGCGGTTTTCACCGTTTTTTCCGATACCTTTTTCTCTGCTTTTTGGGCAGTCTTTGTTGTTTTCTTTGCTTTTACTGCTTTTACTGCTTCTTCCGTTTTTCCAGCCGGTTTTCCCTTCTTTCCGGTTTTCTTCTCTGCTGCCGCTTTCGCTGCAGTTTTTGCCTTTGCGCTCTTATTGCTTGCAGCGCCCGTCTCCGGCTTCGTATAAGAAAATACCTGAACAGAAAGCGGTGCGAGTTTTACGGTAATCGAGTTTTTCCGCTCGTCGCACTCTGTTTTTTTCGACATTTTCACGCGTGGATTTCCGACGCCTGTTCCGCCATAGCTTTCCGCATCGCTGTTGAACATCTCTTTGTACTTTCCTGGATACGGCACACCAATGCGGAAATCATCGTACTCGACATTCGAGAAGTTGCATACGACAAGCAGCGTATCTTCTTTCTTCCTTGTTCTGCGAAGGAAGATCAGAAGATTCTTTTCCCACTCCATGCCATTGATCCACTCAAAGCCCTCCGGCTTTTCGTCAAGCTGATACAGTGCCGGATTTGCCTTGTAAAACGCATGCAGTGCTGCCATATAGTTCTTTAACTGCAGATGTTCCTTGTCCTCAAGAAGCTCCCAGGACAGGGACTGTTTCTCATTCCACTCTTTTTCCTGTCCAAATTCCTGTCCCATAAACAGAAGCTTCTTTCCGGGATGCACCATCTGATAAGCGTACGCCAGACGAAGATTTGCCATTTTCTGCTCCGGTGTACCCGGCATTTTGGTATACATAGACCCTTTCAGGTGAACCACTTCATCGTGCGACAGACTCAGCATGAATTTCTCCGAGTATGCATATACCATAGAAAAAGTCAGCTGATCGTGATGTGCCCCGCGGTATACCGGATCGTTTTTCATATATTCCGTAAAATCATTCATCCAGCCCATGTTCCACTTGTAGTCGAAGCCAAGTCCTTCATCGTCGAGTTCTCCCGTCACCTTCGGCCATGCGGTCGATTCCTCTGCGATAAGACGCGCATCCGGGAACTCTTTTTTGAAGATGGAGTTCAGATGTTTTAAAAATTCGATTGCCTCAAGGTTCTCATTTCCGCCGTAGATATTTGCGACCCACTCCCCGTCCTGCTTGCCATAATCAAGATACAGCATCGATGCAACCGCATCCATACGGATTCCGTCGGCATGGTACTCTTTTGCCCAGAAAAGCGCATTGGCGATCAGGAAGTTCTTTACTTCCGGTCTGCCGTAATTGTAAATCAGCGTGCCCCAGTGTGGATGGGATCCCTGTCTCGGGTCAAAATGCTCGTACAGACACGTTCCATCAAACGCAGAAAGTCCGAAGGTATCGCGCGGGAAGTGTGCCGGTACCCAGTCGAGAATAACACCAATGTCGTTCTGGTGCATCGTATCCATAAAATAGCGGAAGTCATCCGGCGTTCCGTATCGTGCTGTCGGTGCGTAATAGCCCGTTACCTGATACCCCCAGGACTCGTCAAGAGGATGCTCCATCACTGGCATCAGTTCTACATGGGTGTAGCCGAGCTCTTTGACGTAAGAAGCCAGCATCGGAGCGATCTCACGGTAGTTATAAAATTCACGGCCATCGTCCGGTTTTTTCCAGGAGCCAAGATGCACTTCATAAACAGAAATCGGCGCTTTGTCGCCCTGTGTGACACCACGCTTCTTCATCCAGTTCTCATCCTGCCAGGCATATTTTCCAAGATCAACCACAACACTCGCATTGTTCGGACGCAGCTGTGCTGCATTCGCGTATGGATCCGATTTCAGATACGTCAGACCGCCCTTTGCCTTAATTTCATATTTATAGATGTCGCCCGCGCGAACACCGGGGATAAAGAGTTCATAGATCCCGGACTCCAGAAGATTCATCTGATATGCTCTTCCGTCCCAGTTATTGAAATCCCCGACAACGCTGACACGGATCGCATTCGGTGCCCAGACAGCGAAGTAAACACCACTGATACCATCGATCTTTACCGGGTGTGCACCCAGCTTCTCATAGATGGAATAGCAGATGCCGTTTTCAAACTGTTTCTGTTCCTGCTCGGTGAACTGCATCGGATAGGCATACGGATCGTAATGCTCCATCTGGTTTCCGTCGCCGTCCCAGTAGATCAGCGTATAGGACGGAATTTTCTTTCCCGGAAGCAGCACAGCGAAAAATCCCGCCTCATCCTCGCAAACCATCTCGGTCTGTTTTCCGTCGCGGATCGTATGTACGGCTGCACGGGTTGCACCCGGGAAAAACGCCTGAATCAAAATACCATCCTCCGTTACGCGCGGTCCCAAGATGTCTCTTGGATGATTTTCCTCAGAATAGACCACGGCTTCTATTTCCGCCCAATCCATATAATCGTATAATTTTTCTTCCATTTTCAAAATTATAACCCCTCCTTTTTTATTTTACGTGCTCTCGCTGCTGCTTCCCCCATACAAAATCGCATAAAAAAGCACTCATTCATGCCAGAGCGTGTTTGAAAAAAGCTTTTCGTGAGCTGCGAGTCCCATTTTCAGCCCAAACGGTCTGCAGCAACCGGATAAGGTCAAAACAGATCGCGAAGTGGGGCTTGCAGATTGTGGAAATGATTTTTCAAATTCTGTTTTTATTCTACCATCCTAACTGCGATTGTACAATGCAAATCTGGTTTGTTTTTTATTCATTTCCTACGATTACGGCAAGATCTTCATCTGTCGTCTGCATCTCATCGTTCTCAAACCAGATACTGTAAATGTTCTGTGAAGTCAGTGTTTCCAGGGACTCCCTGGAAAGCGATTCGGCCTGATAATCAGAAAATGCTGCAAGCAGCGTATTGGCACAGCCATATTCACCGGAATAGACGATCACCATTTCCAAACTGAAAGACGAAGATACGTATGAGCGTATTGTCGATGGTTATCT
>OGZB01002037.1_pt1 | contig 10746 bp, 10 predicted proteins | sample 1576691 | NCBI WGS metagenome assembly OGZB01 (sample SAMEA3541479, study PRJEB24748) | human gut metagenome | biome: human gut; feature: human-associated habitat; material: faeces | place: China | collected 2012
TGCTCTGCTCTGCTCTGCTCTGCTCTGCTCTGCTCTGCTCTGCTCTGCTCTGCTCAAAATTGTGTTGCCATTTTCTGCAAATGTCAAGAGTTTATCACGGTAATACTCGTACTGCTTCTGCCGGGCTTCAATTTCTGCAGGCAAACCAATGTTGAGGTCGGAGCATATCTTCTCAAAGTTATCCAGTACTTTCACAATACGGTTCTGGACATCGAGGGAGGGAACGGGCACAGGGAAAGCATTCAGCATAGGTCTACGAATAGACGCAACCGAACCTTGAAACATCGTTTTCTGAATGTATGGCAAAAATTTCGCCTTCATGTAATGGAAATAGTATTTAGGCACAACTTTCGGTGTGTTGATGTGAATACGGTATGCACGCTGGTGTAGGGCATACCTCCCTTCGATATAATGATATACCTTTCCTACACCTACACCATCACCCGCCGTTATAATTGCCGCTTCATCATACTCAAAATCGTTTTTTCGCAACGGTTCCTGAGAACGAACAAAAAACGGATATTTGCCATCTTCCACCGCCTCGTTCGTATTTCTATTACCTGTACTAATGTCCGCGATTTCGCAGAGCATCCTCCATCGAAAATCAATTGTCCCCCCCCTGAGGACATCAAAAGTCAGCAACTTATCCCGATAGAATTCATACTGCTTTTGGCGAGCTGTAATCTCAGCCGTAAGCTGATTTTGTAATTCCACAATATTTTCCGTATAATCATCTAAAATGCGAACAATCTCGCGCTGAATTTCTATCGGTGGAATCGGCACTTTAATTTCGCGAATAGCAGGAACACTTGAATGAACAACCTTACTTTTAACTTTTCCTTTGCTCTTTTGCTGACGTGCATCTGTTGTTGCTAATGCATAGCTCAAATACTTAGGATTCTGATTATGTTTCAATACAACAATATCTCCACCTGCCAAACATTTCTCATGCCCTATGTACGCGCAACATTTCGCAATATCGTCTACGCTTTCTCCTGTGATTGCAAACAGAATATCTCCATGCTCAAAGTATTTCTTACTCAACAATTTTGATTCATCTGTATGCGACACGCATTTGTCAAACCACACGCCATAGGTCGTATAAATTTCACCATATCGCACACACGGCGTTCCCTCAGCAGTTACTTGGTCGCGCGTTATTCCTGCACCTCTATAAATATCGACTGCAATTTCACCCAATGTTTTGTATTCCACACCATCCGGGCAAAGTCCCCGAATCAATTCATCCAGTTTACTCATCCTTTACCTCACAACGACACGCTTCACGTCTTTATATTTTTCTTTCAGTGCGGCAATATCAAAATTCCGTGAACTTGGAAGTGCATTCTCGATTACTGTCCATAAGCCATCTTTTTCATCTGGAAACTCTGACATATATTCATTGAATGGAACTTTTATGACAGCGCTTGTATTCCAATCAAACGGTAGTCCTGTTGTAATTCCATAATCTATTGATGGTTTCCCCCTACTAATTACATCTACTCCCGAAACAACAGGTCCGCCACACTCCCCTTTTCTCATGTCAAGTGGAAGATAAATCGCTAAGTCTACTATTTTACCATTTAACGTAACCCATGAGTGATCAAACGGTGGCAGTTCACGCTTTTGGCATTCTCCAATGCAAAGTTCTGGTTTTTCTCCTACTTCTTTCAGCACAACGTATAGAACGGACGAAATTGCATGACACCCACCTGCCAGTTTTTTGTCCATCATATATCTATAAACCTTGCAAATCACATCTGCCGCGTCTTTGCTTAGTCCATTTTCATGGGCGATGTTTCTAATGCTATTGCAGATTTCATTATCTGAAAGAAATTTATTATATCGCTGTCCCACATTACATTTCATTATAAATTATCCCTCACTTTCTTCCAAATACCTGTCAAAATCGCTCTGGTACAGCCGATCCTGCACTACACGGTACTTTTCAAACTCCGTTTCGGCGTGCATTTTTGCAAGCTGTGCCGAGATTTTGCCTGCATCCTTCAGCACTTCCAGATCATCTGCCTGCAAATAGATGTCCAGCCGCTTGGCCCAGTCCTCCATGGTCATAGGGATATGACGGCGGGCACGGTTCTCGGCAAGGTCAAGGTATGCCGAAACGATCAGCTCCATGGACTTCATTTCATCTTCGGTCAGGTAGTTTTTCGCCACCGAAACATCGCTCTTTTTGATTTTGCCGTTGGGAGCATCCTTCCATGTGTGAAGCCCCATGTGCGGCTTTTCAGCATCGGCACGCTCATAGATCAGCTCTGCCGCCGTATGGCGATGCACAGCATAGTGCATCTTGTTCTGCACCTTTGCAAAGAACTCTTTTGTGGTCAGCGCGTTGCGGTCATAATCCAGCGATGTTGCGTAAATGTCGGTGAGTTTCTGGTAGAAGTTGCGCTCCGAAATGCGAATTTCACGGATACGCTCCAACTGCTCTTCAAAGTATTTCTTGGTCAGGACAGTGCCGCCGTTTTTCAGGCGCTCTTCGTCCATCGCCCAACCCTTGATGGTGTACTGCTCCACGATCTGGTTCGCCCAGACACGGAACCGCACCGCCCGCTGGTTGTTCACCTTGAAGCCGACTGCAATAATCATTTGCAGATTATAGTGGTTCACGCTGCGAGTAACCTGTCGGCCACCCTCATTTTGAACTATTCGGAATTTCCGAATCGTTGCCGCTTCGTCCTGCTCATGGTCAGCATAAATCTTTTTGATATGCTCATTGATGGTCGGAAGCCCCACATCGTAAAGGGTCGCCATCATCTTTTGTGTCAGCCAGATGTTTTCATCCTCGTAGCGCATCTCAATGCTGTCCTTGTCCTCGCCCGTAGAGGCAACAAAGGTCAGGTATTCCGCCGCAGAAGAACGTACCAATGCAGAATCTTTCTTTTCGTTTTCCATCTCAGCCCTCGATTTCTGCCACGATCTGGTCAATGGCAGCCCGCAGTTCGTTTTCTCGTGCTACGATTTGTGCAATTTCAGCGTTCAGCTTTACAATGTCGATCTTCTCGCGGATATCCTTGGCTTCCACATAAGTAGAAACCGACAGGTTATAGTCATTTTCCTGCACCTCGGAATACTCCGCCAGATGGGAGAAGTGTGCTTCTTCTGCCCGCTGTGCAAAGGTGTCCACTATTTTGTTAATGTTCTCCGGGGTGAGTTTGTTGTTGTTCGTCACCTTGACGCACTCGGAAGAAGCATCAATGAACAGCACTTTATTGTCCGTTTTGCCCTTTTTCAGCACCATGATGCAGGTGGCAATACTGGTACCAAAGAACAGGTTGCTCGGCAACTGGATGATGCAGTCAATGAAGTTGTTGTCCACCAGATACTTGCGGATTTTCTGTTCTGCACCGCCACGGTACATGATGCCGGGAAAACAGACGATTGCAGCCGTACCGTTGGAAGCCAGCCATGCCAGCGAGTGCATAATAAAGGCCAAGTCTGCCTTGCTCTTCGGAGCCAGCACACCAGCCGGGGCAAAACGCGGGTCATTGATAAGCAGCGGATTCTCGTCACCGGCCCACTTGATGGAGTACGGCGGATTCGATACGATCAGCTCAAAAGGTTCATCATCCCAGTGCTGCGGATTGGTCAGCGTGTCCTCACAGGCAATGTCGAATTTGTCAAATTCGATGTCGTGTAGGAACATATTGATGCGGCACAGGTTATACGTTGTGATGTTGATTTCCTGTCCAAAGAAGCCGTTGCGCACGGCATCCCGTCCCAGCACCTTTTCTGCCTTCAGCAGCAGCGAACCGGAACCGCAGGCCGGGTCATATACCTTGTTGATTTCCTTCTTGCCTACCGTACCCAGCCGGGTCAGCAGCTCCGAAACATCAGCAGGCGTAAAGAACTCGCCACCAGACTTGCCTGCATTGCTGGCGTACATGGTCATCAGGTATTCGTAGGCATCGCCAAAGGCATCAATGTCATGCTCTTTCACATCGCCAAGGTTCATATCTGCCACGCCGTTCAGCAGTTTAACGAGCTTCTCATTGCGCTTGGCAACAGTCGCACCCAGCTTATTGCTGTTGACATCGTAATCATCGAACAACCCTGCAAACTGCCCCTCGGAGGAGCTGCCCTTTGCGGATTCCTCAATGTGTCGGAAGACTGTTTCCAGCGTTTCGTTGAGGTTTTCATCGCTGGCCGCTTTTGCCCGCACATTGCAGAACAACTCACTGGGCAGGATGAAGAACCCTTTTTCCTGCACCAGCCCTTCCCGTGCCTGCTCTGCCTCTGCATCAGGCATATCCTCATAGCGGAAATCCGGGTTGCCTGCATCAATTTCGCCCTGATTGATATAGCTGGCAATGTTCTCCGAAATATAACGGTAGAACATCGTACCGAGAACGTAGCTCTTGAAATCCCATCCGTCCACTGCGCCGCGCAGATCATCCGCAATCGCCCAGATTGCACGGTGCAGTTCTTCGCGTTCCTGCTCTTTTTTGGTGTCTACCATTTTTATTTCCTCCATCAAATGCGGATTTCCGCATTGTTTTCTTTCATCTTAACAAAGTAAATGTACCACTATTGGTACACCATGGTGTCTTTTTCTAAAAAGGATACACTTTTCCTTTATACTATCCTAGTAAAGCGTACCACAGCTTTTCTGTGATTGCAAGCCGATAAATATTACTATTGCATTTTTTGTCGAATTATCACTTATATGTACAGACCCCTGCCAGCATTCGCTGACGGGGGTCTGCTATGCTTACAGCTCTATGCTGTTCTGCCTGTTCTTCTTCTGGCTTCTATCCGCGGTCTGTTCCTGCTCCCTCATAAGCCCAATGACCTGCTGCATCTTTTCGGCACCGAAATAGTTCCATACTCGCCCGAAATCACGTTTCATCGCATAGAGCTGCTCATTTTCTGCCTTCACCTCTTTCAGCCGCTGGCTTAGATGATGGGCAGCCTTCTTCTCGTCCTGATAGAAATACTGGTACTTATCCCTCTCGTTCTTAACCTCCCAGTACTTCCGATGGAGGGCAAAGAGTACCTTCACCAACTTCTGGATCAGCGGCATGGCCTTCTTCTCCCGATAGCTCTTGGCGGTCTCAAATGTGGCTGCTTCTGGCACCCATTCTTCTGGCCGCTGGGAGTATTGCGCTGACAGGTTTTCCAAACCTTCCATAATGGGAGCCAGCTTGTTCAGCTTCTGGCTCTGCTTCTGGTAGGTCTGCTCCACTTTCTGCATCCGCTGCTCGGCAGCGTCTACGGCTGTCTGCGCTGTTTCCAGCTGCTCCTGCATCTCGATCAGGTCGGTCTGGCACTCCTGCTTGGCAGCTTCCAGAGCCGCTACCTCTTTACTACGCTCCTGCTTTTTGAAGTCCAGCACAGACAGGTGCTCTTCGTGGGTGCCTTTCTGTTCCCACTCGATGCCATGCCGCTCCATCACGGCGGCAAGCTGCTCTTTCTCGACGTTGATCCACTGGTTCAGCTCGGATTCCCGTTTAGAACCGCCTGCAAAGCCCAAGGCTTTCAGCGCCTGCTTCAGGGAGACCTTGGTGTCCAGTCCTTTGCCTTTCCAGCCGGACACATACGGCACGAAGTCGATGTGCAGATGGGGCGTGGCTTCGTCCATGTGGAGGAATGCTCCGAACACCCGCAGTGTCGGGTTACGTTCTTGGAAGCCCTGCATATACTCGTCCAGCAGTTCCTTTGCCAGTGCGCCGTTCTCGGTCAGGACACCCATATCATCTTTGTTGCCGATCTGGACGATCAGCTCATGGAAAAGCTTTTCCTGCTTGCCTGTCCGCAGGTGCTCATAGTAGTCGGTGATACAGCGGTCCTTGCGCTTCTGCTTGGCATTGTAACGCTTCACTGCCTCGTCAAACAGTTCGTGGTACACCTTCTGAATCGGCTCATCACGGTACACGACATTCAGACTGCTGCGCTTCGGGTCTACGTTTTCAGCGGTGAAACTTCTCCGGTTATGGTTGAGGGAGCCGGGACCCTGCATTGCGGAAATGGTTCTTTTCAATCGCACGTCCTTTCTCTGTGGAAGTAACTGGTGCCGGACACGGCATAGGCTTTGTTACTTTCGTCGAAAGTAACGCAAAAGCACTTTTGACAGACGTTCCGTCCATCAAAAGATGCCTTTGCGCCCTGCCGGGGGCTATCCGTCTGTGGACGAGGCTTCGCTGCATCTCGTCGCTGCCCCGACCAACACCACCTTCCTGCTTTATTGGCTGTTCACAGGAGCGTGTCACGCTCCTGTCCTCGGCAAATAGAGGGAATCACCAGCGGAAGCTCTCTGGCACTCCACGCCTGTCCAGATACTCACGTCTGGCCTGTTCCCTCTGTTCCTCGGTAGGTGCCGTCTTATACTGGGCATACAGTTCATGCCGCAGCATTGCATCCAATTTTTGCTCCAAGCCCTGTATGATGGCTTCTTCATACTCGTCCCTGCCGCTCAGATGGTAGTGCAGCAAAGCAACTAAAAGTTCCTGCGAAATCTGTACATTTTTCATCGTTTTCACCATTCCGTGTCGGTCGTGTCGATTGTGACGGTATTTTCTATAGTAGCAAAAATACCGTCACGGCCGTCACATATCGTCACGCCCCAGAATTTTCCAGCGTTAATTTGACCACCCTGCCCTCATGGGTGCGCCTGCTTTCGTACCGAATCCCATAGTCGTTGTAGAGCATGTCGGCACTCACATTCAGCTTCCGGGTCAGGATGTTTGCCTGTATGCTCACACCAGACAGACGTTCCAGCAGTTCCGTGGGCGTACCACTCCACTCCGGCTGTTCCGGGGTGAGCACCTTTGCCACCGCTTCCAGAAGCGGGTCGGGCGGCAGCTTCCAGAGTTCCGTTTCGGCTCCTTGGAACTCCCACACGCAGCGTTCCCGGTCAAACTCCAATGTCAGCTCCTGATCCGGCTGGTCTCGCCCTACGATGTCCAGCAGGGCGGTATTTTCAGTACGCCGCTTCTTCTGCATGATGAACGCTCCATCCGCTGCACCCAACAGGTCGTTGGTGCCGGAGATCATGTCAAAGCTGTCTTCGGCTTCCATCTTCCGGGTGTGGTGAACCACCAGCAGGCAGATGCCGTACTTGTCGCTGAAAGTTTTCAGCTTGGTCACGATCTCGTAGTCGCTGGCGTAACTGTATCGTTCACCGCCGATTTCCCGCACCTTCTGCAAGGTATCGATGATGATGAGCCGCACATCTGGATGCTCCCGAATGAAGCCTTCCAATTGCTGGTCAAGTCCCTCGCTCACGGACTTTGCCTGTGTCGCAAAGTACAGATTGCTGGTCTCCTCTACCCCGAACATCCGGGAGAGCCGCCGCTGCAGCCGGGCGTAATCGTCCTCCAATGCAAGGTAGAGGACGGTGCCCTGATGCACCTCGTACTCCCACAGCGGAAGCCCCATCGCCACATGGTAGGCAAGCTGCCCCATGAAGAAGGACTTACCCACCTTGGGCGCACCTACAAAGAGGTAGGTGCCGCTGTACAGCAGGTCGTTCACGATGGGTCTCCGGGGTGGATACACCGTGTCGTACAGTTCGGTCATTGATACCGTGTTCAGCCCGAAATTGTTTGACTTTTTCGCGGCTTGCAGATTGATTTGCTTGTCCGAATTTGTTATAATATTGGTGTTGATTTTTGAGGACGACTGTACCGCATCTGCGCCAACAGATGCACCCGGTACGGTCGTTTTTCTATTGTCCGTCATTCGCATTCCTCCTTAAGTCCGTTCAACGTCAGAGCCACCATTTGCAGGGTCTCCAGCAAGTCCGGCGGGACTTCTTCATCCACGGCCAGCCGCTGCAATTCCTGATAGATCAGCTCCATCTGGCCTCGTAGGGCTTTGTAGACCCTTGGGTTGCCTACCACGGTGATCTCCCGGTCAGTCAGGCGGCGGATGATATACTCCTGTTTGGTCAACCCGGAGAGCTTTACTTTGGCTTCCAGAACCTCGTCCTCTTCCGGGGACATTCGGAAGGCCACCACCTTGTTCCGCCAGCGGCCTTGCCTATCGAGTACCCGTTCCATTTTCATCCTTCCTTTCGCTCCATGTCCAGCTTCTGCGCCATCTCCTGCTGCTTTGAGGGGAAGAGGTGCGCATACTTATAGGTGATGTCCACGCTCTCATGCCCTACCCGGTCCGCTATCGCCAGAGCCGAGAATCCCATCTCGATCAGAAGCGACACATGGGAGTGCCGCAAATCATGGATTCGTATTCGCTTCACGCCGGCTTCCTTGGCTCCCCTGTCCATCTCGTGGTGCAGGTAGCTCTTGGTCACCTCAAAGATCCGCTGGTCTGGCTGGACTTTGTAGAGGGATTTCAGATAGTCTCTGATCTCGTCCGTCAGAAACTGCGGCATCTGGATGACCCGGACGCTCTTGGGTGTTTTCGGGTCAGTGATCACATCCCGGCCTTTCAGCCTTTGATAGGATTTGGTGATGGAGAGCAGCCCCTTGTCCAAGTCGAAATCTGCCGGAGTCAGAGCCAGCAGCTCGCCCTCCCGGATGCCACACCAGTAGAGGACCTCAAAAGCGTAATAGGATTGCGGCTTGTCCATCATGACCTCTGCGAATTTGAGGTACTCTTCCTTTGTCCAGAAAAGCATCTCCTTGTGCTTTTCTGACCCCATGCACCCGGCTGTGGCTGCTGCATTTGATTTCAGCCCATAGAACCGGACGGCGTGGTTCAGAATGGCACTGAGCTGTCCATGGAGCGTCTTGAGGTAGGTCGGCGAGTAGGCCTTGCCGTTCTTGTCCCGGTAGTTCAGCATCTCGTTCTGCCATGCGATCACATCCCGCGGCTTGATCTCGCTGAGCCGCTTTTCCTTGAAATACGGTAAGATTTTCGTTCGGATGATGTGCTCTTTGGTAGACCAGGTGTTTTCCCGGAGTCGCTTTTTCTTGTCCGTGATATAAATTTCCACAAACCCTTCAAATGTCATGGTCAGGTCTGCAGCCTGCTGAAGAAGGAACTCCCGCTCCCACGCCAAAGCGTCCTTCTTGGTGGCAAACCCCCTTTTCAGCTTCTTCTGCTTCACACCTTGCCAGTTCTCGAAGTAGAAGGAAGTGTACCATTTGCCCTGTTTGCTGTCCTTGTAGGCTGGCATCCTATCACTCCTCCCCTGCCCCGTAGATTTTCTCCTGATAGTACCTCCTGCTTACCCGGCCTCCTACGGTCGTGTAGCCCTTGGCTTTCAGTTCCTCGTTCCACTGGGCGATCATCTTATATGCTAGCCCCTGCGAGATGTCCAGTTCCTTTGCCAGCTCGTCTGCCTTGATAAAAATGCTGTTTGCCATTTTTTGTCCTTTCCTTGTCGGTTTCATTTCGGTGCCGCTTCATCCTCGCTGACTTCCGGCAGGCATATCCCCTTTGCGGTGCTGTGCCGTCCCCTTACGGAGCGCTCGCTTCCTTTCGAAAGGTCTTGGCGGTTTGGGTCAGTTTGGCGGTCATTCAATTTTACTAAGCATTTTTGCTTATCTTTTTTGTATCCTCACTATACTAAACACATTCCGTTAAGTCAAGAGATTTTCGGGCAAAATCTTAAACTTTTTTGTTTATTTTCTATTGCACCTCCTGTTTTTCTGTGCTATACTGGGTTCAACAAATATGTTTAAGTCAGGAGGCAATCGCATGGCAGTCGGTGACCGCATCAAACGTGCCCGCAACTTCCGTGGTATGACCCAAAAGGAATTGGGCATTGCCATCGGGTTTGATGAGAAGAGCGCAGACATCCGTATCGCGCAATACGAAAGCAACACCCGCACTCCTAAAGAAGAGTTGCTCCGCAAGATTGCGGAGGTGCTGGACGTGAACTACCGTTCCCTCTATGAGCCGACCCTGTACGCCGCAGAGGATGTGATGTACACCCTGTTCGAGCTGGACGAGCACTATTCTGGCACCTGGCTGTATGAGGTCACAGACACCACCGACCCAGATTTCCCGGAAAAGCACATGGCGGTCAGCTTCCGTTATCGTCTGCTGGATGATTTCCTGAAGGAGTGGCAGCTCCGCAAGAAGCAGCTCCGGGAGCGTGAGATCACCAAGGAAGAGTATCAGGAATGGAAGCTCAACTGGCCCCAGACCGCCGATGGCTGCGGCCGATACGAGCCGAAGAAAAAGTGGCGTAAAGAATAAAAGACACAAAAATGCCCTCTGAAAAACTTACCGTTTCTCAGAGGGCATTCTCATGTCTCTCTTTATGAATAATCGCCTGATAGTATCAAAGCAGTATCACAGAGCCTTTTGACTCTCAAAATATTGCATTGCATCAATACTTTTCAGGTTTTGAAGATTACTCGAGCTCGATCGTGGCCGGCGGTTTACCGGTGCAGTCGTAGAACACGCGATTGACGTGCTTGACCTCATTGACGATGCGGCTGGTGACGGTGCCCAGAACACTCCAGGGCATGTCGTAGCTCTCGGCGGTCATGAAGTCGGTGGTGGTGACAGCACGCAGGGCCACGGCGTAGTCATAGGTGCGCTCGTCGCCCATGACGCCCACGCTCTGCATATTGGTCAGGGCTGCATAATACTGGCTGATTTCCTTATCCAGACCGGCCTTAGCGATTTCCTCACGCCAGATGGCATCGGCATCCTGCACGATAGCCACCTTCTCCGGGGTCACTTCACCGATGATACGGATGCCCAGACCCGGGCCGGGGAACGGCTGACGGCTGACCAGATATTCGGGCAGGCCCAGCTCACGGCCGGCCTGACGGACCTCGTCCTTGAACAGGTTCCGCAGGGGCTCCACCA
>OGZB01002039.1_pt1 | contig 10734 bp, 9 predicted proteins | sample 1576691 | NCBI WGS metagenome assembly OGZB01 (sample SAMEA3541479, study PRJEB24748) | human gut metagenome | biome: human gut; feature: human-associated habitat; material: faeces | place: China | collected 2012
TATTAAAGCGAAAGTTTAATGACTAGCTTGCTTCCATCCTCTACGGGGGGCCCGCCCCGGCCGCCGGATGCAGGCTGGCACCAAGCTGAGCTTTGGCGACGGCTCCCTGACGGCCACAATAGACGAGACCCTGCCGGATGGCAACAAATATGTAACCTTCCAATACGATACCCAGACTTTGTACGAAAAGCTGGATGAGTTCGGCAAAATGCCGCTGCCGCCGTACATCACCCGCCAGCTAGAGGATCAGAGCCAGTACCAGACCGTATACGCCAAAGAGCTTGGCAGCGCAGCTGCCCCCACAGCCGGGCTGCATTTTACCCCGGAACTGCTGGATACCATCCGTGCCAAGGGGGTCAACATTGTGGAAGTGACCCTGCACGTTGGCCTTGGCACCTTCCGCCCTGTCAGCGAGGATAATATTCAGGAGCACCAGATGCACACCGAATGGTACTGCGTGGATGATACTGCAGCCGAGGCCATCAACGCAGCACGCGCCAGCGGCCATCGCGTAATTGCTGTCGGTACCACCAGCTGCCGCACGCTGGAAGCCGTCTGGGCCAAGTACGGCAAGATTGTCCCTTGCAGCGGTACTACCGATATTTTCCTGTACCCCGGTGTAGAGCTGCACGCTATTGACGGCCTGGTGACAAACTTCCACCTGCCGGAAAGCACTCTGATTATGCTGATCTCTGCGTTTTACGGGTATGAGAAAACCATGGCTGCATATAAGGTTGCCGTACAGGAAAAATATCGCTTTTTCTCCTTTGGCGATGCCATGTTCATCCAATAAGCCTGCCTCGCAGAACAGTTGACTTATCCTACTGCTTCCAGTATAATAAAATCACAAAGCGGCGCAGGAAAACACTCTGGCGCCGCATGTTTTTGAACAAAATGAAACAGCAAAACAGGGGAGACCATCATTTATGCCATACCGTCTGATTAAAAAAGAGGGTGCAGCCCGCCGCGGCGAGTTCCAGACTGTGCACGGCACGGTTCAGACACCTGCTTTCCAAAACGTTGCCACTGCTGCCGCGATCAAAGGCGGGCTTTCGGCACATGATTTGAAAGAAATCCGCGCACAGGTCATGCTGTGCAACACCTATCATCTCCACCTGCGTCCCGGTGATCAGGTCGTTGCCGATATGGGCGGCCTGCACAAGTTTACCCGCTGGGACGGCCCGATCCTGACCGACAGCGGCGGATTTCAGGTGTTCAGCCTTGCCAAGCTGCGCCACATTACCGAGGAAGGCGTAACGTTCAACTCTCATCTGGACGGCCACCGCATTTTTATGGGGCCGGAACAGAGCATGCAGATTCAGGCAAACCTTGGCTCCACCATTGCCATGGCCTTTGATGAATGCGTGGAAAACCCCGCTGAATATGATTACGCCAAAAACAGCTGCGCGCGTACCGCACGCTGGCTGCTGCGCTGCAAGGCGGAAATGGCCCGCCTGAAGCACGAGGGCAAGGCCGTGAATCCGGACCAGCTGCTGTTTGGCATCAATCAGGGCTGCACCTACAAAGACCTGCGCGTTGAGCACATGAAACAGATTGCTGAATATGATCTGGACGGTTATGCAATCGGCGGCCTTGCTGTCGGCGAACCTGCCGAAGTGATGTATGATGTGATCAGCGCGGTAGAGCCTTACGCCCCGGCGGATAAGATCCGCTACCTGATGGGCGTTGGCACCCCCGGCAACATCATTGAGGGCGTGTACCGCGGTGTGGATTTGTTTGACTGCGTCATGCCCAGCCGCAACGCCCGCCATGGCCATCTGTTCACATGGAACGGCATCATCAACATTAAAAACCTGAAATATGAGCGTGACGAACAGCCCATTGACCCGCAGTGCGATTGCCCGGTCTGCCGCAATTACAGCCGCGCTTACATCCGCCACCTGCAAAAGGCAGATGAAATGCTGGGTATGCGTTTGGCTGTTATGCACAACCTGTATTTCTACAACCATTTGATGGAGCGGATTCGTGAAGCGTTGGATAACGGCACATTCCAGCAGTTCCATGATAAGTATGTGCATCTTCTGGATTCCAGAATTTAAGCGGATTCCGTGTTTCCTTGCTTTACCCCCTTGCGGTTTATGGCGAAAGCCTGTATAATAATAGAAATACTGTAAAATCAAAATTTAAGGAGTTCCACATTATGATCGAATTTTTGACCGCTGATACTTCCAGCACTGCCAGCCTGCTTGTCACTTTCCTGCCGATGGTTCTGATCCTTGTGTTCATGTACATCATCCTGTACCTGCCCCAGAAAAAGCAGGACAAGAAAGATGCTGCCATGCGCGCTTCCATCGAAGTAGGCGATACCGTTATTACCATTGGTGGTGTTGTTGGCCGCGTTGCTGCTATCAATGATAAGGATGATACCTTTGTTCTGGAAACCACCAGCGATCGTGTGAAGATTCGCTTCCGCCGTTCCGCTATTTCCTCCGTTGAGAAGCTGGACATGGGCAACACTGCAAAAGATACCGCCAAGAAAGATGCTCCTGCCAAGAAGAACTGATTGGTTCTGACTGTATTACCTGAATAACAAACGCCCCCTTTGCATAGTTTGTACCATGCAAAGGGGGCGTTTTCTTTATGTTTGCTGCTAATTCAAGGGCTTCATCTGCCAAACTTCGATCAAGTCATATCTGCAAAGTCCGCAGTAAATCCAGCGGTCATTTATCTTGGCTGCTGATCAAAAGTTTCGGCTGCGGCGTGGGTACCGCCATCCTGCTTTTCGCTTTAGCCGCACAGATTTTTGCCCATACTGCACTCTCGCTGGAACTTGTCAAACCGGCAACCTGTGCCAGCGTGGCGGTGGGGGCTGTTCTTTCCGGTCTCGTTCTTGCGAACGGTATTGCTCAAAAACGGCTCTTATGCGGTGTTTCCGTGGGCGTCTTTTATGTGCTGTGTTTGAGCCTCACTACCGCTTTGAGCGGCAAACCGCTTGTATTTGATCATGTGAACCTCGCCTTACTTGCAGCGCTGCTGTTCGGCGGCACCGCAGGCGGCGTGCTGAGTGCATTGGGCGCAGTAGGGAACACTGCGCCCAAACGCTGATGCGCGCCCCGCGACCAGCACCGGCCCCTTACACGCCCAAAAGGGCTCTTAACAGCGGTTCATCCGCCGGTGCGGCTGCTGCCCTGGGCATAGGCAAAAACGATCTATTCGCTTTCTCTTCTGCGTTTCTGACCGGGTATCTCGCCGGCATTCCGCTCGGCCGGTTTGAGCTCCACGGTGCTTTCACTTCGCTTACAGAGCATGTCATGGCCGCACAAAGTTATACGGCATTCTGGTCTGTCTGGTGCAGTTGGTTTGCCGCGGCATTTTTGCAGGCATCGCTGATTTATCTCTGCGGTTTTCATTTGTGGGGCAGCATTTTTATGGGGGCTTATTTTGCGTTCAAGGGCACTGTATTAGGTGTGTGCGCTTCCGCCATTTATGCGTCCGGCGGGGCACGTGCGCTTGTTGTTTATTGGCTCCTGAACTGCCTGCCGGAGCTTGTGCTGTCGGCATTCATGCTTTGGCTTGCGCATAGTTCGTACAGGGTAAGTCAAAGCCTGTCCAGCATTGTTTTTTCCGGCTGCCGTTGTGCGCTCAACGGCGCAATCCGGCGCTTATCTGTACATTATCTGCTTTGCCTGCTAGGGTGCGCTGTCAGCAGCTTTATGTTTTCCGGTTCAGCTGTCCTCTTCGCCAGTGTCCTGCTTTGAATCCGTCATCGTTTTGGACTGCGGTGCAATATAGCCAGTATCCGCAAGGGGAGAGGCTTCCACCGCCTGTTTCAACTGCTGCTGGTTGATATGGGTATAAATCTGCGTCGTGGATACATTCTCGTGCCCCAGGATTTCCTTGATGGCCAGCATATCCACACCGCCCTGATACATGAGTGTAGCGGCGGTATGGCGCAGTTTATGCGGCGAATAACCCATATTGTCCAAGCCCGCTGATTTCAGGCAGTTGGCAACAATCTGCTCCACACGGCGCGCTGTTAAGCGTCTGCCAGTCTTTTTGGATACAAAAAGTGCTTCTTTATCCCGCAGGTTGTTTAGCGCAGCCCGCGCGGGCAGGTAATGCTCCAACGCAGCCTGGCACGCGGTGTTCAGGTACACCAGGCGTTCTTTGTTTCCTTTGCCGGTAATTTTAATGGTATCGTCCTTAAAATCGCCAAGATTGATTGTGATCAGTTCCGCCAAGCGCATACCGCAATTCAGGAAAAAGACAATAATACAGTAGTCCCGTTCATAAAAGTCACTTTGTATATTTTTTAACAGCCGTATGCTTTCACTGGCACTCAGATATTTGGGCAGGGATTTCTTTGGGCTGCCAAGGTTGATATTATCCGTTGGATTTTCGCTCAGTTCATTGATCTGGTGGCAAAGGTAGCCAAAAAAGCCGCGCAGGGCGCTCAGCTTGCGGGCACGGGCCTTGGCACCGTTATCATTACTGCGGGCGTAATCCAGGTAATTGATAATATCCCGTTTGGTAACGGTGCTGATCTGGCGCTTGGTAATATGGGTCAAGTCAATTTCTTCCGGCGGTGTATCTGGCTGCGCAAGGTTCCAAACCATCATCATATAGCGGAAGAAACCGCGCAGGTCCAGATAGTAACCGTTAATGGTGCGCGGCGAACGCAGCTTGACAACATCCAGATAATGCAGATAATCCATAACAAGATCCGGAATATCCGTATACGGCGCATGCCGGTTTGGGTGCGCCACATCAATGTATGTACTCATTATTGTGAGTAAAGCCCTCCTCCATATTTCGCTAAACTCGTCTTTAGCGAAATTGCATGTTATGCAAAAACACACGAAATCCTGCACCCGCTTGTAGATAGATTCAAGATTTCGTGTGTTCTCTGCATGCCAGTAGCTCCTGGTTTTATTCTTCTTTCCGTTCGCTCTTTTATTTGCCTATTTTTATTTTATTTACTTATTTATTGCGATGTTCATCCAATAGGTCTATCGCAACCATCACCATGGCATATCATTCGATACCAAATTCAGCCTTTTATCAATCTTCGTCATCACCCAGATTATCTACACGGCCCTGGCCCTTAATATAAAACGGCTCGCTGCCGCGCATGCCTTGCTGGCCCAGCGGCGAAGTAGAAATCGTGATGTTCAGGTTCATCTTTTTCTCATTGCTGACCAGGAACGGGCGCGCTGCATCGCCTGCGGCTTTGAACAGTGCATCGTCCTTGGGTGCATCCAGAACCAAAAGATAACTCTTGGTTGCTCCGTTGATCACCATGATCTGCAGGTATGCGGCTCCCACCATCGGGTACTTTTCCAACTCGGCACACAGCGGGTTGACCAATTCATCCGGGTATACCGAAGGCTCCACGATCGTCACCTTATCGCCGGGCTTGATCTGTGCATTGCGCTGGGCTGCCTGCTGCGCGGCGGTCTGCTTGATTTTTTCCAGCATCGCATTGCGCTGTTTCAGCAAAGATGCAACCATATCCGAGTTAAAGCGCAGGTTATCCGTGAACGGGTTCAGCACAAAACCTGCCACATGGTCGTTACCGTTCAGCATCCGGGCGTAATCATCAAAGCGCAGCAGCATAACCTGACCAGCGGGCTTATTCTGCCACTTATCCAGTTCTTCTGCATCGGTGAATGCGGTAAAGAAAGACTTTCCATCACCAGATTTCAGCAGCGCAAAGGTCACCTTGGTGTCTTTTGGCAGCTGGATTCGTCCATTTTCGTCCGGTTTAGGAGCGTTTTCGCCAATTTCAATCTTAGCCGGTGCAAGGAATACACCGCGCATCATCAGGTTGATAACCGCATTAAAGTTCTGCGGATTGTTTTCCTCACGCAGGGCCGCAGCAGCCTTTTTCAGCGCTGCATTATCAATTTTCGGCGGTTTGGGTGCTGCCGGGGCTGCATTCTGTGCCGGGGTCGTATTCTTTTCCTGTTCGCTCATGATATACTCCTCTTGGTTTGGGTCACTGCCCATACCTTATTATTTATTGATTTTGATTGCATTGATGGCTTCCCGCAGGTATGCAACGCCCACCACGTGCAGCCCCGGGAATTGCGCAGCATCCAGCATGTTCAGGTTATGTTTGGGCACAATGGCGGTATCAAAGCCCACGCGCTGGGCCTCCCGCAGGCGGGTTTCCAGGTGCGGCACGCTGCGCACTTCCCCGCCCAGACCCACTTCACCAATGGCCAGTGTTTTTTCAGGTACAGGCAGATCCAGCAGACTGGACGCCATTGCCAGGCAGACCGGCAAATCGCAGGCAGTCTCGTCCAGTTTCAGACCGCCAATGATGTTGATATACACATCCTGGTTGCCAAACACATAGCCCGCGCGCTTTTCCAGCACGGCCAGCAGCAGATACATACGGTTATAGTCAAACCCGCTTGCCGTGCGTCGTGGGCTTGGAAACGCCGTTTTCGTTACAAGTGCCTGAATCTCGCTCAGTACTGGCCGCGTACCTTCCATCACGCAGGCAACGCAGGTACCGGAAATGCCAATCGGCCGCCCTTCCAGCATGACCTGCGAGGGGTTTTCGATTTGTTCCAATCCCTTGCCGGTCATATCAAACATGCCGATCTCATTGGTGGAGCCGTAACGGTTTTTCACGGCGCGCAGCACGCGGTACGGCAGGGTCTTGTCGCCCTCAAAGTACAGCACAGTATCCACAATGTGCTCCATGACTTTGGGACCCGCAATGGCACCGTCTTTGTTGACATGACCGACAATAAAGGTCGGTATCTCATTCGTTTTTGCCACATTCAAGAAGCGTGCCGAGCTTTCCTTGACCTGGCTGACCGTGCCGGAGGACGACGCCACATCCGTGCAGCGCATCGTCTGGATGGAGTCGATCACTACAAGATCCGGCTTCATCTGTTCAATCAGCCCGCAGATTTCATCCACATCGCTTTCCGCCACAATGGAGATATTATCCTGCGGCACATCCAGCCGAACGGCACGCAGCTTGATCTGCCGTACGGATTCTTCGCCCGTCACATACAGAACCGAGCGCGTCCGGCTTACTTCGCCGCACAGCTGCAGCAGAATGGTAGATTTGCCGATGCCCGGTTCGCCGCCAATCAAAATCACACTGCCCAGCACAATGCCACCGCCCAACACGCGGTCCAGCTCTGCAATGCCAGTTACAATGCGGCTTTTTTCTTCGGTCGTGCTTACGTTTTTCAGTTTCAACGGTTTCAGGCTGGTCTGACCCGTCACACGTACCGGCGCGGCAGCGCGGCCGGAAGAAGACTTTGCCGGTTCTGCCACCACATCTTCGGTCATCGTGTTCCATGCACCGCAGGACGGGCAGCGGCCCAGCCAGCGGGGACTGGTTTCGCCGCACTGGTTGCACACATAAATTGTTTTCAGCTTATCTTTTGGCATGGTTGCTCCCCCGACCGCATTTTTCGTACCCTTTTATTATATCCTAAATCTCGTGTGGGGGCAAGGTATGCGCCAAAAATAAAGCGGCAGGCTGCCGCCCGGTGTGCCGGGGATGCAGCAGCCTGCGCGCTCATTTTATAAATTCAGACAATCAAAGCATTACCTTGTGGTAGGTCTTTTTCCCCTTTTTGATCACAACACCATTCTGGAGTTGCTCAACCGTCAGACCAAAGGTCGGGTCGGTCACTTTCTCGCCGTCCACCAGAACGCCGCCCTGCTGTACCAGCTGGCGGGCTTCACGGTTGGAACCGCACAGCTTGGCACCAACCATGGCAGCCAGCAGGCCAACCTTACCGTCCTTGACCAATGCGGCATCCAGCTGGGTGGTAGGCATGTTCTCGTGGTCGGCTACGCCGCTGAACAGCTGGCGGGCTGCACTCTGGGCCTTTTCAGCTTCCTCGGCACCGTGCACCATGCTGGTCAGCTCGTAAGCCAGGATTTCCTTGGCCTTGTTCAGCTGCTCGCCTTCCCAGTGGTCCATCTCATCGATCTGCTCCAGCGGCAGGAAGGTCAGCATGCGGATGCACTTGAGTACATCAGCATCGCCGACATTGCGCCAGTACTGGTAGAACTCGAATGGGCTGGTCTTGTTGGGGTCAAGCCAAACAGCGTTGCCGGCGGTCTTACCCATCTTTTTGCCCTGGCTGTCGGTCAGCAGCGTGATAGTCATGGCGTAAGCATCCTTGCCCAGCTTGCGGCGGATCAGCTCGGTGCCGCCCAGCATGTTGCTCCACTGGTCGTCGCCGCCGAACTCCATATTGCAGCCGTAATTCTGGAACAGATGGTAGAAGTCGTAGCTCTGCATGATCATGTAGTTGAACTCGAGGAAGGACAGGCCCTTCTCCATGCGCTGCTTGTAGCATTCGGCGCGCAGCATGTTGTTCACGCTAAAGCAGGGGCCAACTTCACGCAGCAGCTCAATGTAGTTCAGGTTCAGCAGCCAGTCAGCGTTGTTCAGCATCATGGCCTTGCCTTCGCCAAACTCAATAAAGCGCTCCATCTGGCGCTTAAAGCACTCGGCGTTATGGTCAATGTCCTCTTTGGTCAGCATTTTGCGCATGTCGGTACGGCCAGAAGGGTCACCGATCATGGTGGTGCCGCCGCCAATCAGGGCAATGGGTTTGTTGCCTGCCATCTGCAGGCGCTTCATCAGGGTCAGGGCCATAAAGTGGCCGGCGGTCAGGCTGTCGGCTGTGCAGTCAAAGCCGATGTAGAAAGTAGCCTTGCCGTTGTTGATTACTTCCTTGATTTCTTCCTCGTCCGTTACCTGGGCAATCAGGCCGCGGGCTTTCAGTTCGTCATAAATGGTCATGGGGTTGCATCCTCCTTGGTTTGTGCGGCAAGAGCAAAAAATAAAACGCCCCTGCCAAATGTTGAATTTGGCAGAGGGCGATCAAATACGCGGTACCACCTCTGTTTGCCCGTGCCTCGCGGCGGCGGGCCTTCGCGGGTGCGGCAGTCAAAGTGTACAACTGCGACACCCAAACGCTGTAACGTGCGCACACGGCCCAGCCTAACAGCCTTTAATTAAAGGCGTTCAGCCTGCTGCTCAGGGATGTATTCACCGCTTTGCCTGCCAGTCCCTTACACCAACCGGGGCCTCTCTTTCGCATACAGCAAAACGGTTACTCGTTCCCGTCCTTGCATTTAACTGCTTACTAAATTAGCATATGTTGCCGCTTTTGTCAAGCGTTTGGCGGCAGCTTATTTTTCGATCTGCTTTTCATAGAACGTGATGGACAGCGAAACGCTGATATCATTATTGACCGAAAGATTTTCGTTGGCCGAAACCGCGATCTGTTCAATCGCGCAGCGAAAGCGGCAAAGGAGGCAACATCCTCAATCATGCCGTCCTGCGGCAGACCTGCACCTTCCAGTTTGATGATGCGCTGGGTTTCGCCGCGCACTAAGCCCGCATAGTTGACCACGCGGGCCGTACCCTGAATGCGGCTGACCAGCATCATGATAAAACTGACCGCAAAAAATCGAGCAGATTCATCTTCAAGGATGCTGACAAAGCTCTTTATCTGGTAAAAGAAAACAGCAGACGCGGATGTGCAATTTATTAACGTCTCCTTTTCATTATCATTTGCTCCCAGCTGGTACAAGTTGGGAGCTTTTTTCTTCGTTCAAACATAAAAATTCATATCAGATGTGTCCTTATACTGTATTTTAACGTACACTCATAATATTTCTTCATGAATCTTGTCGAAACATATTGATTTTGAGTATATTTTAGGTTAACATTGTAAATAGCTTTTGTTGTATTTGCCAGGCCCCATACATTTCAGAAAGGTCGATGCCGCATGTATCATTCGGCTATGGAACCCCGCCCCGTCAGCTGCTCATCTTTTGTACCTTTACTGCGCAGGATGAGCTATCTCATCCTCAAACGCGGGTTTGATCTTGTATTTTCTTTGGTTCTGCTTGTTACCTGCGCGCTGCTCATGGCTGTGATTGCGCTTGTTGTTTGGCTGGATTCCCCCGGCAAGATCATTTACACACAAATACGGCTTGGATACGGCGGGAAGCCTTTTACTATCTACAAATTCCGTTCTATGCAGCAAAGCACTGCCCCGGATGATGCGAAGTGGACCAGTGAAAACGACACACGCATTACCCGTGTTGGCCATATCCTGCGCCTGACCCACCTGGACGAACTGCCGCAGCTGCTCAACATCTTTATGGGCGAAATGAGCTTTGTTGGCCCGCGCCCCGAACGCCCCACTGTTTATGACGACCTTGACGGCAAAGTCGAGAACTTCCGCAGCCGTATGCAGGTTATGCCGGGCCTGACTGGTTCCGCGCAGGTCAATGGCGGCTATGATTTGAACCCTGCAGAAAAGCTCAAATATGATTTGATCTATATCAATCACTGCTCTGTACTGTTTGACCTTTGGTGCCTGCTAAAAACAATACCTGTTGTTTTTACAATGAAAGGCGCAAGGTAATATATTTTTGCCGGAAAGCAAAACGCCCCGTAAGCATTTTGTTATGCACGCTTACAGGGCATGAGACTTTCATATCGTCACTTATTTTTATGGGGAATCGACTACCGCACAAAATCCAAGGGGCTATATACAGAAAAACTCCCGCGAGCGACCTGCCTGCGGGAGTTTTGGAGGTGACGGGCAGATTTGAACTGCCGAATGAGGGTTTTGCAGACCCTTGCCTTACCACTTGGCCACGTCACCATAATAAGCAAAAAGCCGGCGTAAACCGGTTCCTTGCTGTTTGTCTGGAGCGGCCGACGAGGCTCGAACTCGCTACCTCCACCTTGGCAAGGTGGCGCTC
>OGZB01002045.1_pt1 | contig 10716 bp, 10 predicted proteins | sample 1576691 | NCBI WGS metagenome assembly OGZB01 (sample SAMEA3541479, study PRJEB24748) | human gut metagenome | biome: human gut; feature: human-associated habitat; material: faeces | place: China | collected 2012
AAAAACTGTAAAAGAGGCTGAAGCTATAACACTTCAGCCTCTTCTCTATAAATTTCTGTATTACGCCAATATTAACTTAATGACATTGGGCTTCAAAGCCCATCCTCTTTTTTATTCCAAAGTATGCAAGAGAAGTTGCGGTGGCAGGTTCTCTTGCACTATTTTATGTTTCAGATTCGTATTTCTGAAAAATCCGGTCGAACATAATGCTATAGACAAATGACACTACAGAGAATCCGCAGATCCCACTTAATACTACAATCATAGCAAACAGCTTGCTTGAACTGGAACACAGGAACAAAAGAAGTCCTGCAAGAGCCAACATCATAAGTGTATACGGCAGATGACCGAATGTCATCAGAAGAGCATTTTTAAGAGCCTGCTTTGTTGTGCACACAAAATGTGAAATAACAGGAAATACATATAAGAATACAGACAATGCAACCGCACATACGATCCAGAGAAGAATACGCACAACTGCAAATAATGATGTATTCTGTGAATTGATAATGTAAAAATCCATTCCAAGAAAAATAAAGATCAGAATGGAAAATATCCATACAAGTGTTCCCTGCTTGAAATTCTGACGAAATGATTTCCAGAAGTTACGCCAGATATAAGGATCTTCACCGCGCACCATCTTAAGTGTTACATAGGAAAGTGCACTGGTGGATGGCCGATGGTGATGATCGGGACACAACTGAAAATGAAGATCAGGTTTAGGATAACCAGATCAAAGATTTTTGCGATAAACTCCATGACGGGGTTATCGGGATTGAAAAAACGACTCATGACAGATGTCCTCCTATAAGAAGTAATAAATATTAAGTTGTAATTTGTTGTTTTGCATTCAGATGCAAAGTGACAGAAGTATGATTTGGGGCGCTGTCGATGGAGATACCGTAATTATTGCCCTCGTAGAGTCTTATCTTATTATGGATATTGATCACACCGATGTTGTCGGATGTTCCGGAAGGTGAATTGCTTATGAATGTAATCTCTTCCCCCAGTTTTCGAGTCAGATTTTGTAATGCCTCTTCTGAAAATCCAATTCCGTTATCTGTGACAGTAATGTACAGATCATCTTCTGTTCTGGTAGTCTTTATAATGATGATACCGCCTTCCTCGATCTCATCCAGACCGTGGAAAATCGAATTTTCTACAATCGGCTGTAGAATCATTTTCGGGATCAGACAGTCCTTCGTATCGTCGGAGACTTCCAGCTTATAAGTGATCCTTCCCTGAAAACGGACTTCTATCATATACAGATATTTGTCAATGATATTCAATTCACTTTCCAGAGGCACGAGAAAAGCACCCTTGATAGAATAGCGGAACAAATCCGCCATATTTGTGCAAATCTGTGCAACTTCTGGAATGTTGTGCATCAGAGAAATCCCACGCATACATTGTAACATATTATAAAGGAAATGTGGATTAATCTGACTTTGATATGCGTAAATCTGGGTTTGTTTCTTGCTTAGTTCCATTTCATAAATGCGGGCTTGTGATTCAATGTTGCGTTGATTCAGAGAAGAAATTCTGTCAAGCATATGGTTAACATGAGAAATGATGGAACCAATCTCGTTTTTCAGGTTTGTCTGCAGATGCAGTTCGTTACTTTCATAGTTAAGATTTTCGATTTCATCATTCAACTGATGGATCGGATGAATAATGAGATGTTGTACGGCGAGGATGATTAACAGTATGTATACAAGCAGAAGGATTGCAAGAGTAAGCAAAAGCTGTGAATCCTGACCATTTAAAAGACGAATCTGTCCGGTGTAGGCAACTGCATTAATATCCAGATTCGTATTAGGAAGTTCTTCGGTCTTATGGAAGAATTCAAAATTTTCTCGTGCCGGGATGTTCCTGCGGGCAACAGCGTTGGAATACAATATCTGGTTCGTTAATCTGTCAGATATAGTAAGGGAAATATCGGTGGATGCATTCACGAGTTTATATAATGCATCCGTTCTGCAGATTATGGCGATATTACCAACGTATTTTCCAAAGTTTTCGGAAAATGAGGTGAGATAGATCGGTGCAAAATACATCATATAAGGAGTATTGGTTGTTGGCTGTACATAAAAACGAAAATAAGATTTGGTGTCATAGCGGCTGTCCTGAAACTGATTTACTGCAAAGTCTTCCATACTGGCCGGAATATAGCTGATAAGACTGGTGGCAGAAGTCTGATCCCACATAAGAATGTCAACCAGTCCAGGGGTATAGGACTGTGCCATGCCGATAAGCTCGGAATAAGACTGTCTTTGAAGCTGGTGTAAATCGGAAGATGAACTTTCAAGGTAAGCCTGTGTCTCTTCCTGAGAGGAAAATACGGTAGCAGTTTTCTTCATGCTGGTGACCATAGAAGAAACACTGACATGAATATTTTCAAGGGTAGAAGTACAATAATTTTTTAGTTCCTGAGTCTGGTTCTGATGAAGCTGGATGATGATAAAAAAGTTAATTACAAGAATAATACAGACCGGAATCAGCAGTAATGCAATAAATTGACGGGAAAGCGTTTTTTTCATAAACTCATTAAACCTCGCAGACATATTGTTTTAGTGTGGAAGATGGCGATATTCCTTTGGAGAATGATTACAGTATTTTTTAAATACTTTGCTAAAATAAAAGTAATCTTTAAAACCAACCATGGAGGCAATCTCTTCCAAAGAATAATCAGAATTATGAAGCAGATTCTGCGCTTCTGTAATTCTGAGTTCTGTAAGATAAGCTGAAAATGTCTGCCCGAGATACTTGGTAAAAAGAGAGCAGCAGTAATTGGGATTCATATTGAATTCCGCTGCGAGCGATTTTAATGTCAGCTTTTCCGAAAAGTGAGTGATCATATAATTTCTCAGACTTTCGAAATTGTCATCAAGATAAGAAAGTTCCGGTGCAGTAGTCTTACGGCTGTCGAGATGCCGCTTGGCCCGGTTCAGTGCCTCGGCGGTTTTCTGTGGTTCCAATGGCTTCAGACAATATCCGGCAACACCATAGGAGATTGCCTCCTGGGCATAGGAGAAGTCACTGTGTCCACTGACGATGATAAATTCACAGTTTACATTCTGTTCACGTACACTTTTGATCAGTTCCAGACCAGTCATACCAGGCATACGGATGTCGGTAATGACGAGGTCTGGTTTTTTTGAAACAATAGCAGGGAGAGCTTTCTGCGGAGTCCTGTAAGAACCGATGATTTCAAATCCCATATCTTCCAGGCAAAATGTTTTTTCAATATCAATAATTGTCCATGGTTCGTCATCAACGATAATTGCTTTATACATAATGTGTACACCTGCTTTCACAAAATTTAATTATTGTGCAAAAAATACTACTTAAAGTATAAATTCAAACCACTTTGAAAAGCAAGTGTATTTATAGATGTTAAAAAAATATCTAGATAATTTATTTAAAATTTGTTAAATATCTGTATGTTAAATAAATGTCAAGAAAATTCAGAAAAAATGTAAAATTCTCATAAAAAATTACAAAAAGCTGAGTAAATTACATGTAAGGAAAAATTTATATTTTATATAATTAAATCATCAAAACACGACCATAACAAAAAGGAGGAGATGTTATGAAAAAGAGAAGAAAAGTGCTTTCGGTTATGCTTTGTGTGGCAATGGTGGCAAGTCTTGCAGCATGCGGCAGCAAAGATGACAGTAAGAAGAGTGAAGACAAGGATGGGAAAATTAAGTTAACATTTTCAACATCTGTATATGTGGAAGAGCCACATCAGAAAGCAATTGATGCATTGCTGGAAGCTTACAGCAAAAAAGAACCAAATGTAGATATTGAGATTCTGGGTGCGGGATACGACGGCTACTGGGATAATATCACAACAGAAATCCTTTCAAATAATGAAAGCGATATGATTCAGGTTTATCCGGAAAATATCTCTACATATAATGCGATCCGTGACGGTGGAACTTTTATGGATCTGTCAGAGTATATGAGTGATGATCTGAAGAAAAAGCTTGTTGGACAGGAAATGTGTGATGTTGATGGACAGACATTGGCAATTTCCAGTTATGCATGGGGAACAACCGGAATCTTTTACCGTAAATCAATGTTAAAAGAAGCGGGTGTAAATCCGGATGATATCAAGACTCAGGAAGATTTCAGAGAAGCTTGTAAGAAGTTTACATCAAAAGATAAATATGCAATGGGCGTTGTATCTGGAACACATGCATTTACAGTAAGTGAGTGGAACAGATTGATTGCAAGACCTGTATCAAACGGACTTTATTTCCCAAACGGAGAGTCTGAGCCGTATACAGCAGATAATGTAAATATCAATGCACCTGAAAATGTATGGGCAGCACAGTGGTGGCAGGATTTTATCTTAAAGGATAAAGCGGCAAAACTGGTAACAGACAAAAAAGATTCCAGAGAAATGTTCTGGAACGGAGATGTTCCATTTAACATGGACGGACCGTGGTTTGTGGGAATGTGCAAAGAAAGAGACGAGTCTATGATGGACGATATCGGAATCATTCCACAGTTTGACGTTGTTTATAATGGAAAGACGTACAAACCAAATCCGACAAATTATCCACTGGTAACTATGATCAGTAAAAACTGTAAACATCCAAAAGAAGCATATGCATTCCTTGAGTGGATGACAACAGATGAAGCACAGAAGATTATCGCTGACTGCGGTATGATTCCAAGTAATACAGATTACTCTACAAGTGATGAATATATTAAGAACCATGAATTAGAGCATAAGATTGTTGAGTTCATGCAGAACAATTACACAGCAATTCTCCTAGAATATTGTAATGTAATAGTTTTCCTTGTTTTTTGGAGAAATCTCACAGATCATGCTGGATGCAGCACAGAAGATGTTCTCAGAGCAGGCAGCAGATGTACAGACGGAGATGGATTCTGCACAGAAACAGGTAGAAGACGTTATGAGCAGAGATGCTGAATAGAAAATAATAAGTAAGGAGTGGTCCATAAATGAATCAGACAAAGAAAAATGGTAAATGGAAAAGAAAAATGGAACCATATGCCTTCCTTGTTCCACTGGTACTGATATTATTCCTGTTCCTGGTTATTCCACTGGTGAAAGCGGCGATCATGAGTTTTCAATATTATTATGTGACCAAACCATCACCAAACGGACATTATTTTGTAGGGCTTGAGAATTACGGAAAAGTTCTGAAAGATGAATACTTCTTTAATTCTGTAAAAGTTACACTGATTTATATCGTGGTAACTGTTGCGGGAAGATATATTATCGGATTTATCACAGCATTGTTGTTAAATACAAAGTTTTTGGGACGTGGTCTGGCAAGAGCACTGATCATTATTCCATGGGCTGTTCCTGAAGTTGTAGCGTGTCTGGTATGGATCTTGATGTATGACAAGGATTATGGAATCATCAACTTCTTGCTGAACAATGCTGGAATTTTATCACACAATATCGCATATCTGCAGGATGTGTCGGTTGCTCTTCCGGCGGCAATGGTTGTCAACATATGGAAAGGTTTTCCATATGTTGCGATCATGCTGCTGGCGGGCATGCAGAGTGTATCCACAGATCTGTATGAAGCAGCAGATATTGACGGTGCAACAACATTTCAGAAAATCCGTTACATTACAGTTCCGGCAATCCGTTCGGTATCGACAACAGTATTTTTACTGCTGATTATCTGGACGATCAAGGATTATGCAATCGCTTATGTACTGACCAAGGGAGGTCCGTCAAGAGCAACAGAACTTCTGACTATTTATATACAGCAGACAGGATTTAAATATTTTGACTTTGGAAAGGCCTCTGCAGCCGGTATGCTGATGCTTCTGGTAGCGCTGGCATTCACATTCTTCTATTTCAAGGTCCTGAATAAGGAGGAGGAATAGATATGAAAAAAAAGACAGGTAAAAAAGTAATTACAGTGATTCTGGTTGTGATTGTGTGTATGTTCGCACTATTCCCGTTTGTATGGATGATTTCCACATCATTTAAAACTGCAGGAGAAGTATACAGTAAAACACCGTCATTCATTCCGAAAGAAGCAACTATACAGGGATATAAGGAAATGCTGACCACTCATTCCACGACATTTAACTTTATGCAGTGGCTGGGCAACAGTGTAATTGTATCATTGCTGACAACAGTATTTTCGATGGTCATTGCAACACTTGGCGGCTATGGAATCTCCAGATTTCGTTTCCGTGGAAGAGGATTTTTATCTTATTTCATATTAACCACACAGGTGCTTCCCGGATCACTGTTGATTATCCCGTTATACGTAATTATGGGTAATCTTCAGCTTTTGGATACAAAGATTGGACTTGTAGCAGCATATTGTACGTTTTCAATTCCGTTCTGTACATGGATGATGAAAGGATTCTTTGACACAATACCGATTTCTCTGGAAGAAGCAGCAAGAGTAGACGGTGCAGGAAGATTCCGAATCTTTTCGACAGTCATTTTACCGCTGACTGTACCAGGTCTGGTGGCAACCGGTATCTTCTCGTTCATCAATGGATGGAATGAATACCTGTTCGCAAGTACATTTATGAAGAGTTATGAAAACTGGACACTGCCAATTGGAATTGCAAGTTTCTCTGGTCAGTATGCAACGAACTGGGGAACACTGATGGCTGGAGCTGTTCTGATTACGTTACCGGTTGTACTGATGTTCTTATTACTGCAGAAACATCTGGTAAGCGGTATGACAGCCGGGGCCGTAAAACAGTAAACAATAGACATATAACATTATAGAAGAAAGTAGGAGGATGCAACTATGGAAATTAAACAGATCAGAATGGGTATTGTTGGAGCTGGTACCTGGGGACGCACACATGCGTCTATCTATGCAGAACATCTTTTTGCGGATCCGGTAGCAATTTGCGATATGAATGAAGCAAGAGCCAGAGAGATTGCGGATGAATTTGGAATCCGTAAAGTATATACAGACTATCATGATATGGCAGCCGATGAGGAAATCGATGCAGTAGCGATTGTAACACCAGATTTTGCACACGCAGATATCGCATGCGCAATGGCAGATGCCAAGAAAGATATCTTGATCGAAAAACCGCTGGCAACAACGAAGGAAGATATTGCAAGAATCTGTGAAGCTGTTGAGAGAAACGGTGTACGTTGTATGGTAGACCTTCACAACCGCTGGAATCCACCATTTAATACAGCAAAACAGGAGATTTCTTCAGGAAAACTTGGAAAACCATATACAGCATATATCCGTCATAGTGATGTAAAGTGGGTGGCAACAGATATGCTCTCATGGGCTTCAAAATCTTCTATCTTATGGTTCCTTGGAAGCCACAGTCTTGACTCACTGAGATGGCTGGTCGGCTCAGAAGCAAAACGTGTATATTCCGTAAAGAAGGAAGGTATCTTAAAAGGTCTTGGCGTAGATGTGCCGGATATCTATCTGACAACAATTGAATTTGAAAACGGTGTTGTAGCTCACATGGAAAATGGCTGGGTAACGCCAAATGGAAACCGCAATATCAATGATTTCAGATGTAGCGTAATGTGTACAGAAGGAATGATCAGTCTGGATCTTTCCAGCCATAACCTGATCGAAGAGGTAACCGAAGAAAAAGCAACTGTGCCTGATATCCTGGTATCTAATATGGTATTTGACCGTTGTAAAGGATTGTCTTATGAAAGCATCAGAGACTTCGTAGACCGTCTGGTGGATGGAAAAGAATTCAGAGTAACGCTGGAAGATTCCAGAAGAACAGCACTTGCAATCATTGCAATCCTTGAATCTGCAGAGACTGGAATGCCGGTAGAGGTTGAATATTAATTGTATTAATGAAAAAAGAATGCGGAGGGGAACAGGAATCTGTTCTCTTCCGCTTATTTTAGTTCAGAAGTATGCTATAATGAAAAACAGTGATAAAAGACAAGGAGGAAGTATATTTGGACAAAAATTTTGGTTCAATGCCGTTGGGAAAAAAGGTAGAATATCTGTGGATGTACTATAAGATATGGCTGGTTATACTTGCAGTGGTAATCGGTGTTATCTACCTTGGCTGTATGATGTACAAGGGCAGACATACGACAGTTCTTCTGAATGTAGCGGTCACAGGGGGCGATTCGCAGAAGGCAGAAGAATTGAACAAAGATTTCTGTAAATACGCAGGCATTGACGAAAAGGACGGGATCATCCGGATACAGGCGAACATTCCGGAAGATGGAGGAAGCCTGTCCTCAAAGACAGCGCTGACAACGCTGGTAGGCGCAGATGCAGTGGATGTACTGATCTGTAGAGAAGATGTATATCAAGAGTACAAAAAACAGGACGGTTTTCAAGAAACCATTGATTTTCCGGAAGATAATATGCTTAAAAAGAAGAAAATTATTTCTTATGATGATGCGCATGCGGCTATCATGGTGAATGCACAGAATCAGAAAATGGCAGAAAAATTCATCAGCTATCTGGAACAATTAAACCACATAAATAATGCAAATTAAGAAAATAATAGGACAAAGATTTCTGGAAACAGTTATACTACAATGAATCTAGAAACGAAAGATCCTAAAGACATGGAGGTAATTATAATGAATAAACCAGTATTAGTGATCATGGCAGCAGGAATGGGAAGCAGATACGGAGGTCTGAAGCAGTTAGATCCTGTAGACAATGACGGACATATTATCATGGATTTTTCCATGTATGATGCAAAGAGAGCCGGCTTTGAGAAGGTCGTATTCATAATCAAACACGAGATCGAAGAAGAGTTCAAAGAGCATGTGGGAAAACGTATGGAAAAATACATGGACGTAGCATATGCTTATCAGAATATCGACAACATTCCGGAAGGCTATGAAGTACCGGAAGGACGTGTAAAACCTTGGGGAACAGCACATGCTGTATATAGCTGTATGGATGAGATTGACGGACCGTTCGCAGTGATCAATGCAGATGACTATTATGGAGTAGAAGCATTCAAGCTTATCTATGATTATCTGTCTACACATGCAGATGATGATAAGTACAGATATACAATGGTCGGATATCATCTTGCCAATACGGTAACGGACAACGGATATGTATCCAGAGGTGTATGTGAGACGAATGAGAATGGAGAACTGGTATCCGTAACAGAACGTACCAGAATCGAAAAGTACAACGGCGGCGTTGCATACACAGAAGACGACGGTAATACATGGGTACAGGTACCGGATGATACAACGGTATCTATGAACATGTGGGGATTTACAAAGAGTATCTTAGAAGAGATCAAAGCAGGATTCCCGGCATTTCTTGACAAAGGACTGCAGGAGAATCCTATGAAATGCGAGTATTTCCTGCCAACTGTAGTAAGTAATCTTCTTGCGGAAGACAAAGCAACAGTATCGGTACTGAAATCCGCAGATAAATGGTATGGAGTAACTTATAAAGAAGATAAACCGGTTGTGGTTGCAGCCATTCAGAGAATGAAAGACGAAGGACTGTACCCGCAGCATCTTTGGGAGGGAAAATAAATGAATCCTGTAACACGGGAACAAAGAGATGAAGCGATTGCACATTTTAAATATGAAGGAACATTAGTAAAGGACTGTCCATACGGAAGCGGACACATCAATGATACATTTCTTCTGGTATTCGAGATTGCCGAGATGGGAAGAATCAAAGTCATTCTTCAGAGAATGAATTCTACGGCATTTCCAAAACCGGTAGAAGTCATGGAGAATATCACAGGAGTGACATCATTTCTGAAAAAGAAGATTATAGAAAATGGTGGAGATCCGGAACGTGAGACATTGAATGTGATCCCGGCGGTTGATGGGAAACCATATTACATAGATTCTACGGGAGATTACTGGAGATCCTATAAATTTATTACCGATGCAAGTACCTATGATCTGGTAGAGAAGCCGGAGCAGTTTTATGAAAGTGCGGTGGCATTCGGGAATTTCCAGAGTCTGCTGTCTGACTATCCGGCGGAGACACTGCATGAGACGATAGAAAAGTTCCATGATACGAGAAACCGGTTTGCGCTGTTTAAGAAAGCAGTGGAAGAAGATGTTATGGGAAGAGCAGCTTCTGTAGAGAAAGAGATCCGGTTCGTTCTCGAAAGAGAAGAGATTGCTAATTGTTTTGCAGAAATGCTGGACAGGCATGAGCTTCCACTTCGTGTTACACACAATGATACAAAATTGAATAATGTTATGCTGGACGATAAGACCGGGAAAGGAATCTGTGTGATCGATCTGGACACAGTTATGCCGGGGCTTGCGATGAATGATTTCGGGGATTCCATCCGTTTCGGTGCAAGTACGGCACTTGAGGATGAGACAGACCTTACGAAAGTATCCTGCAGTATGGAATTATTTGAATTGTATACGAAAGGATTTTTAAAAGGATGTGACGGAAAGCTGACAGCTAAGGAGATCGAGCTGATGCCGATGGGCGCAAAGACGATGACATTTGAATGTGGTATGCGTTTCCTTACAGATTATCTGCAGGGAGATAAATATTTCAGGATACACAGAGAAGGTCATAATCTTGACAGATGCCGTACCCAGTTCAAGCTTGTTGAAGATATGGAACAAAAGTGGTATACTATGAACGAAATCGTGAAAAAGTATAGTAACAACTAGGAGGTACTATTGTGGCCAAGAAAATATTAATTACCGGAGGAGCCGGTTATATCGGAAGTCATACGCAGAAAGGTCGGTAAAGTCATATAAGTTGCGCACCGAAATCT
>OGZB01002053.1_pt1 | contig 10700 bp, 9 predicted proteins | sample 1576691 | NCBI WGS metagenome assembly OGZB01 (sample SAMEA3541479, study PRJEB24748) | human gut metagenome | biome: human gut; feature: human-associated habitat; material: faeces | place: China | collected 2012
GCGACCACATCCTCCACGCGCTCCACACGCTTGGTGTCCAGCTTGGAGATGTGCACCAGACCTTCCTTGCCCGGTGCGATCTCCACAAAGGCACCAAAGTTCATCAGGCGGGTCACCTTGCCCTTGTAGATGGCACCGATCTCGGGGTCCTCGACAATCGTCTTGATGGTCGCAATGGCGCGCTTCGCGTCGTCCTGATCGACAGCGGAGATAAAGACATGGCCGTCCTCCTCAATGTCGATCTTGCAGTTGAAGTTCGCGCACATCTCCTGAATGACCTTGCCGCCCTTGCCGATGACGTCCTTGATCTTGTCAACGGGGATCATCATGCTGAACATCTTGGGCGCATACTTGGACAGCTCGGCGCGCGGCTCAGCGATGACCGGCTTGATGATCTGGTCAAGGATGTACAGACGGCCCTTGCGGCACTTCTCCAGCGCTTCCTCAACGATCTCGTAGGTCAGGCCGTCGACCTTAATATCCATCTGGATGGCGGTGATGCCGCGGCGGGTGCCGCCAACCTTGAAGTCCATGTCGCCGTGGAAGTCCTCGACGCCCTGAATGTCCAGCATCGTCATCCAGCGGCCGCCGTGCAGCGGGTCACCATCGGTGATAAGGCCGCAGGAAATACCGGCAACGGGTGCCTTGATGGGCACACCGGCATCCATCAGAGCCAGCGTGGAGCCGCAGATGGACGCCTGGGAGGTGGAGCCGTTGGAGGACAGGACCTCGGAGACGCAGCGGATGGTATACGGGAACTCGGCCTGATCGGGCAGGACGGGAATCAGCGCGCGCTCGGCCAGGTTGCCGTGGCCGATCTCGCGGCGGCCCGGGCTGCGGGGTGCGCGGGCCTCGCCGACGGAGTACGGCGGGAAGTTGTAGTGGTGGATGTAGCGCTTGTACGGCGTATCAGACAGGTCGTCCATGAGCTGGGCGTCCTTGGTGGAGCCAAGGGTGCAGATGGTCAGGACCTGGGTCTGGCCGCGGGTGAACATGCCGGAGCCGTGCACACGGGGCAGCAGACCGACCTCGGCGGCCAGCGGGCGGATCTCGTTGATGCCGCGGCCATCGACGCGCTTGCCGTCCTCCAGCAGCCAGGTGCGGACGACCTTCTTCTGCAGCTTGTAGCTGATGAGATCGAGGTCGGCGGCGGTCAGCTCGGGGTGCTCGGCGGCGATGGCATCCATAATGGGCAGCATCGCGGCGTCGCGGACGTTCTTGTCGTCGGTGTTCATCGCGGCCTTAACGTCCTCGAGGTGGTTGGCGTAGACGTCAGCCAGCAGGGCGTGGTCGAGCTCCACGGGGGTGAAGCTCTTTTTCGGCTTGCCGATCTCGGCGACGATGCTGTTGATGAACGCCAGCATCTTCCGGATCTCCTCGTGACCGGCGCGGATGGCCTTCATCATGGTCTCCTCGTCGACCTCGTTGGCACCGGCCTCGATCATGACGATCTTTTCCTCGCTGGCGGCCAGCGTCAGGGAGAGGTCGCTGTGCTCGCGCTGCTCCTTCGTGGGGTTCAGCACGATCTCGCCGTCCACCAGACCGACAAACACACCGGCAATAGGGCCGTTCCAGGGAATATCAGACATGGCGATGGCCAGGGACGCACCGTTCATGCCGGAAATTTCGGCAGAGCAGTCGGGGTCCTGGCTCATGACGGTCATGGTCACGCAGACATCGTTGCGCATATCCTTGGGGAACAGCGGGCGGATGGGGCGGTCCACAACGCGGGAGGACAGGATGGCATGCTCGCCGGGGCGGCCCTCACGGCGCATGAAGCTGCCGGGGATGCGGCCTGCGGCGTAGAGCTTCTCCTCAAACTCGACGCTCAGGGGGAAGAAATCGACGCCGTCGCGGGGCTTGTCGCTCATCGTGACGTTGCAGAGCACGCAGGTCTCGCCGTAGCGGATCATGGCGCTGCCGTTGGACAGACCGCACATTTTGCCGGTCTCGACCACAAACGGGCGGCCCGCAAAGGTCGTCTCGAACTTGCGGTAGTTGGGGAAGGTTTCCAGTCTGGATGCGAATTCGTAAGCCATAGGGATTCTCCTTCTTTGGTAGATTTTTACTTTCAGCGCTCCCCTGCCCCGGTTCTGTACAATAAAGCCAGCAGCCAAGCCTGTTGCTTGGGTGCTCGATTTACTGCACAAAACGCGGCGGGGGCGGCTGTAAAATACAGGTGCAGTGGATTTTTGTGATGCGCCGCGTTGTAGGGGGCGGCAGCACACATGTATAAAAAATCGGGCAGAGTGCAAATGCACCCTGCCCGTTTTTGCGAAAATTACTTACGCAGACCCAGCTCAGCGATCAGGGCACGGTAACGGTTGATGTCCTTCTTCTGCAGATAGGCCAGCAGATTACGGCGGCGGCCGACCATCTTGAACAGGCCGCGGCGGCTGTGGTTGTCATGCTTGTTGGTCTTGAGGTGCTCGGTCAGGTGGTTGATACGAGCGGTCAGCAGAGCAACCTGGACCTCCGGAGAACCGGTGTCACCCTCGTGGATGGCTGCCTTGGCGATGATGGGCTGCTTATCGATAGCGGATTTCTGGCTCATGGGTATATACCTCTTTCATAAAAATGTATTAGCCGTCGGCGCAGTAAGGGGTAGTTGGAACCGTTGAGGCATACGCCCCATACCGGGCCGCGGTAACAAGAATTAGTATACCACAACATTTTGCGGAATACAAGAGCATTTGCGGCATTTCCGCAATTATTTTGCGCCGTTCAGGGCCGCAAAATACGCCTTGCTCTCGTCGGCGGCGTGGTGGATCAGCGCGGCCAGCTCGTCCATCGAATTGAACTTGCGCACCGGGCAGAAATATTTGTGAAATTCCAACACCGGCTGCTGACCGTAGACATTGCCGGAGAAGTCCGGCACAAACGTCTCGCAGGTCACGGCGGCGTTTTCACTGCTGTCCACCGTGGGGCGCTTGCCGATGCCGGTGGCTGCGGGCCGCCACTGGCCATCCAGATAAATGCGGGTCAGGTAGACGCCCGCGCAGGGCTGCAGAGCCGCGGCGGGGTAGTTCTGGTTCAGCGTCGGCGTGCCGAGCTTTCCGCTGCCGATGCCCTTGCCGCGGACAACGGGCCAGTCGATGGCGTAGGGTGTGCCGAGCATGGCGTTGGCGTCGTCGAGACGGCCCTCCTCCAGCGCAGCGCGGATGCGGGTCGATGAGACGGTCTGCCCGCCGTACTGCGCCATCGGCACGATATGCACGCCGATGCCGAGGGGCGCGCAGAGCTCCCGCAGACGCTCCACGTTACCGGCGGCGCGGGCTCCAAACGTAAAGTTGTCGCCGCAGAACAGCTGCTTTGCGTTAAAGCAGTCCACCAGCACCTTTTGCACAAAATCCTCCGGCGTCAGCGCGCGGAACTCGTCAAACGGTGCCTCCTGGTATTCCTCGATGCCTAAGCTTGCAACGCGGGCGTGCTTCTGCGGCAGCGAGAGGATGCGCCCGCCCTTCAGCGTACTGCTGGCGGGCAGCTCAAACGTGAAGGCCGCAGCGGTCAGGCCGCCGGCCCGGGCGCATTCGACGGCTGCCCCCAGCACAGCGCGGTGGCCGCAGTGGACGCCGTCAAAATAGCCGAGCGCCACAGCACTGCCCTGCGGGGCGTGGATGGGCGTCAGACTTTGATATATTTGCATTGGGCAGTCAGCCCCTTTCGCAAAATAGTTTTTCGACCTTGAGCACACCGCCCTCGACGTTGGCCAGACCCAGAAACGCGCCGGTCTCATCGTAGGTGCGGTAGCGGCCATCGGCGGCAGCGTAATGGCTCGTCGGGCAGCCGTTGAGCAGGTGCGCCTTGACGCCGCTGTTGACGTGCAGGGCGGGCAGCGACGCAAAGACTGACTCGATCGGCAGTACCCAGCCGTTGGTTTCGAGTTCTCCGCTCTCGGCGGCGACTAAAATTTCCGGCAGCGTGTGGCACTGGGCCAGACTGAACACACCGGCCTGTGTGCGGCGCAGGGCGGACAGCGTGGCGGGCACGCCGAGGGCGTCGCCGATCTCCTCGGCCAGCACGCGGATGTAGGTGCCCTTGGAGCAGGCGACGCGGACGGTGTATTCGTCGGGCGCGGGGCTGCCGAGGTATTCGATGTCATAGATCGTGATGGGGCGGGGCGTGCGCTCAACGGTCTGGCCCTTGCGGGCAGCTTTATACAGCGGTTGGCCGTTGATCTTCACCGCGCTGTACATCGGCGGCAGCTGCATACGGTCCCCGCGGAACTGCGGCAGCACGGCGCGCAGCTCGGCCTCCCCCACCGTGACAGGGGCAGTTTCCAGCGTCGTGCCGGTCACGTCGCCGGTGTCGGTGCGCAGACCCAGACGCAGCGTAGCTTCGTAGGTTTTATCGTGGTCAAGCTGGCGGTCAGCGGCGGAGGTTGCCTTGCCGATAAACACCGCGAGCACACCGGTGGCCATAGGGTCCAGTGTGCCCGAGTGTCCCAGCTTGCGTGTGCCCAGTGCGCCGCGCAGCTTGGCCAGCACATCAAAGCTGGTCCAGCCTGCGGGCTTATCGACGGGCAGAATGCCGTTTGGCGTTTGCATAGCAGGGTTCCTTTTCTGTTGTTAGGGTTTAAAAGGCTTCCCCCTAGGGGGGGGAAGCTGTCACCGAAGGTGACTGATGAGGGGCAAGTCTGCCATTGCAGACCGTTTACGGGTTGTTACGGGCAGGTTCGCCCCTCATCCGGCCTTGCTTCGCGCGGCCACCTTCCCCCTCTGGGGAAGGCTTTATTGCGCTTCTTTCTCCGCGTCGGCGCGGTCCAGTTCCTTTTTGACTTCCTCGAGGATCGCGTGCTTGGCGTTGTCCGGGTTGCCGCTGATCTCGCAGCCGGCAGCGCGGGGATGCCCGCCGCCGCCCAGACGCCGCGCAATGTTGCAGGCGTTGGTGTCGTGCCCGGTGCGCACACTGATCTTGAAGCTGCCGTCCTTCTGCTGGCGCAGGGTCAGACCGACCTCGACGCCCTCAATGGAGCGCGGCAGGCTCGTCAGATCCTCCAGCTCGGCCCCGGCCACACCTGCGGCCTGGATCTGGTCCCAGGTCAGGCAGATGAGCGCACAGCGGTCATCGTAGTAAAACTCCAGGCTTTCTAAAGCCATGCGTTCCGCAATGACCCGCGCGTGGGAGCGGCTCTCGAACAGACGCTCGTTCAGCCTTTCCACGTCGGCTCCGGCCTCGATCAGAGCCGCTGCCGCCTTGTGGGTCTCCGCCGTCGTGTTGCTGAACCGGAAGCAGCCGGTATCCGTTGCCACACCCGTATACAGGCAGGAGGCAATTTCCGGCGTGATCTTCGCGCCCATCTCGGGGATGAGCGTCGTCAGCAGCTCGGCAGCTGCGGCAGCCCCGGCGTCCACCAGCGTCTCATAGGCATAGCCGCTGTTCGAGCCGTGGTGGTCGATGCACAGATTGACATGCTCGGCGTATTCCTGAATGTTGTTGCGCTCGCCAAAAAGCTGAATGCCCGCAACATCCACCGCCACCACAAACGCGGGGCGGAAGCTGCCGTCAAACACCGTGATGGGCATGTAGTCGTATATGGCAGGGATTGGATCACTGCACAGCACAGCGGCATTTTTGCCCAGCTGCTGAAGCGCCAGGCAGAGCGCCGTGCCCGAGCCGATGGTGTCACCGTCGGGGTTTTTATGGCACAAAATCAGGATGTCATCTGCAGCAAGCAGACGCGAAACAACCGTCTCGCGATCTACGTTCTGAGTCATAGGTTCCTCTTTTCTAACTGGGGTGCTTTACTCTGCGTCAGAGTCAGGCTCAATATCCAGCTCACCCAGCAGCTTGTTGATGTGCGCGGCATAGGCTGCGCCTTCATCTTTGACGAATACAAAGCGCGGTGCCTTGCGGATGTGCATCCGGCGGCTGACCTCGGTGCGGACATGGCCGGACGCCTTGTTCAGCGCCTTGACCACCGGCTCCGGGCCGCCCTCACGGCCCATGACGCTGATGTAGACCTTGGCCTGATCGAGGTCGGGGGTCACATCCAGACGGGTCACGGTCAGCAGGCCGCCCGTCACGCGGGGGTCCTTCATCTCGCCGATGATGGCGATCAGCTCACGCTTCATATCCTGGGCCATACGGCCATGGTTTTTGGTTGGCATTTACTTTACCTCTGCAATCAATCGCGGTACTCCTCCATCTTGAAGCACTCAAAGACGTCGCCTTCCTTGATGTCCTGGAACTTGGCCAGGGTGATGCCGCACTCAAAGCCTGCGGCAACCTCCTTGGCGTCATCCTTGAAGCGCTTCAGGCTGGCGATGGAATCCTCGCAGATGACGATGCCGTCACGGACCAGACGCAGCTGGGCGTCGCGGGTGATCTTGCCGTCGGTAACGCGGCAGCCTGCGACGGTGCCGACGCTGGAGATCTTGTAGACCTGGCGGACCTGGGCCTCGCCCAGGGCGACCTCGCGGACCTTCGGGGCCAGCATGCCCTTCATAGCGTCGGAGACATCGTTGATGGCGTCGTAGATGACGCGGTACATACGCATCTCAACGCCGGTCTGCTCGGCCTCGGCCTTGGCGACGGCGTCGGGACGGACGTTGAAGCCGATGATGATGGCGTTGGACGCATCGGCCAGAGAGACGTCGGACTTGGAGATGGCACCGACACCCGCATGGATGACGCGGACGCGGACCTCGTCGTTGGAGATCTTCTCGAGGCTCTGCTTGACGGCCTCGGCGGAGCCCTGGACATCCGCTTTGACGATGATGGGCAGTTCCTTCATATCGTTGGCAGCCATCTGGTCAAACAGGTTATCCAGCGTGACCTTGGTGTAGGCGGCAAACTGCTTCTCCTTGGCCTCGGCGGTGCGCTTGTCAGCCAGCTCACGGGCGAGGCGCTCGTCCTCGACAGCCTCGAACAGCTCGCCGGCCTCGGGGACCTCGGTCAAGCCGGTGATCTCAACAGGCGTGGACGGGCCGGCCTCGGTGATCTCCTGGCCCTTGTCGTTGCGCATCGTGCGGACACGGCCCACAGCGGTACCGGCGATCAGGCAGTCGCCCTTGTGCAGGGTGCCGTTCTGGACCAGCAGAGTTGCGATGGGGCCCTGGCCCTTGTCCAGACGGGCCTCGACGACAGCGCCCTTGCCGCGGCGGCTCGGGTTGGCCTTCAGCTCCATGACCTCGGCCTCGAGAACGATACGCTCGAGCAGGTCGCTGATGCCCATGCCGGTGACGGCGGACACAGGGATGCAGGCGACGTCGCCGCCCCAGTCCTCGGGCACGATCTCGTACTTGGTCAGCTGCTCCTTGACGCGCTCCGGGTTGGCGGTGGGCTTATCCATCTTGTTGATGGCGACGATCAGCTTGACGTTGGCGGCCTTGGCGTGGTTGATGGACTCGATGGTCTGGGGCATGATGCCGTCATCGGCCGCGACGACCAGGACCGCAATGTCGGTCATGTTCGCGCCGCGGGCACGCATCGAGGTGAACGCCTCATGGCCCGGGGTGTCCAGGAAGGTGATGACGCTGTCATTGCTCTTGACCTGGTACGCGCCGATGGCCTGGGTGATGCCGCCGGCCTCACCCTTGGTGACATTGGTCTTGCGGATGGCGTCCAGAATGGAGGTCTTGCCGTGGTCGACGTGGCCCATAACGACAACAACGGGCGGGCGCTCGACCAGATCGGCGGCGTTGTCCTCCTCCTGCACAAACAGGCGCTCCTCGATGGAGACGTGGACCTCATGCTCGACCTTGGCGTGGAACTCCTCGGCAATCAGGGCGGCGGTGTCGAAATCAACAACGTCGGAGATGGCGTGCATCTCGCCCATCTGCATGAACTTGGCAACGACCTTGGCAGCGCTCTGCTTCAGGCGGGTAGCCAGCTCGCCGACGGTGATCTCGTCGGGAATGGAGATCTTGAGCTGGGCATTGCGGGCCTTCTCCAGCTGGATGCGCTGCAGGCGCTCGGCCTCGGTCTCACGGCGGCGGCCAAACTGCTGGCCGCGGCGGTTGTTGCGGTTGTTGAACTTTTCCTTCTTGCCGGTGGGCTGGTTCTTGCGCTTGCTGGGCATGTTGCGGCTGTCGGCCAGGTCGTCATAGCGGGCGTTGAACTTGTCAACGTTCACATCGACGGTGCGGGTGTCAACGGAGACCTGCACGCGGTTGACCTGGACCTGCTCGGTCTTGACAGGCTCTTTAATGCCGGTATCGGCGGCCAGCTCCTGCAGGGTGACACGCTTCTCGCTGCGCTTTTCCGCCTGCTTCTCGGGCTTGCGGCTGTCTTTCTTCTGCTCGGGCTTCGGCTCCTGCTTGGCGGCGGGCTTGGGCTGCTCCGCAGGCTTGGGCTTGGCAGCGGGCTTCTGGGCCGCGGCGGGCTGCTTCTTCGGCTCGGGCTTCTTTTCTGCCTTCGGGGCCGGGGCGGGCTCCTTACCGCTGGCAAGGTAGGCGTCGAGGCTGTCCTCGGCGTTCTCGCGGGTCAGGGTCTCCAGCAGGACGTTGAGCTCTTTTTCCTCAAACGTGCCGGCGGTCTTATAGGCTTCGCCGGTCACGCCGGAAACGGTCTCAACGACCTTTTTGGCGGGCATGCCGAACTCCTTGGCAACATCAGCGATCTTGTATTTAAAATCCATATAGTGTGGTCCTCCTCATCAAAGGTATTTTGCGCACAGCTGTGCAAGGTGTTCGTCGGTCACGCCGAACACGGCGGCGGGCTTGGGGGTAAGCATGGCCAGGTCAGCGCTGGTCAGGGGCATCTGCTCACAGGCGACGATGCCGTCGCAGGCGTCCTTTATATGGCTGACCGTGCGCTCACTGGCGTCCGAGGTAAGCAGCACCAGGGCTACTTTGCCGCGCAGTGCGTTTTCCTGTACGCGGTCATACCCGTGCAGCAGCTTGCCGGCCTTGCGGCACAGCCCCAGTGCACCCAGCAGCGGGTGCTGATCGTTATTCATGGCTCGCCGCCTCCTTTGCACTTTGCTCCGCACAGGCGATCTCCTCGGTCAGGCGGTCATAGATACCGTCCGGGATGGGGACCTCAAATGTGCGTTCGAGCCGCTTGGCCTTGCGCGCCTTGGCAAGGCAGGCAGCCGAGGGGCACAGATACGCGCCGCGTCCCGGTGCCTTGCCGCGCAGATCAATACTGATCTCGCCCTCGGGGCTGCGCACGACGCGCACCAGTTCGCGCTTGGGGCGCTGGGCATTACAGCCCACGCACCGGCGCACGGGGATCTTTTTTTGCTTTAGCTGCTGCAACTGGCAGACCTCATTTCTAGAGAATAGATAAGAGATAAAAGATAAAAAATATAGTGGACCGCGGCGCTGCACGCCGCTCGAAATTGCTCTGCCGCCGTAGGGGCGCATTCTATATGCGCCCGTGCTGCCTTACGGGAGCGGGCCGGGCGGATATGGAATCCGCCCCTACGGTTTTGGCCCTGCTAAAACTCCACATTTTATATTATCTTTTATCTATTATCTTTTATCTTTATTATTTACTCCTCGTCCTCGCCGTAGTAGCCGGACTCGGGGCGGATGTCAATATTATAGCCGGTCAGATGGGCGCACAGGCGCACATTCTGGCCCTTGTTGCCGATAGCCAGGCTCAGCTGGTGGTCGGGCACGGTCACGCGGCAGCTCTTGGTCTCGCCGGGCAGCAGTTCGACCTTGACGACCTTGGCCGGGGACAGGGCCGCGGAGATAAACTCGGTGATGTCCTCGCTCCAGCGGATGACATCGATCTTCTCGCCGTTCAGCTCCTGGACGATCTTCTCGACGCGGACGCCGCGGGCACCGATGCAGGCACCGACGGGATCGACATCGGGGTTCTTGCTCCAGACAGCCAGCTTGGTGCGGGCACCGGCCTCACGGGCGATGGCCTTGACCTCAACGGTGCCGTCGTAGATTTCGGGGACCTCCAGCTCAAACATGCGCTTGACCAGGCCGGGATGGGTGCGGCTGATGGTGACGCGGGGGCCGCGGTCCGTTGCCAGTACATCCACGACATAGACCTGCACGTTCTGGCCCTCGGTGAAGGTCTCGCCGGGGACCTGCTCGTTGCGGGGCAGCACAGCGCTGCCGCCCTTGCCCAGATCCAGCACAACGTTGCCGCGCTCGGGGTCGATGGAGACGACGGTGGCGGCGATCAGCTCATGTGCGCGGGACTGCATCTCGCTGCACTGCAGGTTGCGCTCACCCTCGCGCAGGCCCTGACGGATGACGTGCTTTGCGGTCTGGGCAGCAATGCGGCCAAATTCCTTGGTCTTGAGGGGCGTGACCATGCGCTGGCCGACCTTGTAGCTCTTGCGGACCTTCTGGGCATCCTCCAGGCTGACCTGGGTGTGGGGGTTCTCGACCTCCTCCACGATGTCACGCAGCAGGCTGGCACGGAACGCGCCGAGCTCGGGGTCAATGTCCACAACGACATTGTCGTCCTCGACCTCGTAGTCCTTCTTGACCGCAATGACGATGGCCGCCTTGATCTTGTCGATCAGGTAGTCCTCGGGCAGGCCGCGCTCCTTTTCCAGTGCAGAAAGGGCCTCAAAAAATTCGTTGTTCGCAGTAGCCATGTTTCTGGTTTCCTCCCAATTATATTTCAAGTACACGCAATACAGTAGTTACAATCGCTCTCTTGCCTTCCCTTTAAAGGGTTTGCCTCCGTAGGGGCCGGACATGTCCGGCCCTGCACAGAAGGGCAAAATCGAGTTTGCGGGAAAGCCGCGGGCCGGGCATGCCCGGCCCCTACAAGCCAGCCCC
>OGZB01002057.1_pt1 | contig 10677 bp, 12 predicted proteins | sample 1576691 | NCBI WGS metagenome assembly OGZB01 (sample SAMEA3541479, study PRJEB24748) | human gut metagenome | biome: human gut; feature: human-associated habitat; material: faeces | place: China | collected 2012
ACCACATCTGTCACGCACCGGGTGCGGAGGAAGGCTACCGCTTCTCGAAGGCGATGGAAAATCCGGGGTTTATCGGCATCAGGGACATTTGGGATGTCTATATGCCGATGGGATTTTCCAACTTCAAGATCGAGGGCCGGGGCCTGGGCAGTGCGCTGGTACTGGAATTTCTGCTCTACTACATGACAAAACCGGAATACCAGCTGCATGTCCGGGAGGCCATCTATCTGGACAATATGCTCGACCTGTTCTGAGGAGCCGCACGACGGCGGCGACGAGCCGGATGACACCGGGCAGAACGCCAAGAGCGGCTATCGGAAAGGCGTGGGCGGATCAATAAAACAAGGGCTGCTGTACAACACGGTACAGCAGCCCTTTGCAGTTATTTCCGGCTCGTCAGCTTGTTCAAAAACATCACAGCCAGCACGATGACGCCGATGACCAGCACGATGCTCACCATCCCGATGACCATGATGGGCAGAGTCGTCATCCACGAAGTAAGATGCAGCATATCAGTCCCTCCTTTAGCTCAGCAGGGTCAGCAGCAGTCCGCCGGCGATGACAGAGGCTATCTGGCCCGAGACGTTGACACTGATGGAGTACATCAGCAGAAAATTCTGGTTGTCCTCCTCGAGGCCCAGCTTGTTGACGACACGGCCGCTCATGGGGAAGGCCGAGATGCCGGCTGCGCCGATCATGGGGTTGAGCTTTTTGCCCTCCGGGAGGAAGAGGTTCGTCAGCTTTGCGAACAGCACACCGCCGGCGGTGTCAAACACAAAGGCCACGAGGCCCAGCGCAAGGATGAGCAGAGTGTCGGGCCGCACGAACTTGTCGGCGGTCATCTGGCCGGCCACGGTCAGGCCCAGCACGATGGTGATGAGGTTTGCGAGGATGTTCTGCGCCGTTTCACTCAGGGTGTTCAGCACGCCGCATTCCCGCAGCAGGTTGCCGAACATCAGAAAGCCCACCAGTGCTACGCTGGCCGGAGCCACGAGCCCGGCGATGATGGTCACGACGATGGGGAACAAGATCTTGGTCAGCTGGCTGACACTGCCCTTCTGGTAGGGCATCCGGATGCGGCGCTCCTTCTGGGTGGTCAGCAGCTTGATGACCGGCGGCTGCACGATGGGGACCAGCGCCATGTAGCTGTAGGCCGCCACCATGATGGCACCAAGGTACTGGGAGTGGAGGACGTTGGCCACGAAGATGGCGGTGGGGCCGTCTGCCGCGCCGATGACGGCGATGGAAGCGGCGTCCTTCAAATCGAAGAAGAAGCCCGCGAGGAAGAGGGTGAAGAAGATGCCGAACTGCGCCGCTGCGCCGAAGAGCATCAGCCACGGCTTCTCGAGCAGCGGGCCGAAGTCGATCATCGCACCGATGCCGATGAAGAGCAGCAGGGGGAACAGCTCGTTGGACATTCCGGCCTCAAACAGAGCCGAGATGGGGCCGACGGTGTCGCCCTGCGTGATAGCGCCCGATAAGGGCAGGTTGACGAGGATGGCTCCGAAGCCCATGGGGAGAAGCAGGCTCGGCTCCATCTTTTTTGCGATGGCGAGGTAGATGAGCAGGGCGCCGATGCCCCACATCACCACCATCTGCCAGGTCAGGTTCCCGAAATTGGAAAAGAGACTGGCGAATGCGTTCCATAAATCCATGTCATTGCCTCCTTTGAAATCTGCGGTGCAATGACGAAAAAAGAGACTTCCGCCACAGCACCAATTACTGTGACAAAAGTCTCAAGCGAACACATGACATCGGGCATTTCTGCCGTGTTGACGCTGCCATGCAGCACTCCCATAAGGTGGAGCGCCCTTTACTCCCTTTTATCCGATTCTATTAAACCAGAATATGCGAAGCCTGTCAAGAAATGTGCGGGACTTTTAGCTGAATCTTAGGGGGGACTCTGAATATAGAGTGAAAAAAGAGGCTGAAGAGTACGAAAATGATTTTTGCACGTTATTCTTTCACAACGGCCGCCTTCTCGATGCCATAGCGGGCAAAGAGGGGGAGGGCCTCCGGCGGGACCGTCTCACCGCTGACCACGATGGGGATAGCAGGCGGGCAGGAGACCGCCGGCGCGGCGCAGATGCGGCCCACGGCCTCGGCGGCAGGGATCATCTCCTGCGGTGCAAGGACAGCTTCCCGGATGGTGAAGCGGCGGGGCTGTGCCTCAAGCGCCCCGGCCAATGCCGCGAAAGCGGCAGGATCGTCAGTCGTAACGGAGACATCGGCAGCAGGGGCCTCACCGCAGATGGCGTGCAGGGCCGTTTGCAGGCAAGCAAACTCTGCCGCAGAACTCTCGGCGGAAGGCATCAGCACGACGTAACGGGGGTCGGCATACTCGCACTCCACACCCCGCTCCCGCAGAGCCTGCGCCAGCTGCTGGCCGGAAAGACCCAGCACGGCGGCGTCCAGCGTCAGCTTGAGGGGCTCGCGGTGCGCCCCGGTGAGGGGAAGTGCCAGCCCGGGCCGGAGAGCATCCAGCTCCCGGCAGAGCATCCCCAGCCGCCAGCGGCAGATGTCCAGCTTCTCCCGGAAGCTGTCGGCCAGAACCGCGTTGGCAGCGTCCAGCGACTGCAAAATGAGATAAGAGGGGCTGGTGGAGCCGAAGAGAGCCAGCGCATTGCGCACCGCGGCCTCGTCGGCCTGCACGGACGAACCAAGATGCAGATAGGCACCGCCCGTGAGGACGGGCAGGGTCTTGTGGGCCGAGTCACAGCAAAGGTCCGCGCCCAGCTGGATGGGGTGGCGGCTGCTCTCCTTCAAAAAGTGGAGATAGGCGCCATGGGCGTTGTCCACCAGAAGGGGCAGGCCGTGGGTGTGGCAGACCGCCGACAGCCCCGCGATGTCCTGCACGAAGCCCAGATAGTCCGGGCTGGTGAGGTAGACGCCGAAGGGCGTGCGGCCCTCGGCGGACAGCTCGTCCAGCGCAGAGGCAAGAGCTTCCGGCTCCACAGGGCAGGTGCAGAGCGCCCCGGCGGCGTCCGGCGCGGGCCAGAGCCACTGGATGTCGAAGTCCAGCAGAGCTGCCGCGTAGAGCAGGGCCTTGTGGGCGTTCCGTGCCGCCAGCAGGACAGGCCGGCCTGCCTTTGTGGGCCGCATTTGGAGCGCAAGGTGGAGCATGGCCCGGATGCACTGGCTGCTGCCCTCGGTGCTGTAATAGGTGCGGGCAGTGCCGAAGAGCTGCGTGGCGTTGGCCTCGCTCTGAGCGATGATGCCCTCGGCTTCGTACAGCTCGTCTGCGCCCGCAATTTCGGTGATGTCCAGCTCTTCACAGCCCAGCGGGCCGCGGCCCTTGTGGCCCGGCATATGCATCCGGGCAGTGCGCTGCCGGGCGTAGCGACGGACAAAATCGACGACAGGAGTGTTCATGGCTTTATTCGCAGGCTTCGCCGTCTGCGCAGGCGTTGCAGGTGCCGCCCAGCTCGATGGGAACTTCGATGCCCTGAGCTGCCAGCTCCTGGTTCTCAGCAACTTTTATCATGATGGCGCACTCGACGCGCTTCTTGAACAGCTCACAGCCGTACTCGTACACACCGGTAATGCTGCCGGTGGCATGATAAGAGTTGGCAGCGCAGCCGCCGGAGCAATACAGCTTGGCCCAGCAGTCCTTGCACTCCTTGCGGGCATAGGCGTTGCAGTGCTTGAACTCATCCCGCACGGCGGTGTTGGTGACGCCCTTCCAGATGTCGCCCATCAGGTACTTGGGGTCGCCGACGAACTGGTGGCAGGGGTAGAGGTCGCCCCAAGGGGTGACGGCCATGTACTCGGTGCCGGAGCCGCAGCCGGAGATGCGCTTGTAGATGCAGGGGCCACCGGTGAGATCGATCATGTAATGGTAGAAGGTGAAGCCGCGGCCCTCGCGGTCGCGCTTGATCATCTCCTTGGCGAGGATCTCGTACTGCTCCTTGAGGATGGGCAGGTCCTCGGCGGTGAGGGCGCTGGGGTCGGTGGGCTTGGTGACGACAGGCTCCATGCTCAGCTCCGTGAAGCCGAGGTCGGCCATGTGGAAGATGTCGTTGGTGAAGTCGGTGTTGTAGTGGGTGTAGGTGCCGCGCATGTAATAGTTCTTGTCGCCGCGCTTTTTCACGAACTCCTGGAACTTCGGCACGATAGCGTCATAGCTGCCGTGGCCTGCGTAGTCCTTGCGGAAGCGGTCATGGACTTCCTTGCGGCCGTCGAGGCTCAGCACGACGTTGTGGCACTCCTTGTTGCAGAAGTCGATGACATCGTCGTCGATGAGCATACCGTTGGTGGTCATGGTGAAGCGGAAGTTCTTGTTGTGAATCTTCTCCTGCTCGCGGCAGTAGGCGACGAGCTTTTTGACCATGTCGAAGTTCATCAGAGGTTCACCGCCGAAGAAATCGACCTCGAGGTTGCGGCGGGTGCCGGAGTTCTCGATGAGGAAGTCCATGGCCCGCTTGCCCACCTCAAAGCTCATCAGGGCGCGGTCGCCCTGATAGCGGCCCTGCGAGGCGAAGCAGTAGGAGCAGTTGAGGTTGCAGGTGTGGGCGACGTGGAGGCAGAGCGCCTTGACCACGGTCTGGCGGTTCTTGAAGTCGAAGGCCATGTCCTTGTAGACGTCGGGAGCCCAAAGCTTGCCGGCGGTTTCCAGAGAGGCCACGTCCTCGAGGCACTGGCGCAGGTCGGCCTCGGTGACGTCGGGGCGGTCTGCATACTTTGCCAGCATGGCGGCCACGATCTCGTCGGCAGAGTGCTCTTTGTACATCGCAATGACGTCGTAAGCCACGTCGTCCACGACGTGGACCGAGCCGCTGCAGCTGTCCAGCACGATGTTATATCCGTTCAGTTGATACTGATGTACCATTTCATTCTCCAATCTGTAATTGCCATAAAAAAATGCCGCCCTGCAAAGGCGGCATAGGGTCTGCAATGATTACTTATTGCTGTTCTCGCACTTCTGGTTTGCGACGCCGCAGGAGGTCTTGCAGGCAGACTGGCAAGAAGTCTGGCACTCGCCGCAGCCGCCGGTCACGACGCTCTTGGTCAGGTCACGAGTAGCGATAGTCTTAATACGTTCCATAGTTGAAAACCTCTCTAAGCTCCAAAGTTTCGCATACAGCTTTCTGTATACAGTGTTATCTTTATGTATGATAACACGATGTGCGGATTCTGTCAAGATTTCGCGGGTAGGTTTTTATCCCAGCGGCTGATACTTTTTCAGGATGGTGTGCAGTCCCAGCTCCCGGGCGCGGGCCAGCAGGTAGCGGTAGCGGCATAAAAGGGCCTGCCGCTCGTAGATGCGCTGCTCGATGAGGTCGGAGTCCACCTCGAGGTCGAACATCATCGCGTTCCGCTGCAGGCAGAACAGGCACTCTTTCAGCTCTTCTTCCAGCTCGGGGTGGTAGCGCTCGTGCTCGTTGTCGCGGGGGATGCGGGGCGAAAGCAGAGTCTGGGTGGTCTTGGATGGGGTTTGCAGCATAAGGCGTCCTCCTTTATTAACAAGTAGAAAATCAGGTACACCTTATTGTATGGCCAGGAGAGTGCAGAAAATGCCGGTTCTGAGGTTGGCACAAAGAAAACGCCGCCTCCGGGAGTTCGGGGGCGGCGTTGATGGAAACTATCAGAAAATGCGGTTGGCGCGGTTCATGTACTCAAGCTCGCGCTTAGCGCAGGCATTCACATAGAGATTGATGTCAGAAGTGGTTTGTAGGTTAGCAATGCGGGCGTTCAGCTCAGCGCCTTGCGACTGGATGCCGTTCAGTTGATTGGACATCTGTTCGCAGTTGCGGATGAGCTGGTTGACCTTGCAGTTGGATTCTTCGATGGCTTCAAAAAGGTCCTGCTGGAGGTCTTTGATCTCATCTAGGCGCTGAATGACTTGATCCAATTTTACAATGATTCTGTCTAACCGACATTCGGTGTCATATTTGTTGTATGCACCTTCATGACCTTCCAACTGAGTGCATACGCCAGTATCGAAGTAGCCGTACAGGGAACAGATAGGAACGAGGCCCCAATATTTTTTATGGATAACGCCCTTGTTGTATAGTTTGTTCAAAGTGTCTACAGTCTTTTGATGTGCGGCTTTCAGAGTTTTGAGCTGGCCTTGAAGAAGCTGCTTTTTAGGGCGTTCTCTTTCTACACGGAGTTTGTCTTGTTCAACGGATCGATTGTATGTGGCTAAAGCGGTTTCATAAGATTTTTTAGATTGTATTTGGGCGTCAAGACGAGCTTCGGTTTTTTCGGCTTTTTCAATAAAGAAAATAATTGTTCCAATAACAAAGAAAAATATTGCGCAAGGGATAGCGAAGGACCTGGCAACATAGGAAAATATAAGAATAGGAAAGAGAAGTAAGCTCATAATTCCTATTCCCCAATCGGAATTAATGATGGCATCTGATACAGGTGCTAACAAAAGGCATATAAGCGCGCAGCCAAAACATAGCCATGTAAGTCCACTGATTTGGTAGTTGGATTTAAATTCGGTATAGATTGGCTTTGTGTACCGGTGAGCATCTGGCAGGCAGGAAAGCTGATGCTCTAACGATGCGATAACTTGATTTTGAGTATAGACCTCTTTTTCTAGCTCCATTAACATTTTGAGATGCTCTTTGATTGCCGCAGCGTTCATTATGACACCATCCTTTTTACCTCTGATATTGTCCACTTTCGGGCTATATCAAAATAATACTCCACATATGGATAATTGTCAATATTCGGGCAATCCTTTACCATCTTATTTATAGATGTAATCTGATTCGTTAGGAGTGGGATTGTCCGTGATTTCGTTTGAACCTCTTTGGAAAACAATGAAAATGCGTGGGATCTCCCAGTATAAACTGCTGAAGGATTATCACTTCAGCGCTGGACAGCTGAACCGACTGCGAAACAATCATAATGTCAACACCTATACCATTGACCAGCTCTGCAAGATTTTAGACTGCAAAATCGAAGACGTCGCCGTCTATCTGGAAGAGGAAGCCTCGGACACCGAAAAATAAACCTGACGGATTTTCGCGGATTTCTGAAAAAGTACAACTTTTTTCAAAAATCTGCTTGACAAAACGCGCAAAGGCGGCTATAATAGCACACGTTGACCGGCTCAATGCCGCGAAACACAACAGGATATTGGGGATTTGCATAGTGGTAGTGCGGTAGACTCTGACTCTACTTGTGGGAGTTCGATTCTCTCATCCCCAACCAGAAAGCCATCTGATTCGTTCAGATGGCTTTTTTGTTTTATCTCTCGGTGCGTTTTTGGGCCGGTGCGACACAAAGCTCTGATTTTTTCTCGCCTGCCGGGGCTATACTGTTTCTTGATGCAACAGGGCAATACGGAAGATAGGAGCCAGGCAAATGAGCATTTGGGACGCATTCGGCAAAGGACGGTATAAGGGCTTCTCCCGGGAGGCGGGGCAGCTGCTGGATAAGGCGGTGGAGCTGGCCGGAGGGCTGGGCTGCAAAAAGGCAGACACCGGCCACCTGCTGTGGGCGATGCTGCAGGCGGACGGCGGCCCGGCGGCCCGCTTTCTGGCCGGGAAGAACATCACGGAGCTGGAAGTGCGGCGTCAGCTGTCCGCCGGGCGGGATGGTTCGGTCACTAGGCTTGCCCGGGGCGATATGGCGGCGGATCTGCGCCGGGCGATGGACTACGCCATCATCGGGGCGCAGAACGCCCACCTGAGCCGGGCCGAGCCGGAGCATCTGCTCTGCGCCATGCTGGAAGACACCGACTGCGCCGCGGGCGTTATGCTGGCATCCATGGGTGTCCAGCTCACCGAGGCAGTGCGGGAGTGCCGCCAGCTTTCAGGGCAGTTCATCCTGCCGATCCAGCCGCGCTCGGCGTCGTCGCTGCCGCGGGGGAGCCGGGCCAGCGACAAATACTGCCGCGATTTGACCCGCCGGGCGGCGGACGGCGAGCTGGACCCGGTGTTCTGCCGGGAAAAAGAGCTGGACCGGATGGTAGAAATCTTGTGCCGCCGCCAGAAGAACAACCCCTGCCTTGTGGGGGAACCGGGCGTGGGCAAGACCGCGCTGGCCGAAGGGCTTGCCCAGCGCATCGCCGACAAGCAGGTACCCCGGATGCTCCAGGGGCGGCGTCTGCTGGCGCTGGACATGGCCAGCCTCGTGGCTGGTACGAAGTACCGCGGCGACTTTGAAGAGCGGTTCAAGAACCTGCTGGAAGAACTCGTCCGGGACGGCAGCGCCATCCTCTTCGTGGATGAGTTCCACACCATCGTCGGCGCCGGTGCGGCAGAGGGGGCCATCGACGCAGCCAGCATCTTAAAGCCGGTGCTGGCCCGGGGTGAACTGCAGCTCATCGGCGCGACGACGAATCAGGAGTTCCGCACCCACATCCAGAAGGACGCCGCCCTCGAGCGCCGATTTGGCCGCGTCCAAATCGAAGAGCCCACGCCGAAGCAGGCCGTGGATATACTGGAAGGTCTGGCACCCCGCTACGAGCGGTATCACGGCGTCCGCCTGCCCAACGAAGCCCTGCGGGAGGCCGTGGAGCTCTCGGTGCGGTATCTGCCGGGGCGCTGTCTGCCGGATAAGGCCATCGACCTCGTGGACGAAGCCTGCGCGGCGGTGCGCATCCGGGCCGAGCGGGAAGGGGAGAAAGACCCCGTCCTCAGCCGGAAGGAAATTGCCCGGGTGGTGGCGCAGGCCAGCGGCGTCCCGGCAGAACGGGTGGGCGAAAAGGAGCGGGAACGGCTGGCCCGCCTCGAAGAGCGCCTGAACGCCGAAGTCGTGGGCCAGAGCCGGGCTGTCGCTGCCGTGGCCGGGGCCATCCGGCGCAGCCGCACCGGGCTTGGGGAGCCGGGCCGGCCGATCGGTGCGATGCTTTTCCTCGGGCCGACCGGTGTCGGCAAGACTGCGCTGGCAAAGGCGCTGGCGGAGAGCTGGTTCGGCAGCGAGAAGGCCCTGCTCAAGTTCGATATGTCGGAGTATCAGGAACAGCACACCACTGCCCGCCTGCTGGGGGCACCTCCGGGCTATCTGGGTCATGACGAAGGCGGCCAGCTCACCGAGGCCGTGCGCCGCCGCCCCTACAGTGTGGTGTTGTTTGACGAGATCGAAAAGGCACACCCGGACATCCAGAACATTCTGCTGCAGATCCTGGAGGACGGTCAGCTCACCGACGCCATGGGCCGCAAGGCGGACTTCCGCAACACCATCGTGCTCATCACCTCCAACTTGGGAGCGCGCTTTCTGGCCGGGCAGTCCGCGCCGCTGGGCTTTGCGGCCGGGTCCTAACGTTGAACCATTTTCTCAGTTTTCCAATAATATATGTTATGCCGAACCACCAAAGAACGGCCCCTAACCCTATGCAAACAATGCCCAATACCAGCAGCCAAAACGAATGTTCCGGTAACACGAAACCGAACCGGGCGAATAATCCGATATAGAGCAAGACGATTAACACGTTGCTAAAGGTAAGTAGAAAAGCTGTAATAAAGTCTTGGGTGAACGATAATTTTTTTTCTCGGTGTTTCTTTAGGTTCCTAGTCGGGTTGCTTTGGAAGATATAATACCCGAAAATGCCGAGAACGATACTTCCGATCAATTGCAGGGGCGCTTGGTTCGCCTCCACGAAGTTGACCACAACTCCCATGCCCAGACAAGTCAGTGCCGCATAAATCACGTCGGATAGAGCGGCCCCTAATCCGGTGACGAACCCGTGCCAACGTCCTTTATTTAGTGTTCTTTGTATACAGAGCATACCGATGGGGCCCATGGGGGCCGAAACCAATACACCTATAATGATTCCTTTACTAACGATTCCTAGCATTAAGTTGAGTCTCTTCTAGTTTCTTGGGCAAAGATACATCCATTCCGCGATAAAAAAAAGGTAAAAAACGTAAGATACTGTAGGGACGAGGCTCGCTCGTCCCTTATTTCGGGAAATTGGGACTGTACAATAGGGTCGTATCGAGAGTCATCAATTTACCGTCTTTCACGAATGAGTCTCCTCGCTCGGACAGATGCTCTACCATCATCTTGCGTAATTCGGACAACTTATTCTGATAGGCTGCGTCCTCACTAAGGTTATGTGTCTCTCCCGGGTCTTCCCGTAAATCGAACAACTGCTCGCTTCCGTTGTGGAAATTCCAGATATACTTAATCTTCCCATCGGTAAGGGCTGCCCAGTAATTATCGTCGCTATAGCAAGTGGCATGCTCCATGTCTATATAGTGGCGCCATTGTTCCTGCTGGCCTTGGATCAGCTTGAGTAAAGACCGCCCGTCCATATCGGGAGGAACCGACCCGCCGGCGATATCGATAAAGGTAGGCAAGAAGTCTCTCAGTTCTACAGGTTGTTCTATGCTGCTTCCGTCCGGTATGGATTTGGATATACCGGCGGGCCATTTTACGATATAAGGAATATGGGCCGAACCCTCGTACGGATAGGTTTTCCGCCAATGATAATGATCGCCCAACATATCGCCATGATCCGCCGTGAAACAAATCAGGGCATTGTCGTACATACCTTTGTCTTTTAGGGTCTGGATGATTTGCCCTACTTGATCGTCGATAAAGGTGATATTGGCGTAATAATGGCGACGGGAGTTTATGGCATACGCATCCCCGAAATTACCGAATGGGGCATCCGATGCTCCTTGGAGAGGATCTTTCGGCTCGGCGTATTGTCCGCACCAATCTCCTATATGGCGGCATTTTCTATATCCAGTTCACGATAGTAGTTTTCAA
>OGZB01002063.1_pt1 | contig 10659 bp, 8 predicted proteins | sample 1576691 | NCBI WGS metagenome assembly OGZB01 (sample SAMEA3541479, study PRJEB24748) | human gut metagenome | biome: human gut; feature: human-associated habitat; material: faeces | place: China | collected 2012
CAAGCCGGTGGAAGACCTGATGAAGCAGTTCGGTATGTCCGACGAGGACATGGATAACATGGAAAACCGGATGGAGAGCATGATGGATGAGATGGGAGACGCAAACCCCCTCTCCCTCATGATGAATATGGGCCAGCCCATGGACGGCGAGGAGAACGAAGGGGACGACGACCTTGTCCCCGGCTCCAGCGCCACCTTCCCGCTGGGCGTCAAGGCGGAGGGCGATGCCGGAAACAGCAAAAAGGCCCAGAAGAACGGCAAGAAGCCGCCCCGCCGCAAATTCCTCGACACCTACTGCGAGAACCTGACCCGCAAAGCCCGGGAGGGAAAGCTCGACGACATCGTGGGCCGCGACCGCGAGATCTACCGCACCATCCAGATCTTGAGCCGCCGCCAGAAGAACAACCCCTGCCTCATCGGTGAGGCGGGCGTCGGCAAGACGGCCATCGCCGAGGGCATCGCGGAGCGCATCGCCAAGGGCAATGTCCCTGTGGGCCTGAAGGATAAGGAGATCTTCCTGCTGGATCTGACCAGCCTCGTGGCCGGCACCCAGTTCCGCGGCCAGTTCGAGCAGCGGGTCAAGGGCCTGCTGAGCGAGGTCAAGGCCGCCGGCAACATCATCCTGTTCATTGACGAGATCCACACCATTACCTCCGCCGGTGAGAGCGAGGGCGCCATGAACGCGGGCAACATCCTCAAGCCCGCCCTCTCCCGCGGTGAGATCCAGGTCATCGGCGCCACCACCTTCAACGAGTACCGCAAGTATATCGAGAAGGACCAGGCCCTCGAGCGCCGCTTCCAGCCTGTCCGCGTGGAAGAGCCCAGCGTGGCCGATACGCTGGCCGTCATGAACGGCATCAAGAAGTATTACGAGGAGCACCACCATGTGCAGGTGGATGCCGATGTGCTGAGCGCCATCGTCACCCTCAGTGAGCGGTATATCACGGACCGCTACCTGCCCGATAAGGCCATCGACCTGCTGGACGAAGCCTGCGCCTGCTGCAATCTCGCCCACCCGGTCATCTCGGAGTATCTCGAGATGCAGAAGGAGCTGGACGGCCTCAGGCAGGAAGAGGCGGACATGGAGTCCTCCGACGTCAATGAGGCTATCGACTATGAGCAGGTGGCCCAGCGGAAGACCCGCATCGCCAAGCTCGAGGCAGAGCTGCCCGCAAAGCAGGCTGCTGCCAGCGAGATAAAAGTGACCATGGACGATGTGGCCAAGGTCATTGAGCTGTGGACGGGCATCCCGGCGGTGAAGATCCAGGAGACGGAGTTCGTCAAACTGGCCGGGCTGGAAGCGGAGCTGAAAAAGAAGATCATCGGTCAGGACGAGGCCGTCCATCTGGTGGCACAGGCCGTCAAGCGGAGCCGCGCCGACCTGTCGGGCCGCCGCCGTCCCGCAAGCTTCATCTTCGTCGGCCCCACCGGCGTCGGCAAGACGGAGCTGGTCAAGCAGCTGGCAAACCAACTCTTCGACGGCCCCGACCCGCTCATCCGTCTCGACATGAGCGAGTATATGGAGAAATATGCGGTGTCCCGCATGATCGGTTCGCCTCCGGGCTATGTAGGCTACGAGGAGGCCGGCCAGCTCACCGAAAAGGTGCGCCGCCGCCCCTACAGCGTGGTGCTGTTCGATGAGATCGAAAAGGCCCACCCTGACGTTATGAATATCCTGCTTCAGATCCTCGACGAGGGCAAGATCAACGATGCACAGGGCCGGACGGTGGACTTCTCCAACACGGTCATCTGCATGACCTCCAACGCCGGCAGCAGCGACAAGACGACCTCCGGCCTCGGCTTCAACAAGAGCGAGGAGCAGCTGAGTGAGGAAAAGACCCGCAAGGCTCTGAGCCAGTTCCTGCGGCCCGAGTTCCTTGGCCGTGTGGATGAGGTCATCGCCTTCAAGCCGCTGAGCCAGCAGACGCTGGAAGGCATCGCGGCTCTCATGCTGGATGAGTACAAGCCCAGCATGGAGGCCAAGGGCATCGCCTACAGCTACACTCCGGCGGCTCTCTCTGCCCTCGTGGCCAAGAGTCAGGGCGGCAAGTTCGGCGCCCGCGACCTGCGCCGCGTCATCCGCAAGGCCGTGGAGGACCCCGCTGCCGAGCGCATCATCGACGGCACCCTGAAAGCGGGCGGCAGCCTGACGGTGGATGCTGAGAATGGTGAAGTTATCTTGAAGTGAATGCTTGACTTTTCTGTACGATCGCATATAATAAAGACAGAAAGACAATGAATTCGTGCATAGAATTCACACCAAAAGAAGAAAACCCCTTCCTGGAGTTGCCGCTCCAAAGAAGGGGTCTTCTTTTTAGTGCTTACAGTCCTTGTTCAGCATTCTGTCAAGCCACTTGCTGATGAGATTCGAAGTCACACCAGCTGCGACAGATACCATGAAAGACAACATCTCGTGCATAGGACACACCTCCCTTCCCAATGAAATTGGGTCGGTAAGGACCGTGAGACAATTATAACATATAATTCGACCAAAAGATACAGTAAACGGCACTCCGAAGCAGTTCGGAGTGCCGTTTGTCATAGGCAGACTTAGTCGAGGGAGACCGGGAACTCGGGCTTGTTGGCCATACGGGCATTGGTGCGGCCCTCGGGGATGATCTCGCCGGCGGCGGTCAGCGCCAGCTTGGTGAGGGTGGGGCCTACCAGCTCATACACCAGCACCGAGAAGAGCACGACGTTGCGCACCATGTGGCCGTCGGAAAGCTCAGCGGCCTCGGCTGCCATGCCCAGCGCCACGCCAGCCTGCGGCAGCAGGGTGATGCCGAGGTATTTCTGGATGTTATGGCTGCAGTGGGTGGCCCGGCCGCTGACGAAGGCGCCGGAAATTTTGCCCAGAGAGCGGAAGGCGATGTACACCACGCCGATGAGGAGCACCAGCGGGTCGGAGAGGATGTTCAGATCCAGCTCTGCACCGCTGAGCACGAAGAAGAGGATGTTCACCGGCGACACCCAGCGGTCGAGGCGGTCCATCAGCTCATCGGAAGTGGGGCAGATGTTGCAGAACACCGTACCGGTCATCATGCAGACCAGCAGCAGCGAGAAGCCGCAGTGGATCGGCCCGATGTCGAAGGTGACCATGGACAGGCCCACCGTCAGCAGCACGAAGGCCACGGAAAGGCTCATGCGCTTGGAGCGGGAGTGAAAATAAATTTCCAGCTGGTTGAGCGCGAAGCCCGCCGCAGCGCCCAGACCCATTTTCAGGCGGCAAAATTGAAGATTCCTTAACAAATGGCCGAAAAAGGCAAAAAAACAGAGCCGCTGCGCAGGCAGTGACTCTGTTGTATGCAACAATCGTGAATTTAGTTGAATTTGAAGATCTTCCGTGCGATGCGGTAGCCGCCCACCACGATGGCGTCGCCCTTGGGGAAGGGCAGGTTGGTCACGCCGCCAAAGCCGAAGCGGATGGAGCGGTAGACTGCGGCGCTGGTGTGTTCGCGCAGATACTGCCACAGGCCCTTCTGCTTTTCTTTCGCCTCGGCGCTGCCGTCCAGCAGCAGGAAGATGTCGCTGACGGCCATCATCATGGAGAGGTAGTGGAGCATATAGGCCCGCAGTTTCTTCTCGCCCTTGAGGGCGTCGAGGTCCTGACAGTCGATCATGTGCCTGGTGACCCGGAGCTGCTGGTCCACGCGCTTGACCATGATGCTCTCGTTGACGCTCTGGTCGGCGCGGCCGATGAAGTAGCGGTAGAGGTCGAGGTTCATATAGTACATGGTCTTGACGAAAGGCAGAGGCTGGTAGACGAAGATGTTGTCCACGTAGAAGGTATGCTTGGGCAGCACCATGCCGCACTTGCGCAGCACCTCAGTGCGGTACATGACCGAGTGCATCAGCAGGTTCTGGTCGGGGCGGAAGTGGCCGACGTGCATCCAGGTGAACAGACGCTCCTGGGGGAAGATGTTGGTGTACCGCACAGTGTGGCTGGTGCCGTCCTCGGTGTGCTCGTAGACATAGTTGCAGATCATGAGGTCGGGGGCGGTGCCGCGGGTCACGAGGGTGTGCAGGCGTGCCAGCACCTTCTGGAGGGCGTCGGTGTCCAGCCAGTCGTCGCTGTCCACGACCTTGTAGTAGAGGCCGGTGGCGTTGCGGATGCCCTGGTTGACGCCCTCGCCGTGGCCGCCGTTCTCCTGATGGATGGCCTTGACGATGGTGGGGTACTTGGCGGCGTACTCGTCGCAGATAGCAGGGGTCTCGTCCTTCACGGAACCGTCGTCCACGAGGATGATCTCAGCCTGCTCCCCGGCGGAGAGCAGCGTTTCGATGCAGTGGCGCATATATGCCGCCGAGTTGTAGCACGGGACGGCAAAGGTGATGAGTTTCTGTTGCATAAAAATAAGCTCCTTATCGTGCTTGCCCGGCCATGTTCAGAACAAAATGGGCCGGAGATGGAGATATGTATTCTTATTATAGCATTTTCGCGCACAAAAAGCTAGGAACACCAGCAAATACCTGCCAAAAAACGACGACAGAAGAGCGATCTGATACCATTTCGGGCCGGGCTGTGCTATAATAATACGGATACAGATTTGAAAAACGCAGGAGGCACCCATGGCAGACCCGCATTCTATCTTGAAAAAAGTTTTTGGCTACGACAGTTTTCGCCCCGGGCAGGAGGACATCGTCCGGCGGCTGCTGGACGGGCAGGATGTGCTGGCCGTGATGCCCACCGGCGCGGGCAAATCCATCTGCTATCAGGTGCCGGCCCTGCTTCTGCCGGGAATCACCATCGTGGTGTCGCCGCTGGTGAGCCTGATGAAAGACCAGGTGGGGGCGCTGGTGCAGGCGGGGGTGGCGGCGGCTTTCCTCAACAACAGCCTCACCGACAACCAGAAGGCCCTTATGCTCCGCCGCGCCCGGGAGAGCTGGTATAAGATCATCTATGTGGCTCCGGAGCGGCTGGAAATGCCGGGCTTCCAGCGGTTCGCGCAGGAAAAGCTCATCAGCATGGTCACGGTGGACGAGGCCCACTGCATCAGCCAGTGGGGGCAGGACTTCCGCCCCAGCTATCTGCGCATCAAGGAGTTCGTGGACAGCCTGCCGAATCGCCCGGTGGTGGGCGCGTTCACGGCCACGGCGACGGCCCGGGTGCGGGACGACATCCGCAGCCACCTCGAGCTCCATCAGCCCTATGAGGTGACGACCGGCTTCGACCGGCCCAACCTCTACTTCGAGACGCGCCGCGCCCTGCCCAGCCAGAAGCCGAAGGAGCTGCTGGACCTTGTGCTCCGGGAGGGCGACAACGCGGGCATCGTCTATTGCAGCACCACGAAGCAGGTGGACGAGACGGCCCGCCTGCTCCAGAGCCGGGGCATCCGGGCAGCGGCCTACCACGCCAAGCTGGATGCGGACACCCGGCGGAAGAATCAGGACGATTTCCTCTACGACCGCGTTCAAATCATGGTGGCGACCAACGCCTTCGGCATGGGCATCGACAAGCCCAACGTCCGGTTCGTCATCCACTATAATATGCCCAAGGATCTGGAAAGCTACTATCAGGAGGCGGGCCGCGCGGGCCGCGACGGTCTGCCGTCCCGCTGCATCCTGCTCTATTCCGGCACGGATGTGCGCACCATCCGCTTCTTCATCGACAAAGAGATGGAGGCGGACAACGGCCTGCCCGCCGACGTCAAGGCCGAGGCGGCCCGCAAGGCGGAAGAGCGGCTCAAGTATATGACCTTCTACTCCACCACCCAGAAGTGCCTGCGGCGGTTCATGCTGAACTATTTCGGCGAGGCCGCACCTGAAAAGTGCGGCAACTGTTCCTGCTGCCTCTTTGCCGAGCAGAACGCGCAGGAGGTGGAACAGCGCGCTGCCGCCGCAAAGCAGAGGGCAGCGGCCAACTCCCGGCGGCTGTCGGCCCGCCGTGCTGCTGTCGGCGGCGACCTCAGCGAGGCCGACGAGAAGCTGCTGGCCGCGCTCTACGCCCTCCGCAAGCGTCTTGCAGCGAAGCAGAATGTTCCGGCCTACATGGTGTTCAGCGACGCGACCCTCCGCGAGATGGTCCAGAGCAAGCCCCTGAGCATGGACGAGTTTTTGAACATCACCGGCGTCGGCGAAAAGAAAGCCGCCCGCTATGGCATGGCCTTCCTGCGGGCCATTGAGGATATGGTGGGAAGCAGAGAATAAGAAAAGGCGCAGATCTTCCACGAGCCAAGAGGCTCGTTGTGGAAAATCTGCGCTTTTGTTTATCATTCCATCGTATGGGTGGAGAACACTTTTTCGTCCTGCCACCACACCGGCTGCCCGGCGGCGAGGGACTTGGGAACATCCAGCAGACGCTGGTTCCGGCTGCCCCGGAAGCGGAGGGAGATGTCGTGCTCAGCCTCCACGAAGCGGCCATCCACCAGCACATCCAGCAGACTCAGCAGCTCGTCGGTGACTTCGCACCGCGCGTGGCAGGGGACTTTGCCGGTCAGCTGCTCCCAGGTGTAGCCGGAGTAGCACCAGACCGTTTTCTTCGGGTAAAGGGCTTTGAAATTTTGCACGAAGGTCATCAACTCCCGCTGGTTCTCCGGCTCCATCGGCTCGCCGCCCAGCAGGGAGAGGCCCGTGATATAGTCCGGCTTGCAGGAGGCGAACACCTCGTTGCGGACGGGCTTGTCGAAGGGCTGGCCATAGCCGAAATCCCATGCCACCTCGTTGAAGCAGCCGGGGCAGTGGTGGCGGCAGCCGGAAACGAAGACGCTGGTGCGGACGCCCGGCCCGTTGGCGATGTCGTAATATTTAATAGTCGCGTAGTTCATAAATCAGACCTGAAAGCAGAGCACGCTGCTTTGCCTTGCAATTTTTTTGTGCTTGGATAGCTTGCCAATGGCTCCCCCTCTGGGGGAGCTGGCGCGAAGCGCCTGAGAGGGCAAGGCTGTTCCCCAGAAGTGCAAAACGTAAGTCAATAGGAAGCTGGAGGAAAACAAAATGATGGACGCTACCAAGTACGCACCGGGATATTACCCGGTCCCCGCCGGTTATGACAGCTGGGTCAAGAAGGACCACATCGAGAAAGCTCCCACCTGGTGCAGCGTGGACCTGCGCGACGGCAATCAGGCCCTTATCGTCCCCATGAGCCTCGAGGAAAAGCTGGAATTCTTCCAGATGCTGGTCAAAATTGGCTTCAAGGAGATCGAAGTCGGCTTCCCGGCCGCCAGCGAGACGGAGTATGAGTTCCTCCGTACCCTCATCGAGAAGAACATGATCCCCGACGATGTCACCGTGCAGGTGCTGACCCAGTGCCGCGACCACATCATCCGCCGCACCTTCGAGGCTGTCAAGGGCGCACCTCGTGCGGTCGTCCACTTCTATAATTCCACCTCCGTCGCCCAGCGCGAGCAGGTGTTCCACAAGTCCAAGGAGGAGATCAAGCAGATCGCCGTGGACGGCGCAAAGCTGGTCAAGCAGCTGAGCGAGGAGTATGAGGGCAACTTCCTCTTCGAGTACAGCCCCGAGAGCTTTACCGGCACCGAGGTGGACTACGCCGTTGAGGTCTGCAACGCAGTCCTGGACATCATGCAGCCCACCCCCGACCGCCCCATGATCATCAACTTGCCGGTCACGGTCGAGATGAGCATGCCCCATGTTTACGCAAACCAGATCGAGTATTGCGACAAGCACCTCAAGTACCGCGACAGCGTCATCATCTCCACCCACCCGCATAATGACCGCGGCACCGGCGTCGCCTGTGCAGAGCTGGCCGTTCTGGCAGGCGCTCAGCGGGTGGAGTGCTGCCTCTTCGGCAACGGCGAGCGCACCGGCAACGTGGACGCTGTGACCCTCGCCATGAATATGTACAGCCACGGCGTAGACCCGAAGCTGGACTTCTCCGATATGCCCGCCATCTGTGCCACCTATGAGCGGGTCACCCGAATGCACATCTACGAGCGCACCCCCTACGCCGGCCAGCTGGTGTTCGCCGCCTTCTCGGGCAGCCATCAGGACGCCATTGCAAAGGGCATGGCCTACCGCAAGGAGAAGGGCGACCACCGCTGGACCTGCCCCTATATCCCGGTGGACCCCCACGACATCGGCCGCACCTACGACGCCGACGTCATCCGAATCAACAGCCAGAGCGGCAAGGGCGGCATCGGCTTTGTGCTGGAGCAAAACTACGGCTACAACCTGCCCGCCAAGATGCGCGAGGCTCTGGGCTACAAGGTCAAGAGCGTGTCCGACCACAGCCACAAGGAGCTGAGCGCAGGCGAAGTGCTCCACATCTTCGAGGATACCTTCCTCAACAAGTCGAAGCCCCTGTCTGTCGTCGAGGCCCACTTCGCACAGGTCAACGGCATCACCGCCACCGTCACGCTGGATCTGAACGGCCAGCGCAAGGTGGTCACCTCGGTGGGTAATGGCCGTCTGGATGCTGTGGCAAACGCTATCCAGAGCGCCACCGGCATGGACTTCCACCTGGAAACTTACTCCGAGCACAGTCTGGACGAAGGCTCTACCTCCCGCGCCGCTTCCTACGTCGGCCTCGCGTGGGGCGACGGCATCGTCACCTGGGGTGCAGGCACCGATACCGATATTATCGTGGCCGGTATCCATGCACTGGTCAGCGCGATCAACAATAAATAAGAGAGTAAATAAAGGGCAGCTCTGCACAACCTCTCCGTCATTGCTTCGCAATGCCACCTCCCCTATCGAGGGGAGACCTTGGCATTCCCCGCAAAGTAAACGGTTTCGCCAGAGGCTCCCCTACTAGGGGAGCTGACGCCGCAGGCGGCTGAGAGGTTGGACAGAGGAGAGACTGACCATAGAGAACAAGCTACGATAAAAAGGAGAGTACCATCATGGGAATGACCCAGACGCAGAAAATTCTGGCCGCACACGCGGGCCTCGCCGAGGTCAAGGCAGGCCAGCTCATCAACGCCAAGCTCGACATCGTGCTGGGCAATGACATCACTACCCCCGTCGCCATCAACGAGTTCGAAAAGGCGGGCTTCAACGGCGTGTTCGACAAAGAACACATCGCCATCGTCCTCGACCACTTCGTTCCCAACAAGGACATCAAGAGCGCGACCCAGTCCAAGCAGTGCCGCGAGTTCGCCAACAAGTACGACATCCTCAATTTCTACGATGTGGGCCAGATGGGCATCGAGCACGCTCTGCTGCCCGAAAAAGGCATCGTGACAGCCGGTGACTGCGTCATCGGCGCCGACAGCCACACCTGTACTTACGGCGCACTGGGCGCATTCTCCACCGGCGTCGGCTCCACCGATATGGCCGCCGGCATGGCTACCGGCATGGCATGGTTCAAGGTGCCTGCCGCCATCAAGTTCGTGCTGAACGGCAAGCTGCCGCCGAAAGTTTCCGGCAAAGACCTCATCCTCCACATCATCGGTATGATCGGCGTGGATGGTGCGCTGTATAAGTCGATGGAGTTCACCGGCCCGGGCGTCGCTTCCCTCTCCATGGACGACCGCCTGAGCATCTGCAACATGGCCATCGAAGCCGGTGCCAAGAACGGCATCTTCCCCGTGGACGACGTGACTAAGGCTTACCTCGAGGGCCGCAGCCAGCGCGAGCCGGTGTTCTATGAGGCCGACCCGGACGCCGAGTACGAGAAGACCATTGAGATCGACCTCTCTGCCCTCGAGCCCACTGTCAGCTACCCCCACCTGCCCGAGAACACCCACCCCGCCAGCGAGGGCAAGGACATCAAAATCGACCAGGTGGTCATCGGCAGCTGCACCAATGGCCGCCTCGAGGATATGGAAGCCGCTTACAACATCCTGAAGGGCAAACACATCGCAAAGGGCGTGCGCGGCATCATCATCCCCGCCACCATGGCCGTGTACAAGGAGTGCATCCTCCGCGGCTGGACGACGGCCTTCATCGACGCGGGCTGCATCGTCTCCACCCCCACCTGCGGCCCCTGCCTCGGCGGCTACATGGGCATCCTCGCCGAGGGTGAGCGCTGCGTCTCCACCACCAACCGCAACTTCGTGGGCCGCATGGGCCACGTCAAGAGCGAGGTGTATCTGGCTTCGCCCGCTACCGCTGCCGCCAGCGCACTGACCGGCTACATCACCGACCCCCGCACGGTCTGAGAAAAGGAGAGTCACCCATGAACAACGCAAACGGTTCTGTTTTCAAATACCCGGATAACGTGGATACCGACGTCATCATCCCGGCCCGCCACCTGAACACGCAGGATGCCAAGGAGCTTGCCGCCCACTGCATGGAGGACATTGACAAGGACTTCATCCACAACGTCAAGGACGGCGACATCATGGTGGGCGGCTGGAATTTCGGCTGCGGCTCCTCCCGTGAGCACGCACCGCTGGCCATCAAGACCGCCGGAATCTCTGTCGTCATCGCCAAGAGCTTCGCGCGCATCTTCTACCGCAACAGCATCAACATCGGTCTGCCCATCATGGAATGCCCCGAGGCCGTGGACGCCATCAGCGCAGGCGATACGGTCAGTGTGAATTTTGATACCGGCGTCATCACCGATGAGACCACCGGCAAGACCTTCCAGGCCGAGCCTTTCCCGCCCTTCATCCAGAAGATCATCGCCGACGGTGGTCTGATGAAGTCGCTGACGAAAAAGTAAGGTTTTGGCTGTGAGTTGTCGCGCTGGTGGCGCGGGATAGAGCGCGGTTACGCGAGGTTAAGTTCTCTTTTGCGTGCCAAAAGAGAACCAGA
>OGZB01002065.1_pt1 | contig 10658 bp, 10 predicted proteins | sample 1576691 | NCBI WGS metagenome assembly OGZB01 (sample SAMEA3541479, study PRJEB24748) | human gut metagenome | biome: human gut; feature: human-associated habitat; material: faeces | place: China | collected 2012
GGAGGGGAGAGGGGGCGACCCAACGGGCGGCCCCTGAGGGGCCGTGACCGTTAGGCGAGTCTTCGAGCCTTACGGGCATCGACAGCAGCGCAGCCCTTCTTCAGAAGGGTTCCCTCTCCCCTCCCCAATACTCATCTATCCCTATTTCTTCTCTTTCTCAGGGGGAATACGCGCGTCGATGACCTTGACGCCGAATTCGGCGGCGTTGTCCGGCGGGCTGTAAAAAACGACCATGAAGGGAACCTCTCCGCCGGGGAGGACATTGGTATTGGTCGCCATGATGTCGATCTTGTTGGCGAGGGCCTGCTCGATGTCCTGCTCGCCGAGGACCTGCAGCTGGAACAACGACAGGGACGTGCCCGCAAGCTGCTGCTTGGAAACCAGCGCGTTGCCCGCGGAATCGTACAGCGACGCTTCGATGCGGATCAGTTCGCGCGGCTGGTTGAAGCCGTTCACGACCTTCCCTTCGACCACCGAAATGTTGCCGAGCTTCTCGTTGCTGATGTTGTACTGCCGCACGCCGCGCAAGGCGATGTTCTTGACCAGCTCCACCGGATCCTGCTTCTTGGGCGGCGCGATCATCTCCTTCACGGTGTCGAAGAGGGGCGTGTAGGTCCACGCCCACCACGTGCCTCCGGCCACCGCGCAGAGGATCAACAGCGTCAGCACCCAACCCCATATCCCGCCCTTCTTCTTGGGCGGCATGGAGAGGGACGGGGAAGAGAGGCTCAAGTCCGGCTCCATACGGATCTCCGCGGGCTTCACGCCGTCGGAAAGCTGGAACACGTGCTTGCACACCGAACAGCGCAATTTGGCCCCCGGAGCGGCCTGCGTTTCGGGCAGATTGAATTTGGTACTGCAATTAGGGCATGTAACGATCATAGGGACTCCGCCATTCGTCATTCTTCTATTTCAGCCTCGTAGATCGCCGGGAGTTCCCGATAACTCTCAGCGTAGTCTAGACCATACCCCACGACGAACCCGCTAGGCAAGGTAAACCCGACGAAGTGAGAAGTGACGGGCACCTCGCGCCGCTCGTTCTTGTCGACCAGAACCGCAAGCCGCAGGCTCCGCGCGCCGCGCGCCTGAAACTGGCGGTACAGGAAATCCATGCTGTGCCCGGTGTCCACGATGTCCTCGACGATGAGCACATGCTTGCCTTCGAGCGGGATTTCCACGTCCTTGGTGAACGTGATCGTCTTGGAACGCTGCACCGCGCTGCCGTAGCTGGCGAGGCGCACAAAATCGAGTTCCGGCTTACAGGTGAGATGCCGGACGAGATCGGAAAAAAACATGAACGCGCCCTTGAGCACGCACACCACGACCAGAGGCTCGTCTTTATAAAGTGTGCTGATCTCTCCGGCCATTTCCTTGACGCGCGTCTGGATGGCTTCTTCGCTGATCAGAGGTTTGAGATTTGTAATACGCATGTAAAAGGCTCCTTCGGGGACGGCAACGTCCCGCGAGGCGGGTTAGATTTCCAGCAGGACCGCCGTTTCGTCGCAGTCCGGGAATTTGGGGCAATTCACGCAGTCCACCCAAACCTTCTGGGGCAGCACTTCCTTTTCCACAATGGAAAAGCCGAGCGCATTGAAGAAGGGCAGCTGGTAGGTCAGGGCAAACAGGCGGTGGATGTCCAGCTCGCGGGCTTCGGCGATGCAGGCTTCCACAATCAGCCGACCGCATCCCTTCCGGCGCGCATGGGCGGCCACAGCCAGCGAGCGCACTTCGGCCATGTTCTCCCAAATGATGGACAGGGCCCCGCAGCCGACGGTGGCCCCGTCGCCCTCCACGACGAAGAAGTCGCGCAGGTGACCGTACAGATCGGTCAGGGAACGCGGCAACAGCAGGCCGTCGGCGGAACTCGTCATCAAAAGGGCGTGGATGGCCCGGATATCGCCCATGCGGGCCTTGCGAACGCTCAGGTTCATCGACTTCCTCCCCTCAGGGGGTAGCCGCCGTTGATCCGGCCCGCCAAACAGGCCGGGAAAACGGCGTCCGGGAAACGGCGGGTCCCCCGGACGCATACCAAATCAATTGAGAAGGCCGCTGAACGCTTCCTCAAGGTCTTCCTTGCCGACCATGCCGGGGCCTCCGGCGACCAGCTTGCCGGTCTTGTCGTACAGCAGGTTGAACGGAATGGACGAGATCCCGAACAGGGCGGGGACGTCGGGCTCCGCGAGGTAAACCGGGTAGTTGAAGTTCATAGCCTCGGCGAATGATTCCAACTTCCCGCGATCGCTGTCAAGCGAAATACCTACGATGACCACCTTGTCGGCAGGATAGGCTTTGCGTATACTGATAAGTTCGGGGATCTCCTCCCGGCAGGGCGGGCACCACGTGGCGAAGAAGTTGATGAAGACGAGCTTGCCCTTATTGGCTTTCACGATATCGAGAACCTTCTCACTGGAGATGCCGGAGATGGCATCGGCCTTCTGAGAGGCGGCGAACGCGGGCAGGGCCAGCACGAGGCAGGCCAACAGGGCGATCAGGCAGGAAAGACGGCGCATGGCTGTTCCTTTGGGTTACTGGTTCTTGCGGGCCGCGATGAGGCTCTTGGCGAGCCGCACGGCGTCCACGGCATCGGACGAATAGTTGGCCCCGATGCTTTCCGCGAATGCCGGGGTCACGACCGCGCCCCCGACCATCACGTCGACCCCGAGGCCGCGCTGCTTCACGAGATCGACCGTGTCCCGCATACGGACCATCGTGGTGGTCATCAGCGCGGAAAGCCCGATGAGATCGGCCTTGTGCGCGACGGCGGCCTCGACGATGGCTTCGGCCTTCACGTCCTTGCCCAGATCCACGACCTTGAAGCCGTGGTTGCCGAGCATGAGGCTGACGATGTTCTTGCCGATGTCGTGAATATCGCCCTCAACGGTGGCGACAACGATGATTTTCTGCGCTTCGGCATTGGCTTCGCGTTCCAACAGCGGCTTCAGGCGTGCGAAAGCCGTCTGCATGGTTTCGGCGGAGCGCAGGAGCTGGGGCAGGAAATATTCGCGGCGCTCGTATTTCGAGCCCACTTCGGTGATCGCGGGGATGAGGCGCCCGCGCACGAGTTCAAAGGGATCGGCCCCGGCTTCCAGCTCCTTTTCCACGAGCCCGACCACGCTTTCGCGGTCGCCGAGAATCACGGCCTCCTCCACGGTCTGCGCCGTGGCCCGGGCGAACGCGGCGGCGTCCGCCGTCCCGCCGTTGCCCGGCGTCCACATGGCATAGCCGTTCACGAACGCGGCGGCGTCCCGGTCATGGCCCATGAGCACGTCCCCGGCGGCCTTGGCTTCACGCAGGCGGCCGCTTGAGGGGTTGGCGATGCAGGAGCTGAGCCCCGCGCCCATCGCCATGCTGAGGAACGTCGTGTTCACGAGTTCGCGGGCGGGCAGGCCGAAGGAAATGTTGGACAGGCCGATGGTGGTCGCAAGGCCGTGCGCGGCGCACCAGCGGATCGTCTCAAGGCCCTCGCGGGCCGCTTCGGCCTTGGAGGCCACGGCCAGCGCCAGCACGTCCACGAGCACAAGGCGGCGCGGGATGCCGAGCATGGCGGCCTTGTCGAGCATGTTCTCGATGATGGCGATGCGGTCCGCCGCCTTCACCGGCAGCTTGCGGCCCTGAATGGGCAGCAGGATGAACGGCGCGCCCCACTGCCTGCACAGCGGACCGAGATGTTCCATGCGGTCGGCTTCGCCGCTGATGGAGTTCACCAGCGGGGAACCGGGGCAGAACGGCAGGGCCGCGGCAATGGCTTCCGCGTGCGAGGAGTCGAGGGAAAGCGGTTCGGCGTATTTTCCGGTGAGGCGCTGCACGAGTTCTGGCAGGAGCAGCGCCTCGTCGACCATGGGCGCGCCCACGTTCACGTCGAGGATCGGCGCGCCGAGGGCCACCTGCTCGGAGGCGAACCGCATGGCGAGGCCGTATTCCCCGGCCTGCAATTCCGCTTGCAGATCTTTCTTGCCCGTGGGATTGATGCGTTCGCCGATGATCTTGAACGGCTCGGCGGGGCTGACGCGCACCAGCCGGGTGCGGGTGGTCAGCACGATGCCGGAAGGCGTCACCGCAGGGGCGGGACAGGGGCCGACGGCGTCGACGGCCCGGCGCAGGGCCGCGATGTGATCCGGGGTCGTGCCGCAGCAGCCGCCCACAAGCCGCGCGCCCATGCCGACGAAGGCCGCCGTCTTTTCGGCGAACGGCTCGGGGGGCAGGCGGAACACGGTCTTGCCGTCCACCAGCTCGGGCAGGCCCGCGTTGGGCTCGGCCAGCACCGGCACGGACGAACAGGCGAGGAAGCGCTCCATGAGCGGGGCCATCTGCTCGGGCCCGAGGCCGCAGTTCAGGCCGAGCGCGTCCACGCCGAGGTTCTGCATGGTTTCCGCGAAAATTTCCGGGGTCGTCCCGGTGAGGCTCGTCCCCTGCTCGAAGGTCATGGAAACCATGATCGGCAGGTCGCTTTCGGCCCGGATGGCGGCCACGGCAATGCGCACTTCCGCCAGATCGAACTGCGTTTCGATGAGGAACAGATCCACGCCGCCTTCCACAAGGCCGCGCGCCTGTTCGCGCAGGGCTTCATACAGCTCCAGCGGGTGCAGGTCCCCAAGCGGACGCACGAACTGCCCGCACGGCCCCATGTCGCCGGCGACGAAGGCTTCCCGGCCGGCGGCGTCCACGGCGGCGCGGGCGATCCGGGCCATCGTGCGGTTGAACGGCGTGACGTCGATGCCCGCCGGAAGCTTGAGGCGCGAGCCGCCGAAGGTGCACGTCAGAATGATGTCCGCGCCCGCGGCGAGGTAGTCGGCGTGGATCCCCCGGAGCACGTCCGGCCGATCGAGGCAGAACTGTTCCGGGTGTTCCCCGGCGGGCAGGCCCCTTGCCTGCAACATGGTCCCCATGCCCCCGTCGAGCAACAGGGTACGCCCGGAGGCGAGTGCGCTACGAAAATCCGCCACGCGGTTCTCCTTTATGATATCCTGCCCCTTCACGGGCGGGCAGGTCTTGAATGGCTCGTGAACAGGAGCCCGCACCAAACGGCACGGGCTCTCCCCTTGGGTTTCTGTCTACTGAAAATCGTTGAAAAGGACAAACCAAAACTATAGCATCCGATTGAGGAGCCGCCCCGTACGGGCCTCCCCCGCATGATTTTTTTCGTAACACCATGAGGCGTGTCCGCGCGGAGCGCCCCGCCCGGCGCCGGAGCCCGGACCACCGCCCTCAACTCTGATAAACGGATTTATGGCAAAAGGACGTACAAATCATATGAGCCGTCGCATTTCCACCAAGGCCGCCGAGAGCGGCCAGACGACCGGCGGGCCCGCCGACGACGCGATCGCGCCCCCGGTTTCTTCCGCAACGGCGGCTGAAGAGCATCATACCGTTGTGGAACCCGAAATCATCGAACCGGAGATCCTTCCCAAACAGGCCTCCGGAAAAACCGCCGCCCACAAGGCCGCAAAACCCATGGACGTTACCGACGCCGAGGACGAGGACAGCGAAGACATCGGCGACGATCTGCCCGAAGACGACGTGGCCGCGCTCGACCCCGACGCCGACATCCTGCCCGAAGGCGATACCCTGCCCGCACCGTCGCAGCAGCACCTGCCTTCCCTGTCGTCCAGCAAGGACTCGCTGCACCTCTACCTGCGCGAAGTGAGCCGCTTCCCCATGCTCAAGCCGGACGAAGAGTTCGATCTGGCCCGCCGCGTGCAGAAGACCGGCGACAGCGACGCGGCCTTCCGCCTGGTGTCCTCGCACCTGCGGCTGGTGGTCAAGATCGCCATGGACTTCCAGCGCCGCTGGATGCAGAACGTGCTCGACCTCATTCAGGAGGGCAACGTCGGCCTCATGCGGGCCGTCAACAAGTTCGACCCGGACAAGGGGATCAAGTTCTCCTATTACGCGGCGTTCTGGATCCGCGCCTATATCCTCAAGTTCATCATGGACAACTGGAGGATGGTCAAGATCGGCACGACGCAGGCCCAGCGCAAGCTGTTCTACAACCTGAACCGCGAACGCCAGAAGCTCATTGCCGAAGGCTTCGACCCAGACGCGGCGACCCTTGCGGAGCGCCTCGGCGTGGGCGAGGATCAGATCGTGGAGATGCAGCAGCGGCTGGACGCCTCCGACATGTCCCTCGACGCCACCGTCGGCGACGAGTCCGGCAGCGCCACGCGCATGGACTTCCTGCCCGCGCTCGGCCCGGGCATTGAGGAAAGCCTCGCGGGCATGGAAATCGCCGAACTGCTCCAAAGCAAAATCCGCGACATCCTCCCCTCGCTTTCCGAAAAGGAAGCCTACATCCTCGAGCACCGCCTCCTGACCGACGATCCGGTCACGCTGCGGGAAATCGGGGAGCGCTACAACGTCACCCGCGAACGGGTACGCCAGCTTGAGGCACGCCTGCTCCAAAAGCTGAAGACCCATCTCTCCACCGATATTCAGGACTTCTCCGAAGACTGGATCTCGCACTAGGAGGAAAACAACGTTCCGGATACACAATCTCCGGTTGTTGTTCGTTCCCGTTTAGGGTATTCGTTATCCCCTGTTATCGTGTTTCAACCCCCAGAGTTTGCTCATGAGCTTCCGCATTCGCCTCACTCATCCCGCGGCCCCGCTTGCGGCTGCGCCATCCCACGCCCGCCGGGGAAATTCCCGCTGCGGCGCGGGTCTTGTCCGCAATCTGCTGCGCGGGATGGTCTGCGCCGTGCTGACCGTGCAGATGCTCACCGGGTGCGCCCGCAGTACGCCGCAGGAACCCGTGCAATGGGACCTCTCGCCCGAGGCCCAGCGTACCTACGCGACCCTCCTGCTCGACCAGTCCATCCGCGGAGACGACAAGGAAGGCGTCCTTGAAGCCGTAAAACTCCTCCTGACGCTGGAAAACAGGCCGCAGCCCTTCATCGACGCGGCGGCATGGCTCATGCTCAACCGGGAAACCAGCGAAGCCCGCAGCCTGCTTGAACAGGCCGTCAAGCGCGTGCCCGGCGATCTCGGCCTGCACCTCCTGCTCGCCGAAACGTGGCTCGAACAGGGCGACAACGAGCAGGCCCTCAAGATTCTGAAAGAATACCGCAAGCAGCGCCCGGACTCCGAACTCGTGCAGCAGGAGCTCGGCATCCTCTACGTCAAAACCGGGCACTTCAAGGACGCCGACAAGGTGTTCTCGGCCCTGCCGCAGCGCCTGCGGACGTCCTTTGTCCGCTATGCCCACGCGCAGGCCCTCGTGGGCCTCAAACAGCCCCATAGGGCCATCCAGCAGCTCCGGCTCGCCGTACAGGAAAGCCCGGAATTCGTCGACGCGTGGTTCGAGCTGGCCCGCCTGCTGGAAGCGGACAGGCAATTCTCCGAAGCGAACGAAATCTATAACAGCCTGATCGAGCAGGACCCGGACAATCCGGACATCTGGATCAGGATGGTCGAAGGCCAGATCCGCGCCGGAAAGGGGCAGAAAGCCCTGGACTACGCCCTGAACGGCCCCGCCACCTACGGCTACAAGCTCACGGCGGCGACGCTTTTTCTGGACGCGAGGATGTACCCCGAGGCGGAGGCCCTGCTCGACGGCCTCAAGAGCGATCCCAATGCGCCGGACGAGGTGCATTTCTACCTCGCCGCCATCGCCTACGAATACCACAAGGACGTGCAGGAAACCCTGAACTTCCTTGAATCCATTCCCCCGGAAAACCGTTTTTACGACCGGGCGCTGCGCCTGCGCATCCAGCTGCTGCACGATCAGCAGCGCTATGAAGACGCCATGCAGCTCATCCTTCAGGGCCAGAGCCAGTTCCCCACGGAACGGGATTTCCGGCTCATGGAGATCCACCTGTACCTGTTGCAGGACCGCTACAAGGAAGCCCTGACCGCGGCCACGGCGGCGCAGCAGATCTGGCCTTCGGACGACGAAATCGCCTATGTCTACGGCAGCGTGCTGGATTCCCTCGGCCGCAAGCGCGAGGCCCTCGCCATGATGGAATCCATCGTCGCCCGCAATCCCGAGGATTATCAGGCCCTGAACTATGTGGGCTACTCGCTGGCCGAGCAGGGCAAGGATCTGGACCGCGCGGTCTTGCTGCTCGAAGCGGCGCTCAAGCAGGCCCCTGACCATGCGTACATTTTGGATTCCCTCGCCTGGGCGCACTTTCGCCGGGGCGAGAACGCCGAGGCATGGGCGCTCGTCCGCCGGGCGACAAGCCTCCCCGACGGCGGCGATCCCACCATATGGGAACACTACGGCGACATTGCCAACGCCCAAGGGCTCAAAAACGAAGCGCGCACAGGATGGGAACGGGCCCTCGAACTGGACCACCCGAATCCTGAAACCATACGCAAGAAGCTGAACTCGCTATGAACATCCGCCTTTCCGCTCCCTTCCGCCTGATACTCGCAGCCTTGCTCGTCCTGTCGCTCCAGGCCTGCGCCACGCGCGGCACGGAGATCGGGACGTCCGCGCCTTCGGACGCCTCCAACGCCGCGTGGCAAGCCTACCAGGGCTATGCCTCCGCCCGCGCCTCGGATCACGATCCGTACCGCCTGAGCGGCAGCCTCCGCTACGGTTCGCAAGGCGACACGCGCCGCGTGGAAACCCTGCTCTGGAGCAACGGCTATCTGCCCATACGCCTCGACGTCATGGCCGGGATCGGCGCGCTGGTGGCCCGCATCCAGGAAACGCAGGACAGCTTCACGGCCTACGCGCCCAACGAGAACAAGGCCATCGTCCACAAAGGCCCGCAGCGTGTGCAGCTCAATTTCGGCAGGCCCGTGCCCTTCTCCCTGCGCGACTTCTCCTCGCTCATGCGCGGCCGTTTCCACGAAGTCTTCGGCGCGGCCGAGGGGCTCAACCCCCGCGCCCTGCCCAACGGCGACATCGCCTTCACGCTCTCCGGCGGCATCCTGCCGGGGATGCTGGAACTGCGGCCCGACGGCCTGCCCGTCCGCTGGTCGGCGGAAAAGGGGTGGGTCATGGATATCACCTATGACGACGGCAACCCGCCTCTGCCCTACAAGTTCAAGCTGACGCATCCCGACGGCTATTCCGCCATTCTGCTGGTCAAGGACCGCCAGAAGCCCAATGCGGCATTCCGGGACGACCAGCTTGCCCTGGAGCTTCCGGCGGGTACCATCATCGAACCCATCAAGAAGGGGGGCAACTGATGGACGTCCAGACGTCTCTGAACCGCATCGAAGAACTCTTTCGGATCATGTATCTGGGCCTGTGGGTGCTGTGGGCCGAAACGCGCTGGATTGCCGGGCCGGATATCGGCTACCAGCGCCGCCTGACGCTCATGCGCCGCCGCCAAGGGGCCATCCAGGACGAACTGTCGCGCATGGCGACCCTCGCCGATCCCCGGCGCGAACAGCTTGCGGGCGACCTTGCCCTGCTTGAAGGCGATATCGTCCGGCTTGAAAAAGACCGGGAAGCCCACCGCGCCGGGCACCTCGCCCCGCTCCGCGCCCGGTTCGGGTGGCTGCTTTAAGGCGGATGGGCGTTGAACAGGACGCATTGAGGAGGGAAACTTTTCTGAAAAAGCGTTCCCTTCCCCGAGCCTTCCGGCGCGGAGCCCATCCCTCTTTTTCCAAAGGCTTTCCTCATCGGGCGAACGCTTCGGCGGGCATTTCCTTTTTTTCCGGGAAACGGTACAGAAGAAATCAGTAATGGCGGGCAAACACTCATCGCCCGCCTGTTGACACTTCGCCATGCACGCTTATGAAAAAGGCAGGCATGTCCTTTTTTTATTGGAACCGTCCCCAGCGGGGAGCTTTTCTCACATCAAAAAAAGACAGGAAAACGATGGCTACCGTCTATATCGGCTCCGATCACGCCGGACTGGAACTCAAGGCCGCGCTGGTAAAGCGCCTTTCCGAAAAAGGGCATGATGTCCACGACCTCGGCCCCGCCACCACGGAAAGCTGCGACTACCCCGTCTATGCCAAGGGCGTATGCGGCAAAGTCCTTGCCGACGCGGGCAACGCCACGCCCGGCGACGAACCCGCCTCTTTCGGGATCCTCGTGTGCGGGACGGGCATCGGCATGAGCATGACCGCCAACCACATCCCCGGCATCCGCGCGGCGCTGTGCGGATGCGAATTTCAGGCCCGCGCCACCCGCCAGCACAACAACGCCAACGTGCTCTGCCTCGGCGAGCGCGTGATCGGCCAGGGCGTGGCCCTCGACATCGCGGAACTGTTCCTGAACACCGCTTTTGAAGGCGGCCGCCACCTCCGCCGCATCAACCAGATAGAAGGATAAGGGCCGAGCCCGTCCGGAAACGGCTTTGGGCCGCAACGGACGGCCTCCCCAACACGCCCGCCCCATACGGCAGGCGGCGGATTTCCTTCCGCTTGCTTCCGGACCCGCGCGTAACGGAACTCCCGCCGTGCGGCCTCCCCACCAGCCAAAGTTTTTGCCAGTGAGGACAGACGATGACGATATCTGCCAGTTCTTTTGCCCGGGAGATATCCTCTAAGACCTGCGGGTTCAGCGTGGTGAAGTCCATCTGTCCGTTTTTCTCATTTACGGCACACAGAAGATTCAGATGCCCCAGCAGATCTAAGGGGAGTGTCTCGGTATTGGCACCGTAGGTATAATTTAAGATGGCGAAAGTGACATCATCGATGGTAAGTAACGGAATGTCATCTGCCTGTGAAGCGTCTTCGTGAATACCGGCACGCCG
>OGZB01002072.1_pt1 | contig 10631 bp, 8 predicted proteins | sample 1576691 | NCBI WGS metagenome assembly OGZB01 (sample SAMEA3541479, study PRJEB24748) | human gut metagenome | biome: human gut; feature: human-associated habitat; material: faeces | place: China | collected 2012
TTTGCTGCACCTTCGATTGATATTGGATACCCCAGTCCATTTGCTGCCATAACTCCGGCATTCGTTCCAAGATTACTTGTAAAAGCAATCTGCAGTTTCGAAAAGTCTTTTCCAAACCAATTGGCAAGTTCGCTTTGAACATTCGCTCTTTCTGGCAGGATCAATGGTTTTCCAATGAGATCTTCTTTTTTTATAAACTCTTTTTCTGCCAGCGGATCATCTGGGCGCATTCCAACACACCAGTGGTCGCAATCCGTAATTCGAATATAATCCAACCCTTCCGTGTCCACTGGCTCTAAGAATAATGCAATATCCACAAGTCCTTTGTTCATCATCTCATACACCGTGTCTGCTGTTGCAGTATGAATTGCAATCTGAACCAATGGGTATTTTTCTTTATACGTTTTGCATATCTTCGCCAATGTCTCTACTGCCGCAAATTCACCACATCCAATGGTTATACTGCCCTCAACAATATCTTCTTTTCCTTTCAGTTCCTCCAATGTTTTTCCTTCAAGATCAAGAATCTCCAAAGCACGTCTTTTTAACAAAACTCCTTCGTCAGTCAGAGAAATCTTCTTCCCACTTCGAATAAACAATGTTACTCCAAGTTCCTCTTCAAATGTCGCCATTTGTCTGGATAACGTTGGCTGGGTAATATGCAATTGTTCTGCTGCTTTTGTAAAACTCTGTTCTTTTGCTACCATCAAAAAATAGCGTAATAGTCTTAATTCCATATTTTTATATTCCTGCAAATTTTTATTGTAACCATTCTATCATGTTGCATTAATCCTTCTGCCTTATTTACCCTTTTTTATGCTGTCAGTGCATTTGCATTTACTTGGTCAATCACCTTTCGTATTCCCATCCATACAGACAGATCCGTAAAGATTTCAACAATACTTCCCTGATCTGTAAATGGTGATTCCTGAAGGACAGACAAATCTTTCATCATTCCGTTTTTCACGATGAATTCAATGATCTGATTTACAAAATAAATCTGTCTGATACTCTGCGAATGCTTCTTTTGCAGCATTCATATCCAAGCCGATAATTTCACGTACGAACTCACCCAGAGGCTTATTTCCGTATTCTGCTTCATAATCCGCCTGTGTACCGACTTCACTCCAGAGAATTTGTTCTAGTGCTTTGATATCCTCCGAAGTCAGCGGAATATTTTCTTTTAACTTATGAATCACTTCATTATCTTGGTGCTGACGAACATAAAACTCTGCCTTTGCCTTATAGTTTTTCAAATCATCATTTTTCAGATCAGATTCATTCCATTCCATATTTAAGATTTCATCATCAAAGGTGGTTTCATAGATAAGCTTTTTCCCTCGTGGAATATATTTCATCAAATCACGAAGTTTTTCACGAACATGTTCAAATTCATTGATTCCTGCTGTATCCAGATAATCAGTATGAAGGATCTGATTAATCAGTTTCTCCTGCTGTTTGATCTCCGGAATGTTCGCAACATTTGCAACAGCAGTCACTTTTTTCAATAAATCATGTCGTCCTCTACTGTACTTTTTGCCTACAAGATATGCAAGCTCAATTCCATACATAAGTGCATCAAAGCGAATTGCTGTTGCCTCATCATTTTCAGGTTCGATATATGGTGCCAGCTCCTCTTTTACAAGAAGAGTGTCCTCATAAGTCAATGCCTGATAGTTGCTCTTATTTGCATATAGATCCACATATTTCAAATGCTGTCTGACTGCGAAATTTTCTCGATTCAACTCCTGCACTTTCTGTGACATATGTTCCACAAGCGCATTTCGATAGGCAATCAGTCGATCTGTCTGGTATGCCATATCCTGTAACTTATAGGCAATTTCGAACTGAAGCGAAAATATTGCTCCTTGTACCGCAATCATATTTGGCGTTTCATTCCCCTTATTCATACGAAAAAATTCAAAATTTCCGCAGAAATCAAAGATATAAAACTTTTCTTTATCAACTCCATCCAAAAGTCCCGGACAGAGTCTGGTTCCGCGGCCAATCATCTGCCAGAATTTTGCCTTACTCATGACTTTCTTGAAAAATACAAGGTTTAAGATTTCCGGTACATCAATACCGGTATCCAGCATGTCTACGGAAATAGCAATCTGTGGCAGTTTCTTAGGATCTGAGAACTCATCGATCGCACTCTGCGCATAAGTCATGTAATTATCAATCACCATGGCATATCCGGCAAGATTCGGATACTCTTTATTGAATATTTCCAATATCTTTTCTGCATGCTGATGACTTTTTGCAAAAATAATGGATTTGCCAAGCTTATTTCCGTAGTCAATATGTAATCCGTGACTCATCAAGATATGCAGCACTTCCTTAATTGTGTTGACATTAAAAATCCAATCGTTCAATGCCGATGATGAAATCTTTTCCGGAAATTCTCCGTTTTCATCTTCGAAGGTATTCTCGTACTCTTTTTTATCCTCTTCAGATAATTCATCGTAAACGATTCCCTCTTGGATAAATTTCAAAGAAGTTTCCACGGATGTATAGTCAACCAAATACCCATCCTTTACGGCCTGCGCAAGATCATATCCATAGGTTGGCACTCCATTTTCCAGTTCGAATATCTCGTATGTATTCTTCTCGATTTCATCCTTTGGTGTCGCAGTCAATCCAACTAACGGTGCATCAAAATAATTGAAGATATCCTTGTATTTGTTATATATAGATCTATGTGCTTCGTCACATATGACCAGATCAAAATGTCCGCAGGAAAACAGCTTTCCTTCGTCATCTTGAACGGAGTCAATGCAGCCAATCATGGTCTGATATGTTGAAAAGACGCAATGTGCCATATAATTATCTTTTTCTTCTACCAGATTTGTCACAGACAGATCTGGTAGCAAATTCACAAAGCTTCTCTTCGCCTGTGTTACCAGTGAATTACGATCTGCAAGGAACAAGATATTTTTCACCCATCCCTGTTCCAACAATACTTTACACAACGCAATGACGGTTCTGGTCTTACCTGAGCCAGTCGCCATTACGAGCAATGCCTTGCGTCGATTTCGTTCATCAAAACTATCACAGACTGCTTTTATTGCCGCTTCCTGATAATAACGCCCGGCAATATTCTTATCTACTGTGATGTGTTTTAGAGATGTACGCATCCTCTGAAGATTAAATAACTTCTCTAAATCACGTTTTGAATAAAGAGAAGCGCATTTTCGCTCCGGATACTGATTATCAATGATTCTGGTTTCAAAACCATTGGTAAGAAATACGACCGGTCGAATTCCCTGTCGCTTTGCAATTAAATCAGCATATAACTTGGCCTGTTGTCTTCCCTTTGATACATCGACACAAGTTCGTTTTGCCTCAATTACTGCTAAAATCTGACCGTTATCTGCAAGTAAGACATAATCTGCAAATCCTACTTCTGATTTGTTTGGCATTCCAGGAATCTCATATTCATTAATCCAGTTTTTCCCTTCTGTCCAACCGGCATCCTGAATCATTGTATCAATATATACTTTTCGGGTCTTATACTCAGAAATATCCAGCGGTTTCGGAACGTAAGTTTCTTTCTGCTCCTCTCGCCTTGCCGTCAATTCTTCCCGAAGAAAGGCATTTTCCTTCATCAGTTCATCGAGTTTTAACTCATTCTGAGCGATCTGATCCTTCTGCTGTTCCTGCAGTTTTTTCTCTTCCGCTCTCTCCTGACGCTTTTCCTTAAGAAGCTTCGTACGTAAATCCGGATCAAATGTCCTCTCTTCATACTGATCTCCATAGCAATAGGAAAGAAAATCCATAAATATAAACAGATTTTGCAGACACAGCTGTGCCTGATCTTTCGAAATACTTTTTGTTCCATGTGCTGCGTTATTTCCGATCTTTCGGATAAAATTCAAACGCCACAAAAGATCCTGGTCCACCAGATCTCGAAATTCATCTGTGCTCAGTAAACTTACCAGTTTATCATCCCACGGCATCACAAGCGAACTGTCAACGGAATACATCCATTTCACAGCAAACTCCATTGCTCGACGACAATTCAGCACACTGGCAGATGCATCAATCGGCAAAATTTGTGTGTTTGTAAGCAAAATTCGTTCTGCAGAGATTGCAACATCTGCAAAACTGTTAAACTTTGATTCAGTTTTCAGGAAATCAAAATTCGTCATAGTCTGACCCTCCTGAAGGTTATTTTCTATACTCATCAGTGTTTTACATCTTAAAAATCAACCAAATATATTCCAATACTTATCTGTGTAAAGCTACCTTTTTGATTCTTCTTTGTGACTTTCGCCTTTAAAAGCTTTCCCGCATCCGTTAATCGTGCAAAGATAATGTTGTCTTTTTCCGGTACATAACCCAGCTTTCTGCCAGCGATACAATACCTTCTTTTTTGATATCTAATTCATTCGCCATATAAAACTCCAATGCTTCTGTATACATAAACAATTGCTCTTCTGAAGGAGTGTAATAATATCGTGTATTTTCTATGATTTCCATTGCTTCTTTTACTATCATATATAATACCTCCAGACTCTTTATCATTTATGTATATGAAATTCATCAAATTTTGATTTGTCGACTTGATGAACAAAAGCAACAAATTTATTCTGTACATCCATCGGTGGTATCATAATCTTCAGCGAATTAATAGAATTAAAATTTAATCCCGCCTTTACTGCACTCTGATTCTTTGATTCAAATTGTTCCTTTCCGGCAGGAGTTTCCATGAAATAGGCAACATACAATGGATTAAGAATAACTTGGTTTAAACGAATGCACGTAAGATGCTGATTAATATACGCCCCATGTTCTGCTATTTCTTTTGTAACAACACCTGTACGCCCTAAATCTGCTGTAATACTAATTAGCAAGTCTCCCTCCTGTACCTTAGTGCGCTTTGCCTCTGCATTATCGGGTGCGTCAATTGACTGCATATTATCAACTGAAATATTGCAATCTTTAACATTTTTGATTGTAATAAACCATTCTTGCCCACTATCTATACAATACTTTGCCCACCCACGAGAACCCGATGTCAGGAAATTAATATATTCTGAAAGCTGACAAATCAGATAATTATTTGGATTAATTTTAGGATCACCAAACATCTCGACAAATCGGGCTTTGATGAGGGTGTCTAACTGTATAAGCTGGTCTTGCCGTAGCTGCATTAAGGCGTATATTTTTTCAAGTTTTTTAGAAATTTCAATCTGATCTCCAATGCTAATATCTGGCACTAATACTTCTTCAAGGACTTTACGACTTATCGCTTTAAATGTGCTCCCAGTTCCTTTAGCATTTAGCTCATCGTGTTTCCCTTTTAGTAACCAAAAGACAAATTCAGGAGATACTCTATCAGTATCCGGAGTAAGTGCTGCAAGACCTCGTCCAATACAGCATTCCTCCTTTGCATAATTCATCGCGCCAATCGGTGCACGTACAGATATTAGAATATCCTCTAGCTTTGCTATCTTGGTCGGTGCTGTACACCATTTACGTGTGGTTGGATATCTATCTCCAAAATCTGCATTACCTTGAAAAAATGGTATTCCCTCGCCATCTTCGTTGTAACTGTCAGAATTCGGTGATTGTCCCATATTGATTTTGCAAACTTCTTTTAGACTTACAAATCCCAATTTATGCAATATATTTCTGATGTGATGCCTTCACATTTGCTTGATTTACAATGGCATACTGCATTGTCGTATCAATCTGTGAGTGTCCAAGAATCTTTTGTACTTGTTCTATTGGCATCCCCTTGTCAATCGCCCTTGTTGCCATTGTTCTGCGAAATTTATGAGGATGTATTTTGGGTAATCCCAATTCTTTCCCCATTGTACGTATACGAATTTCAACACCACTAATTTTCAATCGATCATGTGGGGCGTCTAAGGTAACGAATAAAGCCGGATTATCATCTAATCTACTACTCAAATATTCGGCCAAATGTACTTTGGTTTTCGCATCAAAATACACTCTTCGTTCCTTATCTCCCTTTCCAAATACAACGCATTCACGATGTGTCAGATCCACATCTGATATATTCAAATTTACCAACTCGCCTACACGTATCCCGGTTGAATATAACATGTCAATGATTGCCAGGTCCCTGATTTCACTGCAGTGATCTCGCAGCTTCTCCATAGCCTCATCAGAAATTGTTTCTTTCACTACCGTTTTTGTTCGGATTTTATGAATCCTGTGCATTGGGCTTTTCAAAATATAATCTTCTTCCTCTAACCAAGAAAAGAAACTGGATATATTTCTCCGAACATTATCCACGGTGACCTTGCTACAGTTATTGATTTTCTGATACTCAACTAAGTAATTACGTATCTGCTCCGTATTAATCGTTCTTATTGGATTCCCCATACAACGTAAAAAATGTTCCGCTGTTACACGATAATATTGTATTGTTCGATCCGAACATCCTTCCATTTGCTTTGCATTTAAAAAGCGTTTCAGATATTCCTCATTTGGAATTTCATCTCTTTCAGGTTCGCTTTCCGACAGATTCTTAAGAATCACCTCTTGCAGTTTTTTCAATTGATCGATACTGAGATATTCAGCCATCTCATTAATAATTGTGATAATTTTCTGTTCCATGTTGGTACACTCCTTTCGGTACCAACATCCTTCATCCAATTTCAATATTTATTTAAAAGGAAAATGTATACTTTCCCTTTCCATGTCCTTTGACCGGAACAATCAGATTCGCGTCCAAAAGATTCTTTATCAGTTTTGACGCGCCGGAATCTTTCAATCCCGTCAACCGTTTTACATCTGTTCTACCCCATATTCCAACTGACCGAAATTCATCATAAAGCAACTGGATATGCTTCACTGTCACAACAGCAAAATGTAAATTTTTTTCTTCAATCAGTGCTTCAATATCCACTTTTTTATCCTGAATATCCACTTTTTCTAATTGAATGTCCACTTTTTTGTTCTTTAAAAGTCCACTTACATGAAGGTCTCTATTGTGCAGTTCATGATGTTCATTTAAAAGAAGATTTCTTAAAAACAATTCCAGATATTCTGTTGTTTCATGAATTTCCTTCTGCAAATTGTTGTAATTGGCTCGCACAAGTGCATTTCTAAAATACCAAGCATTCTCTGCAAAAATATCATTGGTTACATCGAAGCCAAGAGTTCTCAAATATTTGATAAAGAACACCGCTGTGGTTCTCGTATTTCCCTCTCCAAAAATATGAATCTGCCATAATCTCGAAATGAATTTTGCCAAATGCCCAATGATCTCATCCATTGACAGACCTACATAGCTGAAGTTCCTTTCCTGTGTAAAATCATAATCCAGTGTCGCCTTCAATTCTGATGCAGTTCCATACAAGACAGTTGCACCATCTAATACCCATTCCTTTTTCGTAATGTTATAATCTCGTATCTTTCCAGCATGTGAATAAATACCGGTGAACAGTTTTTTATGAATAGAAATATATTCATTGATAGTAAATGAAAATGCTTGTTCTGATAAAATCTCTGCAATACGCAAAGAAACCTTATCCGCCTCTTCAGTTCTATCCTCATCACTATCCGATGGTTTTTCCTCATAATAGCTATCAACTAACGCTCGAACTTCTTCTAAGGACAAATCTCCTTCGATATTTTCAATCGCCTTATCAACCAAGTACCTGGATGGCTTTAAGCCATCCACAGCCTGCAAACCTATTGCAGTACTCCATGCATAACCCTTTCGGTATTTATCAGGTTCTGCATTGATGATGTATTCTTTAAATGGATCTCTATTCATACGCAATCACCCGAAATATTCCTGCATGAGGCTGTCAAATAATATTTGCAATTCATCCAATGACTTCTGCACGGCAACTTTTGATTTGTCGACTTGGGCTACGAAGGTAGCAAATTCATTCTGTATTGATTTTGGAACATCAAAAACTTGGCAATCTTTCAATGCAAATATTTTTAGCTCTGCAAATGTAGTTCCAGATGCAATACTCAAATAATCAGTCATTATCCTATCTTTAAGTGTATAAAGCAGAAATATCGGATTGTAATCGCTATTTACATTATGGACCCACAGAACCCGACCATCTTTGAAGTAAAAAGGCTCTTTTGTATTTACAACCCATATTCTTCCGTCTGGACAAATTGAAGGCATCAACAAGTCTCCAACCTTTGGAGCTCCTGTTGCTTCACACAATTCTTTGTAATGTTCTGCTGTAATAAATAATTCTGGTTGAATTGTTTTTCCTTCTGCAAGTGATCCAACCTCGGTTCCCCGATAAAACGGTATTCCGGATTCTTGTAGTTCCTTAACAAACACCCTTTTACTGGAGCCAACATCAGCAATTTCACCCAACTTACGAGTATTCCACCTTTTAGGATTAATTTTACAATCCCCAAACATCTCGACAAATCGGGCTTTGATGAGAGTGTCTAACTGAGTAAGCTGTTCATTTCTCTGTGAAATAAGCTTTTGCAACTTATCTAAATTTTCGACAATTTGATTTTGTTGAGCAATATCGTGGACTCTTACTTTTCTTTTCGAAATGGTAGCCTTATTCTGTGTCATTCCCATGACAGCCTTATTTGCACCTTCATTCCATCTCTGTGCAAGTAACAAATAATAAATGTAATCTGGAATTAATTCAGTAATATGTCTATCATGAAAGGACATAATTGCTTCATTTGAGTACATCGCTTCCGAAGTGATTGCAGTTTTACCAATCGAGAGCTTAAAACTCATAATAACTGTATTGGCAGGAATAATTGATATTCCACTTTCTTCAATTGCTTTCTCAGATAAAAGTTCCTTAGTTTCAGAAATATATTTACCTGTTTTTGTTAAATCCGCTATCGATATCCATTTATATATTCCTTCACGCCAATAATCGTCGTTATTTCGAGACGGTGTTTTTCCCATTTTCAGATCAAAAAGTTCCGACAACGTATATTCAATTGTCTCCCCCACAAATCCCAATTTGTTATTATTATCACCCATTCAACATTTCCTCCAGTTCTGCTAGACCTGAAGTAATCTCCATCTCCAGTTCATGAAGATTTGCCATGATTTCCTGTGTGGATGGATATTCTACCGGTATATATTCCACTTTCTTGTATTTGTTGATAGAAAGATCATAGGCATTATCTGCTATTTCCTGTTTCGGAACAAAAAAGCTCTGCTCTGTACGCTCTCGATCCTTCTCTCCCTCCAAATTATGAAAGCGGGAAATAATATCCGGAATATCGTTTTCCGCAACTACGGCACGTTTGTCATCTAAACTAAATCCATCTGCTTTCATATCGTAGAACCACACGTTATCAGTTCCACCATGTCCGGTCTTTGTAAGAATCAAAATGGCAGTTGATACTCCTGCATATGGTTTGAACACACCGGAAGGCATCGAAATAACTGCTTCCAGACGATTGTTTTCTACAATCTCTTTTCTGATAGATTTATGTGCTTTGGAAGATCCGAACAATACACCATCTGGAACAATACATGCGCAGCGTCCACCGATTTTAAGCATACGAAGAAACAATGTGATAAAAAGCAATTCTGTTTTCTTTGTTTTCGCTACTTTTAACAGATCCGCTGATACCGCATCGTAATCCAGACTTCCTTTAAAAGGCGGATTTGCTAAAATCAGACTATATTTTTCCTTATCCGGATTCTGATCGGACAAACTGTCTCTGTACTCAATAAATGGGTTATCAACTCCATGTGTCATCATATTCATGGCTCCGATGCGAAGCATCGTTCGATCCATATCGAAACCGTGAAACATATGATTCATATAGTGATCTTTATTCTGATGATCAAAAAATACTTCCTGCTTACGATTTTCTTTCAGATACTCACTGGCAGCTACTAGGAAGCCTGACGTACCACACGCAGGATCACAGATAATCTCATCTGCTTTTGGTTCCATCATATCCACCATCATACGAATAATATGACGTGGAGTACGGAACTGACCATTTACACCTGCAGTAGCAATTTTAGACAGCAGATACTCATAAACATCTCCCCTGGTATCCGCATTCTTTAACTGCGCCATCTGCTCATAGATTCCGTCCATTGCTGTAACGATTTTATCCAACATAAGAGGTGTCGGAACTTTGAAGATCGCATCACCCATATATTTTGAATATGCGCTTTCCTTATTACCGTGAAGATTCATAATAAACGGGAACACAAATTCCTGCATCGTAGAATACATTTTTGCAGCTGGAAAGTCATGGAATACGCTCCATTTTAATTGCTTTCCATCAACAACTCGTTCCCCAATCTGAACTTCATCGGCAAAGACACTTTGATACGGAAGCCCCAACATAGCAGCTTCCTTTTCATGAATATTATCAGTATCATCCAAATCTCTGATGAACATCAAATAGGTCATCTGCTCTACAACATCCAATGGATTGGTTAATCCACCGGTCCAGAAAATCTCCCAGAGACTATCTACTTTATTCTTTAATTCTCCTGTAATCATTTTACGATTTCTCCTCTATATTCCTTTGAATAATCGATAATGTCATCAATCTTACAATCAAACACATCACAGATCTTGATTAGTGAACTCAGACGAACTTCTTCTTCACGTCCCATCTTAGCCATAACATTGGTCGTAATCTTAGCCTCTTTAATCAGCCGAACCTTT
>OGZB01002075.1_pt1 | contig 10609 bp, 10 predicted proteins | sample 1576691 | NCBI WGS metagenome assembly OGZB01 (sample SAMEA3541479, study PRJEB24748) | human gut metagenome | biome: human gut; feature: human-associated habitat; material: faeces | place: China | collected 2012
CTGACCGTCGACGACTTCAAGGATCTGACCTGGAGCGAGTTCGAGGAGAAGGCGCAGAAGGTCGTGGACGCCAACGGCGTGCCGATGCTGACCTCCTCCGGCGGTTCCGAGCTGATCATCGAGATGATGCAGTCTGCCGGTGCCTCCCCCGTGGTGGACGGCGAGGTCAAGATCGCCGACAATGCCGCGCTGAAAGAGTCCCTGACCGTCTACAAGGACATGGTCGACAAGGGCATTCTGGCCGAGTACACCGACTGGGATCAGTACATTGCTTCCATGAATGACGGCAAGGCTGCCGGCGTCATCAACGGCTGCTGGATCATGTCCAGCGTGCAGGCTGCCGCGGATCAGTCCGGCAAGTGGGCTATCGTGAATATGCCCAAGCTGGACGGTATCGACGGTGCCACCAACTACGCAAACTGTGGCGGCGCAAGCTGGGCTGTTTCCTCCAACTGCAAGAACACCGAGCTGGCCTTCGACTTCCTGAAGAGCACCTTCGGTTCCAGCGTCGAGCTGTATGACGATCTGCTGCCCAACGCCGGTGCGATCTCCAGCTACCTGCCCGCTGCCGAGAGCAACGTCTACAACCAGCCTTCCGAGTTCTACGGCGGTCAGACCGTTTACAAGGACATCGTTGAGTTCGCAGGCAAGGTTCCCGCATTCGACTGCGGCGCTTACTACTCTGACGTGCGCAGCGCCCTGACCGACGCCGTCACCAACATCGTCCAGAACAACGCCGACATTGACAGCGAGATGCAGAACGCCCAGGATACCGTGGAGTTCAACATCGCTGGCTAAGCAAAACATGACACACACTGTGTCCGGTTACAACTGAGAATTTGCCAAGGGCACGGTTTGCATCTGATACGTCCGCTGCAAGCCGCGCCCTTGCTTTTGTGGCAAAATAGGAGACACTACGATGAAGAAAAAAGGACTGAATATGGAGCAGAAGCGCAGCCTGACGGGTTGGGCCTTCCTGCTGCCGGCAGCACTCCTGATATTTGTATTCTGCTTTTACCCCATGGTGCAGGCGCTGATCCTTTCGTTCCAGAAAGGCACCGGCAGCGCTGTACAGCCTGCGGGCTTTGCCAACTACGTGCGCATTTTAAAGGATGCCACGTTCCAGCAGTGCCTGTTTAACACGATTTTCTATTTCGTGATCCAGGTGCCCATTATGCTGATCCTGGCATTGATCCTGGCGCAGCTGCTCAACAGCCCGGACATCAAGGGCAAGGGCATCTACCGCACGATGATTTTCCTGCCCTGCGCCACGTCGCTTGTCTCCTACTCGATGATTTTCAAATCCCTGTTTGCCAACGATGGTCTGGTCAACAGGGTGCTGTCCACCGTGGGCATCCCCACAGTGGATTGGTTCCAGAACGCATGGGCGGCACGCTGGGTCATCGTCATTGCGCTGGTCTGGCGCTGGACCGGCTACAACATGGTTTTTTATCTTGCCGGTTTGCAGAACATCGACTACTCGATCTACGAAGCGGCCCGCATCGACGGCGCTTCCCCGCTCCAGCAGTTTGTTCACCTGACGATCCCCCTGCTGAAGCCCACCATCCTGCTGACTGCCATCATGTCCACCTCCGGCACGCTGCAGCTGTTTGATGAGTCCGTCAACCTGACGGCGGGCGGTCCCGGCAAGGCGACCATGACACTGACCCACTATATTTATAACATCTCGTTTGTCGAGACGCCCAAGTTCAACTATGCGGCGGCGCTTTCGGTGTTTATCCTTGTGGTCGTGGCAGTGCTGTCTGCCATCCAGATGAAAGTAGGTGATAAGCGTGACTAAGGGTAAAAAGATTCTGGCGCACGCTGTGCTGATTTTGGCCAGCTTCCTGTCTGTGTTCCCGCTGTACTATATGCTGTGCGGCGCGACGAACACCAGCATTGATGTTGTGCGCGGCAAGCTGATCCCCGGCACCTATCTGGTAGAAAACTTTAAGTCGCTGGTTGCCAACCAGAATCTGGGGCTGGCAATGGCAAACTCCTTCCGCAACGCCATCCTGATGACACTCATCACGCTGCTGGTCTGCTCCATCGCGGGCTACGGCTTTGAAATTTACCACGATAAGGCGAAGGACGCGCTGATGAGCGTCCTGCTGCTGGCGATGATGCTGCCGTTCGTGGCCATTATGATCCCCCTGTTCAAGATGATGTCCCACTGGGGGCTTGTCAACAGCTGGGCGGCGTTCGTGCTGCCGTCCATCTCGACGCCGTTTATGATCATGCTGTTCCGGCAGGCATCGCGTTCCTTCCCCAATGACATTATTGAGGCGGCGCGTCTCGACGGTTTGAGCGAGATCGGCATCTTCTTTCGGATGTTTGTCCCCATCATGCGCTCTACCTACGGCGCGGCGATGACTGTCACGTTTATGAACGCATGGAACAGCTACCTCTGGCCGAAGATCGTATTCCAAAGCAACGCATCCATCACCATGCCGATGCTGGTCGCAAACCTCAAGAGCGGCTACAGTGTGGACTACGGTATGCTGATGCTGGGCGTTCTGATCTGCACACTGCCCACCGCGATCATCTTCCTCTGCCTGCAGAAGAGCTTTGCCAACGGCATCACGGGTGCAGTCAAGTGATGGACGAACGAACCTACTGCCTGACGCCGGAGCAGTGGCGTCACGCCAAAGCCTGCCTGACGCTGGCAAAGCGCTGGGGGCTGATCGGCGACGACAGCCCCGAGGCGCTGGAACGCCGCCGGGCGGCCAAAAACGCACAGGCGGAAAGAGCGGAGCAGGACGGCAAGCCCGTGTACGGCACGCGGCGCTTCTCTGCCCCCGCCTACCTGCAATATGAGCTGACCCGCTTCAAGCTGGATTTCGCGGAGCCGTGCGAAAAGATCCGTGCGCTGGGTATCTGCCCGGATTTCACCGATGCACAGACCCGCGCCTGGTATGACGCGAATCCGGATCTGTTCACGCGGTACGCCGGCGACAGCTTCCCCTATGAGGAAGTAAAGCAAATCATCGAAAAGCGGATGCGGGAGGAGGTGTACGACAGCCTTGTGCAAGACCTATTACGTGGACCCGCAGACAGGCCGTGACACCAACGACGGCCTGACGCCGGAAAAACCGCTGGCCACACTGTTTGCCGTCAACCGGCTGGCCCTGGCCCCCGGTGACACGGTGCTGCTGAAATGCGGCAGCGTGTTTGAAAAGCAGTTCCTGCACCTGCGCTGCTGCGGCAAGAAAGACAGCCCCATCACGATTGCCGCCTATGGCGAGGGGCCCGCGCCGCGCATTGACGCCGACGGGCAGGGGCTTTGGTATCAGGACTATGGCTGCGCACTGGACGCCCCCACCCATGTATACCGCGGGTATGTATCCTCCGCCGTGCTGCTGTATGATGCAGCCTATGTCACGGTGCGTGATCTGGAACTGACGAACCGCGCCGACGCTGTCATCGGCGAGCAATATTCCCAGCCGGATAAGCTGGAGCGCACCGGCGTGGCTGTGGTTGCGAAGGACAGGGGCACGCGCTGCGGCATCACACTGCAAAACCTGCTGATCCATGATGTACACGGCAACGTGTACGACAAGCACATGAACAACGGCGGCATTTACATGACCGCCTTGCAGCCCGCAAATGAGGCTGCTACCGGCGTGGCACGCTTTGCCGACGTGCTGGTCGCGGGCTGCTATGTAGCCCGCGTCAGCCGCTGGGGAATCGCGGTGGGTTATACTTACGCCCATGCGCAGTTCCAAGGTGCTGAACTGGCAGAAAAAACCTTTTTGCAGTACGGTCACGAGAATGTCGTTCTCCGTGATAACTACGTGAGAGCGGCAGGCGGCGATGGTCTTACGGTTATGTATGCTCTGCGCCCGCTGGTCGAGCACAATACGGCGGACTCTGTCGCCTGCGAGATGAACGACCGTGTTTATCGGGAGCCGGGCAACCGCATGGGCAAGGTAGCTGCTGCCATCTGGCCGTGGAAGTGCAAGGATGCGTTGTTCCGCTATAACGAAGCCGTTGACACACGGCTTAATCAGGACGGCATGGCTTACGATGCCGACTCTGGCGACGGTACGGTGTATGAGCACAACTACAGCCGCATGAATGAAGGCGGCTGCGTGATGTTCTGCCTGGAAGAAGCCATCCACAACACGTTCCGCGACAACGTCAGCTATGACGACCTCGGCGGCACGATCAGCCCCTCCCAAAACCCGGATGCCCTTTTGGAGCATAATACCTTCTATGTGCGTACGGGTGTGCCCTTCGTGCGCACCCGCATGGACGGAGGCAACTACACCGAGAAGGATGATAAAATCATCCCGATACCCTAAAAAGCACAAAAATAATACCGCCCGGGATGTTGAGTTTTTCGACATCCCGGGCGCTTTTTGTGGATAAATCTTGCAGAGTTGGCAGGGCAATGCGGCTGCACATTCACTTTGTATGTGGATGATCAAAAACGTCTACCTGAACGGTGAGTATGGCGGCTTTGCCATTCACATCATGCAGAAGTAAACGAAAACCATAAAACCGGAGGCCGCCGCAAAGCCCCCGGTTTTATGCGTAAACAGCAGCGATTTTCGTTGCATTGCCTGCCCGGCTGCGGTACAATAGTAGTGCTGCGGCAAGGAGGTACAACGATGAAAACAACAGCTATGGCGGCGGAAGAGCGCGTGCACTATATGACACAAGCACCGGTGCGCCGCCTGATTTTGAAAATGTCTGCGCCCACGGTTATCAGTATGCTGGTGACAAGCTTTTACAATATGGCCGATGGCGTGGCAAGCGTCGGTGGTGGCCGCCGCGCGGCAGGGATTGTTTTTGATCCCGGTCGTCTTTATCCTGCCAAATCTTTTAGGGCTTGCAGGCGTGGAGTGCGCCCAGCCCGCCGCGGATCTGCTGGCCTTTGCGCTGGCGCTGCCTATGGGGCTGTCCGTGCTGAAGACGTTTCGCAGTGATGCGCCGACACCGGCGCACACTTTACGCGAAGAATAGAAACATGGAGGAAAAGTATGTTAGTACCTGTTTTACTTTTTATCGTCGGTCTGCTGTTCCTGATTAAGGGCGGCGACTGGTTCGTCGACGGCGCATCTGCGCTGGCGCGGCGCTTCCACCTGCCGGAGCTGCTGATTGGCGCGACGGTCGTTTCCATCGGCACAACGCTGCCGGAGGTCATGGTTTCCACGATGTCGGCGGTTTCCGGCCACGGCGAGATTGCCTACGGCAATGCCATCGGTTCGGTCATCTGCAACTCGGCGCTGATCGCAGCCATCACGATTGCCGTGCGCCCTGGCAAGGTTGACCCCAAGACGCTGAAAACGCCGGTTATCTTCTTCTTTATCGCCGCCGCCATCTACTGCGTGGCTGCCTACGGCTTCGGTGAATTTACCCGCCCGATGGGCTTTATCATGCTGGCAATGTTCGTGGCCTACATGGTCGCCAACGTCCGGCAGATGAAGAACGCCCCCGCTGAGGAACACGCCGAAGAGGAAGAGCTGATCCCCTTGTCCAAGACGCTGATCCTGCTGGTCGCCGGTGCGGCGCTCATCGCCGTTGGCGCAAATCTGCTCGTTGATAATGGTACGCTGATCGCCCAAGCGCTGGGCGTGCCCGAAAGCGTCATCGCCCTGACCTTTGTCGCGCTGGGTACTTCTTTGCCGGAGCTGGTCACGGCCATTACTTCGCTGATTAAAGGTCACAGTGATTTGTCCGTTGGCAACGTTGTCGGCGCAAACGTCTTCAACCTCGTGCTGGTCAGCGGTGTTTCCGTTACGCTGGCTCCGTTCACCATCCCGCAGAGCTCGACGCTGTTCGGAGTAAACTCCAGCCTGGTGTTAGACCTGCCGGTCATGCTGGCCGTCATGCTGATCATGACAGTACCTGCCCTCGTCAAAGGTAAGATGAACCGCGCACAGGGTATTATTTTGCTGGCCATTTACGCAGCTTTCTGTGCAATCCAGTTTACGATGTAAACGCTAATTACAATAATCACTGGGGCGCTGCCGGGAAACGGCAGTGCCTTTTTTGTGGGGAGAGCCGTCTTGCGCGGTGCTGCCAGGTAGTTTGCCGGGCACGCTGCTGGGTAAAGTCCTGCCCAAAACGCGGAAAGAACAGCTGCCCACGATGTTCTGGCTATGTTCCATCGGCGTCAACTCAGTCATCAAGGCGTCGGGCATGACGGCGGTTGTGCTGGCACTTTTGGTGGGCTTATATTTTGATATCTGGTCTGCAACACAAGCCGGCGACAATACATTGTCAAAAGATTGCACAAACGCCCCCGCCCAAACAAGACTTTGTTGGGCGGGGGCGCTCATTTTACTCTTTTATTTATCTCTTGCCCAATCGGTACTTGAAATCTTCGTAGCCGAAGGACACGATGCTGCGGGTGGGGCCGCTGGCGGCGCGGGCAAAGATAGCGGGCAGAGGCATGCCGTTGAAGGTATTATTTTTGCAGGTGGTATAGATTGCCATATCGCCGAACACCAGCAGATCTCCCACGTTGGGAACGGCGTCCACGCCGTAATCCCCGATGACATCCCCGGCCAGGCAGGTCGGCCCGGCAAGGCGCACGGTGCAGGGCTTTTCTCCCGGTTCGGCTGCGGCAAACAGCGGCGGGCGGTAGGGCATTTCGATCACATCCGGCATATGGCAGGCGGCGCTGGCATCCAGAATGGCGATGGTTGTATCGCCGTTCTGCACCACATCCAGCACGCGGCTGAGCAGGAAGCCCGCGTTCAGGGCGCAGGCTTCGCCAGGTTCCAGATAGACCGTCACGCCCCAGTCCTGCTGGGCGCGGGTGATGCAGCGTTCCAGCATGGCGATATCGTAACCGGGGCGGGTGATATGGTGCCCACCGCCAAAGTTGAGCCACTGCATCCGAGGCAGCAGGTCACCGAATTTTTGGGCCACAGCGTCCAGCGTCGTGGCCAGCGCATCGGAGTCCTGCTCGCACAGGGTGTGGAAGTGCAGGCCATCCAGCAAATTGGGCAGCGCGGGGTTCGCCGCTACTGCGGCGTTCCACTGGGCGCGTGTGGTACCAAGGCGGCTGCCGGGGGCGCAGGGGTCATAAATAGCGTGGCCGTCCTGGGTGGAGCATTCCGGGTTGATGCGCAGCCCCACGCTTTTGCCTGCCGCTTTTGCGGCAGGGCCGAACTTTGCCAGCTGGGCGGGGGAGTTAAAGACGATATGGTCCGCGTATTGCACCAGTTCATCCATTTCGTCCGCACGGTAGGCCGCGCAGAACACATGGACTTCCTTGCCGGGCATCTCTTCCGCACCCAGGCGGGCTTCAAACAGGCCGCTGGCTTCGGTACCGGCCAGGTGTGGCGCCAGCAGGGGGTAGCAGTCATAATTGCTGAACGCCTTTTGGGCCAGCAGCACCTTGCAGCCGGTGCGCTGGGCCAGGCCGCCCAGAATTTCCGCGTTGCGGGTCAGGGCGTCTTCATCCAGCAGGTAGCAGGGGGTAGGCAGTTTTTCCAGTTCCGGCGGGATGGTTCCGCCGAGTGCCGCAAAAGGCGGCCGCATATCCCGCTGGTTCATCAATCCACCAGCACGGGGTTATGGTTTTCGTTGCGGGGCAGGCCGTACTTGTCCAGCGCATCCAGGAACGGATCGGGGTTGAACTCCTCAACGGTATATACGCCGGGCTTGGTCCATTCGCCGGTCAGCATCATCAAGGCGCCGCACATGGCAGGCACACCGGTGGTGTAGCTGATGGCCTGACTGCCGACTTCGCGGTAGCATTCCTGATGGTCGCAGACGTTATAGATATAGTAGGTTTTATCCTTGCCGTCCTTTTTGCCGGTAAAGATGCAGCCGATGTTGGTTTTGCCCTTGGTGCGGGGGCCCAGGCTGGCGGGGTCCGGCAACAGGGCTTTGAGGAACTGGATGGGTACGATTTCCTGACCGTTAAAGTTGATGGGGGTGGTGGAGAGCATTCCCACATCCTCCAGGCAGCGCATATGGTCCAGGTAGCTCTGGCCAAAGGTCATAAAAAAGCGGATGCGCTTGACGTCTGGCAGGTTCTTGCCCAAAGATTCAATTTCCTCGTGGTGCAGCAGGTACATATCCTTCTGACCGACCTGGTCAAAGTTATATTCCCGCTTGATGCTCATGGCCGGGATCTCGACCCACTTGCCGTTTTCCATATAGCTGCCGGGGGCAGAAACTTCGCGCAGGTTGATTTCGGGGTTAAAGTTGGTGGCGAAGGCATAGCCATGGTCGCCGCCGTTGCAGTCCAGGATATCGATGGTGTCGATGGTGTCAAACTCATGCTTGGCGGCGTAAGCGCAGTAAGCCTGGGTAACGCCCGGGTCAAAGCCGCAGCCCAGCAGGGCAGTCAGGCCGGCATCCTCAAACTTTTTCTTATAGGCCCACTGCCAGCTGTAATCAAAGTAGGCGGAGAAGCCTGCTTCCTTGCAGCGCTTTTCATAGATAGCGCGCCATTCCGGGTCATCGGTATTTTCCGGCTCATAGTTGGCGGTGTCCATATAGTTGACGCCGCAGGCCAGGCAGGCATCCATGATGGTCAGATCCTGATAGGGCAGGGCAATGTTCATGACCAGATCGGGCTTGTAGCTGTTGATAAGATCGCACAGCTGCTGCACATCATCGGCATCCACCTGGGCGGTGGTGATTTTTGTTTTGGTGTTGGGGGCCAGCTTTGCCGCCAGGGCATCGCACTTGGACTTGGTGCGGCTGGCAATGCACAGCTCGGTAAAAACATCGCTGACCTGGCAGCACTTGGAGATGGCTACACTGGCCACGCCGCCGCAGCCGATAACAAGAACTTTGCTCATGATGGTACTCCTTTATGTTTTATTTGAATGTAGGGTGTACAGATCTTCGATCAGTCCAGTGCCAGCAGCAGCTCACGCAGCACTTTGCAGGCAGTTGCGGTGGAAACGCCGCTCTGGTCCAGCATGGGGGCCAGCTCGTTCACATCCGCGCCGATGATGTTTGCTTTGGTTACGGTGCGGATGGCTCCCAGCAGCTGCAAGAAGCTGACTCCGCCCGCTTCGGGGGTTCCGGTTCCGGGGAATGCCGATGGATCCAGGCAGTCAAGGTCGATTGTCAGATAAACCGGCACATTTGCCTGGCACAGCCAATCGGTCAATTCCTGCAGACCGGTGAAATCGAACTTGTGAATATCGGTATGGCGGGCGGCAAACTGGAATTCTTCCCGATCGCCGCTGCGGATACAGAACTGGTGGATGCGGCCATCGCCCAAAAGGTCATGGCAGCGGCGCAGCACACAGGCATGGCTGAGCTGTGCGCCGAGATAGTCATCCCGCAGGTCGGCGTGAGCGTCAAAATGGACGATGTGCAGGTCGGGGTATTTTTTCACGGCAGCCCGCACAGCCCCCAGCGTGACGAGATGTTCACCGCCCAGAAGCAGGGGCAGCTTGCCATCCCGCAGGATCTCTGCCGCGCGGGATTCAATATCCACCAGAGCGCTTTCGCTGGAGCCGAAGCAGAGCTCCAGATCTCCGCTGTCAAACACGTTGCAGTCGGTCAGGTCTTTATCCTGATAGGGGCTGTAGGTTTCCAGGCCATAGCTTTCGTGGCGGATGGCGGCAGGGCCAAAGCGTGCGCCGGGGCGGTAGCTGGTGGTGGAATCGAACGGCGCGCCGTACAGCACAATGCCGGCGGTACGGTAGCTACTGTCACAGCCGATAAAGTTTTCTACATTGCGGTGCAGCATCAACAGTCCTCCACTTCGCGCAGCATCTCTTCCAAAAATGCCGGCAGGTAAAACGCCCCGACATGCAGCCGGGTGGTGTAATAACGGGTGCGCATGTTCAGCGCATTCCAGGCGTCACTGTCCATATCATTGATGGGGTGGTATTTTTTGCTGGCAAAGCCGAAGAGCCAGTAGCCCGCAGCAAAGGTGGGGATGTGCGCCTGATACACCTTGCTGATGGGGAAGGTGCTGGCAATGCGCTTGTGGCTGCGCTGCATGGCGGTGGCATCCTCGGCATAGAAAGGGCTGCCCTGCTGGTTTACCATAATGCCGTCATCGCGCAGGGCATTATAGCAGTTGCCGTAAAATTCGCGGGTGAAAAGCCCCTCCGACGGGCCGAACGGGTCGGAGGAGTCCACAATGATAAGGTCATATTCATCCTCACACTTGCGGATGAACTTGAGTGCGTTTTCGTAATAGATATGCACGCGGCGGTCATCCATACGGCAGGCGTTGCCGGGCAGGTAGGCGCGGCAAGCTTCAATAACCTGGGGGTCCATTTCCACCAGGTCAATGCGCTCCACACGGTCATAGCGGGTCAGTTCCCGCACAACGCCGCCATCGCCCGCGCCGATGACGAGGATGTCCTTTGCGCTTCTGTGCACCGACATCGGCACATGGGTGATCATTTCATCGTAAATGAACTCATCGCGCTCCGTCAGCATGACATTGCCGTCCAGCGTAAGCACCCGGCCAAATTCCGGCGTTTCAAAAATATCAATGCGCTGGTAATCGCTCTGTTTGGAATAGAGCTGGCGGTTGACCCGGATGCTGTGCTTTACATCGGGGGTATGAAATTCCGAAAACCACATTTCCATTGTACAAACCTCCTTCTTAATGTGTATCTGAAAACAAAGAAAATGACGGATATTTCGCAAACACAAGCAGGATTTA
>OGZB01002076.1_pt1 | contig 10609 bp, 7 predicted proteins | sample 1576691 | NCBI WGS metagenome assembly OGZB01 (sample SAMEA3541479, study PRJEB24748) | human gut metagenome | biome: human gut; feature: human-associated habitat; material: faeces | place: China | collected 2012
CTGCATCACAGGATCCGGGTGTTTCGCGTAGCCGCGGACGCGGTCAACAATCTCTGACGCCCTTGTGCCCTGCCCGACGATTTCCTCCAGCGCCCCTTCAAGCACCTTGGGATCCACGGGACCGCGGTGAAGGCGCCGCAGAAGACCGTTACCGAAATTATTAATGGCTCCGAGCGGCTGCTTCAGCTCATGCGCGATCATGGAGGACATCTGACCGATGATACCGGTGCGCTCAATCGCGGCGATATGCTCGCGCGACGCCGCGATTTCCTGCTCGTAACGCTGCCGCTCCTGCATTGACTTCCGAAGCGCGAGGGTCTTCCGGCGCACCATCATCTGAAGCACTGCGGCGTATGACACCACCATCAGGATAAAAATCAGGGCGACCGCCACCTCAGCCGCGTTTTCCTTCACAAACCGCTGAATGCTCCACTGCGCGAGATACTGATACGGTCCGATCTTCAGGCGATAAAAAACGTCAAGAACGCTCTGCATGGAAGCAGGCAGCGCCCACTGCGCCTCTTTCCCGGTATGCGGCATCAGGTAGAGCGCGGTCGCCATCGTTTTCTGGGTATTCCCGTCTGTCTTCTGCAGCGACGCCACGGTGAGAGACGGGAAAACGTCTGTTGAGTGAGAGCACTGAATCGCTGTATTCCATCACATTGTCCTGAAGCTTCGCCCATGTATCCGCATCGTAGGCGAACTGCGGGCTGGCAGCCAGCGCCGCAAATGATCCCTGCAATGCCAGAACCGCTGCTGCCGCTGCGCTCAGAAGCGCCGTTTTCCTTCTTCTATGTTTCATTTCCGGTTCCTACTTCCTTTCTGTTCCCATTCACGTTACGGTTCACGCATACGTGTCCAGTAACGGAATTTGCCGTGGCTTCGCATTTAAATACGGCAAATTCCTGACGAACTACTTGCTTACAATCAGGCCTCTAACTGCCCACTCATAATTTTCCACCGCTTTGGTATATTCCAGCTCGGCGGTCTTATACGATGCCACGCTGCTGAGCCAGGAACACTCAAGCCCCAAATAATTGGCTCTTGAGAGCATTCCCAGTGCGTTCTGGCGCTTTGCCGCCTCGTAACTCTGCGCGGCCGCCTGATATCCGGCTGCTGCACTGTCATACGCCTGCTTCTTGGATACTACCGCCGCATAGAGGTTCTGGATTGTGATCGCCACCGAATCCTCGGTATAAGCAACGTTTCTTTTTTTGACCGTACGGTTGGAAGAACCCGTTGCCTTATTTGCACGTACCGACATCAGATCATAATTCGCACTGACTGCCGCCTGTGTATCGGTACCCAGATCCATTGCCGCGATCCGGGACGCATCCGGAACCGGCACATCCGCAAAGGTTACCGGCGCATCCGCGCCAAATCCAAGTAGCATTAAAATATTCTGTTTGAGCTGCAATGCCCCGTTTTCTGCCTGCTGGGCGCTGGAATTGGCCTGTTGCAGCGCCTTCTGCGCCGTCAGGACCTCCTGCGCGGAAGCACGGCCGAGCGCCTGCATCTTCTGTGCGGCATCGGCATTTACCTGGCACATTTCCACATTCTTTTTCGCTGTTTCCACCTGCGGGAGCAGTTCCTCATACTGGATGAGCAAGTTCTGCACCGCCTTGACTAACTTATTCTTTGTCTGACGCAGGGTCCGGGCATAGGTGCCGGAAAGCTCCTTGTTCGTAAGCTTTGCCCCCTGTTTGCGCAGCTCTCTCGCTGCCGCCTTGTAGCCCTCAAACAGCTCTCCCGTCTCCGCATCCATATCGTCGGACTTCAGGTCCATCGCATCTTCCATGAGGGCGCTCGCCTCTGCCGCCAGGGCAGTTCCCGCCGACTGGCTGGTCGTCTGGCTGTAGAGCTGGGAACGCAGGTTTAAGTACGTGCTGTTGTACCCCTCGATTCGCCATGCGATCTCGCCATATTCCAGCGTCCCATCCTCTAGCTGTTCTTTGGTGTACGGGGAAGTTTCCTCCTCCACCTCGGTATTGCCGCCCGTCAGCACCGGACCGGTCGCATCGTCGCCAACCAGCGCATCTGAGCCGATCCCCGGCGTTTTAGCCGCATATGCCGGCATCGTCATAGCCGTGCTGACTAACGCCGCCTGTAAAAGAATGGCAAACAGTTTTTTCCTGTTTTTCTTCATCTTACTCATCTTCATTTCCTTTCGGCGCTCTGCGCGCCCGCTCCCGATTCTATCCCAGCGCCCCGTTTCAGGATGCCGAGTGTCAGGGCAAACCGTTCCCGGATACGGTTTTCCGGAACTCCGTCGTGAAAGCTCTTGATCTCCATCGCGATCGCCATCATCGCCATGCGGAAAAAACTCATATATTCCTCCCAGCCCATCTTCCGCAAGGATTTTCCCACGCACGACTCATAGGCGGCACGTTCCAGCTTCCGTCCACGCACGGCGCGTGGACTGTCCGGATCGGAGCTGAATATATCAAAGATCAGCGCCTCGCGGCTGCTGCACTCCATGATGTTGCGGATGAAATCGGTGCGTCTCTCATCGCGGCACAGGGCAAGCGAACCGTTTAAAAACTGCCCTAACATCTCCCAGATGTCCCCCTGCGCCTCTTCAAGGCAGCGCACGCCGCACTCATAAAATTCATTGATAAAACTCTCACACAGATATCCTAAAACATCCCATTTACTGTCAAAATACGTATAAAAACTGCCCCGGGAGATCCCGGCATCTTCTATCATACGGTTGAGCGATGCTTTTTCTATCGTTGTCCGCGTATATTCAGCCATACACGCGTCCCGGATTTTCTTCTGTTTTTCCTCCGGCAATCGCTTAAATCGTTCCGACGGCATCTTCTTCTCCCCCTTTTTCTATCCGTACAGGCAGCTTCCCCGCCCCGGGTCCGCCGCCTGACAGATTCACTGCTTAACCTGCTTTTCCTTAGTCGCAGTCCAGCTTATCATACTCATCTTCTTTGCCTTTTCCCATGTTATAAACCACCCGGTAGAAGGACGGAAGCAGTACCAGCGTCAGGATCGTCGCCGCAACCAGACCGCCGACGTTTACAAGCGCTAAGCCCTGCATCATCTTGCCCGCCTTACCAAATGCCAGACAGTTCGGGATCATCGCAATGATGGTCGTCAGTGTCGTCATGCAGATTGGGCGTACACGGATCGCACCGGCTTCTACCAGCGCCTCGTCTAACGGCATCTCCATCCGCAGCTGGTTCACCGTATCCACGTATAAAATACCGTTGTTTACAACCGTACCGACCAGCATCAGGAAACCAAGCATGGAGTTCATACTGATCGGGCAGTCCGCCAGAAACAGGAATCCAAAGGAACCGATCAAACTGAACGGGATCGTTGCCATAACCATCAGGGAGAATTTCGGGGACTCAAACTGGATCGCCATGACAATGAAAATCAGAAAGATCGCTGTGACAAGCGCCATTCCCAACGCGGACCTCCACCTTGTGCGATTATCTTATTCGGATTAGGAATTTTCCTATCAGCCTTCCCACCGCGGCAATCTCCTCGCCCATCGACTCATCCAGGCTATTGGTCGCCATCTCAACGCCGTACGGGAATTCCCAGTTCTGCACGAAGCTCTTGACATCTTTTTCAGCCGTCTTCTTATAATCTGCCTGTGCCTGCATCGTGATCGATACCTGGTACTGTTTCTCTTTTCGTGAAATCTCCTGTGGGCTATCCTGGTAGTAGATCTCTGCCAGATCCTCCAGCGGAAGCGTATTACCCGTCGCCGTCGTGATCATCATGCCCTGCAGTTTCGCGATGGAATCGTAGCGATCCGGCGCAAATTCTACCTTCACGTCCTGATCATTGCCGTTGACGGAGATCGTCGCCGCTTTCACACCGCTTAAATTACTGTATACCATCGAACCGATGCTGGCCGGGGTCAGTCCCTCTGCCTCTGCCTTAACCGGATCCACATTTACCTTGATAACCGGCGCCGCATTCTCAACAGAAGAATGTACCTGCATAACATCCTCGCGCTTGCGAAGCTCAGTTACCAGATCATCCGCTGCCTTCTTTAGGGTGTCGTAATCGGTACTCTGCAGATCCACCTCAATTGAATCACCGCTGCTCATGCTGCTGCTCATACTGCTGCTGCCCTGTTCCAAGGTAATGGTCGCATCAACGTAGTTCTGTGTCGCATATCTCCACTTCTCGATAACCTCGTCCGTGGAAAGTTTTCTCTTATCTTTTAAGTAGGCATTCAGCGTCACATCACTTCCGGAAGTCATGCTGACACCACTGTTTCCATATGTCATCAGGTAATGATCCACATCCTCGTCTGTCTCTACCATATTTTCCAGATCGAGCACAGTGTCACGGATCGCCGATACCGAATAACCCGGTTTCGTCTTGATCGTCATCGTGACGATACCTTCATCGATCGAAGACATCAGCTCCAGGTTCAGTCTGGACGCCATGAGGATGGACAGGACAACCAGCACTGCAGTCGTTCCGAATACAAGCGCATAGCGCTTGATGACATGCGGCATATGCTTGCGATACCAGCCCTGGATGCCTTTGATTATACGTCCTGCCGGCGCATGATCCTTCTCAACCGGATGCCAGAACATATAGCAGAGCGGCACGATGATGACTGCTGAGAATAAGGAAGCCGTCATACAGAAAATGATCGTGTACCCGAGCTGTGTAAAGAGCTGTCCAGACATACCATTTAACATCAGAAGCGGAATAAATACAACACAGGTTGTCAGCGTACCGCCGGTGATCGAGCCGATCATCGTGCGCGTACCTTCCAGCGCCGCATCATAGAAATCCAGTTTTTCCTTTGCCCGGAAACATCCGTCGAGGACGTTGATCGAGTTATCAACCATCATACCTACACCGAGAACGAGCGACGTCAGGGAAATAATATTCATTGAGAATCCCATCGCCGCCATACAAATGATCGCCAATACAACGGAGATCGGAATGGACGTACCTACGATGACCGACGCACGCAAATCGCCATAGAATAAGAACAGAATGATCATGGACAGGATGATCGCCAGGATCAGGGTCTGGATTACGCTGCTTAAAGACTGTTTCAGCGTGTCACTGGCATCATCTACCACGGTGATTTTAAGACCCGGATACTGCTTTTCAATTTCCTGCACCTTCTTGGTTACCTGGTTGGAAACCTCGATCGCGGTGGAACTCTGCTGTTTTTTGATTCCCAGGGAGATAACATCTTCGCCATTGTAACGTCCGATCGAGCTTGCATCCTCCAGCGCCTCATAGACATTTGCGATATCAGAAAGATGGATCGTCTCACCGTTTGCCAGCGGAAGTACGACATTTTTCAGACTTTCCGTGCTCTTAAATTCGTTGCCGACACTGACGTCGAGATCCTGTTTTCCAACCCGGACATCGCCCGCCGGGATCGTGAAATCGGCGGCACCGACTAACTGTGCAACCGTATTCATATTCAGGTGGTACTGTGCCAGTTTTTCCGGAATCAGTTCCACGCGGGTGTAGCTATCCTGACCGCCGGCAATCGAAACCTCGCCGACCGAGCTTAATTTCTCAAACTCAGGAACAATTTTGTCATCTACATATGTATAAAGGTTCTGATCAGCGTCGCCGCTGACTGCCAGCGTAACCGTCGCCATCGAGTTGATATCCAGCTCCATGATATTCGGATCGTTGGCATCGTCCGGCAGATCGCTCTGAATGCCATCTATCGCCTTTTTCAGGTTAATGTATGCGGTATCCATGTTGGTACCGTACTCATACTGGACAATGACGATCGATACATTTTCACGGGAAATGGACTGTACCTTATCGACCGAGTCCAATGATGTGATCGCATCTTCTTCTTTCTTGGTAACCAGATCGGTTACGTCCTCCGGGCTGGCTCCCGGATACACCGTAGCGATGATTAACATCGGCATCTCCATCTCTGGCGTCAGTTCCAGCTTCATGCCCATGACGGACTGAAGGCCGAAGTACGCGATGGTAATCAGACAGAGAATGATGGTAACCGGACGCCGCAGTGCGAGTTTTGTCAGTCGAATCATTCTTTGTCACCTGCCTCTGTCGTCTCCGCTGCTGTCTCATTGTTTCCGTCTGTCTGCGCGCCATCGGTATCCTGTGCTAACAGGACTTCTCCCTGATCCACCAGCTCGTTGCTCCAGCTCACGATGACCTGGCTGTCACTCGTCAGACCCGATTTTACTTCCATATTTTCATCGTCATAGATACCTGCTTCGATCTCGGTCTTCTCCGCTTTTCCATCCTCATAGAGGTATACAAACGGGGCACCGTTGTCATAGCTGACTGCATCGACCGGAACGGTCAGCACCTGGCTGACATGGTCCATGATAACCGTCATTTTTACGCGAGAACCATTCGTAAGACCTGCTGCATCCGGCACCATCGCACGCGCGTCATAAAGGCCGCTGCTCTCGTTGACCATAGATCCGATTTCGGTTACAGTACCGGTGTAATCCGCACCATTTTTCTCCAGCGTCACGCTGTCGCCCAACTCCATCGTCTGGTGGATCTTCTCGGTGATGCCGAATTTAACCTGTAACTGGCTGGCACCGGAGATCGTGCAGATCTCGCCTGCCGGAGATACATGATCATGCGGCTCGACGCTCCGGGACTCGATCACACCGTCGATCGGCGCCGTCACGGTCGTGTATTTCACCTGCAGATCGTACTGGTTCTTCGCAGATTCATAGGAAATCTTCGCATTCTGTGCGCTGTTTTGTGCCTGCTCCATCGCCTCCTGGGAGACAAAACCATCAGCAAAGAGCGCCTGGGTACGGCTTAAATTGCTGTCCGCATTCTTTAAGGCAACGGAAGCCGCATCCACCTGTAGCTTTAACGCTGTCAACGCGTCGGAATCGATCTTGCACAGCGCCTGCCCTGCCTGGACCGTATCGCCCGCCTGGAAGTAAACCTCCAGCACCTCGCCGCTCATCTTCGGCATGACGCTCGCGCGGGACTGCGGCTCTACCAGTCCGGTCAGATCCGTGTACAAGCTGATGTCCTGACGAACCGGATTTTCTACTCTTACGGTTGGACGGGATTCATATTCCACCGCCGTATTCTTATGACCGCATCGGGACAAAACGACAGCGCCAACAACTACAATCGCAGCCAGCGCCAGAATCTTTCCTCTTTTTTTCATAATTTCCTCCATCTATGCTTGTTCTTGGTAAAAATTTTTCTCAGTCTATATTTTACTCATCTCGTATACACTTTGCCACTCCCAAGTTCGAACAGGTGTGTACACAAATTTGCCAAAATGTATCTATCCATGTTCATCTTTTTTTCATGGCACCCGAATTCTCCTGCCGCTGACCGTTTTTTCCGGGTACATGACAGCAAAAACGCAGAAAAAACCAACCAAATACCGCTGATTCCTCCTGCGTTTCCTTGTTCCATTTTCTAATTGATAATAATTCGTAACTGTTCAGTACCTTCACAGTCACGCGCAGACCTACTGAACAGTTACAATAATTCTCAAAACTGCCGGAAACCTGCTTTCCTAACGGACCTGCATAGGGTCACGCCCGGTGCATTTGCGGATCACGCTCATGAACGTGGCGACGCGCTCCTTCACATCCGCCTCATCCTTAAACGGCGCGTCAAACGCAACTCCCATGACTGAGAAAATGATGATCTGCACCGCCATCGCCGCCTCCGGCATCGTCAGGTTCTTAAACATACCAATCCGCTCCAGATGGTTATAAAAATACTGGTACACCTTTTCTCCCATCTGACGGCGCAGCGCCATGAACTGTACCGACTCGGACAATGCCCGGATATGCTTCTGATTTTCCATGATATACATATACAGCTGTGTCAGCGCCTTCTCCGGATCTGGCTGGCTCATCGTCTCTTCCATGACGCGCTTCATCTCGCGTTCCATCCGGTATTCCATCAAATCATATATATCTTTAAAGTAATAATAAAATGTTTTTCTTGTGATCCGGCTCCGCTCGACCAGCGCCGTGACCGTGATCTTCTCGACCGGTCTTTCCGACTCCAGCTCGATATAAGCCTCTACAATCCGTTCCTTCGTATTTCCCTGCTGCATACTCTTTTCCTCCGGCAAACCGTTGTTGTTTAAGTATAGTTTATAATTCAACAAACTGCAAGTATTGCCTGAAATTTCCATGTTCCTACTATGAATCCGCGTTACTGTTCACGGATAGGCACTTTTGGAACCGAAAGTGCCGTAAGAAAACGTGCTTACTTGTGAACAGCAGCCGATACGGTCGGTCCGATTTCGTGTTTCACACGCCCTTCCACCTGCGGCAGTTTCTGCGAGTATACAACCACCCGGTCGCCTTCCAGTATCTGCGTACCGCCGTCTGGAATGATGATCTGGCTGCCCCGCTTTATCATCACAATGATCGTATTCTTATAGAAGCGCGCCTCCGCGATCTTCTTACCACACCAGCGGTGATCTGGTGTCATCAAAATCTCTTTTAAAAGGATTCCCTGGCTGTCCGTAAAGCCCTCTGCACCCAAGACGACGGTATCCCCTTCCTGAATTACAGTCTGTCCTTTGGGCACAATCGTCTGCGCGCCGCGCCGGATCACTGTGATTAACATACCCGGAAGCATCTCGATCTCACAGATTTTACGGTTTTTCCACGGATGATTGTCCCCGATCGGAAGCTGCACGAACTGAATCTGCATATCGCCCGTATAGTCCGAGAACGTCCGCATGACATCGGTCGAGTTGTCGATCATGTCACATTTTTCTGCCACCTTCGGAAGCAGCGAACCCTGAAAAATGATGGAAAATAAAACAACGCAGAACACAATGTGGAATATATCATATTTCATATATCCCTCACTGAGCGTCGCCATGATCGCAAATACGATTGATGCCGCACCGCGCAGACCCGCCCAGGAAATAACCAGATACTGCCCGATCGGCGGTTTCGACGGTGCGAGCAGCAAGCCAACCGCCGCCGGACGCGCCACAAATGTTAAAAACAATGCGATTGCGATCGACGGAAGTACGATCGACGGCATCTGCGAGGGAAACGCCAGAAGTCCCAGTAGGAAAAACAGAAGCATCTGCATCATGCCGGTAAACGCATCAAAGAAGCCGACCAGCGCTTTCTGGTTTTTCAGATCCTGATTTCCAAGGATAATACCGGTCAGATACACGCTTAAGTAGCCATTTCCGCCAATCTGGGATGCAAGCGCGTAGGAAATGATTGCCGCCGCAAAGACAAAGATCGTGTCAAATCCCTCGCCATAAAAGGCATACCGCTTTAAAAGCCATGTCACCAGAAACGCGATCGCCGCGCCGGTCAAAAGCCCGAATGCGAGCTGGCGGATCAAAAGCAGAACCGCCGAACCGCCGCTCACACTCCCCGTCATCGCAGACAGCAGAATCACCGTCATCATGTACGCAAACGGGTCGTTGCTTCCGCTCTCTAACTCCAGCATGGATGCCGTGCCGTATTTGAGGTTCAGCTTGCGCGAACGCAGGATCGAGAACACGGATGCCGCATCGGTCGATCCAAGAACTGCGCCGAGAAGCATTCCTTCCATCAGTGCCATCTTAAGCACCAGATGACAGAACAGGCCGGTCAAAAGCGCCGTCAGCACTACACCCGCCGAGGATAACAAAATCGACCGCCCCGCGACCGGCTTCGCCTCACTCCAGCGCGTGCCGAACCCGCCGTAAAACATGATAAAAATCAGTGCCACCGAGCAGACCTGTTCCGCCAGTGCAAAATTGCCGAATGGAATCTTAAAAATACCGTCCGATCCAAACAGCATTCCCAGCATAATAAAAATAAACAACGTCGGCACCCCCAGCCGCCCCGAAAGACGGCTTCCCGCGATGCAGACAAGGATAATAATCGCTACGACCAGAAGCGCAAATGAAGTTGAAATATGTATCATTCCTTTCTATGTTTAGTAGGTATCATAAATGTGGTGTTTTTATAATGATACAATATCTCTATGCCTCTTTCGTGTTAAGATTCCATTAAAAAGAGGAAATCTTACAGCGACAGATCTCCCTTCGCCCGCGCCCTCCGGTCGCGGATCGACTGGATCACCGGCACCAGGAACATTGCGACGATACCGCCCGCAAATCCATTGTTATAGAGGTTCATGCCCCCATACACGATCCCGACATTGAGCGCCACCGACGCGTGCAGAAAACCGGCTAACACGCCGCATAAAATTCCAAACTCTCCGGCGATCGGCGCCAACGTCGTGGAAAAGAGCAGCGCCAGAAGTGCCGACGGATTCGTGATATCCCACGCCCGGACGGTACTCGCAATGCAGACGCCCGCCATGATCGGGAAAATATTCCGCAAATGTTTTCCAGTCGCACTGAATCCAACGATGGTAAAGATTCCGCCGATCGTCGGTCCATTTAGGTTTCCGCCGACTGCCAGCACAAAGAAGGTCGCAAACAGACCATTGAGTCCCATGTTGAGAAGCGTCACCGCACCGCCCAATTCCAGCAGGTAATCGGTACCGCCGATTCCCGTTGTCGCAAGGAGTTTTTCATACCCTAAAAGCGTATCTTTTCCGCGCCACAGCACTGCCACCACCGACATGCCTGCAAACAGGACAAATAGCAGCCCTAAAAGCATCGCATCATTGCCGGAGGCCC
>OGZB01002077.1_pt1 | contig 10608 bp, 10 predicted proteins | sample 1576691 | NCBI WGS metagenome assembly OGZB01 (sample SAMEA3541479, study PRJEB24748) | human gut metagenome | biome: human gut; feature: human-associated habitat; material: faeces | place: China | collected 2012
AGTGACCGTCCGATTAACAGTCGGATGCTCTGCCAACTGAGCTACGCAGGAATGTTTCCACCGGAAGACTTGGCTTCCGTGCACAAGTCACATATATTACACGAATCAGCCATTTACGCAAATCATACGTATCACAGCGTGTCGCAACGTCACCATTCAAGCTCTTCGATATCCATCGGATGCTCGTTGACCTCAATCGATGACACACGTCCATCATGCATGCGAATTACACGGTCCGCAATCGGCGCAATCGCAGAATTATGCGTCACGATCACCACTGTCGCGCCCTTCTTGCGGCTCATGTCCTGCAGAATGCGGAGCACTTGCTTGCCGGTGTTGTAGTCAAGCGCGCCGGTCGGTTCGTCACACAGCAGAATCTTCGGATTCTTCGCCACCGCTCGAGCGATCGCCACACGCTGCTGCTCGCCGCCCGACAACTGCGCGGGAAAATTGTCGACGCGGTCCGCAAGCCCTACGTCGGCGAGCGCCTGTCGGGCGTCTTGTGCGTCGGGAACGATTTGTGAGGCGAGTTCCACGTTTTCGCGTGCGGTGAGGTTGGCGACGAGGTTGTAGAACTGGAATACGAAGCCGATGTCGGTGCGGCGGTATGCGGTGAGTTGTTTGGGTGTGTAGTTGGAGATGTCTTTGCCGTCGATGATTACTTGTCCTGAGGTGTTGGTGTCCATGCCTCCTAGGATGTTGAGCACTGTTGATTTGCCTGCGCCGGATGCGCCGAGGATGATGGCAAGTTCGCCTTGTTCGATGGTGAAGGAGACGTTGTCGTTGGCGGTGATGGTGGTGGATCCCATGCGGTAGAGCTTGGTGCTGTTTTTCATTTCGATGTATGCCATGTTCCGCTCCGTTTTCTTGTTTGGCGTCCATGCCGTTTTTGTTTGTTGTTTTTAATATACGACTAAAGTGGGGTTTGTGGTTCCATGCCGAGGGGAAGGATTTTCCATGGATGTCTCCGATGATGCCGACCGTTTGCAGACGTTGTTGTATAGTTCCTATTCCGCCGATGTTGTCCGGCAGTTGGAGCGTCCTTTGTTGGATGATGGTGTGCCGTTGATGCGTATGGCTGCTTCTGCGGTGGCTCGTGTGACGTTGTCGTTGCTTGATGATGAGGATTTGGATGTTGAGGATGCGCGGGTCACGGTGTTGGCTGGCGCTGGGGACAATGGTGGCGATGGCTTGTATGCGGGGGCTGAGTTGGCGCGTGAGGGTGCGCAGGTTACCGCGGTTGCTGTTGGCCGTTCGTTGCATGAGGATGCGTTTAGGGCGTTTGTTCGTGCGGGTGGGCGTGTGTTGGTGTTGGATTCGGCGGCTGATATTTCTGGGTGCACGTCTGGTTTTTCCGCGGGTGAGGCTGGTGAGCGGCTGCAGGCTGCGGTCGAGTGTGCGCGGGGTGCGCATGTGGTGCTTGATGCTATGACGGGGATTGGCGTGGCCGGCGCGTTGCGTGGCGTCGCTGGCACGTTGGCTTCGTCTTTGGGTATGGATGGCGTGTTGCCGGACAAGCCTGCGTTGCCGAACAATGACCCTTCCGCTGATTTGCCGTTGGTGGTGGCCGTCGATGCGCCGTCGGGTGTGGGTGTTGATGATGGTTCGTTGCCGGGGCCGTATATTCCTGCGGATGTGACGGTGACGTTCGGTGCGATGAAGCCGTGTGCGATGGTGCCGCCGGCTTCGTATGCTTGCGGACGGATCACGTTGGTCGATTTCGGTTTCGATGTCGATGATGCTGTTCCGTTTGCCGAGATGACGGATGGCGATTTTGTGGCGGATTCGGTTCGTCTTCCGTCTCTTGCGGATGGCAAGTATTCGCGTGGAGTGGTTGGTTTGGTGACTGGTTCGGCGCGGTATCCGGGTGCTGCCGTGTTGTCGGCGAGGGCCGCGGCGTGCGCGAATGTGGGCATGGTGCGTTATCTGGGGCCGCAGCGTGCGCAGGATATGATATTGGCCGTGTTGCCGGAGGCTGTGTTGGGCAAGGGCCGGGTGCAGTCGTGGGTGGTTGGATCCGGTGTGCCCGCCGAGGGTGACGTTGCTTCCGGTGATGACATGCAGCGTGCGACCATTGCCGCGCTGCTGGATCATTACGCGTTGGAGGATGGCGATGGCTCGCGGAACGAGCGGGCGGAGGGCATGCCTCCCATTGTGGTTGATGCCGGCGCGTTGGATTTGCTGCCGTGCCATGTTGTGCCGCAGGTCGTTATCACTCCGCATGCCGGCGAATTGGCCGCATTGCTGAATCGGTTGGATGCCGATATGGCTGATGTTGCTTCCAGGCAGTGGGTGGAGGCCCGGCCATTGCGGGCGGCGTTGCGCGCGCATGAGCTTACGGGGGCCACGGTGCTGCTTAAGGGCGCGGTCACCATTGTGGTTGGAGCTGATGGAGATGGGAACACGCGGATCATCCTGTCCGGGCGCGCGCCTGCCTGGATGGCCACCGCCGGTTCGGGCGATGTGTTGGCCGGCGTGTTGGGCGCGTTGCTGGCGCAGCAGGACGACATGCTGTCCGACGATCCGGCTTTGGTTCCGGAGGTCGCCGCGGCCGCCGCGTATATGCATGGGCTTGCCGGCGCGATGGCCAGCGGGTCGGAGCAGCGCGGATGGCATCGTCCGCATCTGTATGGGCATGCGGGCAAGACTCCGGCGAGCGCGATCGGGCATCCGATTGTTGCCGGTGATGTCGTCGCGGCTGTTCCCCGGGCTTTTGGCGAGCTGCTCCGCTGACCGTTTCGTGGAGGGTCATTCCACTGATTTCAATGCTTCGAGCATGTCCACCGTTTCGAGCTGGCGGTATACGATCCAGCCGAGCACGGCTAGTACCACGGCCACGACGATGGCCGGGGCCGCCAATGCGATCCAGCTGATGGCGGGGTCGAACATGACTTCGTCGGGTGGCACTTCGGTGATGATGTATCGGTGCAGCCATTCTCCGAAGCCGTATCCGGCGAGTATGCCCAGCAGTGGCAGCAGGATCGTTCCGCGGTAGATGTACATCGTGGTCTCGCTGGTGTGGAAGCCGAGCACTTTGATCGTGGATAGCTCGCGTATGCGTTCCGACACGTTGAGGTTGGTCAGGTTGTAGAGGATCACCACGGCCAGCAGCACGGCCACGAGAATCAGCACTTCCATGATCTGGTTGAGCGATCCCACGATTGTGGACACCATGTTCTTCTGCGTCGTGTTCTGCACGACGCCGCGCACGGCGGCCAGTTTCATGAATTTGGCGCCTTGGCGTTCCGTGTTGGCGTTGCTGTGGTCTTTCAGTCTGACCATGTATGCGTTTGTGCTGTACTGGTCGCCGAACACGTGTTCGTAGCATTGCGCGTTCATGAATATGAAATGGCCGATGTACATTTCGCTGATGCCGGCGACTTTGATGGTGCGTTGCGCGCCGTTTTCGTCGTTTACCGTGAAGGTGTCGCCGACCGAGACGTTGAGCATTTCGGCGAGCCGTTCGGAGATTACCGCGCCATTGTTGACCAGTATCTATGGTTGGTGTGTTTTGCGGTCGCGTAATGTCAGGTATTCGTTGAAGTTGTATGCGTCGTCGGTGGCCAGCAGGGTGATCGACTGCTTATCGTTCTCCTTGCCTGCGGTTTTCGACAGTTCCTCGTAGCGCACCGCTGTCGAGGATTGGACGGTTTTGCCCTTCAGCGTCGTGGCGATTTCCTCGCGTTGCGCGCTGTTGGTGTCGGATTCCTCGGCGACGATCAGGTCGTAGTGGATGAGTTCCTCGAGCTGTCGGTTTCCTATCTGTCCGATCGAGGATTGGACGGCGAGGCCGGCCGTCAGCAGGGATACCGCTCCGCATACGCCGAAGATCGTCATGAACATGCGTGTTTTGTATCGGAAGATGTTACGGGCGGTCACTTTGTGTGTGAAATTCAGACGGTTCCATAGTGGTGGGAAATGTTCCAAAAGAATTTTCGAGCCTTTGGCCGGCGGCTTGGGCAGCAGTAGGCTCGCCGGTTTTTCGCGCAGTTCCTTGGACGCGGCCAGCCATGCCGGCACGACGGCGCTTATCCATGCAAGTGCGAATGCGGCCATGGTGATCCAGGGGTGGAATTTGAGCATGATGTCCGGCATGGTGAATCCCGCGCTGTATGCGTGGGCGACGATAAGCGGCAGCAGCGTGTGGCCGGCGAGCACGCCGATGCATGTGCCCAGGGTGGATGCGGCGAATCCGTATACGGTGAATTTGTGGTGGCGTAGCACGGTGCCGCCTGCGATGTCCGTTTTCTCGGTGACGTTCAAGGTGCTGCCGACGGCGGATCTGTCGCGTTCTTTCATGTCCAACGCGATTTCGCCGGTCCGCTTCGGCAGTCGTCCTTCCGTCACGTCATAGGTGGAGACGGCATCGGGTTTGGAATAGATGCGCATGCTCCTGTCGGTGCCGGAGATGACCACGTCCTTGAAGTACCCGTATTCAACTTCCTTGATGCCGTCGGCCTTGCCGATGATCCTCTCGTCGTCTTTGGAGATGCCGTAGTTGGAGACCACGGTGATGTCGGCGAGGTTGTTACACCCGTAGAAGTCGGCGGCGGTCGCCTGCATGTCCGGCCCGGTGACCTTCAGTCCCACCAGCGCGAATGGGCCAAGCGCCATGAGGCATACGATGGACACGACCCGGCCTTTCGACTTGGACAGTGTTTGCCGGATGTCCTTCCACAGCATGCGTTTCACCATTCCAGCTCCTCGATGTCCATCGGATGCTCGTTGGTTTCGATTGATTTGACGCTGGCGTCGTGCATGCGGATCACCCTGTCCGCGATGGGGGCGATCGCGGAGTTGTGCGTCACGATCACCACCGTCGCCCCGCGTTTGCGGCTCATGTCCTGCAGGATGCGGAGCACCTGCTTGCCGGTATGGTAGTCGAGCGCGCCGGTCGGTTCGTCGCATAGCAGGATCTTCGGGTTCTTCGCCACGGCTCTCGCGATGGCCACGCGCTGCTACTCGCCGCCGGAAAGCTGCGCGGGGAAATTGTCGATGCGGTCGCCAAGTCCCACATCGACCAGCGTCTGCACTGGATCGGCCGCGTTCTTGACGAGTTCGGAGGCGAGTTCCACGTTCTCCTTGGCGGTGAGGTTGGCCACCAGATTGTAGAACTGGAATACGAATCCGATGTTGTTGCGCCGGTAATCGGTCAGTTGCTTCGCGTTGAAGTCCGAGATGTCGACGCCGTCGATGATGACCTTGCCTTCGGAATTCGTGTCCATGCCGCCCAGGATGTTGAGCACCGTCGATTTGCCGGCTCCGGATGATCCCAGAATGATCGCAAGCTCGCCGCGTTCGATGCCGAAACTCACATCGTTGTTGGCGGTGATTGTGATGTCGCCCATATGGTAGCGCTTGAAGCTGTGCACCATTTCGATATATGCCATCGTCGGCCCCTTCCTAATGCTTTCCACTAGGACACCCGTCTATTCAGACAACATGTTGATTTAATTTCGGATTGATTGTATGTTCGAAATGGTCGGCATGACAATCATCACAATCGCCGAAAACGTCTAGATTAGCCTTTTTCAAAACCCAAGCGAGCCTTTCCGCCCCAATGACTTTCAGGAAACGCCGCACGCGAAGACGAAAACGTCCTTCACGAACATGGGTACGGTACACTGGCGGAAGACAGACGCACGCTACAAGAAGGGTTTCCCGATGACCGTTGCAGTTCCGACCATCACCGACGTCGTTTTCGATTTCTGCGGAGTGTTGCTGGATTGGCGGACACGGGCATGCCTTGAAGGCAGATTCGACGACGCGACCGTCGACCGCATCTGCGCCGACGACGACCCCTGCGGCTTCTTCGGATACGAGGACCGTATGGACGCCGGGGAGGACTTCGATTCGATATGGCCCGATGTGGTGGCCGAGCAGGGAGAACGCGTCGCCGGGATCTTCCGTTATTACATCGCGCATTACGACGACGCGCTGCCACGCATGCTGCCCGGCATGGAGCGGCTGCTGCGCGATCTGAAGGCGGCCGGCTATGGCGTGTGGGGATTGACGAATTGGTCCCATGAGACGTTCCATTTCGCATTCGAGAAGTTCCCGCAGCTTGCCGAACTGCTGCAGGGCACCGTCGTCTCCGGCGTGGAGAAGATGCACAAGCCGAACGCCGACATCTACGAACTGGCGATGAGCCGTTTCGGCCTAAGCCCCGAGAGCAGCGTGTTCATCGACGACACCGCGAAGAACGTCGCCGGGGCGCGGTCGGCCGGCATGCACGCCTTCCGTTTCGTCGACGCCGACCAGGCGCGCAGGGACCTGGAATCCTTGGGCGTGCGCGTGTGAGCGCGGCGGACGTGCGCCTGCGTCCCGCGGAACGGGCCTCGGCCATGCGCCCATATCATCGTCCGCTGTAGGCCGCACATCCACCGACCGCGTGTCCACTATGCAAAACGAAGCGCTATAAATCGTCGTTTCGTAAAGCGACGCTGGTATAAATGGGCGTTATGACCCTCCTTCAGCTGAAATACATCGTCAAAATAGTGGAATGCGGCTCCATGAACGAGGCCTCGCACGAGCTGTACGTATCCCAGCCCGCGTTGAGCTCCTCGGTGAAGGAGCTTGAGAACGAGCTCGGCATCGAGATCTTCACCCGTTCCTCCCAAGGCATCGCGTTGACCGTGGACGGCGCGGAATTCCTCACCTACGCGCGTCAGGTCCTCGATCAGGCGTCGCTGCTGGAGGAACGGTACAAGAACGCGAAACCCCGCAAACAGCTGTGCTCCGTGTCCACGCAGCATTACATGTTCGCCGTGGAGGCGTTCGTGGAGATGATCGACTCCACCAAGTCCGACGAATACGAGTTCACCATCCGCGAGACCCGCACGAAGGACATCATCAACCAGGTGGCGAACATGCTTTCGGAGATCGGCATCATCTACCTGTCCGACTTCAACAAGGACGTGATCGGCAAGCTGCTGCGCGAGAAGCATCTCGAGTTCCATCCGCTGTTCCGCGCGCCGTTGCACGTGTTCATCTCGCGCGACAATCCGCTGGCCGGCAAGAAGAAGGTCACCATGGACGATCTGAAGCCGTTCCCGTTCATCCAATACGAGCAGGGCGAGGAAGGCAGCTTCTTCTTCGCGGAGGAGGCCGTCTGGCCGGAGTACTCCCCCAAGCAGATCAACGTGACCGACCGCGCCACGATTCTGAACTTCATCATCGGCCTGAACGGCTACACGGTGTGCACCGGCATCGACAACGGCGATCTCAACAACGAGAAGATCGTCACCGTGCCGCTCGACACCGATGAGACGATGCTTGTCGGATGGATCACCAATGAGCGCGCGAAGCTGTCCAAGGCCGCCGAAACGTACTTGGAGAAGCTCAAGTCGGTGGTCGCCAGCCACGGCTACACGCTCATCGACTGACCCCGGAACAGAGGAACCACAACGAAAAGGCACTGTACTGCCCGAAAGCAGCACAGTGCCTTTCTGTCATATCCGAGATTATAACAGCCGATGAGCGCGGTTCAGCGCGAACGCCGCAGTCAGGCGCCGTACTGTTCCAGGTACGCGTCGGCGGCGGCCTTGATCTCCGGTGTGACGTACGGGGTGCCGTCGGCGTTCTGGATGTGCTGGCCGGCTTCGAAGATCTCCTTCACGTTGGCGATGGCGAACACCGGGAAGCCGAATTCGGCTTCAACGGCCTTCACCGCGGACGTGTCGGAATCCTTGGTCTTCTCCATGCGGTCCACGCTCAGTACCAGGCCGATGACCTCGACGTTCGCCTCGGCCTTGAGCTTCGGGATGACCTCGCGCACAGCGGTGCCGGCGGTCATCACGTCGTCGACGAGCAGGACCTTCATGCCGTCCGCAAGCTGCGTGCCGACCATCATGCCGCCGTCGCCATGGTCCTTCTTCTCCTTGCGGTCGAAGGTGTAGCCGACCTCCATGCCATGGGCGGACGTCAGCGCGATGGCGGTGGACACGCCCAGCGGGATGCCCTTGTAGGCAGGGCCGAACACGGTGTCGACGTCCTTGGGCAGGTTGCCCGCCTCGATCTCCTCGACAATCTTCTCGGCGTAGAACGCGCCGAGACGGGCGATCTTGCGTCCGTCGTTGAATGCGCCGGCGTTGATGAAGTACGGCGACTTGCGGCCGGACTTCAATGTGAACTCGCCGAATTTCAACGCCTGCGATTCCAGCAGGAACTCGGTGAAACGATGGTCGAGCGATGCGGTCATTTGCTTGTTCTCCTTACATTGATCGATTACGAAATTTCAGCGCCAGGTCTCGCCTTTGGCGAGCTTGTCGGCGAGTTCGGGACGTTCGTCGAGCAGATCGTCGAGTTCGCGGGCCACGCGCAGCGGCGCGGTCGGCTCGAACAATGCGGCCGCGCCGACTTCGACGGCGTTGGCGCCGGCATACAGGTATTCGAGCGCGGTCTCGCCGGAGTCGATGCCTCCGATGCCGATGATCGGTATTTCTGGCAATGCGGCGCGCACGCGCCATACCGCGGCCAGTCCGACCGGCAGGACGGCCGGGCCGGACACGCCGCCGGTGACGTGCGTGATGACCGGCTCGCCGGTGCGGATGTTGATGCGCATGCCGAGCAGCGTGTTGATCAGGCTCAATGCGTCGGCTCCGCTTTCCACCGCGGCTCGTGCCGGCACGGTGATGTCGGTGACGTTCGGGGTGAGTTTGACGATCATCTTCTTGTCGGTGAGCTTGCGCAGTCTGGTGATGAGGCGGCTCAAAGCCACCGGGTCGGTGCCGACGCTCATGCCGCCTGCGGACACGTTCGGACAGCTCACGTTGATTTCCAGCATGTCGGCCGGGGAATCGTCGAGCTTGGACACGACTTCCGCGTAGTCGTCGTCGCAGTGTCCGGCGACGTTGGCGATGACGGTGGCGTTGATGGCCTTGAGTTTCGGCAGATCGTCCTCAAGGTAATGGTCCACGCCGGGATTCTGCAGGCCGACGGCGTTGATGTTGCTGGAGGGGCCTTCCGCAGTACGGATGCCAGGATTGCCTTCCCATGGCACCGGAGACACGCCTTTGGTGGTGACGGCGCCCAGCTGGCTCACGTCATAGAACCAGCGCACGGCAGCATATTGGAACGTGCCGGAAGCGGTCGCCACCGGATTCTTCCACGGGATACCAGCCACCTGGGTGGGATGCTTCCATTCGTGCTGTTCGTACAGGTTCGCATGTTGTTCTGCGGTCATGCTCACTCCCCCCATCCCAATTGTTCGCGGGTGAACACAGGTCCGTCCGAGCAGACCTTCAATCGTCCTTCGGCGGTGTCGACGGTGCACAGCACGCATGTGCCGTATCCGCAGCCCATGCGCTGTTCCAAGCTCAGCTGTGCCTCGATGCCGCGTTTCGCCGCCCATGCGGCGACGGCCTTCATCATCGGCAACGGCCCGCATGAGAGGATGACCGGCTTCAGCTCGCCGTTCACCAGTTCATTTTCAATACGGTCAAGGAGCGTTACGACATTGCCTTCGGATTCGTCGATGCTGTATGTCTTGTCCGCGTACCGGCCGACATATCCGTCTCCGAAACGCACGTTGCGGTATCCGAACACCGCGGTGCTCGTCGACCCCTCCGATTCGGCGATGGCCTGCGCGGCGCGCACCAGCGGCGGCACGCCGAGACCGCCGGCCACCAGCACATAGTTCGCGTTCTCCTTGGTGTTGAAGGAGTTGCCGAGAGGACCCATCACCCGAATGGTGTCGCCCGCACGCAATTCGGAGAATTCGGCGGTGCCTTTGCCGACGACGGCGAAGATAAGGCTCACCTCATCGCCATCCACTTCTGCCACGCCGAACGGGCGGGGCATCAGTCTGCTCGGATTGTTGGAATACACGTCGACGAACTGCGCCGGCTTGGCATGTCCCGCGATGAATTCGTCGCGGAATGTCAATCGGTACACGCCATCGGCCAGCATGCGGTTGTCGACGATTTCGACCGTGTGCCTGCTGGGGAAGAATCCCGCTTCCCTCGCCTGGCCGACGGTCGGCATGAACGTTGCTGCGGCGGTCATGACTCCCTTTCCTGTGTTTCGTTCGATTGTTCTGGTAGCTTACGGCAGTACCGCGCGCAGATTGTCGCGCATGTCCTTCGCGGCCTCGCGCGCCGATTCGGCGACCAAGTCAAGCGCATCGTCTGCGCTCATGGATTCGCTGTATTTGCCGGACTTCTTCCAGGCTCCGATGATGCCACGCGACGAATTGACGAGCGCGCCCATGCCGTCTTTGTCGAACATGCCGGCCACGCCTTGGGCGGTACCGCCCTGCGCGCCGTAACCGGGGACCAGGAAGAACGTGTGCGGCATGCGCGCCCGCAACGCCTTGCCTTCCTCGGGATGGGTGGCTCCGACCACCGCGCCGACACGGGAATACCCGTTCGCGCCGATGGTTTCGGCTCCCCAGCCTTCCACGAGGTCGGCGACATGCTCGTACACGCGCTCGCCTGAGGCGAGTTCGAGTTCCTGCAGTTCGCTGCTGGATGGATTGGAGGTGCGTACCAGTACGAAGATGTCCTTGTCGGCACCAGTGGCGGCTTCGACGAACGGGGTGATGCCGTCGGTGCCGAGGTAGGGGTTCACGGTGACCGCGTCCTCATGCCACGGGTCGAAAGCGTGCTC
>OGZB01002086.1_pt1 | contig 10584 bp, 9 predicted proteins | sample 1576691 | NCBI WGS metagenome assembly OGZB01 (sample SAMEA3541479, study PRJEB24748) | human gut metagenome | biome: human gut; feature: human-associated habitat; material: faeces | place: China | collected 2012
GGAGGACTTTCTCCAGAAAGTCCTCCCCGCCCCCTCCAATCTTTTTCCTTCCCTACATCAGCCGCCGCACTTGGTGTAGGCGCAGTTGGGGCAGCGATGGCAGCCTTCCTGAAAAACGAGCTCGCCGCCGCAGTCGGGGCAAAGCTGACGGTCGAAGGCCGAAACGGTGTGCGTGGGTACGGGGTTCCTGCCCTTGAGATAACGGTTTTCGAGTACCCACGCGATGGCGTCGGGAATCGAGAGCAGGAGGCCCTTCTTTTGGAATATGGGATGCTCGCCGCCAATGCCCTTGAGCTGACCCACCACGTCGGCAACGTCGATGCCGGATCGGAAGGCCAGAGAAACGAGCCTCCCGATGGCCTCGGCCTTGGCGGTCACGGAATGCCCGGACTTGCCGATGGTCGCGAAAATCTCGAAAGGCTTGCCGTCCACCTCGTTCACCGTAAGATACATGCCGCCGAGGCCGGTCTGCACCTTTTGCGTGAACCCGGTTACGAAGTCGGGGCGCTTGCGCACGCGCACTTGCGACTCTTCGGACGGTTTCGCGGCGGGGGCGCTCGTGGTCAGCACCTGCGTGGATTTGCTGCCGTCGCGGTAAACGGTGACGCCCTTGCAGCCTTCCTCGTAGGCCATCCAGTAAATGGCGAAAATGTCGTCGCGCGTGGCCGAGTTGGGCAGATTTACGGTTTTGGACACGGCGTTGTCCGTGTGGCGCTGGAAAGCCGCCTGCATACGGAGATGCCACTCGGGCGCGATGTCCATCGCGGTCACGAACACCCGGCGCAGATCTTCGGGAAGCTGGTCGAGGCTCTGGATGGACCCGAGCTCCGCCACGCCTTCCAGAAGCGGCTGGCTGTAGCAGTCGATTTCGCGCAAGGCTTCCTCGAAATGCGGGTTCACTTCCATAAGGCGTTCGCCGTCCATGACGTTGCGGGCGAAGCTCAGGGCGAACAGCGGTTCCACGCCGGACGAACAGCCCGCGAGGATCGACAGCGTGCCCGTGGGCGCGATGGTCGTGATGGTCGCATTGCGCAGGGGCGGGATGCCTTTGGTGGGATAGACGGACGTTTCGTAGGCCGGGAAGGGCCCGCGTTCCGCCGCGAGCTGGATGGAAGCCGCCCGGCCGCGCGTTTCGATGAAGTCCATAATCCGTTCGGCCAGCGTGATGGCGTCCGCCGAGTCGTAGGGGATGCGGAGCTGGTACAGAAGATCGGCCCAGCCCATAACCCCAAGGCCGATCTTGCGGTTGCGGCGCACCTGTTCGGCAATGCGTTCGAGGGGGAATTGCGAGGCGTCCACCACGTTGTCGAGGAAGCGGACGGCCAGCGCGATGGTCCGTTCGAGCCCCGCCCAGTCGATGCCCCGGTCGGCGGGGTTGGTTTCGTCGAGGTGCCCCGGCACGAAGAAGCTGGAAAGGTTCAGCGAGCCGAGGTTGCAGGCTTCATAGGGCAGCAGGGGCTGTTCGCCGCAGGGGTTGGTGCTTTCGATCTCGCCTTGCGCCGGAGTGGGGTTGTCGCGGTTGATGCGGTCAAGGAAGATGATGCCGGGATCGCCGCTTTGCCACGCCTTGTCCACCAGCAGGTTGAACACTTCGCGGGCGTTGAGGCGCCCCTGCTCCTTGCCGCTGGCGGGGTTGACGAGGGCGTAGTCCCGATCCTGTTCCACGGCCTGCATGAAGGCTTCGGTAATGCCTACGGAGAGGTTGAAGTTGTTGAATTCGCCTTCCTGCTCTTTGGCCCGGATGAATTCGAGGATGTCCGGGTGATCGATGCGCAGGATGCCCATGTTCGCGCCGCGCCGGGTGCCGCCCTGCTTGATCTGCTCGGTGGCGGTGTTGAAGATGCGCAGGAAGGACACCGGGCCGGAGGCCACGCCGCCGGTCGTGCCCACGCGGGAGTTCTTGGGCCGCAGACGGGAAAAGGAGAAGCCCGTGCCGCCGCCGGACTTGTGGATCATGGCGGCGAATTTTACGGCGTCGAAAATTTCTTCGATGGAGTCGCCGACGGGGAGCACGAAGCAGGCCGAAAGCTGGCCGAGCTCGGAGCCCGCGTTCATCAGCGTGGGCGAATTGGGCAGGAAGCGCCAATCGGTCATCATGTCGTAGAAGGCGCGGGCCAGCGCGTCGGGTTTCCACGGGGACTGTTCGTATTTGGCTTCCTCGGCGGCTACGGAGGACGCTACGCGCCAGAAGAGCCCGGTCGCGTCCTCGACGCATTGGCCGTTCTCGTCCTTGCGGTAATAGCGCTTGGAAAGGACTTTTTCCGCATTGGGATTGATGGCGGGGGGAGTGAGATTGAGAGGCATATTCATCATGGTGGCACCAGCGTTGTTTGGGGTCTTAACGGGTTCTCCACGATACGCGGTCGGGAAGGAAAAGGCTATCTCGGGAAATGGGGCCGGAACGGGAACCACCGCGCATTTTTGGAAAAATCGGCAGGAGAAAAATTTTTATGGAAAAACGCCATGTTAGATTCTCGTCTTCCACAACGCCAAAAGCCCCCTGAGGCGACCCTCAGGGGGTGGAAGCGAGAAGTTGTTGACGGGGAGGGCTACTCGGCCGGAGCGTAGTAGCAACGCTTCGGGGACATGATCTTGCCTGATTTCTTCAGTTCGTCGATGGCCTTGGACACTTCTTTGGAATCGGCATCAAGGGCTTTGGCGACGTCGCCGGGACGGACGGGCTTGCCCGCATCCTGCATGGCCTTGAGAACCTGTTCAGCTGTAACTGCCATAATGGACCTCCGTGAAGCGGCTCTGCCGCCGGTATTTTTTAGGAACAATTCCTGATAATCAAATTCCTCTGTTCCTGTCAAGGATTTTATGTGCCGAACGCCGGAGAAGTGGGGCGGCAATCGTCTGGATTTTTGCGGGAAAAGGCGCTACGTTCCGAGGAAAAGGATAGCGGTATGAAATATCTCATCATGGAAGATTTTGCGGGGCAGCCGGTCAGCTTCGTGTTCCCCCGCCGCGTGGACCACGGCGACATGCGCGAACAGCTCCCCTACGGGCGGGTGCTCGGGGCCGGTTATGTGGAATTGCGCGACGGCGCGTTTCGTTGCCACGGCGGATATGCCGAACTGGATATTGTGGCCCGTCCCGAGGATGAGGCCATTTTGATGGAAGCCTTCCAGAAAGCCGAGTAGGGCTTGCCGCTGGCCGGACCGTGCGCCTCGGAATTTCCCTGACAAGGCTTTTCCGTTGGCGAACGAGTGGATGCGGCCTGTTTCAGCCCTCGGAGATCCCATGCCTGAATTGCCCGAAGTCGAAACCATCGCCCGCACCCTCGCTCCGCAAGTCGAGGGGCGGCGCATTGTGGCTTGCGAGCTGCTCAACCCTTCCACTTTTGAGGGGACGATTCCGCTCGGCAAGGTTGTGGGCGGCGTCATCGGCCGTCCGGGACGCCGCGGCAAGCTGTTGCTGTTGCCTCTTGCATTCGGATCGGATCCGCTGCCTCCTGTGGACGAGGCTTGTCCATCCGGTTCGCTGGCCCGGTGCCTTGCCTGCGGGGATGAGCGCATTACCGGGCTTGGGTTCCATCTCAAAATGACGGGCCGCCTGTTCGTGTATCCTGCGGGCACACCTCCGGAAAAACATACCCGGCTCCTCTTCGACCTTGACGACGGTTCGCGCCTCTTTTTCGACGATACGCGCAAATTCGGCTATGTGCGGGTTCTGTCGCCTTCCTCCGTTTCCTGCTGGCCGTTCTGGAACAGCCTTGGCCCGGAGCCGCTGGAGATGGACGCCGATGCCTTCGCGGCTTGTTTTGCCGGGCGGCGGGGCAAGATCAAGGCGCTGCTCCTTGATCAGTCCGTGTTGGCGGGGTGCGGGAATATTTACGCGGACGAAAGCCTGTTCCGCGCGGGCATCCGGCCCGACGCGCAGCTCGTGTCCGCCGACCGCCTGAAACGGCTTCACGCGGCCTTGCGGGAAGTCCTGCTCGAATCCATTGACGCGTGCGGCAGTTCCATCCGGGACTACCGTACGGCGCGGGGCGACGCCGGGGCTTTTCAGAACGCCTTCCGGGTGTACGGCCGTTCCGGCGAGACCTGCCTTGAGTGTGGGACCCCGCTGGAAAGCTGCCGCATCGCGGGGCGGGCCACCGTTTTTTGCCCGAACTGTCAGCTGGCCTGACATTCGTTCATACAACCCTTTTACTAGACCGCAAGGATTGAAGAATGCAGAAGACGATCTGCCTGTTGCCGGGTGACGGCATTGGCCCCGAGATTGTTGCCGAAGCCGTGAAAGTGCTTCGCGCCGTGGAAAAGAAATTCGGTCACTCGTTCACCATGACGGAAGCCCTGCTCGGCGGCGCCGCCATCGACGCCGTGGGCGTGCCGCTGCCCGACGCCACCGTGGAGGCCTGCAAGGCCGCCGATGCGGTGTTCCTCGGCGCGGTGGGCGGCCCCAAGTGGGACACCATCGATCCCGCCATCCGTCCCGAACGTGGCTTGCTCGGCATCCGTAAGGCCCTCGGCCTGTTCGCCAACCTGCGTCCCGCGACCCTGTTCCCCGAACTTGCCGGCGCGTGCCTGCTGCGTCCCGACATTTCCGCCAAGGGCCTTGATCTCATCGTCGTGCGCGAACTGACGGGCGGGATCTATTTCGGCCAGCCCGCCGGCACCGAAGTGCGCGACGGCCTGCGTACCGGATTCAACACCATGATTTACAACGAAGAGGAAATCGCCCGCATCGGCCGGGTGGCCTTCTCCACGGCCCGCAAGCGCCGCAAGAAGGTGTGCTCCGTGGATAAGGCCAACGTGCTTGCCGTGTCCCGCGTTTGGCGCGAAGTGATGATCGAAGTGGGCAAGGAATTCCCTGATGTGGAACTGACCCATCTCTATGTGGACAATGCCGCCATGCAGTTGGTGCGCGATCCTTCGCAGTTCGACGTCATCGTGACCGGCAACCTCTTCGGTGACATCCTCTCCGACGAAGCTTCCGTCATCACCGGTTCCATCGGTATGCTGCCTTCCGCCTCCCTCGGCACGGGCAATCCCGGCCTGTTCGAGCCCATCCACGGCTCCGCGCCCGACATCGCCGGTGAATTATTTTATTTGGATGTATCAGATAGCCGGCTTGTTTGTCTAGTGATATATGAGATAAAACCTTGTGAAGACTTTGAACGAACCATCTATTTCACGTATCTATATTAAATAATATACAAATTTTTTTCTTTCCGTGCCTTTCTCCTGTATCGAAAAAGCCTCTCCGTAACATACTTTCATTTTTCAGAAATATGTCTTTAAAGACACAATACACTTTCATTATCAGATAGTTGCACAGAAGAGCCTCTCCACTCATCAAAAAACTTTTCCCTTCCTAAAAAAGCTCTTCTTTCACAAGAAAACGATTACAACCATTCGGCCCTCCCTTTTGCCCACAAAAAAAGGGCAGCCTCGAAAGGCTCCCTTTTTTATGGAAAAGGAAGGATCACCGCCTCGTTCGGCGCCTCCCCATTGGTGCTATGCCGTCGGGCAATCCCCCCTCAGGAGCATTACCAGCCTTGTGATGACCATACCACAGAAAACCACCGTCCACGCCCCCAGCGCCACGTACACGAAGACTTCCGGCAACGGCAACAGGAATTCCAGATTCAGAGACTTCGCCAGCATGGCCGTACATGCGGTGTACATCCCCAATGGGAACACCATGCCCCAGTATTCCGGGGTGTAGGCCGCCGGGTATTGCTTCACGCTGTGCCGCCAGAACCCGAGCAGAAAAAGCATCGGGATCCAGAAGGTCGCCGTGGCCCACGCCATGAGCGTCAGCCCTTTGATGAACGGAAAAAACTCCATCAACAGCGGCGATGCGCCCGGATGCGACAACAGTTCCGCGCCCGCCAGCGTCGTAATCGCCACGGCCCCGGCATTGATCCAGTAGGTCGGGCTGAGCTGCGCCGGTTCCAGCTCCTTGAACGCAAACCGGTAAAAAATCATCGTGATCACGAACAAGTACAACATGAATCCAAGCAGAAACAGCGCCGTGAACGCAAAGAAGGCGATTTCCTTGTCCCACGGCATATGATCGATGAGGATACAGCCGAGGATCACGATGGCCTGCGTGCTCACGGTGGCGACCAGCCACGCGCCGTTAATGCCTTTTTCCAGCGGCGGCTTGGGTTCGTCGGAGAACACGAAGTAGAACACGCCCCACAAAATCACGATCCACAGGACGCTCCCTATCCAGAACAGCGCCTCGCCCATAGCCGGATCTTTGCCGAGCAGCACAAACTGGTTGCCCAGAATGCATATGCCCGCCACCACCGTCAGGAAGCCCGTCCCCGCGCCGTGGCTCCTGAAATCTTGGACGAACCGTTTCGGAAACACGAACAGCCGTATGATGTACAGGATCACCAGCCCCACGCACAGCGCCGCGTTGAGCCAAAACAGCAGACGTGCGCCGATGGGATAATCCAGCAGGTGCAGGGCCACGGACACGATGCCCGTGGACATGACCATTGCGAAGTTGGCGGGGGCCTGCGCTTCCAGCATGGTCAAAAAACGCCCGCCGACAGTGTTCTTAAAGTCCGGCATACCGCCTCCGATAGATCTGGAACGGACGCAGCGCGTATGTGACCGGCACGCTGAAGATGTGCACCAATCTGCTGAACGGAATCAGCGCGAACAACGTAAACGCGCTCACCACATGGATTTGCAGGAACAGCGGCACCGTTTCCATCAGAACCACATCAGGCCGGAAGACGACAAGGCTCCTCAGCCACGGTCCAACGGTCACAAATACCGGAAAATGCGCCACATACGCCTGATAAAACCCGGTACAGCCGTTGATCAGAATGAGCAGCACCACCAGCACGTCCATAGGAACGGTTGTGGCCCAGACATGCTCGTTCGTGATTCTCCGCCACAGCAGGATGCCGAGGCCCACCACAACCAGCGGAGCCAGAATCATACCCATGCCCACCGCAACCACGGTATGGGCTTCCATGGAGATCCGCAGGGCGTGCATTACGCTATCGGGCGTGAGCAGGCCCACAATATGCCCAAAGAAAGACAAGATGATCGCATAGTGGAAAATGATTGATCCCCGGCGCAACCATGTCTTCTCAAAAATCTCGCTGGAACGCGCGTTCCAGTCGCCCGGATCCGTCACGTACCGGAACGCCAGCCCCGCCAGCAACAACGTTATGCAGATGTATGGATAGTACGCAAAGAAAAAGTGCATATGACCTCCTTAAGAATGCCTCCCGGCGTATGGGACCATCGCCCATACCCGCCCGGAGGGAATGCTTTCCGACCGATGGGAAATGACTCTACAACTCCTCTCTATCCAAATATATTGCGAAATATATTGGAACGGCTGTAACCGGAACGAGCCTCCGCAATTCCCCCATCAGCCAGAAACTTTGGGGAGAAAAGGTGGAGAGAGGGAACCCGCGCGGGCGAGCCCTACGCTCAAAAACGTTTCCTCCTCTTCCCCCGATACCCTCTCTCCACCTAAACTTGCTCCAAACGCTTCGCGGGAAGGTGTTGATCCGGGACAAGGCCGAGAACCGCGACGATCGGCCGGAACAGAGAGACATAGGAACTGTCGGGATGCCGGGCCTCAAGCGCGGCATAAATGCCGATAAGTTCCTTGCCGAACCCGTCGAGCAACACCACCCGAGCCCAGTCAGGCGCGGCCGCGAAGAACTCGAGCACCAGCGGCAGATAATCCGGCAGCAAGCCTTGTACGGGCTCAAAGCCCGCGTCGCGGTACAATTCGTTCAGGCCCGCCAGCGCGCGCCCAAGCCGGGGATCGTCCCCGTAGCGGTGCCATGCAAGGGACAGACTGCACTTGCTGTCCATGTCGAAAATGGCGACGTGCTCTTCGCGCAATCTGGAAAGGCCTTTCGAGCGGGCCGACCGGATGAACTCCCGCAGCGGGCACGCCCGGACCACGGACAGCAAATCGCACAGTTCCTCAAACGAGCGCGCCTGAACGAAAAAATCGTCCTCGGGGTAATGCAGCAGCCCCGACACGGCGAGCAGAAGCTGACGATCGGAATCGTTCATGGCCTTTCCTCCATTTCACCCTGCGCCAGCCCTTCCGAGCCTTTCATGGCCCAGACATCATCGCGGTTTTCACGTCCCGAGGTCGGAACCACAAACCGGTCCTCATAGCGGGCAATGGCAAGAAGATGATACATTTCGGCAGCCTGTTCCGGCGTCAGACCGGCATCGGCCAATACTCCCGACGTATCGGGATGCGCGCGCAGGGACGGGAACGGCGCGGAAGCCGTGGACTGGAATTGACCGTCCCGCATGTGGCGGCGCATGGCGAGCAGACGGGAAAGCGCCGAGCGCACCGGCTCCTCATCGCCCGCCGCCAACAGGTTGGCGAGGTAGCGGACGGGGATCCGCATCCGGTCAAGTCCCTTGGCGTCTTCGACGCCACCCGAGACGAGCGGGCTGGTCGGCGGCACGTACCACACCATCGGCAAGGTCCGGAATTCGGGATGCAGCGGCAGGGCCAATTTCCAATCCACCACCAGTTTGCGGATAGGAGAACGCCGGGCCGCTTCCATGACATGCCACGAAATGCCCTTGCGTTCGGCTTCGCGGCAGACGGCGGGATCGTTGGGATTGAGGAACACCCCAAGCTGTGACTGATACAAGCCCTGCGGCTGGGGGTGCGAGGCTGCCTCGCGCACCCGGTCGGCATCGTACAGCATGACGCCCACGTACCGGATGCGGCCTACGCAGCTGTGCGCACACAGGGTCGGCTCGCCCGCTTCGATGCGCGGATAGCAGAACAGACACTTTTCCGAACGGTGCGTCTTCCAGTTGAAGTACACCTTCTTGTACGGGCACCCCGATACGCAGTAGCGCCACCCGCGGCAACGGGACTGGTCCACCAGCACGATCCCGTCTTCGTCGCGCTTGTACATGGCCCCGGACGGACAGGACGCCACGCACGCGGGATTCAGGCAGTGCTCGCACAGGCGCGGCAGGTGCATCATGAACACGTTCTTGAAATCAAGATAGGCCTTGGCTTCGAGCCCCGCGAAGTTGCGGTCGGAAAGCCCGGTGACGGGCGCGCCGCCGAGGTCGTCCTCCCAGTTGCTGCCCCACTGCGGGTTGAGCGCCTTTCCCGTGACCGCCGAATAGGGACGGGCCACGGGCTGATGCCGCGAAGCCGGGCTGTCCGTCAGCCGTTCATAATCGTATTTCCACGGCTCATAGTAGTCGTCGAGGGCCGGCAGATCCGGGTTCGCAAAAATATTTGCCAACTTGTCGGTCTTGCCGCCCGCCCGCAGATGGAGCTTGCCGTCCCTGATTTCCCAGCCGCCCTTGTAACGGTCCTGATTTTCCCATTCTTTGGGATAGCCCACGCCGGGCTTGGTTTCCACGTTGTTGAACCACATGTATTCCGTGCCGGGGGCCGTGGTCCACGCGTTCTTGCACGGGATGCTGCACGTGTGGCACGCGAGGCACTTGTCCAAGTTCAGCACCATGCCCATTTGCACCTTGATATTCATACGCACATCCTTTTAAGGGGAGAAAGCGCCGGGGGAGAGACCTTTCTTCAGAAAGCTCCTCCCCCGGCCCCCTCCCCAAAGACTTTCGACTGATGGGGAGGCCACGCGGAAGGAGTTCGTTCCCGCGAAAGCCGTTGAAGAGGGGAGCAGGCGAGGGACACGGAAAAGCCGCAATGCTGGAGCAACAATGAAACGGGATTATTGGACCAGCGGCATACGAAAAAGCGAAACTCTTGTTGCCGGAGGCGGCATGAACATACGTTGGAATTTGAGCGGAATGGAAATCGAGCGGGAGAGTTTCCGTGTCATCGAGTCGGAGTGCGATCTCCACAAGCGGATGCCCGCACCGGAATGGCGTGTGGCGCGCCGCCTGATCCATACCACGGCGGACATGTCCATCGCGGACACGCTGGTTTTCCGGCATGACGCCATCGGCTCGGGTCTGTGCGCGTTACGGGCTGGGGCGCCGATATTCTGTGATTCCAAGATGATCCGCGCCGGGCTTTCCATCGAGCGGTTGAAGAGGCTGAATCCCGGTTACGGTCCCGAAAGCCTGCACTGCCATATCAGCGATCAGGACGTCATCGATCGCGCCAAACTCGAAGGCCACACCCGTGCCCTGTGCAGCGCGGAGAAGGCGCGGCCCATGCTTGACGGGGCCATCGTGCTCATCGGCAATGCTCCGCTGGCGCTGGCCCGCATTGCCCGGTACGCGCTTGAGGAAGGCGTGCGGCCCGCCCTTGTCGTCGGGATGCCCGTCGGATTTGTCAACGTGGTGGAGTCAAAGGAACTTCTTGCCCAGTGCGACGTTCCCCAGATCGTCCTTGAAGGACGGCGCGGCGGCAGCGCCCTCGCCGTCACCACGCTTCACGCCGTTATGGAGAGCGCGTAGGGATATGGAACTTGGGGAGGCTCTGCGAGAGGAGTTCGTTCCGGCAGGAAACAGAATATCAAGAATATAAATAACTAGTTTAAATATATTAAACAAACAATCTTCACATTGCCTTTTCAAAAAGATGATGCAACGGAAGCTCGGCAACATCCCGTAAAACCGCAGAACAGGGATTCGATAAACGCGAAAGTTTTTGGAAAAGGAGAGGAGGGGG
>OGZB01002088.1_pt1 | contig 10577 bp, 12 predicted proteins | sample 1576691 | NCBI WGS metagenome assembly OGZB01 (sample SAMEA3541479, study PRJEB24748) | human gut metagenome | biome: human gut; feature: human-associated habitat; material: faeces | place: China | collected 2012
CAGTATGTGGCGGGAACGGATACGCCCCCGACGCCTGTTTTGTCGGAACAGCAGGTGGCTGCGAGTCTTGAGCCGATACTCCGGGCGGCCCTGCTCGGCGTGGTTCCCGAACTTGCGGACCAACTCAGGCAAAAGATGGACAGATAAAGAACGCTCTCAACGCCGCGAAGTAAAAATACAACAGGCCCCTGCAAGCCAGTAGCATCTCATAGTAGCCGCCTCTGTTACAACAATTCATTGTAACAGGGGCGGCATGGCGCAAAAAGAACTGTTAGACAGTATTTTTTTCTTGGCTATAAGATTGTTCAAAAGCGAACGAATACGGGCTGGAGATATCCTGTCGGAGAACGGGGGTGCTATTGCCGGCAAACGCACCTGTGTTTTCCAATAAAGGAAGAAGGATATTTTTCTTTCCCCTTTTCTTCCGTTCGCTGGAGGTATAGCCATGAGCATTGATTTTCGGGTCAGGCCGCCTGTCGAAAGTTACCGGACGGCGGAATTTTATACCAATTTTCAAGATGTAGAGCAGCGTTCGGCCCGTTTTGGGACACAAATATCACAATGTGCCAAAACTTTTTCTCTGGAATCGCTGCTCGAAGAGATGGATGAGGCCGACGTGGGACAGGCCGTTGTCCCGATCCGTAAAGGCTGCGGTGGAGACAATATGGATCTCGTCCGCCTGCTGGAGCGTTATACGGATCGGTTCATAGGGTTGGCGGGCATCGCCCCCTTGATGGGCGTCGAGGCCGCGCTGGAAGAAATCGGCAGGTACGTTACTGACGGGCCTTGCCGCGGCATCGCGCTGGAACCCGCATTCGATCCAGAGCGCTGGCATGTGGATGATGAAAGAGTATTCCCGATTTACGATCTGTGCAGCCGGGAAGGCATTCCTGTGGCTATGACTTTCGGTGGCATTTTCACGCCGGGACTTAGCTATTACGCCCCGCTTGAGCTTGATCGCGTGGCCGCCGCCTTCCCGGACATGAACATTGCCCTGTGCCACGGAGGCTGGCCCTATGTCACTGAGATCTGTCAGATCGCCTTCAACAGGCGAAACGTCTATCTGGCCCCGGATATGTACATGATAAACGCTCCGGGAAGTAGGGATTTCATCGCGGCAGCGAATGGCATTCTCTATGACCGGATTCTCTTCGCCTCCGCCGCTCCAATCATCTCCATCCGGGACGCCGCACGGCATTACAGGAACTGCGGCATCGAACCGCGCTTCCTCCCTTATGTCATGGAAGATAACGCAAAGCGGTTCCTCGGACTGTAGCGTCTCAATATGTAACCCCTCATGTGGGAAAACGGCCATGCGAATCGAACAACTGATCTGCCTGCTCGAAATATCGCAACAGAAATCCCTGAATACGGCCAGCGAACGCCTGCATATGACACAGCAGGCACTCAGATCCACCATCAAGACGATGGAGAAGGAGCTGGATACACGGCTGCTGAACCGGACCCGGCAGGGCTGTACGCTCACGCCGGAGGGAGAAAGGGTATTGGCCTACGCTGCGGAAATAGTTCCGAAATACCATGCGCTGCTACGTGATTTGCATGGAGGGGATGCGGCCCCGGAACTGCTGGGGACGCTGCAAATCTATGTAAACTCGATCTTCTACATCTCGCTGTTGCCGGGCGTCATCAAGCGGCTCTGCGAGAAGTGTCCGCAGATCAAGGTTGTGATTCTGGAGCAATCCCCAGCGGGCATTTGTGCCCGCCTGAGAGAGCCGCAGGAGAAGGGCGTCCACCGTATCGGCCTGATCAACGTGCCGTATGCGGATGAAGACGGAGGCTCGCTGTGCTCCGGTTTTATCCCCGCGTCCGGGGTTTCGTTCCATCCCCTCGCCAAGGGCAGCTATCACGCTTGCGTAAGCAGAAAATCCCCGCTCGCCGCGAGCCGGGAACTTTCGCTCAAGACGTTGCTGCAACACCCCATCGTGCTGGGGGCCTCGGACGAAGGGAACACCACGCCCCTGCATCATCTGTTGAACCGTTACGGAACGCCGGACATCGTGCTTTCCGCGGCTTCGGTGAGCCTCTGGAACCACGCCATCGCCAACGGCATGGGCGTCGGGTTCCTCCACGACATCTTCCTTGACGGGGATGGCCCCCGCCAGAGCTATCTGGACGACCTTTCACTCATCAAGGTCAAGGAGCGCATCGTGGCGGTCACGGGCTACCTGCTCGCCGAGGAACCGAGCGATATCGTCCGGGAATTGATCCGGTTCCTGCCTTCCTCGACATCCTGACGCGAGTGCGGGGCCGTTTTGCCCTGCATCCCCAAAGCGAACCATGCGGCGTTCACCGCCTATAAGGAGATTCTCGTGGAAACCATCGACAGCCGTAGAAGTGCCGTCTACTGGATACATACTTTCGTCTACTTTTTGATCACCTTCTGTTTTGGATACCTGCCGTTCCACGCACTGACCCCGTTCGGCATGACCATCGTGGGCATTTTCGTCGGCCTGCTCTACGGCTGGACTTTTATCGGCTTCGTATGGCCCAGCATGATGAGCATTTTTGCCCTTGGCCTGTGCGGTTACTTCAAGACTCCGCAGGCCGCTTTCGCCAGTGCCTTCAGCAACCATTTGGTCATCTTCATGCTGCTGGTGCTCGTCTTCACGGCATATTGCGAGAAGAGCGGCATCAACAAAAAGTTGTCCTGCTGGTTTTTGAGCCGGAAGGGGCTGGCGGGGAAGCCGTGGTGCTTCACCTTTATGGTTCTGCTGGGAACCTTCGTGGTGAGTTTCCTCGTGGACGGGAATGCGGTCGTGTTTCTGGTATGGAACCTGATGTACAGCGTGTTCGACGAAATAGGTTATAAGAAAGGAGAGCGTTATCCGGCCTATCTGCTGGCGGGGGTCGCCATATCGGCCATCCTTTCGTTCGGCTGCAAGCCGTGGGGGAATGTATGCATTCTGGCTATCGGCGCATTGGAGGCATCGTCCGGAGGGCAGTACACCGTGGACTATCTGACGTTCATGGCGACCACGATCCCGCTGTGCATTCTCTTTATTGTGGCCTATTTTCTTGTCATGAAGTACGTGTTCAAGCCGGATGTAAGCAAGCTCCGCAATCTGTCTGAAGCCTATCTGGAATCCATGCGCAGCGATCTGAGACTGAACCCCGCCCAGAAGATCGCCGGAGTTGCGTTGATCTCGTTCATGGGATTGATGCTTCTCCCCAACCTGATGATGGGCGGCCCCAACGTCCTTGGTATCCTCGGGCAGTTCAATTTCCTCGCTGCTGTTGCCGTTGTGCTCATCGCTCTTTGCATAATGCGGTTGGAAGGCAGGCCGCTCCTTGATTTCGATGCGTGCGCCCGCGATGGCATCCACTGGCACGTATTCTGGATTACGGCGGCGGCTCTGCCCGTTTCGGCGGCGGTGAGCAGCGACGCGGCGGGCATCACCGCGTGGCTCGGCGAAGTCATGAACACCTACTTCAAAGACGCCAACGTCATCGTTTTCCTCGTGTTGTTCTCCATCGTCATAAACCTGATCACCCAGTTCACCCATAACGTCAGTCTGGTCCTCATCGCCGTGCCTATCGCATGGCAGGTCAGCCAGTCCCTCGGCCTGAACCCTGTGGCGCTCACCGTACTCGTGATCATCGCCGCGGCCTGCGCCTATGCGACTCCGGCGGCCTCCACCGTGGCGGCGGTCCTGTTTTCAAATGTGGATTGGATCGGTGTGCGGACTTCGTTCAAGGCGGGTTTTAGCGCGGTGCTTGCCGGGTTGATAGTTCTGTTCCTGTTTGGATTCCCCGTGATCGCAATGGTCTATGGTTTCCGCCTCTAGTACGCAGAGCGGCGGATGCCGCGAAAGGAGCTTTATCATGAAGATACTTGACGTTCGCACCCGCCCACCATTCGGAAGCATACGAGACGGTATGTTCAATAATCCCGGGCGGGAATTGTTTGAGCCCGAAGCCTTCGCCCCTCGGTTTGGGATGTCTATCGGCGAATCCGCCCGACAACGCTCCATGAGTTTGTTTATACAGGAAATGGACGAGGCGGGAATCTCGCTTGGAGCTGTGCTGATCCGAAAATCCACAGGGATGGACAACAACGACCTTGCCCGGCTGGACGTGGCCTATCCCGGGCGGTTTATCGGGATTGCGGGTATCGATCCTCTTGACGGTGAGGAAGCCCTGCGGGAAACGGAACATTTTGCTCTCAAGGGGGCTTGCCGGGGCATCCTGTTGGAGCCGGGCTTCTGTTCCACGCCGCTCTACGCCAACGATCGGCTGATTTACCCGATCTACGAATTGTGCCAGCAACATGGTATCCCGGTATTCCTGTCTTTCGGGGGGTATGTTGCTCCAGACCTGACGTACAACAGCCCCTTCATCATCGATCGGCTGGCTTTGGACTTCCCTAGCCTCAAGCTGGTCATCGCCCACGGTGGCTGGCCCTTCGTAACTGAAATCTGCCATGTGGCATTCAACCGGGAAAATGTGTATCTCGCGCCGGATCTGTATACGATGAATGTGCCGGGAAACAGAGACTACCTTGCCGCCGCGAACTATTTCATCCCCGAGAAATTTTTGTTCGGGACAGCCTATCCTTGTGTGTCCATGCAGGAAGCTGTCGATTACTATCGAAACTGGGGCCTGAGGCCGGAGGTGCTGCCCAAAATCATGTACCAGAATGCGGCGGATGTACTCGGCATCGAAGGACCTTCCGAATAGGCCTAAGAAACCGCCATCGTCCCTTCGCACACGCCCCGAGAAAACTTCCTGTGGGTAAGAAATCTCAACTTTATCATTACCGTGTTTAAGCCTAATGGATAGCCCCTTTTTGGGGCTTTTCCTTTTTCTGGAGGACCCCATGCCTGAAAAGATTTCCCGTTTCGCCATCCTCGTCCGCGACATGCGGACGGCCCAGAAACGCTACTTCGACACGCGGGACAAGGCCGACCTGTCCCGCGCCAAGGGACTTGAAAAGAAGGTCGACGACGAACTCGCCGTCATCTTTGGTGGTGTCCAGACGCAAGGATCCCTGCTATGAAGAAACACTTTCCGCCCCCGCCAGAAGTTGTGCAACGCGCCCGGTGCTACCTCGCGCTGCGGATTCTGCGGGCCTACGTTGATGTCATGGGCAAGACCCACGACCACCGGTTCGACGACCTCATGGACAAAATCCGACACTGGCTCGGGGAGTGCGAGGAGATGTTGGAGCGGCGGCCGGTGTCCAACCGGACAGACTCGGAAATCATCGAAAAGCTGCGGATCGTCCTTTCCCGCATCGACTGCGGGCCGCAGAAATCCCCGCGCGAGCAGTACACCCACTGGGGCGCGGCAATCTTCTGCGCCCATACCCTGCTCGTGGACGTCCGGGCCACATGCCCGGCCTGGTACGGGAAGGCGGTTCGCCGCAAGAATGCTGCGGGCAACATCACAAACCGCTATCCGTGGCGGTATCTTTACACGGTTGTGGAACGCCTCGCCGAAGGGCTGGAGGCCACTATCCCCGAAGTTGCCGAATTGGGAACGGAAATCTACCTGACGGTGCAAAACTGAAAATATTTACACCGTTACAAGGAGAAGAAGTTATGGAAACTCTGCTGATAGACGCCGAAGAAATGTGCAAACGGCTTGGAGTCAACAAGGAAACCTTCAGGCGTTCTTGGCGGAGATGGAAGCACGAGCGCGTAGGCGCAGGGTACGACCTGCGCTCCATGCGCTTCTACTGGTGTGATGGGCCGATCAAGGCAGAGGGCTACAATGGCTGTATCGAAGTACAGGACAAAAAGCGGAATCAGGTGGGCGGCGGACGTTTGGCAGGACGGCATACGAATCGGCAGAAAAGCAGGCTTCACAAGCAAGCGGGCGGCAACGGCATGGGAGGAAACAATATTGACCTCTCCGCCGAAGCCCGCCGATTTGGCCTTGCGTGACGTCTGTACGCGCCATCTTCTCTACTGTGAAAACAGACTGAAACCGAACACATTGTCTTACAAGACTACCGCATATAGAAGGTTCATTGCTTTTGCAGGAGGAGATACATCTTTCAGAAGTATTACAAAACATGCCATAGACAAATTCGTTGATGAACTTGCGCGGATCATAAGCAAAAAAACAGCCAATAAACATAAGACGGAACTGTCTTCACTCTGGGCATGGGCCAACAAAGAAGGGCTTGTTCAGGGGAATCCTCCCCAACAGATAGATTCATATGCCGTCAAAAAGACGGTAAAGTATATTCCCCCATCCGTTGATATAGCGAAGCTGCTGAATATAGCTGATGAAGGCTTCGAGAAGGACTTTCTTGTATGCCTGCTTCATACTGCCGCCCGCATATCAGAAATCCGCAACATGGCATGGGAAGATGTTGACCTTCCCCACAGGACGGTGACGCTCTGGACCAGCAAGCGGAGAGGCGGCAACAGCGAGCCGCGCAAGATTGCGATGTCGGAAACCCTGTACGAGCTGTTGGAAAAGCTGAACGGGCAACGGACCGGTGCTGAGGCGTATGTTTTCACGGATCCCAAGACGGGAACGGCATACACCCGCACATGCAACAAAATCAAATTCTTCATGGGCAACCTCTGCGCGCGGGCGGGGGTTGCTCATTTTTCCGCCCACAGCTTGCGTCACTTCATGGCCACGCACTTTGACGACCCGCACCGGGCGCAAAAAGTGCTCGGACACAAGAACCTGCGGACAACTGAAATCTACCTGCACGAGCTTGGTGTGGACAGGAAAGCTGCGGATGTTTTTGAGTCAATCACCAATGAAATCACCAATGGCAAAAGCTCCACCAATGAAAAAAGGGCTTACTTTTTACAGTAAGCCCTTGAAATTTATGGCGGAGAGGGGGACCGCTAAAAATACTCCATAGTATATTGAATTATCTTGTATAAAAATTTTTTCATTTTTTTATTGCCCCAAAAGTTGCCCCTATCCTATGAGGACCTGATACACTTCCTGCCCGTCACCTTTGCCACGAGCGCGGTGGTACCGTCGCTAAGGATAGGATTCAAGCAACGTGACGAACGCAGCGCGCAATTCGGCACAATTGTTTTGGCCTTTCTCTCATTCTGGCACGCCATGAACAGTATATCAATTGGACACTTGAGGGCGTAGATTGCGACGACTTCCAGTACGGCAAGAGTCTCCTCATAAATGCACCTTCTTTTCCGGGCCTGCCTGAAAACCGGAAAAAAGGCTGTCCTTACGGAACGGGAAAGTTTACGATCGCCCTGCTTTATCAGGCCGAAACAATAGAATATCAAAATTTAATTGAAAATATTTTTCCTCCAAGTAATATATAGAATGGCTCCAGATTGAACCGGACATGCGGCCCAACCAAGAAATAGGTCTGGAACTATGTCTGGATATAGTGCTACAGGTAATCCAACGGCAGAAATCGTCCATATTGCCCAACGGCGAAAAGGTATATTTTAAAAATCAAATGGTTGAGAGAATAGTCTTTCCAAGGAGGGTGACATGGTCAGAGATTCGCAGATCTCACGCCGTACGTTTTTGGGCGGTGTGGCAGGAACCTTGGTCAGCATAGGCTTACCCGGCACATTTATGGTGCTCGCCGAGCCCATCCGACAGTCCGTGGCCGCGCAAGTCAGGAAAGACGGCAAGCCACGCGTGCCCCCAGGTCAGACGCCCATCGAATATATTCCTGATATGGGCGGCAAGGAGGGGAAAGCGACAACCAAGGATTGGCAGCTGCACATTCATGGTGACTTGGGCAAGACCGTAACCCTTACCTTTGAAGATCTTCTCCGGTTCGAGCAAAAGCAGATTACCTGTGATATACATTGTGTCACAGGCTGGACACTGCTGGACTCGGTATGGGGAGGGGTTCGTCTTTCCACCCTTGTGGAATATGCCCGGCCATCCATTTCCGAAGGTTTTCTTATTATTGAAGCGGCGCATGGCTATACAACAAGCATACCCCTGTCGGAGGTGGCGAAACCCGATGTTATTCTGGCGCACAGCCTCTACGGCAAACCATTGCCCGCCGAAAACGGAGGGCCTGTGCGAGCAGTGGTTCCGGACAGGTATTTCTATAAAAGTGCCAAATGGGTGGAAGGTCTGAAGGTTGCCGCGCATGACGAACCCGGTTTCTGGGAAACGCGCGGGTATAGCAACTCCGCTGATCCCTGGAAGGAAGAACGCCATTAGGGTATTTCAATTGTGAAATGACCGAGAAGCCAATCACAATTCACTATGATTGGCTTCTCGCAGATTGATGACAGGATAGCCCCCACAAGGGACCCTTATGTCCTTATCGTGTGGGGCCGTGGTCCGGTGGTCGTACACCGGGCCGGTGGGGGAGGCTCCAATCTCCCCCGCCTCTGCCTGAACATACTCTAACGGTTTATGTTTCCGGGGTCACGCGCCGCAATTCCGGCGGCGACTGCCTGCCCTCCCTCTCGCTCTCATAACTGCTCTTGCAGTGCTCCCTCTGCCAGAAGAACAGCCCGTCCACCACGCGCCGGGGCCATGCTCTCACCCCATCCCGCGCCCAGCGGTAACAGCGCGAGGACAGGGTTTCGTCCGGCCAGCCGCCGAGGAGCGTATTGAGGAGCTGGTCGACGGCGATCAACGTTCGCTTTCCGTAGGTCATGCTTCTCCCCCGCCTGGCATGGAGATGTTGACGGTGATGCCCTGCACCTCTTCCAGCGTCGTACAGGCATCAAGCCGATCTTCCAGTGCCTGACGCTGGCCGATGATGGAGCCGGAAGCCACGGCAAAGGCGTCGGCCTTGGCAAGCACCCTCTCCACAAGGTCGGGCAGCGGAATGCCCCGAGCCTGCGCCAACGCGGAAAGGAGTGGTGTCGAAGCCGTGGCGTCGGCGGCATAGGCGCGGGCCTCGGATTCCTGCTTGTCGAACGTGGCAATCTCCCGGTCGGGGTAGGTCGCCGTGAGCGTGGAAATAGCCCTATCCGCAGCCGTGTTGATTTCGGAGAGTCTGACGGCCTTCACTGTTTCAAACGTCACCGCCGGGATGCCACTCTCCATCTTCACCGGCCAGCCATGTCACCGTGATTGCGCCATCCACACCACGTGTGTTGTCCGGTCGCGGGCCGGGCATCATGACCCAACCTGACGGGCAATCCCCGGCGATCTGCTGCTCGGATGTGCCGGGGTTTCCGTAGACAGCAGGAAGGGCGTCGGCACGGTAAAGGCCGCCATCAGGGTAGTACACGACATCGCACGGGCACTGTTCAGAGCCTGGGAAGTGCCAATCAGCCGATGCAATAATACGTCCATCCCCGTCTATCATGATATAGGACATCAGGCTGCTCCATTTGCGTAGATGAAGTGTGCATAAACCCACGGGCCAGAAAGATCATCCATCACTTTGACCTTCGCTCCCTTGGAAACAGGAAGCCAGCAAAGCACCTGCTGAGAATCGTATGCTCCAGGGGAAGTCGTGCCATAGATCATATTATCGTTACCATCTACTACTTCCAGACGCATGCGTTCAAACTGACCTGATCCAGCTGCCTTATTCACTGCGATATAACCATCCTCAGGGGCTGTATATCTCCCTCCCGTGAATACAATGTATATAAATCTATCGACTCTGGGCATTGCCGCGTGTGCGGCCATTGACGGGACATCATCATAGACTTTTTTCACAGCCTTCGCGGACGCCGCCGTCGTCGAATCCGACAATTCCACGCTGTCCGAAATCGTGGTGAGCGCGGGCTTGTACTCCCCGCCTCCGGTCAGGAAGCTTTCCTGTTGTCCCGCGGCGGCTGGCGGTACAAGCCCGCTTGTCCCCGTTTCCGTAGACGTCGCGCCCTCGTATTCTGGAACGGAGATGATGCCGTTGTTGACGGAGATGCCGTCGCCGGTATTTTTATCCGTCAGTATATATCTCCAGTCGGACCAGATGGGCTCTTGCTCTGTTATTTCCGTTTGTTCACGGGTAAAAATTTGCCAATCCGTGACGTTTGCGGCTCCCCACCTATAAACTATCTGCCTGATTATATTCAAAGAATCAGAAAATCTGGTGACTTTGAAAAAGCCGTTCGTTCCTGACGGGGGCCTGCCGTTCGTTGTACCGGCCCACGTTGCCCAATATTCACCGGTAGCTTTAAACGTATCGAAATCAGAGATCGTAACACGTGCGGCATGCCCAATCTGCCCCCTCTTGCTCGCCAGATCCCCAAGGTTCCCCCCAATCGCCACATCCTTCACGGTGATGGTGCCGCCCGCGTCGGCCTGCGTGGTCTTTGCGTCGACCTTCGCCAAACCCGCGTGGCTTTCCGACGCATACCCGACATTGGCGAGGTCCTGCGCCTCGTCGCGGGCCGCTTCCGCCGCATTCTGTGCGTTGGCCGCAGCGGTCGCGGAGATGCCCGCAGCATTCTTCGAGGCAAGCGCGGACGTCTCGGACGCCTTCGCAGCGGTCGCTGACGCGGCGGCTTCCCCGGCTTTCGTCGTCGCCGTGGTTGCGGATGAGGCCGCGCTGTTCTTTGACGCGAGGGCCGAGGCTTCGCTGGCCTTCGCCGCGTCGACGCTGGCGTTCACATCCACGGCAAACTGGTTCAGCGCGGGGATCAGCGTCTTGTTCAGATCCTCGTTGACCATCTTTT
>OGZB01002107.1_pt1 | contig 10491 bp, 9 predicted proteins | sample 1576691 | NCBI WGS metagenome assembly OGZB01 (sample SAMEA3541479, study PRJEB24748) | human gut metagenome | biome: human gut; feature: human-associated habitat; material: faeces | place: China | collected 2012
CATCTCACCATTTTCATTATAAGAATATGGATAACGGGTCGGATCACACAGAACATGAAGCGGGTTGTCCTTGGAATACTGTGAAATAATACTTTTTTCTTTCTCCGTATATTCCAGATTCTTAGTGTCGATGCTTTCATAATTTTTATTATAAAGTGTCGTTTTCCAGTCACCCTCAACTGCATTCATCTGGTCGATTGCATAATTGATCTCCTTCAGCAATTCTGTATTACCCTTTTTAACAATGACATAGAAATCGCTGCTGTCAAATTTATCCACGATACGCTCATTGTTTGTTTTCCTCATAGAAGTGGCAGCAATAGCATCAACATTTCCGCTCTGAAGAGCTTCCTCCATCTCTGCTGTCGTATCAAAATAAACTGGATCATATGTAAATCCTTTATTGCCTGCAAAATCCGCAAACTCTTTATCTCGTGAGCTTCCGTTCAAAAGTGCCACACGCATACCGTTGTAAGTACTGTAATTGCCATCCACAATCGTGCTGTTGTCACTGCGGACGGTCAGAATCCCATTATTGGTTCCGATCGGACGTGAAAAATCAAACTTTTCTTCTCTTTCCGGTGTTTTGCGGGGAGATGTTACCATATCAATCTCGCCATCTTCAAGCATCTGCTGCATATCATCCCAGCTCTTATCATATCCGACATATTCGTAATCTACATCCCAATAACGGGCCATCAGCCGAAGAAAATCATAGCCATACCCACTGCGGTTGCCTTCTTCATCCATCACATGATAACCATCCATGGCAAAGAAACCGACTTTGACAGTTTCATGCTGCGAACTGTCCTCGGCTGCATATGCAGTCAGGGGAGAAAATATCATACACACGCATATAAAAACCAGTAACGCTGCCACATATTTCTTTGCGCTCAAAATCATATGAAATCTCCTGTCTGGCAAATATATTTCTCCAATATAAGTATATCCTTTTCGTCTCAAAATGCAATGTTTTCTTAAGCAGCAACGAAAATCTCAACTTCCACCCGCCACCCTGCGCAACGCGCAGCTGGCAGGCATTGGCGAGGTGACCGGCTCTATCGCGCCCGGCAAAAGCGCAGACTTCATCGTGACGCGCGAAAACCCGCTGGAGGATCTGTGGACCTTGCAGCATCTGGAGCTGGTGGTCTGCTGCGGCCGCGCCGTGAAGAACCCCTCCCCCAAGCGCAGAAAAGAGGTAGACGCCCTGCTGGACCCGTATCTGGTCTGATAGCAGAGCGGGCTGCTGCATTTTGAACTGAGCCGTAAAAGCAGATAACAGACAAACGCCTCCCCGTATAGAGCAGAAGAACTACACCGGGAGGCGTTGCTATATCCAGAAAATCGGGTACATATCATTTTCAAAATCGAGCGGCTGTATGTCAGGTATTCAATTCAATGGATTTATGCTTGCGATTGACCAGATAAAATCGTTGGCATTGTGGTCAAAATTGTGGTCAAAACCAAATGAGGTCAGCCTACAAACAAAAAAATCCAACGATTTCTAACGTGAAATCGTTGGATTTATGGTCCGCCTGACACATTCTCACTCGAACAATTTTTCCCTTTACGCCACCCCCAATTCTTTCTACATACTTCTTTCAAATCTTACTTTTTCTCGTACATAGTATCCGCTGCATTATACAGCATCTCCAAAAACTGTCCCGCCGTTGGCCGATGATCCAGCGGGTATCCCGCCAACACCTGCACTTTTTCCAGGTCAGTTTTCCATGCCAGCTTTGCCGTCCTGCGAACAGCGCTCTCCACAGCCCTCCAAGCATAACCAGAAGCTTCCGCCACAGGCAGATAAACTTCCTTCTGCAAGGCTCGCAACCGGTCAGGCCTGGTGCAAATCAGCGTCATACACTGCCGGAGAGTATAATAATCATTCTTTGTGCGAATGATACCCAGAGGGCGCAGCAAGTGGTCAAATTGTGTATCAGTCATTCTAACACATCCTTTCGCCCATCATGCTACGCCTTTTGTCGAAAGAAGTCGAAAACACAAACTCAGCCCCGAGGAACCATCAGGCTCCCCGGGGCTGCTGCTATGTACGGTAATTGGATCTTACTTGATCTTCCCCTGCATCTGATCCAGCAGCTCATCTGCGTGGATGGCCTCGGGAGTAAAGCTGTTGTTCTCCCACCATGCCCAGATGGCGGCAGCGGTGGTCAGGCCAGCGGTCACCCACTGCTCCACGCTGGCGCTGTCGATGGGCAGCACCGGCTTGCCTGCTGCACTCAGCAGCTGATTGACGAGGGCCAGTGCCAGCACAACAGTGCGGGCGATGGTCGCGGCGGGGATGGCGGGGGTGTTGTTCTCAGTGATGTGTGCGTTCATAATGTCAGTTCCTTTCTTCAGTCGTGGATGGGTAAAGCGCAGGCTCTCTTGTACAATTCCGTGCCGGTGCCGTTGCCGCCCATCACATGATAGGTCTTGTAGAGGTAATTCAGGTTGCGCAGGCCGTCGCGGGTGATGTACCCCAGCTCCATAAAACGGTAGCACTCGGTATAGATGCGGTCGTGCAGCAGGGCCAGCACCGCGTCCCACAGGGCCTTGATCTTGGGGATGGCGGCAAGGATCGCGCCGCCGATCAGAGCACAGAGCCACCCGGCCCAATACTCCGTGATAAACTGCCACATCGGTCTCACCCCTCCTCGTCATCTTCCCACGCCTGCTGGATGCGCTGTCCGTTGTGACACACCGCATCCAGAACGGCATCTGCTTGGATATTGGATGCCAGCAGGGCCTTGTCCTGGGTACTCATGTTGTAGTACCCCGTGAACACCTCACCATCTGCCAGAGGCGCTGCTACGGTGATGCGGTCGATCTTGTGCTCTTCCAGTGTAGCTAGAACCTCCGAGAGCCAGGGTGCGTATGGTGCATCTGAAATCAGATAACTTGCCATCGGTCTCACCCCCTGACCTGCCCCAGCCCGGCCCGCTGGATGATGGCAGCGTAGTCCTTGTAGGCCACGCTCAGGTCTACCGGGCCGCTCACGCCTGGGATCTTGCCGCTGCTGGTGTACTGCCACATCCCAAAGGGCCAGCCGGGGGCGGGCTTCTTGGTGCGATAGGCTGCCAGCCATACGTCGTAGGGCTTGAGGGCCGCGCCGCCCATGTAAAGGTTGGTCTGCCCGAAGTTCAGGCCGGTGTAGAGCATGGCGTACACGCCCCAGCTCTCCACCACGCTCAGGCAGTGGGCCACGATGTCAGTCAGGGCGGCCTTGCTCAGGGCCTCCTGCAGCTTGTCCTCGATGTCCACGGCCACCGGCAGCTGGAACGTTCTGCCGCCCAGCGCCTTCTTGAACAGGGCCAGCTCCTTGTCGGCCTGTGCCTTGGTGGTTGCCTTGAAGTAGCCGTACACGCCCACCGGGATGCCCAGTCGGGTGCACTCGGCGTAGTTGCGGGCAAAGAAGGGGTCGATGTAGGGTTTGCTGGGCTTGCCCTCTTTGCTGTTGCCCATGGCCCGGATCATCACGCCGGAGACAAGGCCGCTTGCCTTGACCTTGTCCCAGTCAATGCGGCCCTGCCAGCGGGAAACGTCAAGTATGGTTCTGGGCATTGCTCTGCGCCTCCTTCTCGGTCAGCTGGACGTGGATAGCTTCCAGGTCGTCAGCGGTCAGGGCAGGGTAATCCGCCGCAATTGCCTCAAAGGCTTCGCCGTTGTTCAGCCGGATGCGGAATGCCCGCACCATGATGCGGAGTTTCAGGTTGTTCAGCGTTTTCATAGTTTTAACCTCCAATCAAATCGGCCATCATAAGCACAAGGTCGTCGTTTGCCGCTTCCAGAGCGTCCATGCGGCCCGGCACGGTTTCCAGCTCTGCCTTTTTCTTCGCTTCGGCGGCAGCGGCTTCTTCTGCCTTTTTCTTGGCTTCAGCCTGTGCAGCCAGCTCTTCGGCGGTGTAGCGGATGTACCGCATCACCGGCACTTCCTCATCCCAGGCGGGCTGAGGGTCAACACCGGGCACATCGATGACCTTCACCATGTCCCGGCCAATCTCTTTACCATCCCGATAGTAGATGGCGAGAGAGCCGTCCGGCAGCTTTGCGGTCTCTCTGTGCCACTGCGGAGCTGTGCCCTCTACGGCATCATGGTGAACGACTTCCACATCTTCCACCAGATAGCCAGCTTCCAGATCCGGCTCAGTGGTCAGCACAATGCCAGTCTCGTCAATAATTTTCATGTGCGCTCCTTTCATGCGGCATCATCCACCCGCACCCAGATGTACAGGGCATAGTAAGGGTTCAGGATGTCCATTGCCTGCCCGCTGCCGGTGCTGCCGATGCTCACGGTATGAGTGTGAGCGCCAGCGTCCCCGATGCTCACAGAGTGGCTGTGGCTTCCCGTGCCGTTCGTGCTGAAGCTGTGGGTGTGGGAACCGGCGGATTTGGTTGTTATAGTAGCCTTATAGTAGCTGTCACCGTAAGCCATGGACGAACTAACCAAACCGCTGTTTCCACCTGTGGAGCTACCGTTACTGTTGATAGTTGCATCATGCGTATGCGAACCCGCCCAATCGGTCGTGCCACTGTGGCTATGCCAGCCTGCGCTGTCGGTGGATGCACTGTGACTGTGGGAACCAGCGCTGCCGGTACTGCCACTATGGCTATGGCTCGGCATTTCGGCAGTAGTCTGGGTGTGGGTGGCGCTGCCGCCGGTGGTGCCCACAGGGTAGGCACTGGAAGCGCCCATGATAAACTCGCCCTCGACACGCTCCCATGTGCCGCCGATAAAGCTTGCCGGGCTGGTGGGGTCGTTGCTGGCCCAGAATTTGATTCTGGCGTAATCCTCCTCACGCTGAGCGGCAAGGGATTCTTCGATCAGCGCCCGGGTCGCCGCAGCATCGGCGGGGGCCCCTTTGATGGAGACGGTCGTGTCGGTGTTTGCCGCCTTTTTAGCTTCCTCCGCCCAGTTCTTGGATGCTTCCTCACTGGCTTTGGCATTGGTAGCAGAGGTAGCCGCTGCCGTCTTGCTCTTCTCTGCTTCCCCGGCCTTGGTGGCGGCGGTGGAAGCGCTCCCCGCAGCGGCGGTGGCCTGCTGGGTGGCAATGTTTGCCGCAGCGGTGGCCGTTTTGGTGGAAGCTGCCACGTCGTTCAGGGCCGTGGTGCGGGCCCGTGCGATATCCTGCAAGGCGGCGGTGTGCTCCGTTTTCGTGTCCTGCAGGGCCTGCTTGGCGGCGGTCTCGCTGGTCTTGGCGTTCTTCTCGCTGGCGGCGGACTTGGTCTCGCTGCTCTTGGCGGCTTCTGCGCTGTCCTTGGCGGCAGCGGCACTGGTGGTGGCTTTCTCCTCCAGCTCACCGATGCGCTCCCTGGCAGCGGCCAGCAGCTCTTCGGTGGGGATACCGGTCACGCCGTCCCGCACGATGCCGCAGAGCTTCTCGTCCAGCCGGGTGTCGGTGATCTGGCCGGTGGTGACGGCGGTGGAGCCTGCCGGGCGGGTGATCTCGGCAAGGCAGAGGTCGTAGATCAGCTCGGTGCGGGAGATGGCCGGGGCCGTGGGTGTGCTGGATGCCGTGCCCTGCAGCACCTGCAGGCTGGCGGCTCTGGCACCGGCATCATAGCGCATGATGATGCGGTCGATGCGGGGGAGAGACGGGTCAGCCAGCGGCAGGGCCAGGGTGTCGGCCTCCCGCTTGGTGATGGAGTAGCCGGTGAAACGGCTGGGGTGCACCCAGCCACGGCCCGCCCCCACGATGACTGTCAGCCCGCCTGCGGCTGTCACCGGGAAGTCCTCAGCTCCGCTGAACACACCCGAGGTGAGGCCCGCAAGGTAGGCCGCCACGTCTGCGGCATCGAAGTCGAACCCGTTGGCGGGGTATAAAACGATTTTGCTCAAAAGATCATCTCCTTACAACTTGCGCCAGACCGGCGTGCCCAGCCGCACGGTGCGGGTGGTGCTGTCGCTCTGGCTTTGGGTGATGACATCGGCCACCCGGACGGTGGCCTTGTAGCCCAGCTCCGGGATGGTGCAGAAGGCCACGTCACCGGGGGAAAGGCTCTCGGCATCGATGGTCAACTCAATGGAGCCGGTACGGAGCTGCTCCAGCAGTTTATTCGTGCCCCGGGCCATGAGCCGCTCGAGGTAGGCTTGGCTTTTGGTGGTCTCGCCCTTTTCCTCGTCCGGCTGCACATCCCGGGCATCCACATACAGCTCCCGCCGGTCGGCTCCGGTGGCATCCGTCAGGCCCACGGTCACGGTGGCCCGGTTCTCGCCCTCGCCAGCGCCCTGCACCACGGCGACGTTGGCGTAGTCGGAATCCCCGAAGGCCCACGCGGCCTGCTGCAGGTTGCCCCACTTGGTGGAAAAACGGTTGTTTGGATCGGCGGTGGGCCGGTAGACCTCAAACAGCAGCTTCTTGTCTGCGTTCTTGCCTGCCAGCCGCACCCGGAAGCCCAGATCACAAGCCGCGCCGATGGTCATCAGGTAGTCCATGATGCTGCCGCCGGAGGTCTGTGCAGTGTAGGTGGTGTCGAAGCCCACAGCAGCACCCAGCTCCAGCTTGGGCCACGGCTGCATTGCATTGACCAGTCTGCGCATGGCCTGTTCCGCGTTCTCGTTCTTCACGATGCTGGTACCGGCCCGCTTGGTGAAGATCCACGTCCCCGGGAAGCCGGTGACCACTAAGTTGCTGTCCTGATTCTCGTTGCTCCGGTGGCAGATGCGCATGGGCACATCGCTGTCATTGCGGCGCAGCCAGCGGCCCTCCCGGAGCAGGGACAGGTTCTCCTCGGTGGGGCGCACCTCCAACGTGAACTCGCCCTCGGTGTTGTAGGGCTCGTCCCAGTAAAGGCTTACCCACACCTCCACCCGGCCCAGCCGGGCGAGGGTCAGCTCGTCCAATACGTCCAGCGTCACGAGATCACCTCCGGCAGGATGCCCGAAACCATGGGATAAAAGCGCACCGTCACCTGCAGGCTGGTCTCGCCGCTGTCGGCGGTGGCCTTGAGCAAGTTGTCCCCCGGAGCCAGCTCCAGCAGGTCAGAATCTTCATCCAGCAAAGAAAAGATGTTCTCCTCCGTGCCATCCTCTGTCCGCTTGACTGCCAGCTTGTCGGTGGTGGTGCGGTAGATCTCGATGACCTGCCCGGGGGTCAGGGTGGTCAGGATGCGGATGCTCTGGCCCGTGACGATGTTCAGCACGCACGGGTTGACCACAGCGCCATCGCTCTTGAGGGTGGCCGTGAAGGGCACCGCCAGCGCCCCGGGGTTGACCGCGTTCAGCCAGCCAACGGAGGTGCGCACGCCGAACCGATGGGGCTTGGAGTAATTCACCGGCAGCCTGAACGATGACACAAAGCCGTTGATGCAGAAGCTCTGGGCAGTCAAGTCGTACCAGAAGGGTTTCGGGCAGAAGAGCATGAAATCCAGCACCGGGTAGGGGTGGATGCTCTTCGTGTAGGGGGTCTTGGAAAGCACAAAACGGCAGAAGAATTTATCCACAAGATACATTGTGCCGCTGGTGAAATAGGGCAGCTTTTCCAGCAGTAATTCCGCATCCGCATCGCCGTGGGAGCTGTGGCAGTGGATGATGAGCTCACGGCTCACCCCGGCCACGCTCTGGCGCTCCACGCTCACGCCCACCTGGTTCACGCCCTGGGCGGTCTGCACGTCTACGTCCACGCCGTTGATGGGGTCGAGGGAGTAGGGCGTGCCGTAATCCCACCCGATGTCGAGAGTGGCCCCGGCATCTGTGACCAGCTGCAAATGGTCTTTTCTGAATGGCATTGTGGAGCCCTCCTTTCATCGTTTCTGGGCCTTGGCCCGGTCGGCTTCCCAGCGTGCTTCCCGCTGGAGGTCTGCCGCCGTCTGGGCCTTGGAGTAGATATTTTGGGTGATGTTGGTGTCGCCCTCCCGGTGGTACTGGTTGGCGGCTGCGGCCACCTGTGCCGTGCCGGATGCGGCCACAGACCGGCTGATGGCCATGTTGTCCGACAGCACCAGAGAATGGGCCTGCCGCACCATCTCGGCCAGCTTGCTGTTTGCGGCCAGCAGGGCCTCGGTGTTGGCCTCCACAGCGTCGGTCAGGTCTTTGTCCGGGGCGGGGGTCGTCGGCGTGGTGGAGCCAGGTTTTGTGCCTGTGGTGGTTTTGGTGATGTCATCCAGACTGCGCTCAATCTTTGTCTGGATGCCGTCCACATAGGTGGTCACGGTCTTGTAGGAGCGCTCCACACCGTCCATCAGCTTCGTGCCTGCCTCGGTGACGGTCTTGGTCACCCGCTGGGTGATCTTGCCGGTCTCGTCCTGCAGCTTCTCTGTGAGCACCTTGGTGGTCACGGTGCTGCCGTCGGCACTGGTGGTCTTGCTGGTGTCGGTCATGCTCTCGATGACCTTCTGGGAGTTGGTAGACGTGCCGGAACTGCTGGGGTTGTTGATGGCTTCCTGCTGCTTTTTCCGTGCCTCCTGCCGGGCCTTGCGGTCGGCAGCGATTTGGTTGGCATAGTCCCAGGCGGGGTTACTGACATAATCGAGCGTACCGCCGTAGAGCCACGCCACCTTGTTGTACATCCAGATCAGGCCGTTGATGAGGACAACGAAGCCCTCGATGCCCGCCGCCACGATGCGCATCAGGCCCTCGAAGATGTAGCTCATAAAGTCCTCAACGCCCGCCCAGACATTCTGGAAAGCGTTGGCCACATCCGCGTTTTTGCCGGAAAAGCTCAACAGGGCACCCACCAACATCCCGATGAGGGAGATGACGAAGAGGATGGGGTTTGCGTCCATGGCGGTGTTCAGGGCGATCTGGCTCGTGGTTGCGCTGGCTGCGGCGGGCACGAACTGCGCCACCAGCCCCATGGCCAGCTGAGAGAGATTCCCGAACACGCCGCTCAAAGCGCTGCCCAGCTGGTTGAGCGCCCCCAGAGCGATGCTGTTGATCTGGGTCTGCTGCTCCTTGGTGCAGGCCTGCCAGAAGTAGGAAGCGGCCCACAGGCCCAGGCTCTCGAGGTCGCCATCCTTGAGGGCCGTTGCCAGCGCCTCGATGGCCCCCAGTGCATCCGTCTGGATGTCAGACTGAATCTGCGCCCACCCCTCGTCCAGCTTGGTGCGGAACTGGGTGGTCAGCAGCTCACCCACGCTGCCGTACTGGGGCCCGGCATCCTCGATGGTTTTTGCCACAGTCTGTGTGCCGTCGGCGGCGATGGTGGTCACGGTCTTGACCGTGTGCTGCACGCCCTCGATGACCTCAGTGCCGGTGCTGGTGATGACCCGCTTGACCTGCTCGCTGCCGTCTGCCAGCGTCTCGGTGGTGGTCTGGGTGGTGACCTTGGCCCCGTCCACGAGGGCCGTCTGGGTCGCGGTGACCGTGGAAACCACATCACGGACGGCTTCGATGCTCTGCGTGACCTTCTTTGTTCCATCTGCCGCTGTAGTGGTGATGGTCTTAACGTCCGAGAGGACCCCGTCCACCATCTGACGGCTGGTTTCGGTGACGGTCTGCTTCTGCTGTTTCGTGCCGTTTTTCAGGGTCTCATGGACCGTTTCGGTGGTACGGGTGACCCCGTTCTCAATCTGCGTGCTGGTGGAGGTAATAGAGTTCACTACCTCAGATGCAGCCTTTTTGGCGGAAGAACTGGCCTTTTTCGAGGATGCGGAAACAGCACTGGCCGTTTGCTCAGTGGTCTTTTGTGCAGCTTTGGCCTCCTCTTGCAGTTCCGTCCAGCTCTTGGTGCTGATGCCTTGCCCGGCCTGGGCCGCCTTGTGCCGGGCCTCCCGGTTGGCTTTGGAAGTGGCCGCTGCTGCCTGTGCATCCTTGTCTGCTTTGTAGTCATCGTAGCTGGAAAAACCGGTATAACCATCCTTCCCGAGAAAGCTGTTCAGCTTGTAACTGAGCTTGTCCAGCCATCCGATGGCCGCCCCAATGGTGCTCTTTGCGATGTTCGCCACAGCCTGAAAGGCTCCGTTCACGATGTTGCGGAAGGTCTCACTGGTCTGGTAGGCAGTCACAAGGGCCGCTGCCAGAGCGGCCAGAACAGAAACCACAAGCCCGATGGGGTTGGCTTTCAGGACAGCGTTCAGTCCGGCCTGTGCTGCAGCCAGACCGGTTGCCCCACCTTCGGCAGCTTTATGTGCAGCGGCAAGGGCTGTGGTGGCTGCCGTCTGTACCACAGTGGCGGCAGAGGTGGCAGTCAGGTAGCCTTTGTAGGTCAGAAATGCAGCACCGACAGAGGTGACAACGGTGATGACCAGACCAATGGTGTCTTTTAGTTTGGCCAGCTTCTGGTCATCCTCCGTGATGGAGACCACCAGCTCGTTGGCCTTGACGATGAGGTCGCCGAGAGCCGAGAACAGGCCGTCAGTCAGTTTGCCGGTCAGGGCAGCCACGTTGTCCTGCAGGGTAGACAGCCGCCCGCGGAAGGTCTGGCTGGCTTCCAGCATACCGTTGTAGAACTGCCCGCCCTCACTGGTGGCGGCTTCCACAGCGGCCTGCAATTCCTCAAAGCCCACCTTGCCGTCCGAGATGCACTTATACAGGTCAGCCATGGATTCACC
>OGZB01002112.1_pt1 | contig 10476 bp, 8 predicted proteins | sample 1576691 | NCBI WGS metagenome assembly OGZB01 (sample SAMEA3541479, study PRJEB24748) | human gut metagenome | biome: human gut; feature: human-associated habitat; material: faeces | place: China | collected 2012
GCGTGCCGTCCGCGTTGTACGCGCGGTCGGCGAACGCCTCGTGGAACACACGAAGCCCGGCCTGCGCGGCCAGGCGGCCGACCACGGCGCCCGGCTGCGTCAGTATCGCCAGCGATGCGTCCACGCTGCGGATAGCCTCGACCACGGCGGCGGCCTGCGATTCGTCGCGGACGATCCGGTTGTACAGCGCGCCATGAGGTTTCACGTACCGCACCTGCGCGCCGACCGACCGCGCCATGCCTTCCAACGCGGCGATCTGGTACATCACGTCCGCCTTGAGTTCGTCGGGGGACTCGTCCACATAGCGGCGCCCGAATCCGGCCAGGTCGCGGTACGCCACATGCGCCCCGACCATTACCCCCCCCCGCGACGCCGCGTATGACAACGTTCTCAGCATGACGGACGGGTCGCCCGCATGGAAGCCGCACGCCACGTTCGCGCTGGAAACCACGTCGAGCAGCGCCTCGTCGTCGCCGAGTGTCCAACGACCGAAGCTTTCGCCCATATCGCTGTTCATATCGATTCGCATAGCCGTCTGCTTTCCGTCTGTTTCCTGCACAGCCATCGTTTCCATTCCTTCCGTCGCCTTTCCGTCGTTCTACCGTCGCAGCGTTCTTCAGCCGCGACGTCCCTTCTGCCGCAGTCGCCGCAGCACGCATCTCATGCCGCGCCCCGCAACCTGCCGCTCGGCCTCACACCATGTATTCCAAATCGCGTTTGCTGGTGATGAACATGTGCCCCGGCGCGTGCGTGATCGCGAATTCCGGTTTGGACGCCATCACCGCGGCCTGCGGGGTCACGCCGCACGCCCAGAACACCGGCACATCGCCCGGCTCCAACACGGGGGCATCGCCATAGTCGGGATGCATGATGTCGTCGATGCCGATCGCGGACGGGTCGCCCACACATACGGGGGCACCGTGCACGGACGGGTAATAGCCGGAAATCCGGCATGCGTCGGCCACCTGCGTAGACGGAATGCCACGCATCGACACGACCATCGTCGAATGGAACGCGCCGGCCGAACGGCACTCGATCGACGTGTCGTACATCGGCACGTTGCGGCCTGCCGTGATGTGCCGCACCGGCACGCCCGCCTCCATCAGCGGAAACTCGAATGTGAAACTGCAGCCAATCACAAACGTGACCAAATCGGATCGCCAATACTCGCGAATATCGGGCACTTCGGCTACCAGTTCGCCACGCTTCCACACGCGGTACAACGGCACGTCGGTACGGATGTCGGCGCCCGGCGCGGTGACGGGTGCGGTGACGCCCGGCTCCATCACTTCCAGCAGCGGACAAGGTTTGGGATTGCGCTGCGCGAACAGCAGAAAATCGAATGCCTGCTCCTTGGGCAGAATCATCAGATTCGCCTGCGCGTGGCCTTGCGCAATGCCGCAGGTCGGGCGGACCAGGCCGTCACGGAACGCGGCGCGCGCCTGTTCGGGCGTGCTCGCCGCGCCAAGTTCGGTTGTTCCCATATCGGACATCCCATCCACCATTGCGCTCACCTTTCCCGTCGGCCGCCGTCCGGCCTTTTCCGAACGAACTGCCGACGAACCCCGAAATCAGATTCCGCAGAAACGGACGTTCAGAGTCGCTTTCCCTCACCTTGGTCGCCGAACGTTACGGGAGCCGCGCGATTCATGACGCGTATGTTTCCGCATTGCAAATTGGCGGTGCCAAGTGGAAACAAACCATGGTTAGGTTGGACGCCGAAGACGCACGCGAACGCTGACGCAACACAACAGCGCAACAGCAATAAAGCGGCAATCAAAAGACGCGGAGCGCGGAAGAGAGGTTCCCATGAGTTCGATCGTTCTGGCAGTCGGTAACGGCAAGACGCTATTCGGAGGCTCAGGCGTGGCGCCCGACGCGGATCTGGTTCGTTTCGTCGATCCGGAAAGCCCCATCATCAACGCGTTCGATTTGTGCGCGCTGCGTGGCGACGGCATTTTCGAAGCGACCACGGTATGGAAGGGTTTCCCGGTCTCGCTGGAGAACCATCTGAAGCGTCTTGCGAATTCGGCCCGTCTGGTGGATATGCCGGAACCGAACATTCCAGCGCTCACCCGCGCGGTCCAGCTGGTCATCGACCAGTACGACGATCCGGAACCCGGCCCGATGCTACGCATCATCGTCTCCCGTGGTCTCGATCCGGACACCGGCGTGGGCAAGGCGGCCGACCGCACGCCGACCGTCTACATCTTCCTTGACGCGAAGGGCACGCTGCATTCGCTCGAACCGATCACCATGGCTTCAATGACGCGCGGCTATCCGTCGGACATCACCGCACGCGCCCCTTGGCTGCTCAACGGTGCGAAGACGCTGAGCTACGCGTTCAACTGCGCCGTGCACCGCGAATGCGCCCGCCGTGGCGTCGGCGACGCGATTCTGTTCACGGAAGACGGCTACACGATGGAATGCCCGAATTCGTCGATTGTGGCACGCTATGGCGATACGTTCGTCACGCCCGACCCGCGCATCGGTATTCTGAATGGCACATCACAGCGCGAAATGTTCGCCTGGGCGCTCGAAGAGGGCAAAAAGGCGGAATACCGCAAGCTGCCGATCGCCGAACTACGCGAAGCGGACAGCCTGTACATGACGCACGGAGGCTGGTCCATTCCGATCAGCGAGATCGATGGACGCGCGCTTGCCGTGGATGCAGCGGAGATTCAGGCGATCAACGATGCGATCCATTCGGGCCGCACGCACGAGGACGCGTTGAAGATCGGTCCGACCGGCGATTACGAATAAGGCGAAACGACCCGCTTAGCAGGTAAAACGGCCCGTCCAATGATGGGCGATACGGCCCGCTTAGCGGGTGGTATCGCCCAGTTTGAGCGTCACGGGAATCAGCACGTCCGGCTCGTACGGCTTGCGTCCCGTGGCGCTTGTCGTATCTGCCTTGGCATCCCCTTCCTTGGCGATCGCACGAACGATATTGCCGACCGCGACCTGCGCGATTTTGTCGAAATTCTGCGTCACCGCGGTCATTTTCATACCGGCCAGGTCGGTCAGATACGTGCCGTCGTAGGCGATGATCTGCAGGTCGCGCGGAATCGAAATATGCCTCCGCATCGCTTCGCGCACGCAAAGCGCGGCACCGATATCGGAGCTGACCACGGCATCGACGCCGTCCACCGGCATACTGTTGAGCACAGCATTCACCGCGTTCTTATACCCTTGGAAATCCTCCACATTGCCGGCTTCGACGTACTCGTACCGCACGCCGGCCGCTTTCAGCTCCTGCTCCAGCGCAAGGTAGTAGCGGACGGTCGGGAACGTTGTCTTGTGCAGGTCGAAATCGTCCGGGCTGTCTCCATTGCGCGCCGCCAAATCGAAGAACTGGTCGCGCGGGCCGCCGATCATCACCACGTGGTGCGCGCCGGTGTTGACCAGCATGTGCGCCATAAGCCGGCCGCCCTGCTCATGGTCGGAGCCGATCGACGCGATGCCGCCGCCCAGCACACGGTCGAAGGCGACGATCGGGCGGTGGATGGACGTCCAGTAATCGTTCGGATGGGTGGTGTGCGAGCAGACGATGATGCCGTCCATCATGTGACGGCGCAGCATGTCCACGTATTCAACCTCGCCGTTTTCCGCGTCGGCGGTGGAGCACAGCATGGTGCGCAGTCCTTGCGCGGCCAGCTCGCGTTGCAGATGCGCGGTAAGGGTGGCAAAGAAGGGGTGGCGGATGGTCGGCACGATCACGCCGACCAGGTTCGTGCGGTTCTTGTACAGGTTGCGTGCCAGCTCGTTGGGCACGTAATTGAGCTCTTTCATGGCGGCTTTGACGCGCGCGCGCATGTCGTCGGACACGTAGCCCGTCTTGTTGACCACTAGCGAAACCGTGCTCAGCGAAACCCCGGCCTCTTTCGCCACGTCACGCATGCCGACCATTGCCCAACACCTCTCCCCCGCATCGTCGGGATGTTTCCTTACAAATCGCGATATTATGTGTTATTTTACATGCATCTGTAACGTTTCTTTGCAATCGTTCGCACAATATGAACTATCAATTGACGAAAGACGCCCTCCCCCTCTTCAATTCCCCCGAAAAATCCACTTTTCCACCCGTGAACGACGTATGTTTCACGACGCGTTCCACGCATCTTCCACGCACGCTCCGCATGTACTCCACACGCGTTCCGCCCGCAAAAGGGGCGGTGCGACACTTGCGATCATCTCGCTTGCGTCGCACCGCCCCTTGCGTTGCGTGGCCTGGCCGTCAGCCGTCACGTCCGGCCATCACGTCAGTCCGCACCACGGACGAACCGACCGTCATGCCTTCGGTACGGAACCTTCCTGGGAGTGGTCGAAGACCGGCTTGTTGTCGGCGTCGTACTTATAGACGCCGATGGAAGCCGAGCTCGGATCATGCGCGTCGTTGAACGCGCCGATGCCGGTCTGGCCCTGGTACTGAATCTCCTTGCCGTCCTTCAGCAGGGCGAGGCAAGCCTTGTAGGAATCGCACTTCTCGCCCTTGGTGGATCCGGAGACGGCCGCCATATTGGCCTGGATGGTCTTGCCATCGGCACTACCGCCCTTCTGTGCGGCGAGCGCGGCGAGGATGATGCCATCGTAGGTTTCAGCGCCGTAGGTGGTGGTGTTCTTCAGGTCGACACCGGTGGACTTGAGGCGCTTGACGAAGTCGTCGGACGGGTTGACGCCAGGGATGGTGCCCTTCGAGCCCTTGAGCAGGCCCGCGTCGAGCTCGCTGGAGTAGTCGGAGGTGTTGCCGTCGACGAAGTACAGCTTGTGCATGTCCACTCCCGCGGAGGCGAGCGCCTTCAGCAGCGGCTTGGTCTGGTCGAAGGCGATGACGAGCGTCGCGTCCGGATTGGATGCCTTGATTGCGGTTGCAATTGAGGAGAAGTTCGTTTCGGTCGGGTCGAAGGTATCCTTTTCTCCATAGACGATATTGACGCCGGCCTCGGATGCGGTTTTTGCGATGGTGTCGCGCAGGCCGGTGCCGTATTCGTCGTTGAAGACCGCGATGGCGAGCTTCTGCACGCCGTCCTGGGCGATCAGGTTGCCCATGACCGCGCCCTGCACGGTATCGGGGGCGACGGTGCGGAAGAAGTAGTCGCTAAGGCCGGAGAAGCCGGCCGAGGTGGCGCCCATCGACAGCATCGGAATGTTTTGCGAGGTGATGGACTTGTAGGTGTTCTTGACCACGGAGCTGGAGGCCGGGCCGATGATGAATGACGGGTTCTTGCTCAGCACGGACTGTGCCGCAGACGTGTTCTGGTCGGCATGGTCAGCATCGGACGTATCGGCGTCTACGGTGGTGATCTTGTTGCCGAGGACGCCACCAGCATCGTTGATGTCCTTGACCGCGAGCTTTTCGGCGGCCAGTTCCGGCGGTGCCAGATAGGCCAAGGAGCCGGTTTCCGGCCACAGTCCGCCGAGCACGAACTTGGTGGTTTTGGCGCCGGATGTGGAGTCTGAGCCGCTTGACGAGCTGCTGGAAGAACTGGACGAGCCGCAGCCGGCGAGCGCCATAACCGCGGCGGCCACCATGGCAGTGGCTGTAATACCGATCTTCCTCATGCTCTTCATATTCTTCTTCATTTGAATCACCGTTTCCTCTCTTGGCTCTGCTTACTGCTGAACCTTTTGGTGACAAATTCTTTGGGATCGATTATCGAGATGAGTTGCTCGAATATCTTGAATCGCACTATAAGCGGTGAGAAAACCAAATGTGTATGCGTGAAGTTAACCGAAGATGAAGCCCGAAAACTGTTGGAAACACAAGGATTTGTACCCATTTTCAAGCATGCCAAAACCGTCGGCGGAGGGTATTCCGTCGACGGTAAAGCGGTACTCTATCTGCCTTCCTCTTCCACTTCCTCCTCAAGGTTGCCCAGGTAGAGGGAGACGACTTTCGGATCGTTCATCAGGTCGCGGCCCTTGCCGGAGTAGGCGTTGCGGCCTTGGTCGAGGACGTAGCCGCGGTCGCAGATCTGCAGGCAGCGGCGGGCGTTCTGTTCTACGATGACCACGGATACGCCGGCTTTGTTGACTTGGCGCACGCGGATGAAGGTCTCGTCCTGGAGCATTGGGGACAGGCCTGCGGAGGGCTCGTCGAGCAGGAGGACGGATGGTTTCATCATGAGGGCTCGGGCCATGGCCACCATCTGACGTTCGCCGCCGGAAAGCTGGCCGGCGAGCTGGTTCTTGCGCTGGCCGAGTTTGGGGAAGATGGAGCACACGTAGTCGAAGCGTTCGTTGAACAGTTTCGGTGCTTGGAACGCGCCCATGTGCAGGTTTTCCGCGATGGTCAGGCTGGGGAAGACGTTTTCGGTCTGCGGCACGAAGCCGACGCCACGGGAGACGAGTTTGTCGGCGCGCAGGTTGGTGATGTCCTCGCCTTTCAGCAGCAGCTTGCCGGAGTGGATGTGCACCAGGCCGAACAATGATTTGAGCAGGGTGGATTTGCCTGCGCCGTTCGGGCCGATGATGCCGACGATCTCGCCTTCATGCAGGGTCAGGGATGCGCCGTTCAGGATGTTCACGCCGGGAATGTATCCGGCCACCAAATCGACCGCGTCGAGCAACGGTTCGCCTTCGGGCTCGCCCATGTGGATCTGCGCGCGGGTCAGCGGCTCGTCGGCCACGCTTGCGATGTCGCTCATTTCAGGCCTCCTTCAGGTCTTCCAGCACGGAATCGTCGCCCAGGTCCACGTTCGCGTGGGCGCCCAGGTATGCGTCGATCACGGCCGGATCGTTCATCACGCTCTTCGGTTGGCCTTCGGCCACGATCTTGCCTTCCGCCATCACGGTGACCCAGTCGGCGATGTGTCTCACCATGTTGATGTCGTGTTCGACGAACAGCACTGTGGTGCCTTCCTCGCGCAACGCCATGATGTGGTCGAGCAGCGACTGTTTCAGCGCGGGGTTCACGCCGGCCATCGGCTCGTCCAGCATGACCAGTTTCGGGTCGGACATCAGCGCTCGTGCCATTTCCAGCAGCTTGCGTTGGCCGCCGGAAAGCGCGCCGGCGTAATCGTCCTTCTTTTTGATCAGCAGGAAGCGTTCCAGCAGCGCCTCGGCTTTTTCGATGTTCGCCTGCTCCTGCTTCCTCCACATGCCGGGGAACAGCGCGCGGAACATGCCTTCGCCCGGCTGCACGGGGGCACCGAGGAGCATGTTGTCGAGCACGGTCAGACGGCTCATCACCTTGGTCAGCTGGAAGGTGCGGACCATGCCCATGCGCGCCACTTTTTCGGGCTGCACGTGGGCCATGTCCTTGCCGTCGAACTGCCAGGTGCCGGTGTTCGGCGTATCGAAGCCGGTCATCAGGTTGAAGAACGTGGTTTTGCCGGCGCCGTTCGGTCCGATCAGCGCGGTGATGCCGTGCCGTTCGATTTCGAAGTGGCTCACGTCCACGGCGGTCATGCCGCCGAATTTGCGGGTCACGTTGTCGGCCACGAGAATCGGGTCGGGCTTGTGCACGCCCGGCTTGTTTTCGACGAATTTCAGATCGTCGGTGACTTTGTCGCGATAGGCGGTGGAGATGAGGGTCTCGCCTTCCGGAGCTTTGGTGGCCCATTTGGTGAGGTCCTGGAATGGTACGCCGGACTGCACACCGGATACGGGTTGCACGCCGGTTGCGGGTTGCGTGGCCGGCTGCACGCCAGTGGTCGGAGAATTCGTTGTATCAGGCATGGAAAGCCAACTCCTTTCGGTCGCCCAACAGACCTTGTGGTCTGAAGATCACCAGGCACATCAGCGCGACGCCGACGATCACCCAGCCGAGGGCTTCGATCTGGTTGGAAGAGATGAGGGTTTCGGGAACGGTGTTGCGCATGACCTCCTTGACGAAGGTGAGCAGCACCCACAGCACGCAGGAGCCAAGCACCGGGCCGAGAATCGTGGCCGCGCCGCCCAGCAGCAGAATCGTCCACACGTAAAAGGTGACGGTGCGGCCGAGCGAATCGGGCTGTACGGAACGCGGCAGGACGAAGATGATGCCGGCGATCGCGCCGAACAGGCCGCCCAGAATCAGCGATTCCATCTTGTATCGCGTCACCGGCTTGCCGAGCGAACGGATCGCGTTCTCGTCCTCGCGGATGCCTTTGAGCATGCGGCCCCACGGCGAGTGGAACCAGCGCCAGCACAGCAGCGCCGCGATCACCACCAAAACCCATGCCACGATGCGCAGCCACCAGGAGTTGGCGATGTTGTTGCTGTACGTCCACAGCAGGAACGTGGTCGAACCGTCCGGCAGCGGCGAAAGCGATTCGAATTTCTCGGTGAAGTCCTGCGGTGAGATGCCCGCGGAACCGCCGGTGAAGTTCGTCATGGCCGTCGATCTGCCGATGATGCGGATGATTTCCGCGGCGGCCAATGTGACCATGGCCAGATAGTCGGGTCCGAGCTTCAGCGTCGGAATGCCCAGCAGCAGCGCGTAGATGACCGCGAGCGCGAGCGCCGCGCATACGGAGGCGAACAGGTTGCAGCCCATCGACTGCGTGATGGCGAATCCGTAAGCGCCGAGGAGCATGAAACCGGCCTGGCCCATGTTCATAAGGCCCGTCATGCCGAAGTGAATGTTCAAACCGATGGCGGCGAGTACGTACGCCGCTGTGGTCGGGGCGATCAGCTCGCCCGCCGCGTTGGAGATGATTGTCATGATGTCCATGGATCAGCCCACCCTTTGCTGCTTGCCGAAGATGCCCTGCGGGCGCACCAGCAGAACGATGATGAGGATTGCCAGCGCGCTGGCGTAACGCATATCGTTGGGGATGACGAGCGAGCTCATGTCCGCCACGATGCCGATGACCAGCGAGCCGATCAACGCGCCATTGGCGGTGCCGAGGCCGCCGAGCGTCACCGCGGCGAACATCAGCAGGATCAGGGTCGCGCCGGTGTTCCAGGAGATGCCGTTCAGGTAGACGCCGAGCAGCACGCCGGACAGGGCTGCCATCGCGCACGAGAGGATCCAGACCACGCGGACCACCTGATCCACGTTGATACCGGATGCCGCGGCGAGCGCCGCGTTGTCGGACACGGCTCGTGTGGCGCGGCCGAGTCGCGTCTTGTAGAGGAACAGGGTGACGCCGACGATCACGCAGATGGCGATGAGCGCGGAGACCAGCGTCGGCATGTCGGTGGTGATCGGTCCGAGCTGGAAGCTGTCCGGCACCGATTTGACGATGCCTTTGATGTCGCCACCGAAGAAGAACTGGAACGTGTACTGCAACGCCATGGACAGGCCGATGGTGACGATCATCTGCTGCATGGTGCCGACGTGGCGTCTGCGTAGCGGCCCCCAGACGATTTCGTTTTGGATGAAGCCGGTCAGCGCGCCGATGACGATGGCGAAGATGGCGGAGGCGATGAGCGGCATGTGCAGCATCTGCGTGCCGACGTATGCCATGAGGCCGCCGAGCGTCACCTGTTCGCCGTGTGAGAACGACTGCAGGCCGGTGGTGCCGTAGACGAGGTTCATGCCGACGGACATGAGGCCCAGCATCAGGCCGAAGATAATGCCGGAATACAGTTGCTGCCAGATGCGTTTGCCGACATTGGAGCCGTCTTTTTTGACTGGCGATTGCGTGGCCGCCGTCGATCCGGATGTGCCGGTCGCGCCTTTCGTGCCGTTTGCCGAGCCGGACGATCCAGATGTGCCGGACGTGCCGCTGCCGGTGGAATCGCCAGCTTGGTCGAAACGGACGACTCCGCGCTGCTTGTCGAAGCTGGCTTTCCTGATCGTCACCGTTGCGCTGCTTGCCTTCAGACCGTGCTCTTTCGCAACGGATGCGTCGATGGTGACGGTGTAATCGCCATCATCGGCAACGGAAAACGCCCACTTGCCGTCGGCAGCGGTTTTGGTTTCCGCCGTTGCCTTGCCGGACAGCGTGATGGTGACGTCGGCGATCGGCTTCTTGTCGGCGTCCTGCAGGATGCCGTTGACGCAGCCGTTGCTGGCGGTCGGATTGCATTCATCGACGGCCTGCGCGCCGGAATCGGCTGCGGACGCGATGGCGGGAGGGAGTACGAAAAGCATCGAGAGAACGGCGACAATCGAACAGAGTATGACGATTCCCGGTCGACGATGCCGTGTGAGATACGTTACGGCTGTCATAGGTTTTTCCTCTCTTGTTGTTTTCACAACGTAGGAGAGGAAACAGCTCGCGCGGTTGCGCTCAGATTTCCTGAACGTTACCCGATGACCGCCCGTGTAACGTGAAAATTACGCGCGGCCGAGCCGGTGACAGCTATGCGTGGCCGCCCAGCATGGCGATGCCGAATCCGAGCGCCACGCAGGCGAGCGGCACCGCGACCGTGGCAGCGCCATAGCCCAGGGCCATGGCGAAACGGCGTTTGCGAATCAGCGACAGCACCTCGTTGATCGCCGACGAGAATGTTGAGAATCCGCCGAGGAACCCCACAACGAACGTCATTACCGTGCCCATATCAACCGACTGCGCATAGTACGACATCATGGCGATGCCGGCG
>OGZB01002116.1_pt1 | contig 10455 bp, 7 predicted proteins | sample 1576691 | NCBI WGS metagenome assembly OGZB01 (sample SAMEA3541479, study PRJEB24748) | human gut metagenome | biome: human gut; feature: human-associated habitat; material: faeces | place: China | collected 2012
ATGAACCGCTGATCCTCCAGCATATCAAACCCGTTGACCCGTTTGCCCAGGTGCATGCTGGATATTCCTAAAGCCATCCTGAACAAATACGAAGGGAAATTGAAAAACGGTCAGTTGTTACCTGTTATCAGCAATCAAAAGATGAATGATTATTTGAAAGAAATTGCCGTTCTATGTGGTATCGACAAAAATATCACGTTCCACCTTGCAAGGCACACATTCGCAACGACTGTTACACTGGCTAATGGCGTGCCCATCGAGAGCGTTTCAAAGATGTTAGGTCATACAGATATTCGGACAACTCAAATCTACGCAAAGGTAATAGACACGAAATTGAGCAATGACATGGAACTATTGGCACAAAAGCTCAACAGTAAATGCCTTGTTACTGTATAACGCTCCGGAACTTATCACAGTTTGTGATAAGTTCCTATTTACCTACATATTAATAATCCTATAAATAATTGATATATGAAATCGCTACCAATCAAAAATACTTCCCTGACATTGGAAGAAACTAATCTTATCCTGAAAGCCCGGTTTACAATAACACGTTTAGATAAAATCCGGGATATATTTCTTTTCTCCTGCTTCACCGGATTAAGTTATAATGATATTAAAAATCTGACTATTAACAATTTGGTTATTACTCCTGATGGGAAATATTGGCTAAAGATATATGTGCAGAAAAGTAATACCCCGATAAAAATACCACTTTTAGACATATCTCGCACTATTATAGAAAAATATAGGAACAGTTCAAATGAAACAGGTTCATTACTGCCTGTACCCAGTATTCAAAAGACAAATTACTATCTTAAAGAAGTAGGTAAAGAATGTAAATTAGAGAAACATCTTACTTTTAATTTTGCAAGACACACATTCATTTGTACTATCATAATGGGTAACGATTTAGAAACTTCGATAGTAAATAAACTTATAGGAAGAAAAATACAAGGCAATTCCAAAATCACAGACTTTCAGCTATACAAAGCAATGAAGACAGTTTCAGAGAAATTAAAAGGGAACAACATTATAAATATCTAAATAAAAAAATTATGGACTTACAAATCATCCAAAGCAAGATTTATGAAATCAGGGGTTACCGGGTTATGCTCGATAGCGACCTTGCGGCACTTTACCAAGTGGAAACAAAAGCCTTGAAACAGGCTGTAAAACGTAATCTCGACCGTTTCCCGGACGATTTTATGTTTGAACTTACCAAAGAAGAAACTGAATGTTTAAGGTCGCAAATAGCAACCTTAGAGAAAGGAGCAGATGATGAAACTAACTTGAGGTCACAAATTGTGACCTCAAGATGGGGTGGCTCTCGTTATCAAAATTTCGTGTTTACCGAGCAGGGGGTCGCCATGATTTCATCCGTTCTAAGAAGTGATACAGCCGTTAAGGTGAATATTTCCATCATGCGTGCTTTCGTCCTCATGCGGCAAAACTCGTTTTCCGGGTCATGCTTGTAGGTGATGAACTTGGCTCCGTCATAGCGGTTCAGTCCGTCTTCGGTGGCAATCCATATCATGCCGTTCCGGTCCTGATATATTTTGTTGATCAGACTGCTGGAAAGTTCCCTGTCTGTTGTGAAGAATTTGTACGATTGTCCGTGGCACAACAAAGACAGAAAAAGAAATAGTATAAGAATCGTATGTTTCATCATAATATAAATATCCCAGTAAATTCAGGTGCACAAAAATAATTCAAAAAAGAATATATAGCCTAATAAATAAGGAGTAATTTCGGTACTTTGTGCCATATCGGGCAGGTTTGTAACATGGAAAAAGGACTATGTAACATGGTTACACTCCGATATAAGGCGAATGTCCTTACCTTTGCTCTTGTTGAGCAGTGAAGAACGGAACGTAAAAACAGCCTTGTGAATTTAATACCATGAATATGAAACTTGAATGTGATTTATCCGGTATCCGGAAATGTATGATGAGTGGCTTGTCCCTGTTGCTTGCCGGAGTGTTGCAGGCGCAGAATCCGATTGTGCAGACTTGCTATACTTCTGATCCGGCACCTATGGTGCACGATGGCACCTTGTATGTTTACACGGGACACGATGAGGACCATGCCGATTTTTTCTGGATGCAAGAGTGGCGCGTCTATTCTACTAAAGATATGGTGAACTGGACCGATCACGGTTCTCCGCTTGCCATCGAGTCTTTCGACTGGGCGGACGATCGTGCCTGGGCATCGCAATGTATCGAACGCAACGGGAAATTCTATTGGTATGTGTGTCTGCATTCCAAGTTGACAAACACGATGGCTATCGGTGTGGCGGTGGGTGATTCGCCTACCGGCCCTTTTAAGGATGCTATCGGCAGACCGCTTTACGAAGGTAGCTGGGATTTTATTGATCCCACGGTTTTTGTGGACGATGACGGGCAGGCTTATTTATATTGGGGAAATCCGAATGTTTACTATGCCAAGCTGAATGCCGATATGGTTTCGCTGGATGGTGAGGTGTCCAAGGTGGAGCAGACTATAGAGAGTTTTGGTTCTCCGGGGCCGGACAAACGGGAGAAAGGAAAGAAATACAAGGACATCTATACGGAAGGTCCGTGGTTGCACAAGCGTGGCGGTACATATTATCTGTCGTATGCAGCCGGCGGAGTACCCGAACACATCGCTTACTCAATGAGTGACACTCCGACAGGACCTTGGAAGTATATGGGAGAAATTATGCCGTTGCAAGATACCGGTTCGTTTACCAATCACTGTGGAGTGACGGATTATAAAGGTAATTCTTATTTCTTTTATCACACCGGGAAATTACCCGGTGGGGGTGGTTTCGGACGTAGCGTGGCAGTGGAGCAGTTCAGTTACAACCCCGATGGTACTTTCCCGATAATTAATGCGACGACAGAAGGGGTGTCGCCGGTAGGCACACTGACTCCTTATCAACGTGTGGAGGCGGAAACGATAGCTTTCTCCGAAGGAGTAAAGTCGGAATGGAATGCAAAGACGGGGGTGTATGTATCCGGAATTCATGACGGGGATTATATAAAGGTACGCGAGGTGGATTTTGAAGATTTGTTGCCCAAGTGTCTTTGTGTGTCTGTTGCCAGTGCCCTTCGCGGCGGGTGGATAGAAATCAGGACCGACAGCATCGGCGGAACGCTGATAGCTGAAATGAGGGTTCCTCATACCGGAGGATGGGAATGTTGGACAAGTATAGAGGCGGATGTGACGGTTCCTGTGACGGGTGTGCATGATGTCTATTTTGTGTTCAAAGGCAGGAAAGGATGTGAACTGTTTCATTTTGACTGGTGGAAATTCAGCCGGCAGGAAATGACAGAGCAAGAGGTGAAAGACAGGACGCAGGCCGCATCTACCAATATTCCGGGTTACGAGTATCCGCGGCTGGACGAGGAGCATTGCGCCCACTTCCGTTTCTATGCTCCGCAAGCCGGAAGGCTTCAGGTAGACTGTTGCGGTAAGAAGTATGACATGCAGAAGGACGCGGATGGCTTTTGGACAGTAAAGACCGATCCGTTGGTCGTAGGATTCCATTATTATTTTTTGATAGCGGACGGGGTGCAGGTGGCCGATCCGTCCAGTTACACTTTCTTTGGTTGTTGCCGTATGGCGAGTGGGATAGAGGTTCCCGAGGGAGTGGAAGGTGATTACTATCGTCCTCAGCAGGGAGTACCTCATGGGCAGGTGCGCTCGTGTACTTATTATTCGGAAGCCAAAAAGGAATTCCGCCGTTGCATGGTCTATACTCCGGCTGAATACGAAACCAAGGTGAAAAAACGTTATCCGGTACTTTACCTGCAACATGGCATGGGCGAGGATGAGACGGGCTGGTCGGCACAGGGATGTATGCAACATATTATGGATAACCTGATAGCCTCCGGGCAATGTGTGCCGATGCTTGTTGTGATGGACAGTGGGGATGTGGAAGCTCCTTTCATTCCTCGCAAAGGGAAGGATGTGAATGAGGAGAGAGCTTTGTATGGTGCCTCTTTTTACAGGGTGATGCTGGAGGACTTGATACCGATGATTGACAGGACGTTCCGGACTTATACTGATCGTGAACATCGTGCAATGGCAGGATTGTCATGGGGTGGTCATCAGACTTTCACTACCACATTGCCTCATCTGGACAAGTTTTCGTATATTGGCGCATTCAGCGGTGCTATCTTCGGACTGGATGTGAAGACTTGCTTTGACGGTGTGTTTGCTGATGCCGGCAAGTTTAACAAGCAGGTACATTACTTGTTTTTGGGATGCGGAACGGAAGAACGGTTCGGTACCCGAAAACTGGCAGAGTCTTTGCGCAAAATAGGTATTCATGTGGACTATTACGAATCGCAGGGCACGGCACACGAGTGGTTGACATGGCGTCGTTGCTTGTACCGGTTCGTGCCTCATTTGTTCAAAAATAGAAAGTAGAAAAAGAAATGAAGAAGATCATTATTATTATTACCTGCTTCATTGGTTTGTCGGGGGCGTTTGCACAACAACGGGAAATCTTCCATAATCCGGTGATTGAGGCGGATGTACCTGACCCTTCCATGATAAGGGTGGGAAACTATTACTATCTGGTAAGCACCACCATGCACCTGATGCCGGGTTGTCCGGTGATGCGTTCAAAGGACTTGGTGCATTGGGAAACGATCAGTTATGTGTTTCAACGGCTTACTGACTTGCCCCGTTATGATTTGAAGGAAGGCACGGTATATGGTCGCGGACAATGGGCCTCCAGCATCCGCTATCATGACGGACGGTTCTATGTATGGTTCTCACCCAATGATGAACCTCATCGTGGTTATATCTATACCGCCGAAGATCCGGCGGGCGAATGGACATTAGTCTCCCGTCCGCCTCATCATCATGATGCTTCTTTGTTTTTTGATGATGACGGCAAAGTCTATCTGTTTTATGGCACCGGACAACTTCGTCAGCTCAAGAGCGACCTGAGCGATGTGGAGCCGGGAGGTATAGACCAAAAGATATTCGAGCGGGATGCCGACGAGCAGGGACTTCTGGAAGGAAGTCAGGCATTCAAGCATAACGGCAGATATTACGTGATGATGATTTCCATGGACTGGAGCATTCCCGGACGGTTGCGTCGTGAGGTGTGCTATCGTGCTGACCAGATAACCGGTCCGTATGAGAAAAAGGTGATTTTAGAAACCGAATTTCAAGGATATGGTGGCGTGGGACAAGGCTGTATAGTCGATACTCCTGACGGAAACTGGTATGGCTTTATTTTTCAGGATAGGGGCGGCATAGGGCGTGTGCCCACATTGATGCCCTGCCGCTGGGAAGACGGTTGGCCGATACTGGGTGATGCGGACGGACGTGTGCCCGAGTGTATGGAGATGCCTGCTTCCGGAGAGGAGTGTAAAGGAAGTATCATGGGAAGTGATGATTTCGACACCGGCCGGTTGAGCTTGAACTGGCAGTGGAACCATAATCCGTTGGACGATTGCTGGTCGCTGACAGAGCGTCCGGGTTTCCTGCGGTTGAGGACCGGAAGGGTGGTGGATAATCTGTTTCTGGCTCCCAATACCTTGACCCAGCGTATGAGCGGGCCGAAATGCAGCGGTGTGGTAGCTATGGATGTCTCGAAGATGAAAGAAGGGGATGTTGCGGGCTTCAGTGCTTTTAATGGGTTGTCCGGAGTGCTGGCTGTGGTCATGGAGAACGGGAAAAAGCAGTGGGTGATGTCACATCAGTCTGTCAGTCTTTCGGACCGGGAAAAAAGGGTGACTGCTGTGGAAGTACTGGAGAAGGAACGCATAGATTGTGAAAAAGAGGTGGTCTATCTTCGTATGGAGGGCGACTTTGCCGATAAAAAAGATGAAGCCACTTTTTACTACAGTTATGACAAGAAAACGTGGAAACGAATAGGGGAGCCTTGTAAAATGGTTTTTGATTATACCAAATTCTTTATGGGAAGCAAGTTTGCTATTTTTAATTATGCTACTAAAGATTTGGGAGGATATGTGGATATAGATTATTTTGAATACGGTAACTAAAAAGTGAATAGAATGAAACTAAAAAAATGCGTGGGGATATTCTTGTTCTCCACCTTGTGCCTGAATGTAGGAGCTATAGATCATAAAGGGATTACTTTTGACCGGCTGGCTCCCGACCGTTTCACTCTGATGGAAAACGGAGTGGCCAATGAAATATTGGTGGACGAGCAGGAGGATGCCGGTGTGATGATAGCGGTAAGGAATCTTCAGAATGACTTTAAACGGGTGAGTGGCCGGACTGCCGGGTTATGCTATACTCCCGGTGTAAAGCGCATGATTATGGTAGGTACGTTGAAAAGCCGTTATATCCGGGAATTGGTAAAGGCGAAAAAGATAGATGCTTCATTGCTGGAGGGCAAGAATGAGAAATACCTGATGACTGTGGTGTCTGCTCCCTTGAACGGAGTGAATGAGGCGCTTGTCATTGCGGGAAGTGACAAACGCGGAACGATTTATGGGATTTATGAGCTTTCGGAACAGATTGGTGTTTCGCCGTGGTACGACTGGGTGGATGTGCCGGTGATGCCCCGGCAGAATCTTTCGATGATGCGTGGAAGTTATACGGCGGGAGAACCGGCGGTAAAGTATCGGGGTATCTTTTTGAATGACGAGGCTCCTTGCCTGACCGGGTGGGTGAAACACACTTATGGCACGAATTATGGTGATCATCGTTTTTATGCCCGTGTGTTCGAACTGATTTTGCGTCTGCGCGGTAACTTTATGTGGCCTGCCATGTGGGGTTGGAGTTTTTATGCGGATGATCCGGAGAACAGCAAGACCGCCCATGAGATGGGGATTATAATGGGAACCTCACACCATGAGCCTATGGCACGCAATCATCAGGAATGGGTGAGGAAGCGCAGCGAATATGGGGCATGGGACTATGCTTCCAACCAGCAAGTGATTGACCGTTTTTTCCGTGAAGGTATGGAGCGTGCGGCCGATACGGAAGATTTGATTACCATTGGTATGAGAGGTGACGGTGATACTCCGATGGGTGGAAACATTCCTTCACCACTCCGGAGAAGATGACAAATATGTGCCGCGTGATGAGGAAAACATGCGCCTGATGGAGAAGATATTCCGGAATCAGCGTCGCATTATCAAGGAAGTGACGGGAAAAGCGCCGGAGAAACGTCCGCAGGTATGGGCTATTTATAAAGAAGTGCAACGCTATTATGACATGGGACTCCGTGTGCCCGATGATGTGATTATGTTGCTGAGTGATGACAACTGGGGGGATGTGCGCCGGTTGCCGGATGCAAAGGAGCGGAAGCATTCCGGCGGATGGGGGATGTATTATCATGTAGATTATGTGGGGGCTCCCCGTAATTCCAAATGGTTGAATGTAACTCCTATACAAAATATGTGGGAACAGCTTCAGTTGACTTACAGCTATGGGGTGGATAAGCTTTGGATATTGAATGTGGGTGATTTGAAGCCGATGGAGTATCCTATCACTCTTTTTATGAATATGGCTTGGAATCCGGAACGCTATGCGGCAGGGAATCTGTTGGAGCATACACGAGCGTTCTGTGCGCAGCAGTTCGGTGAGGAACAGGCGGATGAGGCCATGCGTATCCTGAACCTGTATTGCAAGTACAATGGACGCGTGACTCCCGAGATGCTGGATAAGGATACTTATCACTTGGCTTCGGGGGAATGGAGGCAGGTGGCCGATGAATATGTGAAGCTGGAGGCGGAAGCCTTGCGGCAGTATTTGAAACTGGAGGCCGCTTACAGGGATGCTTATCGCCAACTGATTCTTTTTCCTGTGCAGGCGATGGCCAATCTGTATGAAATGTACTATGCACAAGCCATGAATCACAAATTGTACCAGGAGAACAATCCGCAGGCGAATGAGTGGGCCGACAAGGTGGAGAAGGCGTTTAGGCGCGATGCGGAATTGTGCAGGGAATACAACGAAGAAATGTCGGGAGGCAAGTGGAACGGAATGATGACGCAGAAACATATAGGCTATACTTCGTGGAACGATGATTTCCCTGCCGACCGTTTGCCGGAAGTTTACCGGATAGAGCAACCGGAACAGGCTGTAGGAGGGTATTTGTTTGCCGGTGACAAAGGGGTGGTTTCCATGGAGGCGGAGCATTATTTTGCATCATCCGCGGCACCGGAAACTGCCTGGACAGTCATACCGCACATGGGACGTACGCTGAGCGGAGTGGCTTTGATGCCTTATACACAGTCTGCTGAGGGAGCTTCGCTCTCTTATAAAATGAAAATACCGCAAAAAGTAGATACGGTAAATGTGTATGTCATTGTGAAATCCACCCTGCCCTTCCTCAGACGGGAAGGTCATCGCTACACAGTAGGTTTTGAAGGAGGGGAGGAGCAGACTGTCTGTTTCAATGCGGAGTTGAACGAGCATCCGGATAATGTATATCGCGTACTGTATCCCACAGTGGCCCGTCGGGTGGTGAAGACCCGGGTGAAGTTGAGCCTGCCCGACCGTGCGGACGGAACCTATACATTGGTTCTGAAACCGGTGGAGCCTGCCATCGTATTTGAAAAGATTGTGGTGGATTATGGCGGTTATGAGGATAGTTATTTGTTTATGGACGAATCTCCTTGCCGGAGAAATAAACTGAATGGACAATGAAAAACATCAGATTGACAGTTTGGATAGGAATGATGTGCGGGTGCTTGGCGGCAGGAATGTTGCAAGCCGGTACACGACCGGACAATGCCTGTCCGGCAGAAGAAGACGGCAGCCGCTTGTGGTTGCCGGTGATGCGCCCGGCGGAAGGTGCGGAAGTGGAAGTTATATATAAAGGAAAAGTGTCACCCACCATAACCATTGCCATTGCTGAGTTGAAAAACGCCTGGAAGGGAGAGCCTGTACTTTTGGAGAAAAAGAGGACAGGGCAGGGGGATGGGTTTGCCATCACTTCTTCGGAACATCAGGTCCGTATTCTTTCATCCACCGAGGCAGGATTGCTTTATGGTGTTTATAGTCTGTTGCGTATGCAGGCGGCGGGGCAGGTCACAGTACCTCTGTCGGTTACTGAACAACCTGTGTATGATCTTCGCATCTTGAACCATTGGGATAATCCGGATGGTACGGTGGAGCGTGGTTATGCCGGTCGTTCTTTGTGGAATTGGGAAGAACTTCCCGGAACTTTGTCACCACGTTACGAGGCATACGCCCGTGCCAATGCTTCTGTGGGTATTAATGGAACGGTGCTGAATAATGTCAATGCCTCGCCCCAAGTGCTGGCAACCTCCAGTCTGGAGAAAGTCAAGGCATTGGCTGATGTCTTCCGGCCTTATGGTATAAAGGTCTATTTATCGGTTAATTTTGCATCTCCTATCCAGTTGGGCAAGTTGGATACGGCAGATCCGTTGGACAAGGAGGTCATCCGGTGGTGGAGGCGGAAAGTGAAAGAAATTTATACGTTGATACCTGATTTTGGCGGCTTTTTGGTAAAGGCCAATTCGGAGGGGCAGCCGGGACCATGTGATTTCGGGCGTACTCATGCCGAGGGAGCGAATATGCTGGCGGATGCGTTGAAACCCTACGGAGGAATCGTGATGTGGAGGGCGTTTGTCTATAGTCCTACCGACAGTGACCGTGCCAAGCAGGCCTATTTGGAGTTTATGCCTTTGGACGGGCAGTTTCATGACAATGTAATAGTACAGATAAAGAACGGACCGATAGATTTCCAGCCTCGCGAACCTTACAGCCCTTTGTTCACAGCCATGAAGCGGACTCCCATGATGGTGGAGTTTCAAATTACTCAGGAGTATTTAGGCTTTTCCAATCATCTGGCTTATTTGGCTCCTTTATGGGAGGAGTTTTTTGGCGAGGTGCGTCCGGATAGGTTAAAAGCTGCTGCGGGTGTGGCAAACATCGGTACGGATGTGAATTGGTGCGGACACCATTTTGCGCAGGCCAACTGGTATGCTTTCGGGCGGTTGGCATGGAATCCGTCGCTGACTTCAGACCGGATTGCGGATGAGTGGTTGCGGCAGACGTTTACTTCCCAGCCGGCATTTGTCCGTCCGGTCAAAGAGATGATGTTGCAGAGCCGGGAGGCGGTGGTGAATTATATGATGCCGTTGGGGCTGCATCATCAGTTTGCATGGGGGCACCATTATGGGCCTGAACCGTGGTGTAGTGTGCCCGGTGCTCGTCCGGACTGGTTACCTTCTTATTATCATAAGGCAGATAAGGAGGGAATCGGTTTCGACCGTAGCAGCAAAGGGAGTGATGCCGTTTCTCAGTATCCCGATTCACTTCGTCAGATTTACAATGACAAGGCAACTTGTCCCGAGATTTATTTGCTTTGGTTCCATCATGTGCCTTGGCATCATCAGATGAAAAGCGGACGTACGCTTTGGGGGGAGTTGTGCCATGCATACGATAGAGGTGTGCGGCAGGTACGTGGTTTTCAGGAAGTATGGGACAGTGTGGAACCTTTTGTAG
>OGZB01002123.1_pt1 | contig 10442 bp, 5 predicted proteins | sample 1576691 | NCBI WGS metagenome assembly OGZB01 (sample SAMEA3541479, study PRJEB24748) | human gut metagenome | biome: human gut; feature: human-associated habitat; material: faeces | place: China | collected 2012
TGCCATGACACCGGCCGCATCGCCATCGCCGCCTATGCCGACCCCGACGAGGACGCGCTGTTCGTGCACGCCGCCGACGAGGCCTACGCACTGGGCGGATCCGACGCGCAAAGCACGTATCTCAACATCGCGGCCATCGTGGAAACCGCGCACAAGGCGCATGTCGACGCCGTCCACCCCGGGTACGGTTTCCTTGCCGAAAACGCGGAATTCGCGCAGGCGGTCATCGACGCCGGCATGACGTGGATCGGTCCGCAGCCCGCCACCATCCGCGCGCTCGGCTCGAAAGTCGAAGCGCGCCGCATCGCGGCCGAAGTCGGCGCGCCCATGGCCCCCGGCACCACGGAACCGGTGCACGACCCCGCCGAAGTCATCACGTTCGCCAAGGAACACGGCCTGCCACTGGCCATCAAAGCCGTCTACGGGGGTGGCGGTCGAGGTCTGAAAGTGGTGCACCGGCTGGAAGACGTGCGCGAGGCGTTCGTATCCGCCACGCACGAGGCCGAGCTGGCGTTCGGCAACGGCGACTGCTTCATCGAACGATTCCTCGCCCGCCCGCGCCACGTCGAAGTGCAGATCCTCGGCGACGGCGCGGGCAACGTTGTGGCCGTCGGCACGCGCGACTGCTCGCTGCAGCGCCGCAATCAGAAACTCATCGAAGAGGCACCAGCGCCGTTCCTACCCCCTGAAACCACCCGGGCGCTGGAAGACGCGGCCGTCGCCATCTGCTCCAGTGCGCACTACGAAAGCGCCGGAACCGTTGAGTTTCTGGTCGATCCGGACGGCACGATGTCGTTCATGGAAGTCAACACGCGTATTCAGGTCGAACACCCCGTCACAGAAGAGGTGACCGGCGTCGATCTGGTGGCCGCACAGCTGGCGATCGCCGAAGGCGCGCATGTCACCGACATTCCCGGCTTGGAACACGGCACCCCCGTTCCGCATGGGCATGCGATCGAGTTCCGCATCAACGCGGAGGATCCATCCCTTGGTTTCGTACCGTTCCCCGGCATCGTCGAGCGGCTGAACGTGCCGACCGGACCGGGCATCCGCTTCGATTCCGGCGTTGCGCAAGGCGGCGCGATTCCGGGGCAGTTCGATTCGATGATCGCCAAACTGATCGTCTCCGCGCCGTCGCGTTCGGCCTGTCTGACGCGCGCCCGCCACGCATTGGATGAGCTGGCGATTGCCGGCGTACCAACGGTCCGCAAATTCGACCAGGCCGTGCTCGAACAGCCAGCTTTCGTGGCGACGGACGGCGATTTCGGCGTCTACACGCGCTGGATCGAAGAGGAATTCCTGCCTTCCGTGGACGTGCGCACGCTGGCCGACGGCAAACCGGGTCGCCGGGCCGCAGCGCCCGAACCGGTGGAAAGCTGGGTCGAGGTCGATGGCAAACGCGTGCGATTGGGCCTGCCCGCTTCGCTCGCCTCCGTCGCCGCGCTGGGCGCGGGGCTGGCCGGATTGGCTGGAGCCGGCGCAACGGGGGACCCTGCCCTCACGTCCGATTCTGGCGAATCGGTCATCCAAGCCCTGCTGAACGCCTATCAAAAGTCCGTTCCAGCAGGATCGGGCACGCAGACCGCCGCAAACTCGGATATCGCAAGCACCCAAGACACCCCTATCGAATCGACCATCACCGGCACGGTCGTCCGCTGGCTCGCCGATGACGGCGCGCACGTTGAGGAAAACGAGCCGATCGTCGTACTCGAGGCGATGAAGATGGAAACCGAAATCACTGCCCCCGTTGCCGGCATACTGCACCGATCGGCGCAGGTCGGCGACACCGCGCAATACGGCGACCCCCTCGGCGCCATCAGTTAACGCGGCGGCCGGCTGACACGGCTGCCGGCCGTCGGGTGAACCGCACGCCCCTTACACGCAACGCATCGCAATCGCAAAAACAAAACCCAGACCACGGAAGGGACGCAACATGAGCATGCTGGATTGGCGGTATTATCCGAAAATCGCGCGTATCGCACGCATGGCGGGAGCCGACGTCGGACGCGGTTCCGAAACGTTGATGACGTATTCGCGCGGCGATTTGTTCCGAGCCGCACGCCACTTGTCGGGCAGCAAGGAAGGTCGGCCCGCCCGCGCGCTGGTGGTCACCGGCTTCTACATTCCGAAGGCCGCGCAACCCGCTGCGGAAACGGACGGCCCGTTGGGTGCGCTGGAAGTATGCATGGCATTGCGTACGATTGGCGGCGACGCATGGCTGGTCAGCGACGAATGCTGCGCGCCGGTGATTCGCCCGTCCGCATTGGGTTTCCTGCCGGACGACCACGTGCTGATCGCGCCGAATGCCAATCCCAAGGGCGGTTTTGACGCCTGGCTCAACGGCGTCATCGACCTTGCCAAAACCGAACATATCGATACGCTCGTCTACATCGAACGCGTCGGCCCGGCGCGCGACGGCAGTCCGCACAACATGCGCGGCATCGACATCACCGAATGGACCGCGCCGCTGAGCCAGCTCACGCTGCTCGGCCTGCACACGATCGGCGTGGGCGACGGCGGCAACGAGATCGGCATGGGCCGTGTGGAGGACTACGCCATCGAAGGGGTGGTCGACCACGGCGAGAACATCGCCTGCACGGTGCCGACCGACCAGCTGGTGGTGGCCGGCACGTCGAATTGGGGCGCGCACGCGCTTGTCTGTGCGATGCGCGCGTTGGGCAGCAACGCCGTCGACCCGTATCTTGAACCGACGTGGCAGGAGCGCGTGCTGGACGTGATCGTCGAATACGGCGGCCTCGACGGCGTGCATATGACGAACGTGGCGACCGTCGACGGCCTCGAACCCGACCGTTACTTTAAGCAGGTCGGCCAGCTTACGGACTGCGCCCGCAGCTGAAGTCCTGTGCCCAAGGCTGAGGGCCCTGCGCTCGCGGCTGCCCCCGCATGTCCGTCGTTTTCGAATCGGGCGCCGGAGACATGCGCCGCGATTCGGCCGAAAGCCGGTTCGACACGCCCGAACACCGGTTGCGGTTTTGGTGTCGAGCCCCATTTTGCGGTAATATCGAACCGGTTCGACACAACCGTGGGAATGGCCGTAAGGACTCCCGCAAAGAATCTCGCAACGACTTTTTGGAACCGAAGGAGGCTCCATGAAAAACAAGGTGCAGCTCATCACTTACGCCGACCGCCTTGGCGACGGCACCATCAAGTCGATGACCGACATTCTGCGCACCCGCTTCGACGGCGTGTACGACGGCGTTCACATCCTGCCGTTCTTCACCCCGTTCGACGGTGCCGACGCAGGCTTCGACCCGATCGACCACACCAAGGTCGACGAACGTCTCGGCAGCTGGGACGACGTCGCCGAACTCTCCAAGACCCACAACATCATGGTCGACGCCATCGTCAACCACATGAGTTGGGAATCCAAGCAGTTCCAGGACGTGCTGGCCAAGGGCGAGGAGTCCGAATACTATCCGATGTTCCTCACCATGAGCTCCGTGTTCCCGAACGGCGCCACCGAAGAGGACCTGGCCGGCATCTACCGTCCGCGTCCGGGCCTGCCGTTCACCCACTACAAGTTCGCCGGCAAGACGCGCTTGGTCTGGGTGAGCTTCACCCCGCAGCAGGTGGACATCGACACCGATTCCGACAAGGGTTGGGAATACCTCATGTCGATTTTCGACCAGATGGCCGCCTCTCACGTCAGCTACATCCGCCTCGACGCCGTCGGCTATGGCGCCAAGGAAGCCGGCACCAGCTGCTTCATGACCCCGAAGACCTTCAAGCTGATCTCCCGTCTGCGTGAGGAAGGCGTCAAGCGCGGTCTGGAAATCCTCATCGAAGTGCACTCCTACTACAAGAAGCAGGTCGAAATCGCATCCAAGGTGGACCGCGTCTACGACTTCGCCCTGCCTCCGCTGTTGCTGCACGCGCTGAGCACCGGCCACGTCGAGCCCGTCGCCCACTGGACCGACATACGCCCGAACAACGCCGTCACCGTGCTCGACACGCACGACGGCATCGGCGTGATCGACATCGGCTCCGACCAGCTCGACCGCTCGCTCAAGGGCCTGGTGCCGGATGAGGACGTGGACAACCTCGTCAACACCATCCACGCCAACACCCACGGCGAATCCCAGGCAGCCACTGGCGCCGCCGCATCCAATCTCGACCTCTACCAGGTCAACAGCACCTACTATTCGGCGCTCGGGTGCAACGACCAGCACTACATCGCCGCCCGCGCGGTGCAGTTCTTCCTGCCGGGCGTGCCGCAGGTCTACTACGTCGGCGCGCTCGCCGGGCGTAACGACATGAAGCTGCTGCACGAAACCAACAACGGCCGTGACATCAACCGCCACTACTATTCCACCGCGGAAATCGACGAGAACCTTAAGCGTCCGGTGGTCAAGGCGCTGAACGCGCTCGCGAAGTTCCGCAACGAGCTCGACGCGTTCGACGGCACGTTCTCGTACACCACCGATGACGACACGTCCATCAGCTTCACCTGGCGCGGCGAAACCAGCCAGGCCACGCTGACGTTCGAGCCGAAGCGCGGTCTCGGTGTGGACAACACTACGCCGGTCGCCATGTTGGAATGGGAGGATTCCGCGGGAGACCACCGTTCGGATGATCTGATTGCCAATCCGCCTGTCGTCGCCTGACGGAAAATTTCTTGCGATTACGTATTTTCTTGCGATTACGTACGGCCTTGCGATTGCGTTCCACCTTGCGGTCGCGCACCCGGTCCGTCGCACCCGGTCCGTCGGGCGGACGGCAGTGGCCGCACGTGTTGGTATCGTAAGTTGCGTTGAAGAATCGCCCGAATGCGCTGAAGCAATGCGTCCGGGCGATTTTCGTATGTGTCGCTCGTAGCGGGCGGGCGCATGCGTGGAGTATCGAAGCACATGAAACGCGACAAGCAGAAAACGCGATAAGCCAAGAAAACAGCAGATATGACCGAAGACAATCAGAATAACGAATTCAAACCGCAGCCGCTGCCCGGCCAGGTGTTCATCCGCCCGGGCATCGACGATCGCCCCGATTATGAGAAGACCCTGACTCCCGAAGCGAAGGCGGCCATGCGCCGGCTGTCGGTGCAGCAGCATCCGCGTATTCCGGAAGCGTCCAACGAGCGTCCGGAAACCCAGGCCGCGCGCATCGCATCGGAAGGTGGAGCGCCCCTAACCGCGGCCGCGCATCTTGACGTGGCTGTGCCGAACCTCGAATCGTCCTTCCTCGACCTGCGCGACCCGATGACCGCTCCGGACGGCACCAGGCCGACCGCAATGCAGGCCAACCGGCTCGTTGCGGGTTTTGCGCTTGGCTCAATGCTGCTGTCCGCTCCGATGGCGGCGTTCAACACGGTGCTCATTCCGCAAACCGTCAGCCGTTTGTCGGGAATCAACCGCGTCACGGATTTGGCGATGCTCGTCATCGCAGGTGCCATCATGACGTTCCTGCTGAACGCATGCATCGCCGTCGGTTCTGACCATTCCTACTGCCGGTTCGGGCGCCGTACGCCATGGATCGTCAGCGGCAGCGTATTGGCGGCTATCTGCATGGCGATTCTTTCCGCATGTGATTTTCTCCCGTGGGCCGTGTTCTTCTGGCTGGCCACGCAGGCCGCGTATGCGATGGCGGCCATACCGTTCGCCGCCGCGTTCGGCGAACGTGTGCCTGACAAGTTCCGCGACCGCGCCGATTCGTGGCACGGCAAGGGGCTGGCGCTTGGCCAGCTGGTCGGCGTCGCCGTGGCTGTTGCGCTGACGCCGCATGCCGGTGGCGAAGGTTGGGATGGCACTACGGGTTTCGCGATGCTGGTATTCGCGGGTTGGCTTGTCGTCGCGGCCGTCGTTACGCTGTTGATATTGCCGTTCGAAGGGGCCAGCAGCTACCTGCCGCGTAGGGATGTTGAGAAAGGCGATTTCTTCTCGCAATACCGTCCGCCGCAGAACGCGCCGAAGTTTTCTGTGGCATTCGCGGCCCGCATGTTCGCCGTTGCGGCCACAGCCGGAATCGCCGTATATCAGTGGTATCTGGCGCCGAATATCGTCGGCAATACCGATGAGGCCGGTTTGTTCGGCATTGCCGGTGCCGGATCGGTGGTTGTGGTCATGGCCATCTGCACGTTTGTCGGTGCTTTGATTGCGGCGTTGCTGCTTGGCCGCATCGTCAGCCTGTTTGGCGATCTGCGTATTCCGGCCGTCGCGTCCGCCGTGTTGTTCATGGTCGCTGCGCTGCTGCCGTTGCTGATGGACGACGGTTTCCTGGCGGTTGCGCTGTACGCCCTGCTTGCCGGCTTCGCATACGTGGTGTTCGATGGCGCCAGCCAAAGCTTGGATCTTGCGATGCTGCCGGATGTGCGTTCCGTGGGCCGATCGCTTGCCGCTTATAGTCTGGCCAATACGTTCGGCACGATACTGGGCGTCGCTGCCTGCGCCGCGGTGATTGTGGCGACCGGTGCCACCGTGCTGATCTTCGCTGTCGCCACTGTTTCGATGCTGTTGGCGGGTCTGCTGACATTGCGGTTGAAATCGCAACAATGACGGCGACTATGACGGTGCTAGATCGCCAATGATTGGAAAATAAAGCGAAACGGCGCGTCCACATAGTGAACCTTTAGTGGATAGGGGAGATGGACGCGCCTATGTTTACGGCTTAGTTCGAGCGGAAATCCCGCCCGGGGAAATGACTTTGCGAAAGGAGGTTCGCCACGATGAACGGAATGGTCGCACACGTACTGCTGTCCGCACGAATTATTATTCCGCTTTCGTTGGCGGACTGATTCGAGCATTGCGGCTTCAATCCCTCGCCAACGAAGGCAGGGTTTGAGGCGCGCATGGAATACACGTTGATGGCCCTGCATAATGCGGGGCCATTTTTGTTGCAGCCCACAAGGCAGACGCAGCGAAAACCTTTTGAAGCCGGCCGGCATAGCGCACAACAGAAAACAGAAAAACTACAAACAACATCGTTATCGGCGGAAGTTGGGAACCGGTAACAGGACGTACAGGGAGTACATCAATGAGTACAGTCGAAGCGGCCGCTGGCAAAGCGCAGGCGATGGTCCGCGATTCGGTCAAAACCGTGATCGCAGCATCCATGGTCGGCACCGCCATCGAGTTCTACGACTTTTACGCATACGGCACCGCCGCTGCGAATTATTTCCCGAAGGTGTTCTTCGGAGACACCACCAATCCGACCGTCGCGCTGCTGGCCAGCCTGCTGACCTTCGCCATCGCGTTCATCGCCCGTCCGCTGGGCTCGTTGGTGTTCGGCCACTTCGGCGACCGTATGGGCCGCAAGACCACGCTGGTGGTCTCCCTGCTCACCATGGGCATTGCCACCTTCCTGATCGGCTGCCTGCCGACCTACAACCAATGGGGTGTCGCGGCCGTCGCCGTGCTGTGCCTATGCCGCTTCGTGCAGGGCATCGGCCTTGGCGGCGAATGGTCCGGCGCCGCGTTGGTGGCCACCGAGAACGCTCCGGAAGACAAGCGCGCGCTGTACGGCTCCTTCCCGGAGCTGGGCGCCCCGATCGGCTTCTTCCTGTCGAACGGCACCTACTTCCTGCTGGAGACCTTCAACGACAATGACGCGATGCTTGCCTGGGGCTGGCGCGTGCCGTTCCTGCTGTCCTCCATCCTCGTGATCGTCGGCCTCGTCGTCCGCGTCCAGATGGAGGAGACCCCGATCTTCCGTATGGCCCAGGAGCAGAAGAAGGTCGTCAAGTCCCCGCTTACCGAAGTGTTCAAGAAGAGCTGGAAGGAAGTCATCCAGGCCACGTTCCTGGTGGCCGTCACCTACACGCTGTTCTACACGCTGGCAACCTGGTCCCTCGCTTGGGGCACCAAGACCGTCGAGCAGGGTGGTGGCAACCTGGGCTTCACCAACCAGGAGTATCTGCTGATGCTGATGATCGCTGTCTGCGTGTTCGCCGCGTTCATCGTGATCTCCTGCGTGAACGCCGACAAGTTCGGCCGCAAGCGCGTGATCATCATCTCCTCCTGCTGCCTCATCGCCTTCGCCCTGCTGTTCCCGTTCCTGCTTGATCCGGCGGTCGTCGGTCAGCGCAACTTCGCCACCAACCTGCTGTTCCTGTGCATCGGCTTCGCTCTGATGGGTACCGCGTTCGGTCCGATCGGCGCCTTCCTGCCGGAACTGTTCGACGCGAACGTGCGTTACTCCGGTTCCGGCATCGGCTACAACCTGGCTGCCATCGTCGGCGCGGCCTTCGTGCCGACCATCGCCACTTGGCTGTCCCATCATTGGGGCGTGCATTCCGTGGGCCTGTACCTCGGTGTGATGGCCTTGTGCTGCCTCATCGCGGTGTTGAGCTGCAAGGAAACGAAGAACGTCGACTTCACCAAGTGACGCCGACCGGCTTGCCGGGCTGCTTCGCTTGGGGTGGCTCGGAGCCTTAGAAAAAACGTTTGACGTGAATATAGCCACTATGTGAACGCCAACAGACATCATAAAGAAAGCGGTACTAGAACAGTTCCGCAGGAGAGGCGGAGTGGTTCCTCGGACACAATCCGGGGGGAGCAACATCCTAGGAATCACTCGCCGTGATAACAACCGAAAAAAGAATAGAAAATAGCGAGTTTGTTCGGGAAAAACAAGTTCCGAATCGCAAAAAACAATAAAGGAGCGCCAATTATGGCAGCAACTATCTGGTACGAAAAGGACGCCGATCTGTCCGTGTTCGATGGCAAGAAGGTGGCCATCCTCGGTTACGGTTCCCAGGGCCACGCCCATGCGCTGAACCTGCGTGATTCCGGTGTCGACGTCGTCGTCGGCCTGCGTCCTACCTCCAAGTCCGTGGAGTATGCCAAGGAGCAGGGCCTCGAGGTCAAGTCCGTCGCTGACGCCGTTGCCGAAGCCGACGTGGTGATGATCCTGCTGCCTGACCAGTACCAGGCCGCCGTGTACAAGAAGGACGTCGAGCCGAACCTGAAGCCGGGCGCTGCTCTGGCCTTCGCTCACGGCTTCAACATCCACTACGGCTACATCAAGCCGACCGAGGATCATCCGGTCTTCATGGTCGCCCCGAAGGGCCCGGGCCACATCGTGCGTCGTGAGTACGCCGCTGGCCGTGGCGTCCCGGTCGTCGTGGCCGTCGAGCAGGATCCGGATGGCAAGACCTGGCCGCTGTGCCTGGCTTACGCCAAGGCTCTGGGCGCGCTGCGTGCAGGCGCCATCAAGACCACCTTCACCGAGGAGACCGAGACCGATCTGTTCGGCGAGCAGGACGTCCTCATGGGTGGCATCAACCACCTGTGCGATATGGGCTTCGATGTGCTGACCGAGGCTGGCTACCAGCCGGAGATCGCCTACTTCGAGGTGTTCCACGAGCTGAAGATGCTGGTCGACCTGGCCAACGAGGGTGGCCTGAACAAGGCTCGTTGGTCCTGCTCCGACACCGCCCAGTACGGCGATTACACCTCCACGGTCATCACCGAGGAGACCAAGAAGCGCATGCAGTACCAGCTCAAGCGCATCCAGGACGGCTCCTTCGCCAAGGAGTTCATGGATGACCAGGCCGCTGGCGCTCCGAAGTTCAAGCAGCTGCAGGAAGAGTACAGCCACCCGCACCTGGAGACCGTTGGCCCGAAGCTGCGCGCCATGTTCTCCTGGAACAACCAGACGGACGCCGATGCCGATATGGCCGAATCCTTCAATGGCAAGATCGCTCGTACCCAGGTTCAGTGAGATTGCTTCGCTAGCTGCATAAGCTATTTAGCGAATTAGAAAGCGTCGCCCGCTTCATGCGGACGGCGCTTTTGCATATCGTCGTGCGTGCGACGGTTGCGTACGTTCCGGCATAACGAAAGGCCGCCACCCAACTTGGGCGGCGGCCTTCAATCGCAGTTAATGCGATTAATCGCAATGAATGCGAGACGTTACTCAGCCACGGGCGATCTTGCCGGTGAAAGTGGCCATGTCAGCGTCGTCATCCTTGCCGTTGTTCCAAGAGAACATGGCGCGCAGCTTCGGGCCAACGGTCTCAATGCGCACGTTGCCGTATTCTTCCTGCAGCTGCTTGAACTTCGGAGCGCCGGCGTCCTGATCGTCGATGAACTCCTTGGCGAAGGAGCCGTCCTGGATGCGCTTCAGGTGGTACTGCATGCGCTCACGCACGTGCTCGTCGATGCAGGTGTTGGTATAGTCGCCGTACTGGGCGGTGTCGGAGCAGGACCAACGGGCCTTGTTCAGGCCACCCTCGTTCATGAGGTCGACGAGCATCTTCAGCTCGTGGCAGACCTCGAAGTAAGCGATCTCCGGCTGGTAGCCAGCGTCAGTGAGGACCTCGAAGCCCATTTCAACGAGCTTGTTCACGCCGCCCATGAGCACGTTCTGCTCGCCGAACAGATCGGTCTCGGTCTCTTCGGTGAAGGTGGTCTTGATGGCACCTGCGCGCAGGGCGCCCAGAGCCTTGGCGTAAGCCAGGGTGATGTCCCAAGCGTCGCCGCGCGGAT
>OGZB01002129.1_pt1 | contig 10427 bp, 10 predicted proteins | sample 1576691 | NCBI WGS metagenome assembly OGZB01 (sample SAMEA3541479, study PRJEB24748) | human gut metagenome | biome: human gut; feature: human-associated habitat; material: faeces | place: China | collected 2012
GGTAAAAGCAGATTATCGTTGGATGTGTAATTTTTAAACATTATCTTTGGGATATCTTGACTTGATTCCCTAAGATACAAAAAATTAGGGAGACGGGCAAGTTCTGGCTGAGCGAAGTTAGGACTTGCCCGATTTTTTTGCAAACACAAAAGAGGCCGTCTCATTTTGAGACAGCCTCTGATTTGTTTAACCTGAGGGTTAAGGCAAAAAAGCTGTTTAAGGAGTTTAACCGCACTGAAGATGAAGAAGTTGAACGACGTCAGGAAATCATGCACAAACTTTTCAAGAAAGTAGGGGAGCGTGTGTGGATAGAGCCGGACCTTGCTTGCGAATTCGGTAAAAATATTACGATTGGAAATGATGTCTATATTAACTTCGGATGTACGCTCCTCGATTGCGGGCAGATAACGATAGGTAACAATACGTTATTGGGGCCTAACGTAAGTATATATTCTGGCAATCATTCACTCGATGCGGCAGAGCGGATAGTAGGTGCTTTGATTCCTGAACCCATTACCATAGGCAATCGGGTTTGGATTGGAGGCGGCAGCACTGTCCTCAGTGGAGTGACGATAGGCGATGATACCGTTATCGGTGCCGGAAGTGTCGTAACTCATGACATCCCTTCGGGTGTCGTGGCAGCTGGAAATCCCTGTCGTGTATTAAGAAAAATCACGGATAAAGACAAAGTAGGTTTTCCCATATAGCAGATTGTTTCTCCATAATAAGGAAAGGCATCACGATGAGGTAATCTTCCAAAAGTGGGGTGAGTTACATATTGTCCAGTTATAAAACGAAAGGCTGTTTCAAATTACATTATTCTAATTTGAAACAGCCTTTTTACTGCTTTCTCTCAGCAAATAAATATAGGCTAAAAAAACGCCTTTGCGTTTTAATTAAAACACAAGGACGTTTAGATTAAAACGCAAAGGCGTTTGACATGAAATGTACTTGCGTTTGAGATAAAACGCACTTGTGTTTTTGGAGGAGAATAAAACAAATGAATCAATTTTACTTTTAATTTAATTAACTGTTTGAATATGTATTATTTACGATAAATTCGTAGATTTGCGAAAAGTTCGTAGAAAAACTCGTTCGATATGGAAAAGCTAACTTATCAGGAAGAAGAAGCCATGCGCTTTATTTGGAACTTGGGACCATGTTTTGTGAAGGATGTGGTGGGCTGCTATGCTGAACCTAAACCGCCTTATACCACGGTAGCCTCCGTCATCAACAACCTGAAGCGGAAGGGATACCTGCAGGCAGAGAGGTTTGGTAATACTTACCGGTATACTCCTTTGGTGGCTCAGGAGGAATATACCAGCAAGTCTGTGGGCAACATTGTGCGCAATTACTTTGCCAATTCTTATAAGGAGATGGTTTCGTTCTTTGCCAAGGAGCAGAAGATTTCCAAGGAAGACCTGAATGAGATTATCAACCTGATTGAAAAACGTGAAGACAAATAAAAACTTATTTCTATGCTATACCTTCTTCAAGTCAATGTCGGATTAATCCTGTTTTATGCACTCTATAAACTGGTATGTACGCGGGATACCTTCTTTCGTTCAAGAAGATTTATCCTGATAGTGTCGCTTGTATTGCCATTTATCCTGCCTTTTATCGACGTACGTGAATGGCTGGAAAGCCGTGACCGCATGATTATGCTCACTCACTTTGATTACTCGGCGGTGTTACCAGAGATTGTGGTGGGCAGTGAAGCAGTAGAAACCGGGAACCGTGTATTCGTACTGTCTGAATGGATAGGCTATCTGTATCTTGCCGGGGTAGTGGTATTGCTCGTCCGGCTTGCGGTTCAGGCATTCAGTCTGTATCGCCTCATTGTGCGTATGCCGGAAAAAGAGATAAACGGCGTCCGCGTAAAATGTTTGAATGACCCTTCCGGACCGTTCTCTTTCTTCGGATGGATTTTCATGAATCCTGCCGCTGTGAAGGAAGATGAAATCAGTGAAATTCTGACGCACGAAATGGCGCACGTAAAGCAGCATCATTCTGTCGATGTACTTCTTGCCGAGATGGTCAGCATCTGCTGCTGGATGAATCCCTTTGCCTGGCTGCTGAAACGCGAGGTCAGACTGAACTTAGAGTTCCTGGCCGACAGGAAAGTAATGGAGGCAGGGTTTGCTACTAAAAGCTATCAATATCACCTGCTTGGGTTGGCCTACAATCACAAGTACGGGTTATCCAATAATTTCAATTTCTCTCACCTTAAACAACGTATCATTATGATGAACAAGAAAAAATCAAACGGTGCAGGGCATATCAAATATGCACTGTTCACTCTTCCGGCCTTTGCTCTACTCGTTGCCGGAAACATTTCCTGCTCGCAGGACGCATCGAAGAAGGAGGATGCAAAAGAAGAAGTGGTCGCACCGGCCAGTCAGGAAGTGAAAGAAGCTCCCGCAGAAAAAGCAGCGGAAGAGGAAATCTTTATGGTCGTGGAACAGATGCCTGAATTCCCGGGTGGAATAAAAGAGCTGATGGATTATCTGGGCACCAACGTGAAATATCCGGAGAATGCAATGAAGAAGAATGTGCAGGGACGGGTTGTCGTGCAGTTTGTAGTGGAAAAAGACGGAAGTCTTTCAGAAGCTAGTGTAATACGTTCCATTGACCCGGATTTGGATGCGGAGGCGTTGCGCGTAGTGCAAACAATGCCTAAGTGGAAACCGGGCATGCAGAAAGGACAGGCAGTAAGAGTGAAATATACTCTTCCTGTTTCGTTTAAGCTTCAGTAAATTGTGCTTGAGTCTGCTTTAAAATGCCTTTAATCAGGTTTTAAATGCTTCTGAGGGAAGTTGAAATGAAAAGGTGTATTTTAAAGCAGGCTCCTTTTCTTAAAAGTAAATGATACCATGAAAATCATTGCAATATTATTCTCTTCCATGTTATTGGGGCTGATGATGGGGAGTTGCCATTCCGGACAGAAGGTTTCGGAAGGTGAATTCCTGATAGAAGGATTTGTGAAGAATCTGCCCGACAGTTCAATTGTTTCCCTCTTTCAGTTTGAAAACAGACAGTATGCGGCCGCTATGCTATCTGATACGGTTACAGGTGGCAGGTTTGTGTTAAGGGATACCATTACTTCAAAGGAATCTCGGCAGCTGTTGCTATTAGTAATCTATAAGAAGACATTTTCAGTGTGGCCGCTTTCTCTATGGGTAGTTTCCGGAGCAAAAATCCGGATTCAGGGTGAAGGCATGCTCTGTCCGTTCTGGACGGTAGAAAGTGAGGTACCGGAGCAGCAGACGGAGGCTGAATTTACCAAGCTGGGAATGCCGGAAATGGTGGAAGCCTTTAAGCAAGAGATGATAGTATATGAAATGTTTGACAAGGGCATAAATGATGTTTCTATCCGAAACAAGATTGATTCTATCCGTCGGAATCATATATATCCTCTGCAAGACAAAGTTCGGTTGCGGGAACTGGAATACATGAAAACGGCTCCGGTCACAAAAGTCTGGCTGGAAAAGTATTGTGATCAATTGTCTTTCCTCAATTGGAACACCGATTCTCAATATTCCCATAAAGAATTGGTTTATCCGTTGTATGCACGTCTGTCTGAAGCTGACCGCAAGTCGCTGGTAGGACGTGAAATTGCAGCTTATTTTAAGATGGTAGAACCGGTAAAGGCGGGCGACCACATGGTAGACGGCACGCTGTATGATACGGAGGGAAATACACATCATCTCTCTGAGTTTGAGGGTAAATACATTCTGCTTGATTTCTGGAACCTCGGTTGCCAGCCTTGCATGGAGGCACTGCCGGAAATGGAAGAAGTGAGTCGTATGTATAAGGGGAAACTGGAGCTGGTTAGTATTTGTGGAGCCGCGAAGAACAGATGGAAGAAGTTTGTGGCAGAAAAGAAACTAACCGGGCATCAATGGAATGAACTTCGTGAGGTGAATGACGGACTTGCAGCGGTTTATGGTGTAAAGGGAGTTCCTCATTATGTGCTGATTTCACCGGAACGTAAAGTGATACATAGCTGGATGGGGTATCGTAAGCATATCCTGAAAGAGAAAATGGCAGAATTAATTAAATAAAATAGGAAAAAGATGAAAACTCAAAATCTACTTATGGCCGCATTTTGTATATTGATATCTGTTAGTTGTGGCCCGCGTACCGATAAAGAATATTTGTCTGACGTATTACAGAAAATGAACAAGGTTGAATCAGTGAGTTATAAGGTCGTTAGACAAGCTTGGTTGCCTGGGGAAAAAGATCCTGTTTATACAATAACATCCGAAGTTTATGAACATATTAACCCACAAGATACGGCTATAGGTTCATCTTTTGTAGAGTTTCAGGACAATGCCTTTCGTGGTGTATATGATGGAAAAGTGTCCTCTTATGTTTATGAAGAGGAGGGGGAAAAATGGATTCGGGAAGATGATTTTACAACTAAAAGCCCGCTTCCTTTCCGTATGGTTATGCCTGAATTCTTTTACTATACTCAGTCAATTCTTAAATACGCAATTACTACCCAGGACTCTATAGAGCTTTCCTTGAAAGATTTGGGTGATGATTATTTGATGGAACTGACCATTCACATGCCTGTTCAGGTGGAGTTTTTTGGTAAAGCTCGTTATATGCCGCAGAATCCGTATGTATATGATCCGACGTCTGTCTACAAAATCTGGATCTCCAAAAAAGATGACATGCCATATCGTTATCGGAGGGAAATGGAGGGTAACATGAATGAAGCTTCTTGTTCTGACTTTATCTATAACCCGGTTGATAAAGAGTGTATTGTAGCGACAAATTATTATCCAGAAGGTTTTGAGATTGTAAAAAAAGGGCAGCGATCTTCAAAACCAACTGTGGATATGACGGGTAAAAAAGCTCCAGACTGGACGCTTACTGATATGAAGGGTCAGAAGGTTTCTTTAAGCGGTATAAAGTCGAAGGTCATCTTGTTGCAGTTCACAGGGATAGGCTGCGGACCATGTAAGATTTCGATTCCTTTCTTGAATAGGTTGAGAAAAGAATATGCAGTGAACGAGCTTGAAGTGCTGGCTGTGGAAACGTGGGGAAGGTCGAAGTCGTCTTGCGAAGCCTATGTGAAAAATCAGGGAATAGAATACAGCTTTCTGACTGCCGATAAGGATACAATTGCTAAACTTATAAATGATTATCAGGCTGGTAGCGGAGTTCCGCAGTTTTACTTGATAGGTAAAGACCGCACGATAATTGCAAAGTTCCAAGGCTATGCGGAAAAGACAACGGACACGGAGATAGAAAAGAAGATAAAAGCGAATTTGTAGACCGAAAAAACGTATTCTCCCCAATCCTTGCATTTTCTGTAGATTTTTCTATACATTTGCAGCCGTACATTTAAACAAAGAAAAAACAGATGCATCGTATCACTTCCTGTTCGCAAAAGGTCATGCTTCGGTTCCGTCGCTGGAGCCGGAAGGAATATGCTGCGTTTGTAAGCCTGCACCGCCATGTTACTATCGGACAGGTGGGAAGGGGAATTGCAGATGCTTCATTGGGCAAGCAGAAAACGGCAGTGTGCGAGGGAAAGAAAACAGAAGGTACGTCATGGATTGACCTTTCAGAGGAGGATGCGCTCTTTGGAAGTGGAGGACCGGGGCTTGGAGGAAGTCTATTCGAGACAGACCGGACAGAATTGTGGCGTCTGCTGGTGCCGCAAAGGGAAGAAGTGCCTGCCCTGCTTTTAGATGAAATAAATAAGATAACAATAACCGGAAGGGGTGTCTCCGTTTCAGGTCAAGTCTGACAGACTTAACTGAAGCGGTGACATCCCTTCTTTTTTTAGGATAAATACGTATGGAAAGATTACAGAAATTAGAAGAGAAGATAAAGGAAGGAGGCATGCTTACTTCGGAAGAGGCTTTGTGGCTGCTCGAGGAAGCACCTTTTGAGGAGCTGTGTGAGGTGGCTCATCGTATTACGGTGGCATACGCTTCACGGAAGTTTGACATGTGTTCCATCATTAACGCCAAGTCGGGTCGTTGCCCTGAAAACTGCAAATGGTGTGCCCAGTCGGTGCATCATCACACGGGTGTGGAGGAGTACGGACTGGTGAGCGAAGAGGAATGTCTGTGCCAGGCAAAGATGAACGAAGACCAGGGTGTGGCTCGTTTTTCGCTGGTGACCAGTGGTCGTCGGCCTTCGGCGGGAGAGGTAGAGAAACTTTGCAAGCACTTTGAATACCTTCGGGCGCATAGTAAGATTGAATTGTGTGCGTCGTTAGGACTGGCTACGGAAGAACAGCTTGCGGCCTTGTATCGTGCCGGGGTGAGCCGTTATCATTGCAACCTGGAAACGGCGCCTTCGTTCTTCCCGACCTTGTGTTCCACGCATACGCAGGCACAGAAGATAGAAACGCTCCAGGCAGCTCGCCGGGCGGGTATGGACGTGTGTAGCGGAGGCATCATCGGCATGGGAGAAACGCCGGCCCAGCGGGTAGAACTGGCACTGACTTTGCGGGAACTGGAGGTACAGTCCATCCCGTTGAACCTGTTGCAGCCTATCAAGGGAACGCCGTTGGAACACGCAAAGCCGCTGACGGCGGAAGAGGTGCTGCGTACGGTGGCCATGTTCCGCATGGTGAACCCGACGGCTTTCCTTCGCTTTGCCGGAGGGCGCTCGCAGTTGAGTGAGGAGACGGTGGACCGTGCGCTGTATGTGGGAATCAATTCGGCCATTGTGGGGGATTTGCTGACTACCCTTGGCTCAAAAGTAACAAAAGACAAAGAACGTATAAAGGAGGCAGGATATGAATTGTGAGAAATTGTTTGATGAATTTGACCGGAACCATTTGTGGCACCCGTATACCTCAACTTCAAACCCACTGCCCACTTATAAGGTGGAACGGGCACAGGGTTGTACCTTGACGCTGGCCGATGGTACAGAACTGATTGACGGCATGTCGTCGTGGTGGTGTGCCGTGCATGGATACAATCATCCGGTGCTGAACCAGGCAATAGAAGAACAGCTTCACCGAATGTCGCACGTGATGTTCGGGGGACTGACGCACGAACCGGCTATCGAATTGGGAAAGGAACTGCTGAAAATCGTGCCTCCCAGCATGGAATACATTTTTTATGCCGACAGTGGGTCGGTGGCTGTAGAAGTGGCTTTGAAGATGGCGGTGCAGTATCAGTTTGCGGCAGGTCATCCGGAGAAGAACAATTTCGTGACCATCCGTTCGGGCTATCACGGCGATACGTGGAACGCCATGTCGGTATGCGACCCGGTGACGGGCATGCACAGCCTGTTTGGTTCGGCCCTTCCGGTGCGCTATTTTGTACCTTCTCCGCAGTGCCGTTTCGATGCGGAATGGGATGAGAAGGATATCGAACCCTTGCGTGAAGTCATCAATCAGCATCACGGTGAACTGGCGGGATTGATTTTAGAGCCGATAGTGCAGGGGGCCGGAGGCATGCGTTTCTATCATCCGCAGTATTTGCGGGAGGCGGCACGTCTCTGTCGGGAACACGGCATGCTGCTGATTTTTGACGAGATTGCCACAGGCTTCGGACGTACGGGGAAATTGTTTGCATGGGAACATGCGCAGGTGGAACCGGATATCATGTGTATCGGTAAGGCACTGACAGGAGGGTATATGACCTTCTCGGCGGTGCTGGCTTCGGCAAAGGTGGCCGACTGTATTTCTTCCAAGGAGCCGCGTGCGTTCATGCACGGTCCTACGTTTATGGGCAACCCGCTGGCTTGTGCCGTGGCACTGGCTTCTGTGCGTCTGTTGTTGTCGTCAGGCTGGCAGGAGAAGGTGCGCCGCATCGAAGCACAGTTGAAAGAAGAACTGGCACCGGCGGCTTCGTTGCCGCAGGTGGCCGATGTCAGGGTACTGGGTGCCATTGGAGTTATTGAAACCAAGAAGCCGGTTGACATGGGCTGGATGCAGCGTCGGTTTGTGGAAGAAGGTATCTGGGTACGTCCGTTCGGACGGCTGGCCTATATCATGCCGCCTTTCATCATTCGTCCGGAAGAACTGACGAAACTGACGAGCGGTTTGTGCAAGATTGTCGGCGAAATGCCGGAATAAAAACAAAGGAGGTAAATCATGAAAAATGAAATACAACCCGGACTGGACGGAGATTTTCAGCTGGAACTGGATAAGCTGGAGGCGTGTGGCAACCTGCGTGTGTTGCCGGAAACCTGTAGTGAGGGGAAATGGATTGAGGCCGGTGGACGGAGGATGTTGAATCTGTCGTCGAACGATTATCTGGGACTGGCTTCGGACAAGGCGTTGCGTGAGGAATTTCTGCGGACGGTGAAAGAGAGGGATTTGTGCTTTTCTTCCTCGTCCTCACGGTTGCTGACGGGCAACTTCCCGGCCTATCGGGAACTGGAATCGCTGTTAGCTTCGTTGTTTGGAGCGGAGAGTGCACTGGTGTTCAGCAGCGGGTATCACATGAATACGGGGATTCTTCCGGCGGTGACCGATGCGAACACACTGATTTTAGCCGACAAATTAGTGCATGCGAGTCTGATTGACGGCATCCGCTTGTCGGCGGCCAAGTGCATCCGTTACCGTCATCAGGACTATGCGCAGTTGGAGAATCTGCTGGCCAAGCATCACGTCGAGTATCACCGGATTATTGTAGTGACTGAAAGCGTGTTCAGTATGGACGGTGACGTAGCTTCGCTCGACCGGCTGGTGGAACTGAAGCGCCGTTATGCCAACGTGATGCTGTATGTGGATGAGGCGCACGGCATTGCCGTACGGGGCCAGCGAGGACTGGGGGTAGCCGAGGAACAAGGTTGCCTGAAGGACATCGATTTTTTGTGCGGTACCTTCGGCAAGGCGATGGCTTCCGTGGGAGCGTATGTGGTGTGCCGGAAGGTGATACGTGATTACCTGGTGAACCGGATGCGCACGTTGATTTTCACTACGGCCTTGCCGCCTATCAATGTGGCATGGACGCGCTTTGTCTTGTCGCACCTGGAAGATATGCAGGCACGGCGGAAGCATTTGGCCAAAATCTCAGCAAGCCTGCGGACGGCTATCCGTGAGAGTGGGGTGGAATGTCCGTCGGAAAGTCACATTATACCTCTGGTAGTGGGAGCCAACGAGAAGGCCATCTGGAAGGCCTTGCAGATGCAGGAACATGGCTTTTATGTGTTGCCGGTGCGTCCGCCTACTGTACCCGAGGGAACGGCGCGGTTGCGTTTCTCGCTGACTTCGCTGATTGAAGAAGATGAGATGGCACGGTTGTGTCATGAAGTGAAAGCATGAAAACAGAAAGAAATTGAGATATGAAACAACGGTTTATCAAGAAGGAAGGAAATTCCACACTACTGCTCTTCTTTGCCGGATGGGGCTCGGACGAAAATCTGTTTTCCGGACCGGTGCAGGAGGAATGCGACTGCCTGTTGTGTTTCGACTATAAGGATTTGGATTTTGACTACAGTCTGCTGGGGGGGTACAAGGAGATACGGGTCATGGCCTGGTCCATGGGGGTATGGGTAGCCTGCCAGACATTGGCCGGAAAAGAATATCCTTATGGGATGAGGCTGGCAGTGAACGGTACGCCTTTCCCTATTCACGATACAAAAGGTATTCCTGAAACTATCTTTCAGGGAACGCTGGAGAACTTTTCGGAACCGGTGCTGATTCGTTTCCGTCGGCGGATTTGCGGGTCGGCCGCACAGGTGAAGACATTCCTGTCACATCACCCTTATCGGGAGGTAGACGATTTGCACCAGGAGCTGGCGGCTTTGTGGACGGTAGTAAAGAATCGTCCGGCTGTGGAGTGGACTTGGGACAAGGCGGTTGTCGGGACGAACGACAAGATTTTTCCGCCTCAGAACCAGCGCGAAGCCTGGCAGGGAGTGGCCGTGGAAGAAGTGGATGCGGAACACTATGACGAGGAGTTGTTCCGTGAGTTGCTGAACGGAGAAAGTCGCTTATGGACAAGGCCCTGATTAGTCGACGCTTTGCCAAGGCCGTGGGGACTTACCTGGATAAGGCCGATGTGCAGCGTTACGTGGCATCCCGGATGGCAGAACTGACCGGTCGCTATATCCCTTCGGACATACAAGAACGGGTGCTGGAAATAGGCTGCGGCACGGGCATGTTCACGCGGATGTACTTGCAGCAGGCAGCACCGGAAGAGATGTGGCTGAACGACCTTTGTCCGGAAGTGGAACCTTACCTGGCAGATGTGCTGGGTGAAAAGGTGCATTTCATGGCGAAGGATGCGGAGACATTGGCTTTTCCGGAAGGACAGGACCTGATTGTATCGTGCTCGGCGGTGCAGTGGTTTGAAGACCTGCCACGTTTCTTTTCAGGATGCCGGAAGTTGCTGTACGAAGGGGGATACCTGGCTTTCAGTACCTTTGGTCCTCACAATACGGAGGAAGTGGCGACACTGACCGCGACGGGATTGTCATATCCGTCGCTGGAGGAATTG
>OGZB01002132.1_pt1 | contig 10416 bp, 9 predicted proteins | sample 1576691 | NCBI WGS metagenome assembly OGZB01 (sample SAMEA3541479, study PRJEB24748) | human gut metagenome | biome: human gut; feature: human-associated habitat; material: faeces | place: China | collected 2012
TGGAAGCGGCTCCCGACCGCAAGAAACCAGGTCTGCTCGATCGCATCGCCGACCACTTCCGCCGCTACTGGCAGCTGTGGATCCTCACCGCTCCCGCCCTGTTCTTCGTCGGCCTGTTCGCCTACGTGCCGATGTGGGGCATCCAGCTTGCCTTCCGTGAATTCGACCCGACCAAGGGTCTGACCGGCGGCAAGTTCGTAGGATTCAAATATTTCAACGAGTTCTTCCATAACCCGCTATTCGGCGAGATCATGACCAACACCATTCGCATCTCCCTGTGGACGCTGGTCATGGGCTTCATCTTCCCAATCATCCTGGCCCTGCTGATCAACCAGATCGGCTCCAAGAAAATCAAGGGCTTCGTACAGACCGTCACCTACATGCCCCACTTCATCTCCGTGGTGGTCATCGTCTCGATGCTCAACATCTTCCTGTCCCCGGGCTCCGGCATCCTGGGCCGCTTCTTCGGCGACGAATCGCTGATGGGCTCCACCAGCGCCATCACCGCCGTCTACTGGATCTCCGAAGTCTGGCAGCACGTCGGCTGGAACTCCATCATCTACCTGGCCGCGCTCGCCGGTGTGGACACCTCGCTGTACGAGGCCGCGAAGATCGATGGCGCCGGCCGTCTGCAACTGATTCGTTACGTCGACCTGCCGGCGATCATGCCGACCTGCGCAATCCTGCTCATCATGAACATGGGTTCCGTGCTCAACGTGGGCTTCGACAAGATCTACCTGATGCAGAATTCGCTGAATATGCCGGCCACCGAGGTCATCGCGACCTACACCTACAAGATCGGTATTATTAACGGCCAGTATTCGTATTCGACCGCCATCGGCCTGTTCAATACCTTGGTCAACTTCGTCTTCCTGATCACCGCGAACGCGATCGCCAAGCGCGTTTCCGATACGAGTATTTTCTAGGAGGCAGCCATCATGTCTGCAACAACAACCGGGGCCGTTGCCCAAAGCAAGAACGATATTCCCTGGAACAAGCATGTACGTCAGAAGAAAACGCCAGGTGATCTGGCCGTCGACTTCGTCATCGTGCTGCTTCTGGTGTTCACCGTGGTCGCAGTGCTCTACCCCCTGTGGTTCGTGGTCATCGCATCGTTCTCCGACCCGAATGCCGTGGCCGGCGGCGAAGTGACCCTGCTGCCCAAAGGCGTGACCTTCGTCGGGTATGCGAAGGTGTTCGCCAACCATCGCATCTGGCAGGGCTATCTCAACACGATCATCTACTCGGTGGTCGGCACCGCGGTCAACATGGCCGTGACCATCCCCTGCGCCTTCGCATTGTCCCGCCGCGAATTCAAGCCGCGCCGCGTCATCATGTTCCTGTTCACCGTCACCATGTTCATCAGCGGCGGCCTGATCCCGAACTACTTGCTGTACAAGGCCCTCGGCATCAACAACACCATGTGGGTGTTCATCCTGCCAGGCGCGGTCTCCGTGTACAACGTAATCGTGGCACGCTCCTTCTTCGAAACCTCCATTCCGGAGGAGCTGCATGACGCGGCGCAGATCGACGGCCTGAGCTACTTCGGCTACTTCTTCAAGATCGTGCTGCCGTTGAGCTCCGCCATCCTCGCCGTCATCGGCCTGTACTACTTCGTCGGCCACTGGAACGACTTCATGACAGGCTTGATCTACATCACCGACGATTCGAAGCAGCCGTTGCAGGTGGTCTTGCAGCAGTTGCTGCTGGTGGCGCAAGGTACCGGTACGAACGTCAACGCCGCGGCCCAACAGCAGGCGGCCGACCAGATCAAGTTCGGCATCATCATCGTCTCCACCCTGCCTCTGCTGGTGCTGTACCCGTTCCTGCAGAAGTACTTCAACAAGGGCGTCATGCTCGGCGCCGTCAAGGGCTGATTGAAAGGGATTCGCCATGCTCGCTCGTTTTTCCGTGGCCTATGAACGGTTCTGCCGTCTGCTGCTCACGATCTTCGTGGTGAACATCGCCATGCTCGTGCACACACTGCTGGGTGCCGTGGTGCTGGGATTCTTCCCATCCTGCGCCGCCGCGCAAACCACGTTTCGCACGTGGCTGCGTGCCGAGGATCGGTCGATGCGTGCCAAGGAAGTATGGGGCATCTTCCACGGCGCATGGAAAAACGAGCTCAAGCAGGCGAATCTCTTCGGCTGGCCGTTGGCCATATGCTGGGTGGTGCTCGCCATCGACTACTACATGATGAACTGGCATGCACGCGGAACGTTCGACGTGGCGGTTTCCGGCGTACTGTTCGTGCTGGCACTGGTATTGCTGGCCTTCACCATGCTGGTCTGGGTGGTGCGCGCGAACTATGACGAACGTCCGCTGTGGATCGTCCGCACAACGCTGACCATGATCGTGGCCCGTCCGCTGTGCACCCTGCTGCAGATCGGACTCGCACTGCTGGCGATCCTTGCCTGGGCGCAATGGCCGGGTCTGCTCATGGTGTTCGGCATGTCGCTGCCGATGTTCTGCACTGCGTGGATCGTGTACTCGTTCGGCCGGATTCCGGGAATGGACATCCGTGACCGGGAGCAGCCGGGCATCCGATACGCGAAAAGCTGAACGGCAGAGTGTCGCCAAAGAAAGGCGGGCATACAATGGAATCCGCTTCACAAAGCCGCCAAGCAGACAAGGCAAAACCATTGATATCGATCAAAGACATCGCAAAAGAGGCCGGCGTCTCCATTTGCACCGTGTCGTTGGTCCTGAACAACAAGGACCGCAATCGCGTCAGCAAGGCGGTGGCGCAACGAGTGCGCGAAACGGCCCAATCAATGGGATACAAGCCGAACTCCGTGGCGCGTACATTGCGCACCAGCAGGTCGTATGTCCTCGGCTTTATTACCGATGAGATCGCCACCACGCCATATGCCGGGCGCGTACTGGTGGGAGCGCAGGAGGCAGCGCGCAAACTCGGCTATATTCTGCTCACCGTCAACACGGGAAACGATCGGGAACTGGAGAACCAGGAGATCGCGGCCCTGCGGCAGTACCGCGTGGACGGTTTCCTGTATGCCATGATGTACCACCGTGTTGTGGAGATCCCCGCCGAACTCGAAGGCAGCCCCACGGTCGTCGTCGACAGCGAAGACGAGAATCGCAAGATTCCCTCGATCTACCCCGACGACGAAATGGCAGGGTACGATGCCACTAATCGGCTGATTCAGGCCGGCTGCAAACGCATCGTTTACTACGGTTCCTCAATCACCATTATCGCCCAGGGGGAGCGGTTCGCCGGGTATCGCCGAGCGCTCGCGGACGCGGGCATCCCCTTCGACGAGCAGTTGGTCGTCAACGTGGAAGAGGCCACAAACGCCGCTTCGGAAGCCGGTCGCGTGTTCGACGAGATCAAGCCGGACGGCATCTTCTGCTTCAACGATGTGCGCGCGACCTTCATCTACGAGGCGGCCAGAGAGCGGTCGGTCGGCATCGGCACAGACGTTTCCGTGATCAGCATCGACAACCAGCCGCTCATTACGGACGTGCTCAAACCCGCGTTGACCACCTTGGAGCTTCCTCACTACGAAATGGGCTTCGAAGCGGTGCATCAGCTGGTCGCCATGATCGACGATGAAGCCGCCACGGAAAGCCTTGCACGCAGTGAGGATTCGATCAGGCGTTCGGAGAACGGCCCGATGACACCGTTGCGTTGCCGCATCATCGAACGCGATTCGATCGTTTCCTGACGGCACTGCGTCTTTGAGTATTTCCATCCATTTTCCATATTCATTTCACACGTGTAGAGGGGTCTACTATGTCGAATACCTATTCCATCTCCATCGAAACCGGCGGCTACCGGCAGCTCGATTTGTTCACCGAACGCTGTGGCGAGGGGAACGCCGTCGTTACCGTTGCGGACGGCAACGGCGTCGCAATCGCGGCGCACACCATGCCCATCGCCGAACGCAGGCATCATTTCTCCATTGCGGTGCCGCAGAAATCCACCGTCACCGTGGCGGCAAGCGGCCTGGTTGTACGCTTCGGCTACCTTTCCGAATGCGATGACCTGCTTGACAACGGCGTTCGCTACGTGAACATGAATCCAAGCGACACCGATTGGCCTGCACAGCCCACGCTGGAACAGATCTACAACCGTTTCGGGCGTTCGGGCGCGCATTTCGAACCGTTCGCACGTTGGATGAACGATCCGAACGGCCTGTGCCAGTTCCAAGGGCGCTACCACCTGTTCTTCCAGCTCAACCCGTATGGTTTCGGCTGGGACAATATGCATTGGGGGCACGCGGTAAGCCGTGATCTGGTGCATTGGACTCATCTGCCAGTCTTCCTGGAACCGCAGCCCGAACTGCACACCGACGAGCGTATCGTCGGCGGCGCGTTCTCCGGTTCGGCCGTGACCGTGGACGAGCATGGCAATCCGGTCGCCGGCAACGAGGCAAACGCCATCCGCCTGTACCTGACCCGTCATCTGGAAACCCGCGGCGACGAATCCTCCGTCACCGAATACCAGACCACCTGCCTGTGCGAGGACGGCGTGCATGTTCGCGTGGAATCGCCGGTGGCGCTGCGTGCGAATGACGATTTTGGCTATGACTTCCGTGATCCGAAGGTTGAATGCGGCATGGGCGGCGAGGCTCTCGACCCGGATCGTGCCTATATGGTAACCGCCACCAATCTGCCGGTATCGGAATTTAGCGCAGACGCCGCCGATAGTGCGGTTCCCGGCATCAGCACCCAGAACACCGGCGGCTGGTTCACTTATTCTCCTCAGGGCAAGCCGGGGGTCGACCAGCCGAACAACGCCACCGTTCCCGCCATGACATTGTTCTCCGCGAAGAAACCGCTCAAGCGCAATGTGACATGGCGCTACGAAGGGCCGGTGCTCGCCGATTTCGGTCATCAGATCGCACGCACCTACGAATGCCCTGACCTGTTCCAGGTCGACGGCGTGACCGTTGCTGTGGGCGCGCTGATGCATTACCGCGACAAGCAGGGACGTTTCCAGCAGGTGCGCTGGTATGCCGGCGACTTGGTGAATACCGATAATGGTCCGAAACTGGATGTCAAGGCCAGCGACTGGTGCGATTTCGGCACCGGATATTACGCCACGCAAAGCTTCGCCGACGATAACGGCCGTCGCATCGTATTCGGCTGGTTCACCGATTTTCCGGAGATGCGTGTCGAACAGCCGTGCCTGGCCAACGGCATGATGTCGCTGCCGCGCGAATTGCATGTGCGTGACGGCAGGCTGTACAGCAAGCCGGTGAGCGAAGTGTACCGCGAGCTGCTCGGCGAGCGTCTTGCCGTGCACGGCGATGGCGGGGATATGGTCGTTACGGCTCCCGGCAACGCATACTATGCGAACGTGCATCTGGCGGATGATGCCGATGCCATCATGGTGCTGGCGAAGGGCGTCAACCCGCAGGACGGCAGGCCGACCGAACTGCTGCTGCAGCGCACTGATGGCGTGACCCGCCTGGTGGCCAAGGGCACTGCGGTGGAGGATGTCGACTTCGACAGCGGCATCACCGATGTTCGCCAGGTGGAGGTGTTCTTCGACCGCAATGTTGTCGAAGTGTTCCTCAATGGCGGTCAGACGGCAGGAAGCATGCTGTTCCAAGGCGCTGATGGCGACGGTGAGCTTCGCATCGCGTCATCCGGCAAGATCGATGCGGTTGATGCGCGTGCATTGAACGGTATTTGGCGCTAAGACGTAGAGCCGTATCCGGCGGCCCCGTTCCTGCGTGTTCCTTGTGACACGGCGGGTGCGGGGCCGCTGCCGTATGTGCAGGGGTATGTACGCGATATGGGCACGATATGTGCGCTGCGTTGTAATTTGCCGGCGGATGTTGCATGTCATGCTGTGTTGCGACACGGCGCGGGTGAATCCGTGGGCGGTGACGACCTAGGTAAACGTTTGACTACTGACATGCGCGTGTGGCGTCTCACCATGTAATGCGAAAAGCGGGAGAGAGGGGTGTTTTGGCACGTGCCTTTCCTATACTTGAGGGCACGTCCGGCAATTCGCCGAGACGGTAACTGGATATTCGCACCTAGCATTTAGGGAGTTCCATGAACAAGGCAATCATCACCGTCGTCGGCCAGGATACTGTCGGCATCATCGCACGCGTCTGCACATACCTTTCCGAACATCAGGTCAACGTGCTTGACATTTCCCAGACCATCATCGACGGTTTCTTCAACATGATGATGATTGTGGATTATTCCAACGCGGACGAGGAATTCGGCACAGTCGTCGACGACCTCGACAAGCTCGGCGAGGAGATCGGCGTGCGCATCCGCTGCCAGCGCGAAGAGATCTTCACCAAGATGCACCGCGTCTGATCCGCGGCACACGTAAGCCATGCAAGCAACCGAAGCCACGAATCGTACCAATCGTAAGGAAAAACCATGCTGAATATCATGGAGGTCCACGAGACCAACAAGATGATCGAGCAGGAGAAGCTCGACGTGCGCACCATCACCATGGGCATCAGCCTACTGGATTGCGCAGCCGACAGCGTCGACGAGGTCTGCGAGAACATCTACAACAAGATCACCACGTACGCCAAGGACCTCGTGTCCACCGGCCAGGCCATCGAACGCGATTTCGGCATCCCGATCGTCAACAAGCGCATCACTGTCACCCCGATTTCCCTGGTCGGCGCAAGCTCCTGCAAGAGCTCCGAGGATTTCGTCAAGATCGCACGCGCACTCGACCGCGCGGCCAAGAAGGTCGGCGTCGACCTGATCGGCGGCTACTCCGCGCTCGTGTCCAAGTCCATGACCCCGGCTGAGGAAATGCTCATCCGCTCCCTGCCGCAGGCCCTGTCCGAAACCGACATCGTGTGCTCCTCCGTGAACGTGGGCTCCACCAAAACCGGCATCGACATGAACTCCGTCGAACTGCTCGGCCACATCGTCAAGGACATCGCGCACGCCACCGCAGACAATGATTCCTACGGTTGCGTGAAGTTCGTGGCATTCTGCAACGCCCCGGACGACAACCCGTTCATGGCAGGCGGCTTCCATGGCGTAACCGAAGGCGACGCGGTCATCAACGTCGGCGTCTCCGGACCGGGCGTGGTCTCCCGCGCGCTCGACGAAGCCAAGGGCAAGGACTTTGAATTCCTGTGCGAAACCATCAAGCGCACCGCGTTCAAGATCACGCGCGTCGGCCAGCTGGTGGCCCAGGAGGCCTCCCGCCGACTCGGAGTGCCATTCGGCATCATCGACCTCTCGCTCGCCCCGACCCCCGCCGTGGGCGACTCCGTCGGCGAAGTGCTGGAGAAGATCGGCCTCGAACAGGTGGGCGCCCCAGGCACCACCGCCGCGCTCGCCATGCTCAACGACCAGGTGAAGAAGGGCGGCATCATGGCGTCCTCCTATGTGGGCGGCCTGTCCGGCGCGTTCATTCCGGTCTCCGAAGACAAGAACATGATCGACGCGGCCAACAACGGCTGCCTGAAGATCGAAAAGCTTGAGGCCATGACCTGCGTATGCTCCGTCGGCCTTGACATGATCGCCATCCCCGGCGACACCACCGCGGCCACCATTTCCGGCATCATCGCCGACGAGGCGGCCATCGGCATGGTCAACCAGAAGACCACCGCCGTGCGTGTAATCCCGGTGGAAGGCAAGGGCGTGGGCGAGATGGCCAACTTCGGCGGCCTCATGGGCTACGCGCCGATCATTCCGGTGAACCAGACCAGCTGCGAGGCCTTCGTGACCCGTGGCGGCCGCATTCCGGCGCCGATCCACTCCTTCAAGAACTGACGTTCTTACGAAAGAACCCGACCTTCCTGCACGGAGGGCCGGGCTCTTTTGCGTTTGTAAAACTGTTTTTACTTACCGCCGGCAAAGTTCAACTGTCGCCAGGCTTCGTAGATGGCGATGGAGGCGCAGTTGGTGAGATTCAGGCTACGCAGCGAAGGACGCATCGGCAGACGCACCTGCTCGGCCACATGCGGGCCGGCCATGATGTCCATCGGATCGGGGATATTGCCCGGCTCCGGACCGAACAGCAGGATGTCGGTCGGCCTGTATTCGATGTCGGTGTACAGCTTGGTGGCGTGCGCGGTGAAGGCGATGATGCGCGAATCCGGCATCGATTCCACCAGATCCTCGAAATTCGGGTGCAGCACCACATGCGCCATGTCATGGTAGTCGAGCCCCGCACGGCGCAGCTTGGTATCCCGCAGATTGAAACCCAAAGGTTCCACCAGGTGCAGAATCGTTCCCGTCACGGCGCACAGGCGGATCGCGGAACCCGTGTTGCCCGGAATACGCGGGGAGTAGTAGCACAGGTGCGGGGTGGATGTCTCCGCCTTCGCCGCGTCCTTCGCGCTCAGCATCGCGTCCACCACGGAAATCGGATTGCCGTGCGCGTCGGTCACCAGTTCGTCCGGGCCGTAATTGGACTTGCGGTACCCGTATTCGAACATCTTCTCGACCTTGGCTTCGGCCGCCTGCGTCTCGGCGTCGCGCGTTGCGCCCTGCGCGTTATCGGTATGTTCTTCGTTCGTCATAAATGCTAAGAATAGGAACGATGAACGACACGAACACCACATACGACACCGCCGTACGTGACGCCGACTTTGACGACTTTGCCGATTCCGCCACCGCCGTCACCTCCGATGCTTCCGATGCTGACGAAATCGCAACGACGCTCGCGCAATGGTGGCAGACCAACGCGCGCGACCTGCCATGGCGATTCGGCCGCACCACACCGTGGGGCGTGCTCGTTTCCGAAGTGATGAGCCAGCAGACGCAGATGGGCCGCGTCGTGCCGTATTGGACCGCATGGATGGACCGATGGCCGGACGCAGCCGCGCTCGCCGACGCCCCGAAATTCGACGTGATCACCGCATGGGGGCGGCTTGGCTATCCGCGGCGCGCCCTGCGATTGCAGGAATGCGCGCACGTCATCGCATACGATTACGCCGACGAGCTGCCGCATACGTACGACGAATTGCTTGCTCTGCCCGGCATCGGTGATTACACGGCAAGCGCGGTGCTGTCGTTCGCTTTCGGCGAACGTATCGCGGTGGTCGACACGAACATCCGCCGTGTGCTGTCACGTGCGTTCGTCGGTGTCGAATCGCTCGGCGGCAGCGCAAGTCCCGCGGAACGCGCGCTGGCGAAACGGCTGCTGCCGGACGATGATTCCGCGAAATGCCGTCGTTTCGATCGCCCGTCCGTCGTGTGGAACCAGGCCGTCATGGAACTCGGCGCGACGGTGTGCACTGCGAAATCGCCATTATGCGAAGCCTGTCCGATCGCCGGAAAATGCGCGTTCCTACGCAACGGAAGACCGGGATTGGGGCAGCGGCGTACGCGACCACGCCAACGATTCCAAGGTACGGACCGGCAGGTGCGCGGGCTGGTGCTGAACGCGCTGCGCGGCCTGCCGGATGGCGAGACGGTGCTTGATCGCAAGAGCGTCGAACGGCTGTGGAAAGACCACGTGCAGCTGGACAAATGCATCGCGTCGCTTGACGAGGACGGTCTGATCGAAATCCTGCCCGGGGGAGGGGTGCGGCTGCCGGTGTAACGTACACGGCATGCGTGGTGCGTGCGGCCGCGGTGCCGCACGGAGGATGACACGCTAGACTGGGAGCCATGGCTTACAAGACCTCCCCGCGGACCGGTAAGAAACGTACGAAACAACAGCAGGCGATGTATCGCCGCCGCCGCATCGTTTTCGGTATCGCGACGGTGCTGGTGCTGAGCTTCATCGTATTCTGCCTGTATTCGCTGACGCAGGGCGTCGTCGCTGTCAACCGCGAAATCCACCATGCCGATGTTTACGCGATCTCCCGCAAGGAGGTGCCGTCGCCGACCCAACAGCAGAAAAGCAGCGTCCCCGATTGCGACGCATCCAACGTCGCGCTGTCGCTTACTCCGGCCGCATCGAGCTTCGGTGTGGGCGGCACGATGGACTTCACCGCTTCCGTGAAATACAACGGTTCCGGCAAGGCTGGCTGTCTGATCGACGTGTCCCAGGCGGGCATGGTGCTGACGATCAAGTCGGGCAAGGACGTGGTCTGGAAATCGAACGTATGCCCCGTGGACACGGATTACCGGCTGATAGCCAAGGGCGACGAGGTCAAGCAGACGATCACTTGGCCGGGCGTGCGTTCCGGCAGCGAATGCGCCGACGCGGCGGACCTGCCGAACGTGGACCGTGGCGTGTATTCGGCCCAACTGTCGGTCAAAGGACATGCGAAAACCAAGTCGGAACCGGTCGGCATCACAGTGGAATAAAATCTACAGGTTATGCTATTCTTATGACTTTGCGTAGATGCGTGTCATATAGCGGGCACGCTGACAAGGAAGAAGCGCCCGCGTATTAGGCATATGGTGGCCAATGAGAGCGCTTCCGGGGAAACATATCGATACGATTAGCGAGCGATAAGGAACGTCCATTGGCTGAGGCTACGACGAACACCACCACCA
>OGZB01002134.1_pt1 | contig 10411 bp, 9 predicted proteins | sample 1576691 | NCBI WGS metagenome assembly OGZB01 (sample SAMEA3541479, study PRJEB24748) | human gut metagenome | biome: human gut; feature: human-associated habitat; material: faeces | place: China | collected 2012
TGGACGAACTTTCGGAGACAACCGAAGAAATGACAGAGCAGATGACGGAAAAAACACAATCCAACAAGGGCGCAAATGAATATCCCTATCTGAATCAAATCAGAATATGTAACATACATTGGCAACGCCCTCCTTTCTTTCGTCTGGAGGGTTAGCCCCTCCGAAAAAGAGGGTAAGCCGCCCGGCTCTCTAGTTTCCCATGTATCTATACTATCATTTTAGAAAAAGTCTTTCAATCAAATTCTAACCTGATTGTCTTTTTATTCGTTATTGTGTTACAGTTCACAGGTTACCCGGCGAACTGTAACAACAAAATTACAATACGATTTCCTCCACCTGAATCTTCTGGTTTACCATCCCCTGGCGGCTGACCAGCAGATACACCTTTAAATCCAGCTGATCTTTTGCAATTGTAAATGGCTCCTGCCGCACAATTTCTACATATGCGCCCGTCTTTTCCAGTTCTTCCTTCCGTGCGTTTGCTTTTTTCAGGCACAGTGCCAGCCGTTCCTCTCCGCTTTTTCCAAACAGGCGTCGCGGATAGATGGCCGTCTCCTTTTTGATCGTTTCCGTAAGTGTTTTCACAAAGCCAAAATGAATGCTATGGTGCAGGACGTGTGCCACCCACCTGGTTACAATTGTTGACGGATGTCTGCGATAAAAGCGAATCCAGCCAACCAGCAGCCCGTCTTTCGCCTGCTTCGCCAGCTGCTCCATCACATCCATGCCCTGCAGGAAAGACTCTTTCGGCATCTCGTGTGGCACCATATACGGTTCCGGTGCAGCACAGTAAGAACAGAAATTAAGTGCCGGGACATCCGCCAGATGAACCAGATGCTTTTCCCCCTCACTGCAATAATTTTCCCCCAAATAGGTATACTTGTCCCACAGCACTGCAATCCGAAATTCCAGCTGACGCAGATTTTCATACCGCGGAACCCAGAAATGTGCAATCTCTCCATAGTTATATAGATTTACTTCCAGCTCCAGCTTCTGATAAAACAGGGTAATAACACTGTCTCCCTGCCGCACCCCAAGCACATACCGGTCCTGATCCCGGTCATAAGAGGCATCCAGTTTCCCTTCATAATCCTTTTTGTATGTGCCTGTGAAGATTGCTTCCCGAAAAACAAGAAAACTCTCCACGGTATCATTCATTTGATAAACCAACCGGATATCCTGCTCTGTTGTATTCGCTGTATGATCCTCCGGCAATAAAAGTTCAAATTCATTTTGCGCAAGCAGTTCCTGCAGCATTTCAAATGTTTTCACGTTTTTCTACTCCCTGATCCATTGCTAAACCTATGATACTCTAATGGCTTCTTTCCTGTCAATCATCCCATATTTTTTCAACAAAAAAACATCTGCTTTCTATTTTTTTAAAGAAAACAGATGTCTTTTCATCCTTATCTCCTATCGATCGCCCGCACGGAATTTCCGTCATTTAGCTTCACCGGAAAACGATACGAATAATTTCTTTCCTGCCAGTTCTCATCCTCCATCATCCGCAAAAGATTTTTGGCGGTAATCCGTCCCAGCTGATACTTCGGATGCACTGCTGACAATAATTTCACTTTCTGTTCCTGCTGCAGCTCCGCATCATCAAAAGATACCACCGAGACATCTTCCGGAACGGAAAGCCCGCGATCTGCCAGAAATTCCATATAATATCCGGCGACTTCATCGTTGTACACAATCATTGCGGTACAATCCTTTGTCCTGCGATACATCCGGAGCATTCCCTTCTTGCTGAGCTTTTCATCCATATCTTTCGTGGAATACCACCGCACACAATCATCATCGAATTTCACGCCATAATCGGAAAGACACTGGATAAATCCTTTATAGCGCTCAATTCCCTGCATATCATCGTATTTAAAAATTCCACCAATCCGGCGATGTCCGTGTTCGATCAGTATCTTTGTCAACTCGTATGCCGCTCTGGCGTCTTCCATCTCTACGCTGTCAAACAGCTGATTTTCATAATGATTATGGATAAAAAGCGTCGGTATGTTGCGCTTTCGAATTTCTCTGAACAGGCGGATATTTGGATTGGGAAACGCGGACCGCGAACCTTCGATAATCAATCCGGAAACATTGCTTTTTATCAGTCCTTCCAGATAAAGTGCCTCATCATTCAGACGGTTTTTGGTTACCGCAACCTCAATCCCATATCCCTTTTCTGTCAGCGCAGATTCAATTCCATCATACACCTGAGGAAATAAATAATCGGAATAATAACTAAGGAGCAGACCAACCCGTTGACGCGATTCGTTCTCGGTACTGCCTTCATAAGACACGTACGTTCCGCTTCCGCGTACCCGGGTGATCAGCCCCTCATCCTCTAACTGTTGGAGAGCTGTGCGCACCGTCTGCCTGGAATAACCGAATTTCTTCTGCAGAATGGTCTCAGACGGAAACTTATCCATATTTTTAATTACGCCACTGGTGATTAACGTATGTGCCCAATGATATAATTTCTGATATTTCAAATTATCCTGTTCTGTATTACGCATAGCCTCTCCATTTGCCTTTTTATGTTTTTACTTGATAACCTGAATAGACTCACGATCTGCAAATACTGCAACGAAGATCAGGAATACGATACCCTGAATGAGCTGCATCATCTGTGTAGAGAATCCCATCATAGTTAATCCACTGTTTAATACGATGTAAAGTAATGATCCGACAATAATATTCTCGAAACGAACCTTTGCACCACCGGAAATTGGCATTCCACCAAGTACCAGTGCGATCAGGATCTGTGTCTCTAACTGGTTTCCACCGGAAGATGTTACCGATCCGACTTTGATAACATTGATAAATGCTGCAAATCCTGTAATGGCACCTGCGAGTACATAAATCAGGAATTTCATCCGGTCTGTACGGATACCGGAAAACATAGCTGCTTTCTCACCGGCACCGATGGCCTTTAAATAAGTTCCGAACTTTGTAAAGCGGAATGCCACAAATCCAATGGCAAGTATCACAACCGTGCAGGCAACTTTCAGTGCCGTGCTGTCATAATTGATCAGCTTTGCAGATCCGGCTACCGGAGCGTTGGTTGTCAGGTACTTGATAAAACCACGGAATAAGAACATGGTACAAATTGTTACAATAAAGGATTTGATCTTACGGTTTACATAGAAATAACCGTTAATCGCACCGATTGCTCATCCCTGGTTGAATTGTTCCATCGGTTGAATATCCACCGTTTGTTTTGGCTGCAATACCACCGATAATCGCCAGTGGAATGCTGTATTTTGAGAGCATACATACTACAATGGAGGAAATACCAAGAATAGATCCCTGGGAGAAATCCAGACCACCCATTGTCATAATGAAAAATACGCCCATCGCAGAAATCATCGTCACATATACCTGTGAGAGTACCAGTGACATATTACCCATCATTCGAAAATCTGTCAGGAAATTGAATAACAGGAAAATAACCACCAGTCCTACAATCGGAAGAAGTGAACGGATCAGCGACATTTTTGATGCTTTTTTGAGCTGCTGCTCTTTATCGTTTGTATTTACACTTGCTTGACTTCCCATAGCTGCCTCCTTATACCATCATCGTAATCAGACCATTTTCATCAAGGTTCTGGTCACGCTCAAGTTCTCCGCTGATCTTGCCGTCTTTCATGATCATGATGCGGTCACACATACCGATCAGCTCCATCAATTCCTCGGAGATCATGATAATGGATTTTCCATTTTTTCTCATCTGATTCATCAACTGGTAAATATCCTGCTTTACCTTGATATCAATGCCTCGTGTCGGGCTGTCGAGTACGACGATATCGGAATCTTTTCCGATCCATCTTGCCAGAACGACTTTCTGCTTATTTCCACCGGACAGGTTGGAAACGAACTGGTTGACATCGACCATCTTAACGGACATCTGCTTTGCAAATTTGTTTGCAAAATCTTTTTTCTTCTTATCGCTGATCAGATGTGCCGGTCCGGACAGTTCATCCAGTGACGGGAGACAAATGTTATCTCCAATGCTCTGATTTAACACAACCGACTCGTTATCACGATCCTTCGATGTATATGCAATGCTGTGTTTGATTGCGGTCGGAATATCGTTGATCTGGGTTCCATCTGCCAGCTCTACGGTTCCTTCCCTGTCATAGGATGCACCAAAGATTGCTTTACCGATCTCATGCATACCAGACTCGGAAAGTCCACCAAATCCAAGGATCTCACCTTTGTGCAGATCAAAACTTACATTCTCGATCAATCCCGGAACGGTTACATCCTTTACCGAAAGTACGACTTCATCGGAAACTTTCTCCCCGTAATCGCTGCGGTAGTAATCGCCCGTTACTTCACGTCCAACCATGAGTTTCTTTAAATCATTTTCGTTGACATCTTTACTCTTTACGGTATCAATGTATACACCATCACGGAGAATGGTGATTGTATCGGATTTCTCAATGATCTCCGGGAGATCGTGGGAAATAAAGATGACGGTGTTGCCGCTCTTTCGGATACGCTCCATATGTTTGTACAGTTCTTCACGCCCCTCCTGGGAAAGCGCTGTCGTTGTCTCATCAATAACAACGATCTTTGGATTAAAGTAGGTTGCCTTTACGATCTCTACGAGCTTACGATCCTCGAAGTTGTAAGAGTCGATCATATCAGCAGCCTTGATTCTTTCAAATCCATACTGCTTTAACAGCTCTGTTGCCTTTTTGTTCATGGCATTTGTATTTTTGATGCCACAGTGTACAAACTGATCCTCATGACCGAGGAAAATATTCTCTGCAACAGTCAGTCCGGACAATGTACCAAGCTCCTGTACAATGATGGAGATTCCTTCATTGTTTGCTTCTACCTGATTCTTTGGATGAACTTCCTTGCCATCCAGAATAAATGTACCGCTGCCAATGCTGTAAATACCGGTAAGCATGTTGGTCAGGGTGGATTTTCCGGAGCCGTTTTCTCCGATCAGTGCATGAACTTCTCCCTTGTTAACGTTAAAGGAAACGTTCTGTACGGCTTTTGTAATACCGAAGTTCTTGCAGAGATTTTTTACTTGTAATCTTACTTCACTCATTGCTGTCTTCCCCCTTTCATTACTTGACGATCTCGCCCTTTGTAGCCTTTGTTGTCAGAGTAATGATAATAAGCAGTGCAAGTCCTGTGATCACATCCTGGATAGCGGTTGGTGCTCCAAGAGCAATGAAACCGAAGAAGATGATGTTGATGACAAACTCACCGATGATAATTGCCGGAAGTGGCATTCCGTATTTCTTAAATGCCAGACCAAAGAAACATCCCATGGTCGGTACGAAGTTTCGGCTCATAGATGCCATTCCGGTAACGGCTACCATGGAAGATCCGTAACTGATGGTCAGGATCGCCATAACACCGAGGAATGCACCACTTAAAATAAATGCAAGAACTTTATACTTATTTACGTTAATACCCATGTTCTTGGCAACAAACTCATCACTGCCGATAGCATAGGTGTATGTTCCAATTTTTGTGTAATTTAAGAATATGTAAGCAACGACACATGCCACAAGTGCAAGGATGATATCCCAAGGCATCTGGCCAAATGCACGTAAATTGGATGGAAGTGTCTGCTCTACGCCGCCTGCAATGTAGTTTGCCAGAGACTCATAGATCAGTGCAAGTCCTGTTGTTACAATCATGGACGGGATACGGAGTTTTACATAAAACATACCGTTTAATGCACCGACAATTGTTCCTGTTAAGATACATCCGACGATCAATCCGAAATATCCGAGATTAAAACGGGTGGCGAATACACACCCAACGATTGCGGAAAGCATGATATTTGCGCCAATGGAAAAGTCGAACATTCCCATTACCATTACAAAGTAGAATCCTACGGCACCAACAGTTGCAATCAGGCTGGCCTGAAAGTAGTTGAGCATATTGGCCGGCGAGCCAAAATTATGCGGTGTCAGTATTTTAAAGATTACCCAGGAAACCACAACCAGCGACAGAAGAATCAGATAGCCCTTTGCGCTTCCCGACAGCTTTTTTGAACCCATATTATCTACCTCTTTTTCTTACTCGAATCAACGGATGTCACGCTGTGTGAGCCATCCTTTCATACAAAAGGCCGGTATCGCCACGCGACACCGACCTTTTGAAGTAACGCTCAGTCTTTGGAACTAATTCCCTGCACGTGATGCTGCATCTTCAATAGAAATATTCTTTGCTGCTTCTTTCAGAGCGCTTAAGTCAAGATTGGACATCTCAACAAGCTCATCGGATGTGTACGGAAGCTGGTCTACGAAATACTTCTCATATGCCTGATAGTCTTCTGCAGAGGATACATACAGGTACGGGAAGGAAACGTCCTCGAAGTTGCCTGCAAATCCTGTGTAGTTGCCCTTTATTGCGTTGTAAACCATCATGAATGCAATTAACGGATCACAGTAATGTCCGCCAGACTCACCAGCCATGGAGCCGTTCTCCAGTCTGTCTCCAAGATCCGGAAGGAAATCTGTAGATACGATATCGATATCCTGGGTCTTGCCTGCACGCTCTACTGCTGCGATTGCACCCTGAAGAGGATCACCGCCGCCGCCTGCCGGAATCAGTGCATCCAGAGTCGGATCTGCGGACATCAGAGCCTCTGCTGCCTTGGAACCACCCTCAGAAGAAGTACCTGCGTACTGCGGCTCAGACAGTTTTGCCTGATCATCCGGATGCTCTGCGTTCCATTTCTCAACGCCAGCTTTGTAGCCTTCCCATCTGCCAAGCCAGGTAGCGTCGCCCTGCTCCCAGCCGATCAGACCGATGTTTCTGTCGCCCTTGTCCAGAAGAATCTGAACTAATTTTTCACCGTTCTCCGGCTCGTTCTCATGAACAGCGCCGATGTAGTACGGTGATGCGGTTGCTAAATCATAGATATCCTTGCTGTTCTCCTGGCTGATAACACGGAAGAACTGTGCCAGATATACTTTATTGTCATTACATGTCTTAATAGCGGATGTCATCTCTGTATCAGAAGAGTTGCAGATGATGATACCCTGGCATCCTGCTGCTGCTAACTGCTCTACGGATGCGGTAACTTTCTCCGACACATGACCCTGGTCAACATACTGAACCTGAACGCCCAGAGCCTTTGCTGCCTCGTCGATGATCAGCTTACACTGGGAACCAAGTACATCGGTGGAGGACCAGATGGAAACACCGATCTTAATGTCTTTGTTGTCGATCGTCGAAGCTGCTGCCTCGCTTCCTTCTGCTGCAGAAGCATCTGCTGCCTGTGTCGCATTTGCTGCTCCAGAGCCGCCGCATGCGGTCATGCTCACTGCCATCGCTGCTGCTGTCATGGATGCAGCGGCACGTTTGAACATTTTTTTCATTCTAACTACCTCCCATAAAATTTTCTTTGCAAGCGGCACCCCAGCCGCACTGCTTTGTTGCTTTTCACAACTTTTAGTAACTTTATTATAACAATCCAGGACAAATTGTGCAAGTAAATACAAGAGCATTTTTTCATAAAGTTGTATTTTATTTTGTATATTGTTATAAATTTAACGCCTGATTTTGACATCATTTTAGCAGAAATACAAATGATGCATAAATTAAAGCGGCTGTTTTCGCTAAATATTTATGCATCATGTATAGGTTTGCTGATTTCCTCTCGAATTATGTCGAATCAATAGAATACAGCTTTATATTGTTTCTAATATGTACTGTACTTTTTTCAGATGTCTTCTCTCTCTTTGCATGGATATTTCCCGCCATTTTGACTGTTCTATCTTGATGCTGTCATACCAGACATTCATGTCGGTTTGTCTGTCTCCGGAAGAGAATTTCTACTTTTTCTTCTTTACCATCGCAAGGATCGACTGAAGCACGATGAAGAAGCATAAAAGCGCCGCGATCGTGATACGGGTCCACCAGGAAGAAAGTGTTCCCTGGAAAGTGATAAATGCCTCGATCGTCGCCTTGATAAGGACGCCAAACAGGGTTCCGAATACATTACCGACGCCGCCGGTCAAGAGCGTGCCGCCGATAACAGAGGAAGCTATCGCATCCATCTCGAAGCCCTTTGCCTGCTCAACGAAGCCGCCCAGCGTATTCAGACAGAAAAGGACACTGCCGACGCCGCAAAGGAAACCGTCCAGGATATAGGCTTTCAGTTTTACCCGGCGCACATTCAAGCCCATCATCAGCGCTGACTGCTCGTTGCCGCCGATCGCATAAATGCTGCGTCCAAATTTCGTATATTTCAGCATGATAAATGCCAGAACCAGAAGAACCAGCGCAATCACAACCGTCGGATAGATATATGGATAAATCATCATGCCTTTTTTGTTGAGATAGCCGCCGAACGGAATATAAAGTTTCATCTTCGCCCATGCCATGAAAGTTTCATTCGTAATACTGATCATGTCCTTGGAAATGATCGCAGTCATGCCGCGGGCAAAGAACATACCCGCCAGGGTAACAATGAATGGCTGGATATCCATGTAGGCAACCAGGAATCCCTGTACCAGACCGAAGACAATCCCGGTCACCAGCACGATGAGAACCGCCGGAACCGCACCGATACCGCCTTTTTCCATCATCCATGCCAACATCATACAGCCCATCGCCACGAAGGAACCGACGCTGATATCGATACCGCCGGTGATCATGACGATCGTCATGCCGATACCGATGACAATCAGACCCGCATTGGAAATAAAGAGGTTTAAGAAGTTCTGTGTCTTGGCAAAGCCCTGTGCATTAAAGAGCACGCAGCCGATCGCGTACATCACGAAGAACAGCAGGATCGTGACAAGAAGCAGGAACGTGTTCTGATTTAATTTCTTCTTTTCTTTCATGATTTATGCCGCCTCCTTTCCTGCCGCGCCCAGTTCTTTTTTCTGTGCCAGAGATTTTCTCCATCTAGCGAATCCCGGTGACTGGAGTGCTACGATGATGACAACCACGATCGCCTTGTAAACCGGAACCTGATCCGAGGATACGTGCATCGCATACAGAGTGGTCGTCAGCGCCTGAATCGTATACGCGCCGATGATGGAACCTGCCAGCGAGAATTTACCGCCGCCAAGGGAGTTTCCGCCGATGGCAACTGCCAGGATCGCATCCAGTTCCATATTAAGACCGATGTTATTCGCATCCGCCGAGTAGATACGGCTGGAAGCAATCAGACCGGAAAGACCGGAACAGAGTCCACAGTACGCGTAGGTGAGGAAAATAATCATGACCGACTTGATGCCGACAAGCTGAGACGCCCGTTTATTGATTCCGACCGACTGGATATACATGCCCAGTGCCGTTTTCTTCAAGAGTAATGAAGTCAGCGCCACAACGACAACCGCCACGATAAACGGGGTCGGAACCGGGAATCCCGGAAGGGAAGCGCCCAGGGTACGGTAGCTGTCCACGCGCACATAAGTAATCTGTCCATCCGTGATCAGCTGGGCGATACCGCGCCCGGCGGTAAACATGATAAGAGTCGCTACCATCGGCTGGATGTTTAACTTTGCAACCAGAAAACCATTGAAGCAGCCGATCGCCGCGCCGACGATGAGCGCTGCCAGGAAGCCGAGAATCAGCGGATTGGCATATGCAGTTGCTGCGCGCTCGCCGCCGGTTAAGAGGTTGCAGCAGACTGCCGCACTGACCGCCATGATCGCGCCGACGGAAATATCTGTTCCAGCGGAGGACGATACGACAAGCGTCATGCCGACTGCCAGAATCACCAGCTCTGACGCACGGTTGATGATATCGATTAAGTATCCGTAGAGAACGCCGTTCCGCACCTCGATCGCGAAGAAGTTCGGCGTCGTGACGATATTTACCAGCAATACCAGCGCAAGGCAGAAAATCGGGAGAAACAGCCTCTGCGAGGTAATTTTTTTGAACGTCATATTTTTCATAGCTACTGTCCTCCTGCAATGGTTGACATAATGTTGGACTGATTCATCTCATCCTCGGAAAGTTCTCCTACCTTTGCACCATCGCGCATAACGACCATGCGGTCGCAGGTACGGAGCATCTCCTCGATCTCGGAAGAAATAAACACGACTGCCATGCCCTGTTCTGCCAGTTTTACGACCAATTTCTGAATCTCTGTCTTGGTTCCGACGTCGATACCACGGGTCGGCTCGTCCAGAATCAGGAAATCCGGGTTTGTCAGAAGCCAGCGTCCGATGATTACCTTCTGCTGGTTGCCGCCGGAGAGTGATTTGATCGGTGTCTCACGGCTGGCGGTCTTAATCTGAAGCATATCAATGTATTTATCGGTAAATTCTTCCTGCTGCTTGCGGCTGAGCAGGTGGAACATACCGCGTTTTGCCTGAAGCGCCATGATCAGGTTCTCACGCACGGACAGATCCGCGATGATACCCTCGTTTTTCCGATCCTCCGGCAGATATGCCATGCCGGGCAGCAGCAG
>OGZB01002146.1_pt1 | contig 10360 bp, 6 predicted proteins | sample 1576691 | NCBI WGS metagenome assembly OGZB01 (sample SAMEA3541479, study PRJEB24748) | human gut metagenome | biome: human gut; feature: human-associated habitat; material: faeces | place: China | collected 2012
TGCGTACACTTTCCCGTAAACCGGGGGCATTGCCCCACTCTGTGGTTTGGCAAAGCCTTTTCAGGCAGGTCCGGAACCGATGCGCCGAAGAGCCTTTTCTTAAGCGCATCAAGCTGATCACGGACTGCCGCAGCCTTCTCAAATTCGAGATCACGGGCATAGGCCGCCATCTGCTTCTCCAGCTGCTTCACGCGCTGAGACACCGCCTTTTCGTCCGAGAGATCCGTTGTATCCTCCTCCGCCTTCACTTCGGGCGCCCGGTAGACGCCGTCAATGATGTCGCGGACTTCCTTCTTGATGCCCTTCGGGACAATATGGTGCTCTTCATTAAACGCCATCTGCTTCGCGCGGCGGCGGTTCGTTTCCGTGATAGCGGCCTTCATGGAGTCCGTCATCTGATCCGCGTAGAGAATCGCCTTGCCTTCCAGATTCCGGGCCGCGCGGCCGATCGTCTGCACGAGACTCCGCTCGCTTCGGAGGAAGCCCTCCTTATCCGCGTCCAGAATGGCGACGAGTGACACCTCAGGAATATCGAGGCCCTCGCGAAGCAGATTGATGCCGACCAGAACGTCAAATACGCCCTGACGGAGATCCCGGATGATTTCGACACGCTCCACCGTATCGATTTCAGAGTGAAGGTATCGCACCTTCACTTTGTTCTCGGCGAGGAACTCCGTGAGGTCCTCGGCCATCTTCTTCGTGAGCGTCGTGATCAGGACACGCTCCCCCTTGGCGGTGCGCTCATAGATTTCAGAAAGCACATCATCCACCTGGGTCTTCGCGGGCCGCACTTCAACCTCCGGATCCAGAAGCCCAGTCGGACGCACCACCTGCTCCACGATCTGGGAAGAATGATTCAGTTCATAGTCGGCCGGAGTGGCCGAGACAAAGATTGCTCGGCGCATCTTGCTTTCGAACTCGTCAAAGCGGAGCGGACGATTGTCCTTGGCGCTCGGAAGACGGAAACCATACGTCACAAGCGTTTCTTTTCTGGCGCTGTCTCCTCGGTACATACCGCCGATCTGACCCAAAAGAACGTGAGACTCATCGAAGAACATCAGCGCGTCCTTCGGCAGATAGTCGATCAGGGTCGGAGGCGGCTCTCCGGGCAGACCGCCTGCAAGGTGTCGGCTGTAGTTCTCAATGCCTTTGCAGAAGCCCACCTCATGGAGCATTTCCAGGTCAAAGAGCGTTCTTTCGCGGATTCGCTGAGCTTCAAGCAGCTTGCCGCTTTCTATGAATTTTGTCTCCTGGTCTCTGAGCTCATCTTTGATAGCTTCAATAGCGCGAAGAATATCGTTTCTCGGCGTGACGTAGTTAGACGTCGGATAAATGGCGAAGCGGTCTACCTTCTGACGTGTTTTACCGGTCAGCGGATCGAAGAAGTACATTGCTTCGATTTCGTCATCGAAAAGTTCGATACGCAGCGCCATTTCCGAGTGTTCCGCCGGAAACACGTCGATCGTATCGCCGCGGACGCGGAACTTACCGCGCGTAAATTCCATGTCGTTGCGCTCGTACTGGATGCGCACCAAATGAGAAATCAAACCGCGCTGCTCGATCTTGTCACCGACTTTCAGGATCAGACGCATTTCGGTGTAGGACTCGGGCTTACCGATACCGTAAATCGCGGAGACCGTGGCCACAATAATCACATCGCGGCGTTCCAACACGCTCTTTGAAGCCGAAAGACGCATCTGTTCGATGTGCTCGTTGATCGCGGAGTCTTTTTCAATAAACAGATCCCGCTGAGGAACATAGGCTTCCGGCTGATAGTAGTCGTAGTAACTGACGAAATACTCCACCGCATTGTTCGGGAAGAAGTCCCTCATTTCCGCATAGAGCTGGGCGGCAAGAGTTTTATTCGGCGCCATGATGAGCGTCGGGAGCCCCGTTCTGGCAATGACGTTAGCCATTGTGTAGGTCTTGCCGCTGCCGGTCACGCCGAGCAGCGTCTGAGCCGTGAGGCCGTCCTCGATACCTTCGACGAGCTCTTTAATTGCCTGAGGCTGATCTCCGGCTGCCTCAAAGGGCTGATGCAGTTCGAACGGGGAGTTCGGGAATCGGATGATTTTCAAAATAGCGCCTATCTGAAAGATTCTTCGGTTGCGGAAAGTTTAGAACGAATCGCCAGAAGCTCGTTGCGCAAAAATCCGATCTGGTCAGTTCGGGAAAAATCCGAGATGTCTCTTGGCAACAGGCAAGTCCTTCCCTTCCAATGTCTTACAGCCTTCGAGAGCGTGCTATCGTGTGGGGGACGGAATGACAGCCTCTCTAGCTTGCTTTAATCGATTCCAAATAAGGGCGCAGCGGGGTCGGAACACAGGCAACACACTTGACATCAAGACGCACAGCGACGTCCATGCCATCACGCCAACAACCGCTGCGGTTAGAATCAACATGAAAAAGGGTGCGATCAGCGCCAACTATAACGATTACCTCACCTTCATTAAGCTCGACGGCCGCTAGCAGGCTATCGCCAAGGTTTTCCATCAGTTCAACTGCCAGTGACGTTTTAGAGGTCGCGCACAGAGGCCTCACTGGCCTTTACGTATATAAAAACTCTACTTTTCAGCTTCGGAATTCTCGACTGTCTTGTCGGCAACTCAGGTCAGCAGCCTGCCGCACTCATCAACGGAGATGCAGGAAAAGTGATTCGATTCTCAGATGATGGACTAACACCATTTCCATACGGTCAGCGGTTTGCCAGGGTGGATGTTCTTGAAGGTAAGCCGGTGTTCAAAGTAACCACCGGCGACAAGACAAACGGTATCAACGCCGGCTTTTGGGAAAGCTCGCAGGGCAAGTAGCATTCCACAACGGTAAACGATCATTGAGAGTCTTGCCATCTACTGTAGGGGAAATTGAAATTACAGAAGACAGCGATTTCGCGCCGGTCTGAGCTTCATTCTTCACCCTGGATTTTCCGTTACCTGGCGCTCTATCGAGCCTACTAAGAAAGAATTTGTCATTACCCGACCGCATAAAACATCTAAGTAAGAGTTTCCCGTTTACCTACCCGAAGGAACGACAATGAGCAAGGTATCAATTATCAACGACAGCGCAAAGTGGCACGGAACAGGCGGAACTATAAGCGATAGTATCGTTAAGGCTGCCTAAGACATTTTGAACTCACTCGGTCGTCAAGTCACTGTGAAGACTGTGGACCGAGACTTAGACGCTTACGGGGAAGAGCAAAAGATTTTTGAAGCAGACGGCTTACTCATTCAATTCTCGGCCTGGTAGATGAATTTGCCTTGGCAGATGAAACGCAATCAAGACGAAGCCCTACCCGATCCGCGCATTAATGGAGGAGGCGGCCCCTGCATCAACAAAACCTACAAGCTGAGTTCAACTTGAAATGTACCACTAGAGGCTTTTGAGGGGCCGATTCAATTCTTTGAAGGAAAAGGCATTGACGCTGTCCTGATGGAGGTTCATAAAACCTTCCAATTCTTCAGGAGGAGGCTGCTTCACTCTTTCATGATCAACGACGTATTGAATAATTCGCAGAATGAAAATGACCGGCGTCGTTTCGGGACGCACCTGAAACGGTTCGACTAGACGCCGATCGTTAAAGAGGCAGGATTTAACTTTTAGGGAGGGTCTCCCCATCACTTTGGATAACATACCTCACTAACCGACCTCTAGCTCAATATTCTGTATTTTTTGATCAATTCAATGTAAACCTAAAATAATTACAGAGTTTTAGTCAACAATCGATCACGATGTGTTCTCTAGCCTTCCGCGAAAAGTCTCCGGGTATCGACATTTGGCATTCCATTTGATGTGAAATTTAGACTTCTTGTTTTATCCATTTGTTTTTTTCAAGGAGTCGTTTAGTTATTGTTTAAGTTAACGCTGTTGACTGACATAATCTTTATTGTCAAAATGCGCGTGTTTAGATCTCGGCGACATGACAATTGGGGCCATTGCTATGTGCACTATTAACATTGGCAAATGCCTATTCAACATAGGTATACGCCGTACACTGCATCTCACGCGATTCACCATGCGTGACTGCTTTTCTTTCAACAAATTCGTCTCCGAAGCTGCCAAGTAACCTGCCGACCGTTTTTATCGGTTCGCCGCCTCTTTTGCTTCTGAATAACTTCGTCTCAACCGCTTTTTGCATTCCTGCTAAAGCTTGTCGAAGTCATCTTGAAGAAAAGAACTCGTCTACTCGTTCATTAAATTTGCGCGGATTCATTCAAGTTAATCCGGAACATTAGCCATGCAAAAACTTAAGATCGCAGCCTCTGCCGTATTAAAAGACAAACTTCAGGTCGATCGTGAGGTTGTCAAGCTCTCCACAGCAGACTTTACCGAAGTCTCAGCCGTCGTTATTGATATTGAAGACTACCGCAAGGGCGGTCTAAATAAAGTCGACGGCACAGCCCTTGGTATTCCTGTCTTCCTTTATCTTCGAGACGAAGAGAATACCCCGGAAGAACTCGTCGGACACGTCGTCGGCGTGATCAGCGACAATCTGACGGACAGACGCTTATTCGGCCGCCAGATTGACGAAGCCGCCAAACGCTACGAAGACAAAGTTCTGCCTCCTTTCTTCGGCGCCTTGGCTCAGTACGTTTATAAAGGCAAATCTCAGTTTGACTGCCCCGGTCACCAGGGCGGCGCTTACTTCCGACGCCACCCTGCGGGACGCGCTTTCTACGACTTCTACGGTGAAGAGCTCTTCCGTTCCGACCTCTGCAACGCGGACGTTGCGATGGGCGATCTTTTGATTCATGAAGGCGCACCTCTCAAAGCCCAAAAAGCCGCCGCGAAGATTTACAACGCCGACAAGACGTATTTCGTTCTCAACGGAACTTCCGCATCGAATAAGGTCGTTCTAAATGCAGCTCTTACGCCGGGCGACTTAGTTTTATACGACCGAAACAACCATAAGTCGGTGAATCACGGCGCTCTGCTGCAGGCCGGCGCCACACCGATTTATCTTGAAACCGCGCGTAATCCGTTCGGCTTCATCGGCGGCATCGATGAAAAATGCTTTGACGAGAAGTATCTTCGCGACCTCATCCGAGAAAAGTGTCCTGAGAAAGCCGATGCCAAGCGTCCGTTTCGCCTTGCCGTCATCCAGCTCGGCACTTACGACGGCACGATTTACAACGCCAGACAGGTCGTCGACAAAATCGGACATCTGTGCGACTACATCCTGTTCGACTCTGCTTGGGTCGGCTATGAACAATTTATTCCGATGATGCGTGACTGCTCTCCGCTGCTTCTGGAACTCGGACCGGAAGATCCGGGCATTTTTGTGACTCAGTCTGTGCATAAACAGCAAGCCGGCTTTTCTCAGTCTTCTCAGATTCATAAAAAGGACGCTCATATCCGAGGACAGGACCGCTTCATTCCGCACAAAGTGCTGAACAACGCCTTCATGATGCACGCGTCCACGAGCCCCTTCTATCCGCTGTTTGCCTCTTTGGACGTCAACGCCAAAATGCAGGAAGGAGAAGCCGGACGCAGACTTTGGGCCGACTGCGTCAAGACCACTATCGACGCACGCAAGCTGCTGCTGGATACCTGCCACCACATTAAGCCGTTTATTCCTAACAAAGTTCGAGGCGCTGACTGGAAGTCCTACCCGACGAATCTTATTGCTCAGGATCTGGAATTTTTTAAATTTGTTCCAGGCGAAAAATGGCACTCCTTCGAAGGCTACGGTGAGAACCAGTACTTTGTTGATCCGTGCAAATTCATGCTGACAACACCGGGTATCAATGTTGAAACCGGTGAATACGAAGACTTCGGTGTGCCAGCCACCATCCTTGCGAACTACCTGCGAGAAAACGGCATCATTCCGGAGAAAAATGACCTTAACTCCATTCTTTTCCTCATGACGCCGGCAGAGAACAAGGAGAAAATGGATCACCTTGTGAGTCAAATTGCCCGCTTTGAAAAGTATCTCGACGAAGATGCGCCGCTGGAAGACGTACTTCCGGGCCTCTACAAGCACTACGAGTATCGCTATCACGACTATTCGATTCGCCAGCTCTGCCAAGAGATGCATGACTTCTACAAGGAACGGAACATTAAGGAAATCCAGAAACAGATGTTCTGCAGCGAGTACATGCCCAAGAGCGTGATCAATCCTCAGGATGCTCATTTCGCATTCCTGCGAGGACAAGCCGAACTCGTACGGATGGAAGATGCTGAAGGGAGAGTCGCTGCAGAAGGTGCGCTTCCCTACCCTCCGGGTGTTTTGTGCTGCTTCCCGGGCGAAGTTTGGGGCGGCCCCGTGCTCAAGTATTTCTTAGCGTGGCAGGAAGCGATGGGTAGAATGCCGGGCTTTGCACCCGAGCTTCAGGGCGTTTATGTCGAAGACAACGGCAGAGGCGGGAAGCAGGTTTACTGCTACGTGCTGAAGGAAGATGTCGTCGAGCGCCTGAAAGCAAAAGGCAAGTAGGACGATTAGGGCGACAGCTCCATGCTTTCGCCCTGATCGCGATGAAGGATTGTTATGTCTGAACAGAATCCGAAGAAGATGTCGGTTACTCAACTGACGCTTCTGACTGCTATTAATATGATGGGCTCCGGCATCGTGATGCTGCCGACGAAGTTAGCTGAAATCGGAACCATCTCGATCCTCTCGTGGGTGATCACCGCGTTCGGCTCCTTGTGCCTTGCCTATGCTTTCGCTAAATGCGGGATGTTCAGCAAACGACCGGGAATGGGCGGCTATGCCGAATATGCCTTCGGAAAAGCGGGCAATTTTTTAGCCAACTATACCTACGGTATTTCTCTGCTCTTTGCCAATATTGCCATTGCCTTAACCTGTGTCGGCTACGGGTCTGAGCTGCTGGGCATCAGTCTCTCACCGATTCACGTCTGCCTTTCCACGATTGTCGTCCTCTGGCTCTGCACATCCGCCAACTTCATGGGTGCATCCATTACCGGAAAGTTCAGTTCTTTAGCCGTTTGGTGCGTTGTTCTTCCCGTTCTGCTTCTGAGCGTCATCGGGGGGTTCTGGTTCAATCCGACCCTGTACGTCGAATCCTGGAATCCGCATCATCACCCTTTCTTCTCTGCGGTGGGGGCTTCTATTTCCATGACGCTTTGGGCTTTCTTAGGCCTGGAAAGTGCCTGCGCCAACAGCGATGCCGTTGAAAACCCTCAGAAGAACGTGCCGATTGTCGTCATGGCGGCCACAATCGGCGTTGCCATTATTTATATTGCGTCCACCAACATCATTGCAGGTATTGTCCCGAATACCGAGCTGGTGACATCCAACGCGCCGTTCGGTCTGACTTTCAGTCTGATGTTCAATTCCACCGTCGGAAAGTTCGTGACCTTCCTCTTGATTCTTTCCTGCGCGGGTTCCACGCTTGGCTGGCAGTTCACGATCGCCAAAGTGTTCCAGCAATCCGCCGCAGAAGGTTTCTTCCCGAAATGCTTTGCGAAAGTTAATCGCTGGGGTGCGCCGGTTCTCGGCATGATCATCATTGTCGCCATCCAGACGTGCTTCTGCTTTATGACCATTAGCCCTGAACTCTTTAATCAGTTCAATCGGCTGGTCGACTTGGCTGTTGTTACCAACATCATGCCGTATTTGCTTTCGATGGCGGCGGTCGGCGTCATTATGAAGGCCGCGAACGTCGAGCCAGCCAAGGCCAAGCTTTATACGTTTGTCGCCCTGATCGGCGCGCTTTACAGCTTTTACGCACTATTTTCCACAGGCATTACGGAAGTGTTCTACGGTTCGCTTGCTACCTTCTTCGGCTGGACGCTGTGGGGCCTTCTGGCAACACGCTTTGTCAGCGATAAAAATTAAGCTCAGTCAACAGATCTTTAAAGGACTGTCCGCGCGGCAGTCCTTTTTCATTTGAACTTTCAAGATTCCAAATATTTTCGTTAGAAAAACGATTTTGCCGCCAATTTTGAATTAGGCTAAGTAATTGACATTTTTTAACACCTCTAGAGAATCTCATGTCCAAATCCATTTTTGATGTTGTCGGACAAGCTCCCGACGATCCCATTCTCGGCCTCAACGAAGCCTTCAAGTCCGACCCCCGCGACAAGAAAGTTAATTTGAGCATCGGCGTCTACAGCACCGAAGACGGCAAAGTGCCTCTCCTGCGCGTTGTTGCCGAAGCCGAAAAAAGAATTCTTGAAGCCGGCGAACCGCACACCTACCTGCCGATCTCCGGTATTCCTACCTTTACTTCCGGCGTTCAGAAGCTGATTTTGGGAGCCGATTCTCCGATCATCAAAGAAAAGCGTGCCGTTACCGTTCAATCTCTCGGCGGAACCGGCGCTCTTAAAGTCGGTGCAGATTTCCTTGCAGCTATCCTCAAAGATCCGCAAGCTGTTGTCAGCACACCGACTTGGCAGAACCACGTTGCGATTTTTGAACAGGCCGGTTTCAAGGTCGGCAAGTATCCATACTATGACAAAGAAAACAACGGCGTCGACTTCCCTGCCATGCTTGAGAGCCTCAAGGGTTTAAAAGAAAACACCGTTGTGATTCTGCATGCCTGCTGCCACAACCCCACAGGCTACGACCTGACTCAGGAACAGTGGGCTCAAGTGGTTGACGTCTGCGTTAAGAACAAACTGATTCCGTTCCTTGATATCGCCTATCAGGGCTTCGGCGACGGTCTTGAAGAAGACGCCGGTTCCATTCGTCAATTTGCCGATGCCGGTATTCCCTTCTTCGTTTCCAGCTCTTTCTCCAAGTCCTTCTCTCTCTATGGCGAACGTATCGGCGCACTGACCGTCGTCTGCAAGGACCAGGAAGAAGCCTCCCGCGTCATGAGCAAACTGAAAGCTTTGATTCGCGCCAACTACTCCAATCCTCCCGCTCACGGCGCAAAGATTGTTGCCCAAGTTCTCAACGACCCGAAACTGATGGCTCAGTGGCATGAAGACTTGAGCGAAATGCGTGAACGCATCAAGGAAATGCGCAAGGATCTGGCCGCTGAACTCAAAGCACTCGGCGCCAAGAAAGACTTTGACTTCGTCACCCAGCAGAAGGGCATGTTCTCCTTCTCCGGTCTGAACCCCGAACAAGTTCAGCGTCTGAAAGACGAATTCGGTGTCTACATCGTTAAGAGCGGCCGTATGTGCGTTGCCTCTTTGAACAAAGACAACGTGAAATACACGGCAGAAGCTATTAAAGAAGTGCTCTAAGCTCGAAACTACGCGTTTTTACGGAAGGCTCCGAAAAAATCGGAGCCTTTTTACATTTTTAAATTTCCTTTTGAATCAAAGAGTTCAAATAAGAGGCAATATAAAAACGAAAAAGAATGAAAAAAAATTTAGTTTTTGATTTGCACGAGTTCAAAAACTTGTATATAGTCTCGTCTTGTTGATTCCCCGATAGCTCAGTCGGTAGAGCGACGGACTGTTAATCCGCAGGTCGTTGGTTCAAGTCCAACTCGGGGAGCCAATCAAAAATTAGAGCCGCGAAAGCGGTTTTGTTTTCCTCAGAGAAAACGACATCCGGGAAGTCTTTTCCGTCAGCAAGGGTTTCCGTGCGCTCCGGGTTCGTGTAGAGAGAACCGGCACCGCCGACAAAGAGCAGACGGGTGTCAGAACCGGCGAGGATATCCGCGAGGTGCTCAGTCGTGGTCTGGTAGAGCGGGAAAGTTTCAGGCGTGAAAGCCCCGAACCCGCTCACCACCGCGTCAAACCCGGCGAGGTCTTCGCGTGTGAGATCAAGGATGTCCTTACGGACGTAAGTCTTTGCTTCCGTATTGTTCTCTTCGTGACGCCCGAAAGCGGTCACGTCAAAACCGCGGGAAAGGGCTTCAGAGATGATTTTGCGGGAAGCTTTGCCGTTAGCGGCAACGACTGCGATTTTTGCCATTTTGCATTCTGCCTTATTGATGTAATAAGTGTTGTTTCATCTGTTAAGAAGAAATATAGCGAAGAAAATTTTAGATGTCAATACTTTTATTACATCAAAAGAAATTCTGAAGGGGAAAGGGAACGGCCGGTTTTCATCAAGCCCCTGAATACAGGCATTTCGCTTTAACATTGGGGGCATGACGGCCGGAAAGGTGCCGGAATCAGGGTGCTTCAGGCGCTTCCTGCCCGGCCGCAAGGACAAAGGAGATAGGAAATGACGCTCGGTGTTCCTTCAACCGGCGAGGCAGGCCGCCTCGCGGACGCATCTCCGTGGGCGGGCGAGAGACCGCCGCGGGATGAGTTTTTCTGGCTTTCCCAGATCAACAAAGCGACGTTTGTTGTCAATACCCGAAGCGGGCTTCTCGACCCCAGGCGGGCACCGGGTTGGGCAAGAGCTCAGAGACGCGTGATCGAGAAAGGCAATACACCCGGAAATCCCCGTCCCAAGATGTATGTGCGTTACGAGCCGCTTCTAATTGCCGAGGCC
>OGZB01002149.1_pt1 | contig 10351 bp, 11 predicted proteins | sample 1576691 | NCBI WGS metagenome assembly OGZB01 (sample SAMEA3541479, study PRJEB24748) | human gut metagenome | biome: human gut; feature: human-associated habitat; material: faeces | place: China | collected 2012
ATAATCATGAAAAGAATAACATATATATGTGCACCGCCCCACCCCGCCGGACGCCACGCTGGGCGGCTACCTGCTCAAGGACGCTGACCGCGGCATCGTCAAGATCGTGGAGGACAAGCAGCCCGGTGCCAAGGAGGTGGAAACGCAGTATGAGACCATCGCCGTCTCCGGCCGTCTGGCCCTGCTCAAGGTCAAGCTCATCACCGGCCGCACCCACCAGATCCGCGCCCACATGGCCAGCATCGGCTGCCCCATCCTGGGCGACAGCAAGTATGGCAACAACGCCGCCAACCGGGAGCTGAAGCTGAAGTATCAGGCGCTGTGCGCATGGGAGCTCACCATGCCCCGCTTCACCCAGCCGGATTTCGAGTTTCTCAGCGGCAAAACGTTCCATGCCCCGAAACCGCACCCCTCATCCCCAAAGACTTTCGACTTTATCGAATCCCTCTTCACAGCTTTCCCCCTCTTTTGAAGGAAAGAGAGGTATGAAAGGCTATAAACGAGAAGAAGAAGAAGAAGAAGAAGAAGAGCGGAGGGCGCCCTTTCCTTCAAAATACCTCCGGCGGGGCTCCTCAGGGACCAGATTACGGAAAAGACAATTATATATAGAGAGCTGTAGCTCTATTCAGTCCACAGCACTTCTTTATACCTACACGCAATCAGCTGCTTCCTCTGTCCCACACCCAACGGGACGCCCGCCGCGCGGCCTCCCCACCAGTCAAAAGTCTTTCTCTCATCCACCTTATCCCCCTCACCATCTCCACCTCCAAAACAAAACCCCCTCGGGCATTGCTGCCTTTGGGGGCTTCGGAGGCGTACCGGTGCGCCACCCGCGCACCGGTACATACTGCACCTGAAAACGGAGATACCTTTTTAATTGAAAAAAACGGAAGAATTGAGGAAACCGCTGGGGTCAGGGGAGACTCCCACGGACAGGCTGCTAGGCGAACGTCACTGTTCCCGCACTCCTCCCGTACGGATTAAGCCTGACCAAGCTCCTTTTTGAGCCAGTCCTTAATGACCGGCAGGGGCTCAAAGACCCCCTTGAGGGAACCGTACTCGTCCCGGAACGCTTTCACCAGCGGCTCCGGCAGTGGAACAGTCACCAGATCGTCCGCCGATTCGGAATTGCGGCGCACAAGCCGTACCTTCAAAGGGTCCTGCCACGCGTCCACGACAAAATAGGTGGCTACGTCGCTCTTGGAACGGACCGGCGGATGTTCGGAACGCCAGTCGTTATTGCCCCACTCCAGATAAAGGGTCACCGCCATCTCGGGCGTCAGGTTCCAATCAATCTGCTGGTCGGCAAACGCCGCCAAGGGAGATGTATTTTTCGTAGAGGAAAGGTGCGCTGTATTCATGTCCAATCCACCTTTGCAAGTAACATTGATTGCGTTGATTGATTAATAGTACTCGTTACTATTTTTGTCAACTACTCCATGTCGTATCTCCGCAACTTATTGTGCAGCGTCGCCCGCGTGATCCCGAGCCGCCGGGCGGCCTCGCTCTTGTTGTCCCCCGTATCTTGAAGCGTCCGCAAGATGGCCGCGCGCTCCATCTCATCCAGCGTCATGCTGATCGGCTCCTCACCTGCCGCCCCCTGCAGCTCGGCAAGGGTAGGCGCGTCGTTGTTCTTGGGCGCGGAGGACACCGCCATAGGCAGCTCACGTTCGGAAATATACTCCCCGAGGCAGAGGATAGCCGCCCGCTCCACGGCGTTCTCCAGTTCACGCACGTTGCCGGGCCAAGAGTACTTGAGCAATGCATCCATCGCCTGCGGAGTGAATCCCTTGATCTCCTTGCGGTTCGCCAGCGCAAAACGCTCCAGAAAAGCCGTGGCGAGCACGGGGATGTCCTCGCGGCGCTCCCGCAGGGAGGGCACTTCCACGCCGATCACGTTGAGCCGGTAGTAGAGATCCTCACGGAAGCGCCCTTCGCTGACTTCCTCGCGCAGGTTGCGGTTGGTCGCGGCGATGACCCGCACATCCACGATGACGGGCGTATCGCTGCCCACTCGCTGGACTTCCCCCTGCTGGAGGGCGCGCAGAAGCTTTGCCTGAAGCAAAAGGGGCAGTTCGCCGATCTCATCGAGGAACAGCGTGCCGCCGTCGGCCTGGCTGAACCGCCCTTCGCGGCGCTTGTCCGCCCCTGTGAACGCGCCCTTCTCGTGCCCGAACAATTCGGACTCCAGCAGGGATTCATTGAGGGCCGCACAGTTGACGGTGACGAACGCCTTGCCTCTCCGGGCACTGGCCTCCTGAATGGCGCGGGCGACCCGCTCCTTGCCGGTCCCCGACTCCCCGGTAATCAGGACGGTCGCCTCGGTGGGCGCGACCGTATTCACCATCTCAATGAGTTCGCGCATCCGCGGGCTGCGCCCGAGAAGACCGGAAGGGCTTTCCCGGATATACTCCCGCAGTTCCCGGTTCTCAGCCGCCAGCCGGGTATGATCGAGCGCCCGTTCCAGCGTGAGGTGCAGCAGATCGAAATCCAGCGGTTTTTCCAGATAGTCATACGCCCCGAGCCGCAGAGCCGCCACAGCGGTTTCCACGGACTGCCACGCGGTCATGACCAGGACCGGAATCGAGGGGTTATGATGCAAAATTTCCCGGATGGCCGAAATGCCGTCCATGCGGGCCATGCGCACATCCGAAAGCACGGCGTCGTAAGCCCGCTCCTTGACTTTCTCCACGGCGGTATCCCCGTCGTCGGCCTCATCCGTGGCATACCCCCACCCCCGGAGCACCGTCCGCAGCATCGCCCGGTGGGAACTGTCGTCGTCCACGATCAATATAATAGGTGGCGTGCTCATCTCATACCTCCTCGCCTCCGGCGGCAATAGATCCGTCAGGCCGCCCTTCCGGAAAAGGGGTTCCCGGACTCCTCGGCGCCGCCGATGCCGTACCCGCCGGATACCTCCCGGCGGCAACGCAATATCCGTCTTCTCAACCCTTCTCCGCCGCAAGCGGGCCTCCCGGACGGAGACGCGCACCAGCTTCCCTGCGCACCCGAAGACGTCCAAGTTGCGTCATGCCTTCTGTGAATTCATCGGCCCGCTTCCCTGCACAGCCGAAGACGTCCCTACAATCCAATAATAGTCACGCCGCCCCAATCGTCAGCCCTTTTCTCAAGAGCCGCTGCAAAAAAGGAAGGAAGCGGGAATCCACACGATGCCCGCCTTTCTTCTCAATCGGTTTCCGCGTCCGCTCATTCATGCCCGTGAACCTTCCCGCCCTCTCCGCCCAAGGGCAGGAGCAAACGGAATACGGCGCCCTGCCCCGGCTCGGAAGTGACGGAAATGCTCCCGCCGTGGGCTTCCATGATCTTGTGCACGGTGGCAAGGCCGAGCCCGGTCCCCTGCCCCTTGGTGGTGAAATAGGGATCGAAAATATGCGGCAAGGCGTCCGGCGCGATGCCCACCCCGGTATCCCGGATTTCGAGGCGCAGGGCATCGGGTTCGGGATGCAGCGACAGGAACAGCTCGCCGCCGTCCGGCATGGCTTCAAGCCCGTTCAGGCACAGGTTCAGAATCACCTGACGCATCCTGTCGGGATCGATGGCCACATCCGGCAGCACCTCGGGCGCGTCAAACCGTATGGCGACCTTGTGATTGGCGGCGTCCTGCCCGATGAGCCGGAGCGTGTCTCCGATCAGACGCCGCATCCCGGTCATGCGCGGCCGGATGTCCGTGGGGCGCGAAAGCCCTATCAAATCGCCGATGGCCCGATTGAGACGCTCCACCTCTTTGACCATGACCTGCGCCGCCTCCCGATCCGCGCTGCCTTCAGGGAACCGCCCGCCGAAATACGTCGCATACCCCTTGATGGAGCTGAGCGGATTGCGCAGCTCATGGGCGACGCCCGCGGCGAGGTTGCCCACGGCGGCAAGCTTTTCCCTGCGGCGGACTTCCGCCTCAAGGCGGCGGACTTCCGTGAGGTCACGCAGGAACATGAGCGAACCCAGGCGGCCTTCATACCCTTCATTGACGTGCCCGCCGCGTACCGAAATGTATTGCTGTTCCTCTCCGTGCCGCAAAATGATTTCCGTATCCGGTAGCACCGGCTCCTGCAACAGCTTCGCCGCCAGTTCCGCCAGCGCCGAAGGGAGCACTTCCGCCGGTTTCCGGCCCAGGAACGCCTTGCCCTTCGCCGGGGCTTCCATGCCGAGCAGGGTCAGCGCCGCCTTGTTCATCCGGGTGATCCGGCCCTTGGCGTCGAAGACGACCAGCCCGTCCGGAAGCGCTACGGCCAGTTCTTCGGCCAACGCTTCGGCCACCCGCTGCCCGCGCCGGGACGAGCGGACCCGCTCCACGGCGTGCAGGCCAAGCAAGGCCAACATGCCGGCCAGCAGCACCCCCGCCCCCAGCAGGACGGCGCGCTCGCGGTTCTGCGCCTGCGCCACTTCGAGCGGAGCAAGGTCAAGCCCGAGGAAGACATACGGCAGCGGCCCTACCGTCGGTTCATCCTGCCGCCCCTCACCCTTTACCTTGGGATGGAATGTCTTGAAGACCACGAACGCCCGTGAGCCTTCCATATCTATGATCGCCCACGAAGGGGTTTCCGAGGGACGCAATGCCGCGATCGTCTCCGCGCCGAGCTCCCTGCCGCCGCGGGTGTTCAGCACTTCCCCCACGCGCGCCGGGTTGCTGTGCGCAAGGATGGTCCCGTCCGGCATGGTCACCGCGATAAAACGCACGTCAGGCCGATCCGCCAATTCTTCGACAAGGTACTGCAACCGGATGCCCGTCCGAGAACGGGTCCCGGATCGGACGCCGCTTTCCAGCGCCGTGACCAGCGCCACGCCTTTTTCCGCAAGGAAACGGACCATAGCCGTCTGAGTGCGGTCGAGCGAAAGCCCAGTAAGGAGCACTACGCCGAAAACAAGTACCAGTGCGGCGCCGAGCGTCCCTATCAACGAGCTTCCGCCGCCGACATTGGCCTGCTGCGGAGAGGAGGAAGAGAAAAGTCCTGTCGTCTGCATGGATGCGGATATTCCTTTAAGACAATGCGCAAAAAACACTGCTGGAACGAAGCAAGAAACGCTCCAACCACCCGGCGCGGAACGGCTCTGCGGCGATCCGCCGGCCTAAGGCATGGTATGCTTTTTGCAATTTTTCCGGCTATTGACGAGCCCTTCAAAGCTCACGTACATGTCATACTGTGCAGATTCTGGCTCGGGAAGCTTCCTGACCATACCCATACTTTTCATTCCTTGCCACCCAAAAAGCGAAAGGGGCTTCATGCAGATATATACAGAAAACAGATTCTGTCTGCCGCTGTTTTACCTGATTGTACTGGGGGTTGCGCTCTCTATCTGGATCTGTCCGGACAAGGCTTTCGCCACGGGCGCCTCTTCCGGAGTTCACGACGACCAGCCGCGGCAGGCTCCCGAAGGGCTGCCCCCTTCCCGGATGCCGGAGGCTTTCCCCGGATTCTCTCCGGATACGCCTTCCAAATGCCCGGCTCTCGCCCCGCAGCGGACCCATGACACCAGCCGGTTCGAGAGCCGCCTGTTCGCCATGCCGCTGCCTCCGAACCTCACCCCCGAACAGCAGCAGGCCGCGCTCGCCATCATGCGCGAGGCCGAACCCTATCTTACGGTCATTCATATCCAACTACGTCAAACGCTTGTGGAACTTCATAACCTTTCTTTCGCGTCCGACACGCCCCCTGACGCCCTGGCCGTCATCGGGCGCAGGCTCATCCGCCTGCGTACCGAGGCCATACGGGAATTGCAGCGCATTTCCGCACAAATGGAAAAGCTCGCCGGGTTTAATCCCGGCTGGGGCACCCGTGTGCGCGGCACCAAAATGGAAGATCTGAACCCACAACCCCTCAACGAACAGAGCGTGGAGTGATCCCATCCCGCCGTTCCCGTGGCAGCCATGCTCCCGAAAGGAGTGTGGCTGTCTTTTTTTTAGCCACATCCGCGCATCCGGGCTTTTCCCTGTGTGATTCTTATACACTGTCAAATATCCCTGTACAAATTCTATACAGCTTTTCAGAACAACGAAAAGCCCACCAGAGGCGTTATATTGATGATTACATAGAAAATCGAATAGTTAACATGTTTGGCACGGGCGTTGCTATAGTCCAGGCAAGAGTGACGAACAAAACACCTTTCAGGAGAACCTCAATGAGCCTCAATAAAGCCTCTATCGCCGTAGCCCTTGCCGCTTTCCTCGCGGTAGGCGGGATTGCCGGGCAGGCGCTGGCAGCGCCCCACGACGGTCACGACGGCCACTGGAGACAGCAGAGGTCGTATCAGGACTGCATTTACCAGGCGCTCACGCAGGAAAAGAAAGCGCAGTACGATGCCATCATGAAGGAATTCGCCGACAAGACCGCGCCGCTGCGGGACAAGCTCGCGGCCAAGTACATTGAGCTGCGCACGCTCGGCAACAGCCCCACTCCGGACCCGAAAGCCATCGGCAAGGCGACGGAAGAACTCGTGGCGCTCCGCAACGAATTCGCCAAGGAACGCAGCGCGATGGTGGACAGAGTCGCCAAGGAAATCGGCATCAATATATTTCAAGGCAAGGGGCCGGGGTGCCCGGTTGAACGGCCCCGCCGATGCCCCGCAACAGGGATGACCGTCATGCCCGACGGTCCGCAGCCCGGAGCGGAAGCTCCCGCGAGCGAATAACAAGCCCCCCTCCAGCCGTTGGTCAGTCTCCCTTTCCAGCGGCGAAAAACCCTGACTCCCATCCAGTCAGGGGAAACAATAATCGGCAAAGCCGTTTACATATACGAGAGCCTCTACAACTTTGAACGACCGGTTCCACCTGACCGTTTCACAGGTGCCTAGCTGAGTCTGTTCGTTCAATGGCAAAGTCATCCTCCTCCTTACAGAAACTGTATCCTCCTCCTTCCTCTGCAGCGCCCCGTCTCCTCCTCCGGGGCGCTGCTCTTTTGTGCGGGGTGGAAAAATCGGGGAGGGGAAGAGGGGACTTTCTGGAGAAAGCCCCCTCTTCCCCTCCCCGGTTCTCAATATCCCTCACTATCCACGCCACAGCGGACTCAAAATCCGCAGCGACGACACGCCGGGGCGCGCCCGGAACCTCGACGATACCGGAAACGGGCACGGGATATCCGGCCTTCCGGGCATGTTCCGCGCCTTTCCCGCTCAACACGAGCAGCCCGGCGGACAGCCCGGCATTGGCGGCTAACCCCAGATCGTCCAGCTTGTCCCCGATCATGAACGTCGTTTCGGGCAAGAGCCCGTGCCGATCCCGGAGCTCATCGAACATGCCCGGCAGGGGCTTGCGGCAAAAGCAAGACTCTTCAGGCGCGTGCGGGCACCAGACGGCATCCGTAAAAGCTACGCCATACGGCTCCAAAAGTTCCTCAAGCCGTTTTTGGCACGCCACGACAGCCTGTTCAGTGAAATACCCCCGGCCCACGCCGGATTGGTTGGACACCAAGAAAAGGCGATGCCCCGCCTGAACCAGACGCGACAACGCCGGGCCGACGCCGGGCAACAGGGCGACGCCGGACGGTTCCGAAAGGTAATGCTTATCCTCAATGAGCGTGCCGTCCCGATCAAGAAGCACCGCACAGGAAACCGACATGAAAAATCCTCCGGAAAAAATGACGGAACAATGACGTAAAACAACGCGGGAATGTTGCGGAAATCAAGCCTTCAGAACCCGTGGTTCCGCGATTCGGTTCTTGACACGCTGTACATCTTCCTGCAAAAGAGGACGCTTAGAATATGGAGGATGGGAACGGCGCGCAAGAAAAAGATGGCGCGTTTTTCCTCATGCGGTTTGTCGCCGTGGAACATTTGCAACATCTGGAGGAGCTGTCGGTATGATCCGTCTTTTCAGTGCGACCCTGTTGTCCCTGCTCTTGTGTGCTTCTCTGGCCAATGCCGCCGAAAAACCCCTCATCGTGGCTTCCGACGCGACGTGGCCTCCCATTGAAATGCTTGACGAAAACAAGAACGTGGTCGGGTATTCCATTGACTACCTGAAAGCCGTCGCCAAAGAAGCGGGCCTGAACGTTGAATTCCGCAACACCGCGTGGGACGGCATTTTCGCCGCCCTGGAATCCCGTCAGGCCGACATCATCGCCTCTTCCGTGACCATCACCGACAAGCGCAAGAAGGCTATGGGCTTCTCCGATCCTTACTGCGAAATCCGCCAGGCCGTTGTGGTTTCCACCAATTCGGACCTCAAAAACCTGAAAGAACTGGACGGCAAGAAGGTCGGCGGCCAGATCGGTACCACCGGCCTCGTGGAGACCCTGCCCAAGGCCAAGTCCAAAGCCATCGTCAAGACGTACGACGAAGTGGGCCTCGCCCTCGAAGACCTCGCCAAGGGCAACATCGACGCAGTGATCTGCGACGATCCGGTCGCCAAGTTCTACGCCAACAAGAAGCAGGAATACGCGGGCAAGCTTAAGGTTGCCTTCATCACCGACGATGTGGAATTCTACGGGTTCGCCGTCCGCAAGTCGGATACGGATCTCGTGAAGAAGCTCAACGAAGGCATCAAAGCCGTGAAAGAAAAGGGTATCGACAAGCAGGTCGTCGAGAAGTGGATCGGCAAATAAGCGGCCGTAACTCTCATCCTTAATCGTCCTGTTGCGATTCTATACCGGCAGGGGAGCCCTCTCCCCTGCCGCCCGTTTGGTAAGGCCCCTGTTTTCGCGCGTCGCCCGGGCGCGCCGCAACTTGCAAGGCCCACATCGCGGCGCACGCATCTCATGCGGCGTTTGCCGGAGCCTGACACATTTTAGGAATACTTATGAACAACGCTCCCAACATTCGCATTGAGGTTACGGAGGGCGCACAAATCCCTGATCCAAGGGATCGCAGGCTCCTCAATGCTTGGACATTGGCGTTCTGCGTTGCCGTGGTGGCGCTCGTCACCCTCTGCGCCACGCAGCCGGAACCCTATCTGGAAATCGTCAAATTCCTTCCCGACGGCTTGATCATCACGTTTGAGGTGACCGTTCTCTCCCTGCTCTGCACGCTGCCCATCGGGTTGCTCACGGGTCTCGGACGCCTGTCCCGCAATCCCGTCATCAACCTGATCGCATCGACCTACGTGGAAATCATCCGCGGCGTGCCGCTGCTCGTTCAGCTTTTTTACATCTATTACGCCCTCGGCCGCATCATTCAGGTCCCGCCCATGGTGTCGGCGGTCATCGCCATCAGCTTCTGCTACGGCGCCTACATGGGCGAAGTCTTCCGCGCGGGCATCCTCTCCGTCCCCAAGGGACAGACCGAAGCCGCCCGTTCGCTCGGCTTCAACAACTTCCAGACCATGACGCTCGTTATCCTCCCTCAGGCCATGCGTACCATCCTGCCGCCCATCGGCAACGAATGCATCGCCATGCTCAAGGATACCTCTCTGGTCTCCATCATCGCCGTGGCCGACCTGCTGCGCCGTGGCCGCGAATTCGCTTCGCAGACCTTCGACTATTTCGAGACCTATACGGTCATCGCCCTCGTATACCTCATCATCACCCTGCTGCTCTCCAAAGGCGTGAGCATGATGGAAGGGAGACTCACCTACTATGACCGCGACAGAAAGTAACGAAGCCCCCATCATCAGCATCCAGAACGTGTGGAAGTTCTTCGGGCAGCTCACCGCATTGCACGATGTCAGCTTCGACGTGCAGCCCGGCGAACGCGTCGTGATCATCGGACCTTCCGGGTCCGGCAAGTCAACGCTGCTGCGCTCCATCAACCGCTTGGAAGTCATCGACAAGGGCACCATCCTTGTCGAGGGGAGCGACATCAACGCCCCCGAGAACGACATCAACAAGATCCGGCAGGATCTGGGCATGGTGTTCCAGAGCTTCAACCTGTTCCCGCACAAGACCGTGCTCCAGAACCTGACGATGGCGCCCATGAAGCTCCGCCATATTTCCAAACACGAAGCCGAGGAGCGCGCGCTCCAGCTGCTCAAGAAAGTGGGGCTGTCCGAAAAGGTCAACGTCTACCCGAGTATGCTTTCCGGCGGCCAGCAACAGCGCGTCGCCATTGCCCGCGCCCTCGCCATGCAGCCCAACATCATGCTGTTCGACGAACCTACGTCCGCGCTCGATCCTGAAATGATCGGCGAAGTGCTCGACGTTATGGTCAAGCTCGCGCAGGAAGGCATGACGATGGTATGCGTCACCCACGAAATGGGTTTTGCCCGCGAAGTGGCCGACCGCATCGTCTTTATGGATCAGGGGCAAATCCTTGAAGTGGCGCCTCCGGCCAAATTCTTCTCCGATCCCGAGCATCCTCGCCTACAGCAGTTCCTCAAGCAGATTCTGTAGAGAAGATTGGAGGGGGAAGGAGAACCTTTCTCCAGTAAGGTCCTCCTTCCCCCTCCAAACCTCCCCCCTTCCTC
>OGZB01002151.1_pt1 | contig 10344 bp, 9 predicted proteins | sample 1576691 | NCBI WGS metagenome assembly OGZB01 (sample SAMEA3541479, study PRJEB24748) | human gut metagenome | biome: human gut; feature: human-associated habitat; material: faeces | place: China | collected 2012
ACCGAGCATCCACACGGCGAACGTGACGACGGCGACGACGATGACCACGGGCACGAACACGCCCGATATCTTGTCGGCGATCTTCTCGATGGGCGCCTTCGTCGACGTGGCCTCGTCCACGAGCCGGATGATGCCGGCCAGCGCAGTGTCGTCGCCCACGCGGTCGGCGCGCATGGAGTTCATACGGCCGAACAGGTTGGCCGTAGTGGTCTGACCGCCCGAAAGCAAGATGGCGTAGGGCGAGACCTCTTTGTAGATATGGCTCTTACCGGTACCGCGGGGACCCAGCTCGCACAGGTTGTAGTTGCGCTCGATGAGCGGCACCATACGCTCGATAAAGTGCAGGCGCTCTTTCTCGGAAAGCTCGCTGGGCTCATAGCCCGCGGAGCGCAGCAGCATGTTGAGCCACTCGTCGCGCGTAAAGTACTGGCGCTCTTCGACCATGGCATCCAGGTCCAGGTTGGGCATCTGGATGGGCGTGAGCGACGCCACGCTAAACGGAGAGTCCTCGGGCCCACGCTTCTTACGCTTGGCCTTGGAGCGGCGCGGCGCATCGTCGCCAAAGACCTCCATGCCAAACTCGTCTTCCTCATCCAAGGGGTGACGATACTCGATGCTCATAATGCACCAAATACCACCTTGCAGAATCTTGGAATAGTCGCGCACGTACTCGGCCGGCATCACAAACGGCTCAATGGTCAGGTTGGCAAACGAGGCCACGTAGATGTCTTTGTACTCGTCGAGCTTGGCCGTGACCTTGTCGATGATGGTAAAACGGCCCAGCTCACGGATCTTGGACTTAATACGCTCGGACTCGTCGGGACGCACGTAGTTATCGGTGAGGATCCTGCGGATGCGATCCAGGCCCTCTGCCACGGCTTCCTCGTCATCGGTTGAGCAGTACATGCCCAGCAGATACTCCAACACAAAGGTAGGCACGTTGGCGCCGCGCTTCATAAAGGCCGTCAGGTCCTTGCGTACGATCTTGCCGCCAAAGTGCTCGAGCAGCTTACCGTCCAGCCCGTCCATGTCGTAGCCCGCATCCTCGGGAGCCTCGGCCGCAGCCTGGTCATAGCCATCGGTCGAGGACTCGTCCTCGGCGGGCGCCGCAACCTCATCGGGTACCGCGGCCACCGTCGGCTCCGGGGCAGGCGCGGCAGCCACGGCCTCTGCGGCAGTCTCAGCCTCCGGGGCGGGCACGGCCTCCTCTGCAGACACCGCAGCCTGCACCGGCGCATTCACATCAATCGAGGGAACTTCCCACAGATCGTCGTCATGGCTATCAAACATAGGGCACACTCCTAAAAACCAAAGTCAGCAACAGGGGCAAACGAAACAGCGATGGTGTACGTCTCGCGCCAAACGATCTTGCCCGTTTCGCGCTCGCGGCAGACCAGATAGTACGGACCCTTGGCCGAGAATCCATCCGCTGCATGCAACGCAAACTTGGCATGCACCACGCGCTCCTGCGAGTTAACAGAAGTCTTGTTGGCATGCGCCTTGACCGTATCGCTTACCTCGTTGCCACTTGCATCGGTAAACACCAGCTCGTACTCGCACGGCAAGACCTTACCTTGGGCAGGTTCTTCCTGGATCAAGTTGACCGAGAAGAGCGAGTTGGTCACTCGACGTCCCTCACTCAGCACGCGCAGCGTCGCTGCGCGCGTATCGACAAAGTCCTTGGAACCCGAGCGCGCACGCCAAAATCCGATAACGGGCACGCAGAGCTCCTGCAGGCTCATGCCGCCGTGGACGTAGTTGTTAGTGCCGCCGGGACGCTTGAAGTGCACGTTCTCGCGCGGGGCAAACCCCTCAAAACCGGCACCCAAACGTCCCATGTCAACATTAACAAACCCCCCGCATGCCTCTACCGAAAGCTTGGCCACGGCCTCGTTGGGCACCACCAGATGACGCTTGCCGTGCATGACGGGAGCGTCAAGGAAGGGAAGGTCTGGCTTGCCGAGCATCTGGCACTCGTTGAGCTCACGACGCGTGTAGATGAAGCCGTGATCCGCCGTCATAACAACACGCGCGCCCGGGGCGTCGGTGCTCACGCGGCGTGCCAACGCGGCAAGTTCCTCCACGGTGTCCGCGCAGGCATCGAAAACGTCATCCTGCGTAGCTGCCTTCTCGCCCGTGGTATCGATCTTGTTGTGGTAGAGATAAACGAGCCTGGAGTCTTTGAGCAGCGCTTTGCGCTCGACTCCCGCCATGTTGAGGTATGCGCTCGAGCGCAAAGCGCGGGCCGTGGGCTCAACGTGGGTTAGTACGGCCTCGCGCTGCGGAGTCGTCGCAGTGGGCATGCCGTCAGCCAACACAAACGAGCCATCCGCTGCAAGTTCAAGCGCTTGGTGCGGCAGCAGCGCGGGCATGCCCACCTCGGTGATGGAGGGAAAGACCGCCTGCATGCTAGAAACCCTGACGTTGCCGCCGCGCTCGCGCTCGAGAAGCGCCGCGACATCACGGGCCACCTCATAGCGCAGCGCGTCGCTTACGATAACGACCGTCGTTTTGGCAGACCCCACAAAGGTGGGCAGCACATGCCAGTAGAATTCATCCTGCCGTGCAGGGCCATCGATGTAGCCGCAATCGGCCCACTCCCCTTGCGCAGCGGATGTCCAGCAGGCATTGGCATCGGCCAAAAACCAGTTGCTGTAGAGATTCTCCGCCCAGTCCACCACGGCTCGGGCAGGCTCCTCGAGCACATCGCACTCGACAGAGCGCGTCCGCAAATACGCGGTGCACATATGGCGATAGGCAGCATCCATGGAATACCAATCGGACGTATAGGCATCCCACACCCGCTGGGGTTGCGCCAGATGGAACCCGCCCGCATGTGCCTGCCTAAATGCGCACATGTCGGCCACAGCGGCAAGCAAGCCAAAGTAGCTCTCGACACGGCGGTACCAGCTTAGGTCGCAGCGACGCGCCGCAAAGGCGCGTGCGTCCTCAACACGGTCTGCACCCTGGGCAAACGAGCTGAACAACTGCGAGAGCACAGCCTCATTGACGCACGGGAACACATCAAGCGAGGCCAGCACATCGATCGGCAGAGCCCCAAACCGCACAAAGAGTCCGCGGGCATCCTCCACCAAACGACAGATCTCAAATAGGTCCTCGCTCGATGCCTGGGTATCGGCGGCCTGGTCCCACGTGCGCACCGCCTCAAGGCAATAGGGGCCGTAGGCGGGAGCCACATAGCTTTCGAGTCCCTTGAGCGCTCCCTCGGGAAGCGCGGTAGACGCCGCTGTAAGGAGCACATGGGATGAAAGCATAAGCAATGAGTCGCGCTCATACAGCGGCCCCTCAAATCCATAGCAGCGAAGCATAAAGGCAGAGAGCACATCGCGCACGCAGTACTTGCCCATCAACTCGGCCAGCGCCTCGGGACCCTCGTGCAGCAGCGTGGTCATACAGCCGCGCAGCACAAACGCGGGTCGCGCGTCGCCAAGCTCTTTACCGCCAAATATCACCGTAAGAATGCCGAGTTCGATATCGGATACGCCCGCGGCATGCGGAACACACGCGGCAAACTTAGCGCAGCGGGTCTTGGCATCAAAGAACGTCTTGTGCTCGCGCAGACTCTCGCGCACGGCATCGATATTCTCGATACCCAACTGATCGGCCAAAAGCGAAAGATAGTCAGCCTGGAACTGATCGGCATACAGCTCAACATCGGCAAGCCAATCGCCCTCAAGCCTGCCGCGCGGGCAACGACGATACAACAAGATATCGGTCGCAAGGTCATCGCGGTTGATGAGCTTCTTGACGGCAAACATACGGCCCTCGCAGGCCTCAACAAAGCGCACCGGGCGCTCAAAGTCACCGTGAGCAGGCATTACGCCGGCATCGGCCCCCACGCCGTCGAAACCCTCGGCAGCCAATCGCTCAAACTCAGGAGCAAACTCGCCGTCTGCATCGTGCCAAACCACCACACGGCGCGGCGCGCATGAGGACAACGGCTGCAAAAATCGCAGCCTGAGCTGTTCTTCTACATCGATCTTGGGCATGAATATCCTTACCGTATCTGCAGTTACTTAATCTTCGCCAGCACATCCTGAAACTTGGCGTAGTTGACCTTGACGCCGTCATCCAGGTCGATCTTAATCATCTGGTCTGCCAAGTGGTGCAGTTTCTCCTCGTAGGCAATGGTCTCTTTGAGCTGGTCGTTGAGCTTTTTGATGCGCTTATCCAAGCGCACGCGCTCGCCGCGCTCGGCACCAGCAAGGGCATCGTTGGCATACCCGATCTGGGCACGATAGCGCTCCTGCTGCTCATGCACATAGTCGGTGCGGATGCGAGCCAACAGGTCGGGCTGGTAGCGATGCATGTAAACAAGGCACTTGAAGCCGTTCTTCTTGCCGCTGTCGAACGGCCAGTAGATGGGGCGCTTCTTATAGGTCTGGCAGTGGTCCTTAAAGAAGTCCTTCAAAAAGTAGGTGCGAATCACCTCGCGCGAGGTGCCCTTGCCGCCGAGCGCCTCGGCAATAAAGGCCAGGTTCTGCTCGAGCGTTTCCTCGCCGTACGCGGTGCGCACAAAGTCGATAAAGTAACGCACGATGTCGTCGTCAAAGTACTCATCGTCGGTAATGGGCAGCACGTTGTCACCATCGGGCATAAAGGTCACGTGATCGGGATCGGGCATCTTGGCCAGATAGTCGTTGACCGTGGCGCCTTGATCGGCCAGAATCAGCCCGTCCACATCCAGTGAATAGCGGCCAAACATGCAGCCCACGGCATAGCTTATGAGCGAGGTGATCTCGTCGCGCTTGGTGCGCACGTATTTGTTGCCCTTATAGCTCTCGGGGATCTCGTCGGCGGTATCAAAGATGCGCGCCACCGAGACGTACTTATCCTCGACCTCGATGGGCACTTCGCCCTCCATGTTGTAAATTTTGGCGAAGATGCGGTTGAGCTCCTCCTCGTTAGCACGGAGCTGCTCAAAGCGAGCATTGACCTCGGCCTTACGAGCCTCGTATTTATCAGAAAGTAAGATTGACATTAGTTACCTCTTAATGAATGTATAAGACGTTGTCAACAACAGGAAATTGAAGAAACACGGCTATACCCCATTCGGCTCTTCTCCAGCGCAAACGGTTTCATCGATGCCGACGGAGCTTTCTTCCGGCGGTTGTGTTTCCTGTTTTTCCCAAGCACTCACTTGCTCATCAATTGTTTGAACCAAGTCCATTGAGCATTCCATCCAAATCCGAACTTGAGCAGATTTAATAGGTCTTGTTCGGCTCTTTCCACTTGATTCGTCCTGCATTAAATCAACTTCGTGAACAACCTTGTGCCTTCGCTGAATTAGCGCATCTATTTCAGCTTGTCGCTTATAAGCACCGAGCGACAAGCCTATCTTTTTAAGGCGACTATCAATATCTTTATAGCTGTTGAAACTCATTCGCGAAAAATGCTCACGCACAGATTCGGAAATTACTTCATCGACGGTTTTGCCAGAAAAGGAAGCAAATCTATCAAAGCTGTACTTGGATGTTCTTCCATCACTGCCAGCTAGCGAGACTTCGCTCAAGGCTTTCGAATCAGCCTTTATGGGATACCAATGAATGAGTATATTACGAAAATAATCCTCTTCCGCCGAATGAAGCAAAACGAGCGCAGCGCGCAAGATATCCGTCGGTCTTTTTTCCTTCGACGTTCTAGCAGATCCTTCTATTTGCAGGCTGTCATACAGTGCCAAAAGACTAGAGACCCTGTTAACACCTTCGTCGAATTGATTCTTCTCTACGGTCATAAAAACACCTAAATCAGTGGATGACGCTTGAAATCCCAAGAGGTTTCAAACGAGTCCCAGTCGATTTTGGAAATGTCTACGTTGCTGTCGACCAGACTATTAATTGCCGGTTGAAGCTCAGCGGAAATAAGCGTGGGAAGAGCTTTGATGTCTCTCACTTGCATGTTAAGAGTGGGGTTAAGCATGCTGAGGACATCGGCAGCGATGGAACAATTGAGGAAGCCCAACGCCCAGTTCTTGTTTTGGCCCAGATTGCAAATACATGGGCCGGCCATGTCAAATCCGCCCGTCGGTGGAAATCGTTACGACCTGCCACGGAATGAACTTGCCGGACGCCTGCAAGGCGCGCTTGGCGGCATTTTCCAGCCCGCCGCAGCAGGGCACCTCCATGCGCACAACGGTGACCTCTTGAATGTCGTTGCTGCGGATGATGGCGGTCAGCTTCTCACTGTAATCGACGTCGTCCAGCTTGGGGCAGCCCACCAGCGTGATGTGCCCGCGGATGAACCGCTCGTGGAACGCGGCGTAAGCGTAGGCCGTGCAGTCGGCAGCAATCAGCAGCCGCGCACCGTCAAAGTAGGGTGCGTTCACAGGCACCAGCTTGATTTGAACAGGCCACTGGCGCAGCTGGCTGGGGGCCGTCGTCGGGGCGCTCTCCCCTGCCTCGGCGGGGTGCAGGGCCTTGGCCATGCTGCCCGGGCAGACGTGCATCGCCTTGGGCGCCCTGCCGGGGCAGCCGGGCGTGTGGGCGGCCTTGTGCTGCCTGGCGGCCTGCACGGCGGCCTCGTTGTAGGGCGCGGCCTCGCGCTGCTCAAACGTGATGGCCCCCGTGGGGCAGTGCGGCAGGCAGTCGCCCATGCCGTCGCAGTAGTCGTCGCGCATCAGCGTGGCCTTGCCGCCGATCATGGCGATCGCGCCCTCGTGGCAGGCGGCGGCGCAGGCCCCGCAGCCGTTGCATTTCTCCTGGTCGATGTGAATGATTTGTCGTTTCATGGTCAGCCTCCTTGACTTTGTGCTGTCATTTTACTACAATGGCAGCAAGAGTTCTGTTGTAGCAACAACATGTGAGGTGCATAATTATGGAATTGCCGGATGTACCACTGTTCCGCGGACTGACCGCCGACGAGGCCGAGGCAGCCGTAACCGCGCTGCGGATGCGCCGCAGGGCATTTGCCAAGGGGGAGATCCTGCTGGAGGCCGGGCAGAGAGCCCCGGCGCTGGGCGTGGTGCTGGCCGGGCGGGTGCACATGGAGCACCTGGACGTCTGGGGCAGCAAGACGCTGCTGGGCCAGGCCGGGCCGGGTGACCTGTTTGCCGAGACCTACGCCTGTCTGCCGGACGAGCCGCTGCGGGTCAGCGTTGTGGCCGCAGAAAACGGCGAAGCACTGTTTTTGGAGACCGGGCAGCTTTTGCAGTGCGGCTGCGAGCCGTGGCGCTGGAAGCTAACGCAAAATCTTTTGCGCATTGCAGCGCGTAAAAATCTGGGGCTGGCGCAGCGCAGCCTGTACACCGCCCCCAAGACGATCCGCGGGCGGATCACGGCGTACTTTTCGGTGCTGGCGCGGCAAAACGGCAGCCTGCGGTTTACGCTCCCCTTTGACCGCCAGCAGCTGGCCGACCACCTTGGTGTGGACCGCAGCGCCTTGAGCAATGCGCTGAGCCAGATGCAGAAGGATGGACTGCTGGTGATCGATAAGCGGGAGGTAGAGCTGAAACAGGTGGAGGAGATGTGAGGGAAGCTGTCAGCGGCCCCGACCACTGACTGATGAGGGGCAACCTTGCGGAGATTGCCTGTAAACGGGTTATTTCCGTGAACTTACCCCTCATCCGGCCCTGCGGGGCCACCTTCCCCCAAAGGGGGAAGGCTTGAAGCCTGTATAAAAAGGCCGCTGACAATTGATATGCTACCCCTAGAGTAGACAGAGTAAAAACAAAAGCTCTGAATACTCTGGGGGTATTTACATGTCAAGAAAGAACCATCACTACTCATCCGAATTAAAATATCAAGCGGTAGGAGAATATCTAAAGGGGCAGAAAACGCTAGATATCGTCTGCAAAAAATATGGAATTCTGTCAGATAGGCAGTTGCGAAACTGGATAAAGATGTATAATAGTCATACGGAATTCAAGAGCTATACAGGAGGCAGCCGTATGACCAAAGGAAGAAGTACTACCTACGAGGAACGAATCGCACTTGTAAGAGAGTGCATTGAAAAAGGGTACAATTACGGAGAGATAGCGGAAAAGTATAAGGTCGGTTATCAGCAAATCTATACATGGGTCAAGAAATACAAAGAAAAAGGAGAAGCGGCTTTAAAAGACCACCGTGGACGGCACAAGAAAGATTACGCTCCGCAGACAGAAGAGGAACGGCTCAAATTAGAGGTTGCCGCATTGAAACGGCAGCTCTATTTAGCGCAGATGGAGAATGACGTGCTAAAAAAATTGCAAGAGCTGGAGAGGGGGAATCGTTGAGCCTGACCAGACTTCTGATTCGATACCAGACAGTAAAAATCCTGCATGAAGAGAAAGGATACTCCATTCAGGATTTGTGCCCACTCGTACATATTGCACGTTCATCCTATTACAAATGGCTAAGCCATCCGAAAAGTCGGCATGAACTCGAAAACGAGAAAATTTCTGCGGCAATCCAACAGATTTACACAGAGCACCCAGATAAAGGTCACCGTAGGATCCGGGATGATCTGGAAAAGGATTACGGCATTCTGACCAGCAATAAGCGTATTCTGCATCTGTGCAGAGTTCTCCATATTCAGTCTACCGTTAAATTCAAGAATCATGGCTGCACAAAAGCTGCATCTGACCCGCAGGTCATTGTTTCCAACATCCTGCACCGTGAATTCTGGGCAGGCAGACCGAACGAAAAGTGGCTGACTGATGTGTCAGAATTCAAGTGGTACGAAGGTCCAATCGTCCACAAGCTCTATCTGAGTGCGATTCTTGACCTGTGTGACCGCAGAATTGTCAGCTACATTCTCAGCGATCGAAATGACAACAAGTTGGTCTTTGATACCTTTGACAAAGCCGTTCAGGAAAATCCAGATGCACATCCGCTGTTCCACAGCGACCGTGGATTCCAGTACACTAGTCGAATCTTCCACAAGAAACTGCTTGATGCCGGTATGACGCAAAGTATGTCCCGTGTTGGACGTTGCATTGACAATGGCCCGATGGAAGGATTCTGGGGTATCCTTAAACGAGAATGCTACTACGGGCACACATTTACAAGCCGGAGTGACCTCATCTCGATGATTGCAAACTACATCGACTATTACAACAACCGCCGTTACCAGCACCGTCTGTTCATCCAGACGCCAATGCAGGCGCACATCGCTACCATGAATCGAGCCGCCTGATACTAACTGCACAAAAAATTCGCTGCTCCCTTGTGGAAACAGCGAACAAAAATCTTATATTATTTTTTCTGTCTACTTGACGGAGTGCACTTCAGTGCGCAGGCGGTCAATGCCTTATGTGGTTACATCAGCCCTTGATGGCAGCAGCAACTTCAGCAGCGAAGTCCTCGTTGCGCTTCTCCAGGCCCTCGCCCTTGGTGAAGTGGGTGAAGGAAGCGATCTTGATGTCGCCGCCCAAAGCCTTCGCGGTGTCGGCAACGTACTTCTTGACGTCCATGCCGCCGTCCTTGATGAAGGCCTGATCAACCAGGCAGGCTTCCTTGTAGAACTTGCCCAGCTTGCCGATGGCCATCTTCTCCTTGATAGCATCGGGCTTGTTGGCAGTCTTGGGATCGTTGGCCATCTGAGCCAGAACGATCTCCTTCTCCTTGGCCAGAACGTCCTCGGGCACGTCGGACTCGTTCAGGTAGCTGGGGTTAGCAGCAGCGACCTGCATGGCGATGTCCTTGCCGAAGGCAGCGAACTCGGGCTTGGCAGCGACGTCGTCAGAGGTCTCGAACTTGACGATGACGCCGTGGGTGCCGCCGCCATGGACGTAGGCAGCACAGTGGCCCTCATAGCGGGCAAAGCGGCGAACCTTGATGTTCTCCTTGATGACGAGGATCAGAGCCTTCAGGGCATCGTCAACCGTGCCGTCGCCCATCTTGCAGGCCATCAGGGCCTCAACATCGGCGGGGTTCTCGTCAGCAACGACCTTGGCCAGGCTCTTGGTGAAGTCAACAAACTTGTCGTTCTTGGCGACGAAGTCGGTCTCGGCGTTGACCTCAACGACAACAGCGCAGTTGTCGAAGGCAACGGCATAGACCATGCCCTCGGCGGCGATGCGGCCAGCCTTCTTGTTGGCAGCAGCCAGGCCCTGCTCGCGCAGGATCTCGATAGCCTTCTCGAAGTCGCCGTCAGCCTGAGTCAGTGCCTTCTTGCACTCCATCATGCCGCAGTCGGTCTGCTTACGCAGCTCCATAACGTCTTTTGCAGAAATAGCCATAGTGCTCAATGTCCTTTCTGAATTGTAGGGAGTAAATCAATCCTCTTTGGTCTCGGCGGCGGGAGCGTCCTGAACGCCCTGCTTGCCCTCCAGCACAGCGCTGGCCATGGCACCGGAGATCAGCTTGACAGCGCGGATAGCGTCGTCGTTGCCGGGGATGACGTAGT
>OGZB01002157.1_pt1 | contig 10316 bp, 4 predicted proteins | sample 1576691 | NCBI WGS metagenome assembly OGZB01 (sample SAMEA3541479, study PRJEB24748) | human gut metagenome | biome: human gut; feature: human-associated habitat; material: faeces | place: China | collected 2012
CAGTTAGTTGTTAGCGGATGGCTTTAAATTTGAAGGTTTTCTCTGCAAACTACAAGCTATAAACTCCGGCCTCTTATCCCAAAATCTTTTTGAGGTCAGCTTCCGGCGTGCTGGTCGGAGTGATGTTGAAGTTTTCTACCAAGTAGTTGAGGACATTCTTGGAGACGAAGGCCGGCAGTGTCGGGCCGAGGTAAATATTCTTGATGCCCAAGGAGAGGAGGGTCAAGAGGATGCAGACAGCTTTCTGTTCGTACCACGAGAGGACGAGGGTCAAGGGCAGATCGTTGACGCCGCAGTCGAAGGCTTTTGCCAAAGCGACAGCTACCTGGATAGCGCTGTATGCGTCGTTGCACTGGCCCATATCCATGATGCGCGGCAAGCCGCCGATAGCGCCGAGGTCGAGGTCGTTGAAGCGGTATTTGCCGCAAGCCAGGGTGAGGACGACCGTATCAGCCGGGGTCTGTTTAACGAATTCCGTGTAGTAGTTACGGCCCGGACGAGCGCCGTCGCAACCGCCGACGAGGAAGAAGTGTTTGATAGCGCCGGCTTTGACAGCGTCGATGACTTTGTCAGCAACGGAGAGGACCGTGCCATGACCAAAGCCAGTCGTAACGGTGCTGCCGCCGTTGATGCCGGTGAAATGCTGGTCTTCTGCATAGCCGCCGAGTTCCAGGGCTTTTTCGATGACCGGCGTGAAGTCTTTGTCTTCGCCGATATGAGTTACGCCGTCAAAGGAAACGACTTCCGTCGTGAAGACGCGGTCGATGTAGGATTTACGAGGCGGCATGAGGCAGTTCGTCGTGAACAGGAATGCACCGGGAACGCCGTCGAATTCTTTCTGCTGGTTCTGCCAAGCCGTGCCGAAGTTGCCTTTGAGGTGTTTGTATTTCTTCAATTCCGGATAAGCGTGAGCCGGGAGCATTTCGCCGTGCGTATAGATATTGATGCCTTTGCCTTCAGTCTGTTTGAGGAGGAGTTCCAAGTCTTTCAGGTCGTGGCCGGTGACAACGATGAACGGGCCTTTTTCAACCGTCAAAGGAACTGTCGTCGGAACCGGAGTACCATAAGTAGACGTATTAGCTTCATCGAGGAGAGCCATGCAGGTCAAGTTGACTTTGCCTGTTTCCATGACAATCGGGAGGAGTTCATCCATGCCCCAGTCTTCGCCGATGGCCGACAAGCCTTTGACGAAGAAAGCATCGACTTCTTCGCTCGATTTGCCGAGCATGAGAGCATGATAAGCATAAGCAGCCATGCCGCGCATACCAAAGAGGATGAGCGATTTAAGGGAACGGATATCTTCGTCAGCGTTCCACATCTGGTTCATATCGTAGTCAGCTGCGGGAGTGGACGAAAGGGCAGCGGCTTCAGCGTGAACTTTATCGATCATAGCCTGGGTCGTCGTCGTGTTGAAGTTGACGTTGGTAATGGTCGTGAACATGCCTTCGAGGATAGTACGATAGGTCTTAGCCGTCGGAGCGGCAGTCTGACAGGTGCGGGCCAAACCAACAAGGGCGCCGGTCAAAACATCCTGCAAGCCGGCTTCAACAGCCGATTTGCCACAAACACCGGCACAACCGGTACAGCCAGTACCCATAGCGGTCTGTTCACACTGGAAACAAAACATCTGTTTTTCTTTTGTCATGGTGAAAACCTCCTGTATTTCATACATATAATAAATTGAATGGGTGATTCGTAATTCTCTGCTCTCATCGAGTACACGTAAAGTATAACAAAAAGAAAGAAATATTTCTGTTGCATTTACAACCAAAAGGGAAATTTTGTAGGGGACGCCCAAAGCCTTTCTGGTCCGCCAGGTACCGACTATCGGGAGGTGCAGGGCGGCTGCCAGAACGGACAGCAGTGGCGGGCGTCCCGCCGTGAATCCTAGGCATAGCCGGAATTTATGACGGACGGTACATGGTCGTAATACTATCATGAGTATGTCGCGGCGGAACGCCGCATATGAATCCGAGAGAAAGGCCGTGGTTCATTGTTCGTGGCTCGTAAAAGCCTGCTATTATTCTCGGATAAGTTATAGCCAAATTTCTCTAGCGGACTCGCCACGTGCGAGCCCCTACAAACATACCATTATAACAGAATAGGCTGTGGCAAAGTTTCGCAGCGGGCTGCCCTCATCGGGACAGCCCCTACACACAAGGCCATGGGCCGTGTATTTTTTTGCGAACTGCGACCTGCGAAAAAAAATGAGGTTGTCGCCTGAAGTAATCTTGACTTGGTGCGACAACCTCATCGCTATGGCACTATTTCTTGCCCAGTGCCTGCTGAATCATTTCGCCTTGCTGGGCTACAAGAGCTTCCAGTTTAGCAATCTTTTCGTCTTGTTCTTTCATCTTAGCATCCTGTGCTTTCAGGAGTTCATCTTGTTCTTTAATCTTCTTAGCCATGACCGTCTTGGACGTCGTGATACCGCTGCCGCCGCTGCCGAGTTTGAAGCTGACGCCGGCGTTGATCATGTTTTCGCCGCCGCCGAAGCTGCCACCGATGCTGAACATGGTGTTTTCGTTCGGGCGATAGTAGGTACCGATAGCGACTGCATTGGCGCCGGCATAGTTGCCGTAACCAGCTGCGAAGTCCCACTTGTTGTCCGGGTCAAAATCGAGCGGGTGGAGGGCTGCCAGAGCGGCTGCGCCAGCACCGACACGATTGATGCGGCTATCCAGCTTGTTGAGCGAATGGCTCAGACTGTTGATGTTTTCCGCGTTGGCAATGACGGCCTGATTCGTGTTGTAGAGCTGGCCACCATTGACAGCGTCCGTCGAGCCTTCAGCAATTTCACCATCAGCCAGGTTGGTAATCTTCTGGCTGTTCATGTCGATACCGCTGCTATTGATAGTCGGCCCATTGTTGACGGTAATATTTTCAACATTGGTGATGCTCTTACCATTCATGTCGATACCAGTATTATTAATGGTCGGGCCACCATTGTTGATGGTAACACTATCGACTTGGATATCCGGTTTCAGGGAAACGGAAATGGTATCCATGCTGCCTGATCCAGTAACGGTAGCTGCCGTCGAGATATTCGTACCATCGCCAGCAATCTTAATAGTTTCACCGTTTACGACACTGGCAGCCTGGTTATCATCAGCTTCAAGCTTGATATCTTCCGGAATACTTTCAATTTGTATAGCTTTACCGGTATCTGTCGTCGTTTCTGGAGCAACTTCATTAGACTCTGTCCGATACATGAGGTCCATGACTTGGGACTTTTTAGCGCCCGACGAACCGGATTCGGAACCACTTTCTGTCGAAGTGCTGTCACCTGTCGAAACCGTTACTTTGCCTTGGTTATTGGTAACGCCTTCAATATTAACATTGATTGTGTATTGGTTGCCCGTTTTGGCGACACTGATGCCATCACCAGCCTTGATGGAAACTTGCGAACCGCTGATAGCCGACTTGAGCTGACCGACGTTGACCGCATCCGTATCAAGGATACCGGCTGCTACGTTGGAGATAACCCGGTTATTGGCATTGAGACCGTTGGAGTTGATGTAGGTCAAGCCGCCAACCATGAGGGCACTTGTCGTCAAGGACGAGGTGCCTACGTTAAGAGCACTGGCCGTGAGGGAAACATCCGTGCCGACTTGGAGAAGTCCATCCGTCAATGTCGTATTTTCACCGACTTTGACGCTGCCCTTCTTAGAATCATTCTTAGTCAGGTCGAGATTGTCGCTGAGGGAGAACGAGAGGTCTGCGCCAGCATTGCTGATGAGCAAGTTGTCATTGCTGCTGGAGAAGTCTACCGTGCCGCCCGGTTTGATGTTGGTCTTGCTAGATTCTTTACCGTTAGTCGTCAGGTTCCAGCCTTTGCCAGCCGTTTCGATAGCTTCACCAGCTTTGCCTGCAACTTCCTTCAGCTGTTCTTCCGTAGCTGCCCGGCCACTGCCGTTTGCAAAACCGGTGTAATCCGTTGTTTTATTGGTCAAGCCAGTAATCGTAGCCGTCCCGCTGCCACCGTTGACCAGGACACTGCCGATACGAGCCGTCGAACCTTTGATAGTCGTCTGGTTACCAATACCGCCATCAACTGTAATCTCAGCCCCGTTGATTCTCGTTTCATTGGTCAAGCCATTCTTAGCCTGCGAAACCGTCAAGCCGCTGTTGTTGAAAGCCAGCTGGGCTCCGCCCGATTTAGCGCTGATGGAGCCATCGGAACCGTTCAGATAAATCGTATCGCCCAAGTTGACATCTTTATCGAGATTGACTTTGTATTCCGCATGACCATCAGTCGTCGGTACAGTTTCAACGTTTGTATTCGTACCATCGACAACTTTCACAGCTTCTTTGGCAAGGTTATTGATGACCGTCTTGCCGCCTTCTGTGATGTTGGTGAGGTCCGATTTGGCGATGCCCGTAATCTTAGCCGTGCCATCAACTTTGTTTCCATTACCGTCTACGTAGGTCATGGTGACGGAACCATCATTACCTACCGTATAGGTATCAGATTTAATATGGACATCTTCGCCTTTAGCGATGTTTTGAATCTTTGTTATTGCATCATTCGTGATGTTGGTGAGGTCCGTATCTGCCAGACCAGTAGCTTTAAATTTAATCTGACCATCTGTTCCAGTGACGGTAATATGGTCACTTCCAACAAAGTTGACTTTCTGATTGACAGCTTTGACATCTGTACCGCCAGCCTGAGCCGTCCAGAGATCGCCCGAGCTTGCCAGTCCCGTCGTAGAAATCTTGATGTCTCCATTGTCGTTGCTGGTAATATCGATGTTATCGCCATCAATGAAGTTCAACGTGCCGTCTTTCGCAACGGTCTTAGCATTATTTCCATTGACCTGGGCTTTCCAGCTGACATTCTGTAAAGCGTTGTAAACCGTATCGCCTGTGACGATGTTGGTATTATTCTGTTCAATCTTGCCGCTTGTATCAACATTGACAGCATAAGTCGTGACATCGCCATCTTTACCCGGCGTAACTGTCGTGTTCTCACCATCGATAACTTTTACAGCTTTGTTAGCCACTTGGGTAATATAGGTATCGCCTTCTTCAGTGATGTTCGACAGATCCGATTTGGCGATGCCCGTAATAGTCGCAGTCATATTATTAACAGTTTCACCCTTGCCATTAACATAGGTCATAGTAACGGTGCCATTCTTATCTACTGCATACGTAACGGGCTTAATATGGCGTTCTACCTCTTTTGCAAGATTGGTGATAACAGTTTTCCCCTGATTCGTAAGGTTATTCAAGCTAGAATTGGCCAATCCAAACGAATCAAAGTCGAGAATGTACTCCGTCCCTCCAGCCAAATTGGTTTTGCTGTCTACGGTAATACGGCTTCCTTCTTCTGTTGTAATGGTCGTATGTTTTGCTGCTTCCGTAGCGACGGCATACAGTTCACTGCCATTGACGGCATCAGTGCTAGTTTCACTAACGCGGCCAGCAGCTACATTGGTAATCGTCCGCAAACCATTAGCAGAACCAACGCTAACGGTTCCAACCGGATTTGTTCCATTCACATTATAGGTGGTATTCGTGTTAGGAATCGTAATCAACGAAGTTTGGACTACAGGATTGGTCGTCGCATGGCTACCGAGCGCAACCGAATTAGGTTGCGAAACTACAGCATCGTAACCAATGGCAATTCCGTTTTCAGCTTCTGCCTGACTCTCGGCACCTAAAGCAATGCCATACGCTGCAGAATGTCCATTACCACCAACGGATGCACGTCGACCGACAGCTACCCCTTTAGCGGAATTTCCCCAAATTTGAGCTCCCATTCCGAGAGCAGTCCCATCTTCTGAATCTACTTTAGCCGACTGTCCAACAGCTGTCCCGTAGTTAGCATGAACTTCAGCCTGAGAACCAACAGCCGTTGCCGCTTCAGCCATCACCTGATCCGCATCAGATTTATAGTATCCAGCCGCAGCCCCCCAGCCGATAGCAGTTGAGTTGCTCCCATTAGTGAAGGACTCTGCACCCAGGGCTACCGCACGGGTTCCCCTTGCATCGCTAGAGTACCCAAAGGCTGCCGACTTTTCATCGGCTGTACTGTTATTTCCTACCGCCGTTGCTTCTTCCGTAGCCGCCGTATTGGTGCCGATAGCAATGGATAAGTTGCCAGCACCATCATTATTGTAATTTCCTTGGTTAGCTGACGCATTGACGCTGAAGTAATGAACTTTAGCTCCGTCAATCAACTTATTAACAGTCGTCGCACTGGCCACATCTTCCAAAGTCACTGCATTTCCATCCGTATCTTTAATGGTATAAGTAACACCACCAGATGTTGCGTTAACGGATTTTTCTGCAGATCTATTGGTCAAAGTAGTATTTTTTGCCGAGATTTTATTATTTTCATCAATGGTGATGTTTTTTCCGGCGGTATACTTCGTATCCGTATCAACAGCAGAAATAACATTGTTTTCATCAATGCTGACATTCGCTCCCGCAGTATACTTCGTATCCGTAGCAGAAATCGTATTATCAGGAGAAATCTGGATGTTTGCGCCGGCCTTATAATCTTTACCGGCTTTAATCGTGTAATCGACACCATTAATCGTCAGCCCCGTCGTAGCATCAGTCGACCCAATGGCGCTGACTTTCGAGCCTGTCGTGAAGGTCTTAGAAACTTCTTGTCCATTCGTCGTGTTGGAAATACGAACATAGGTGTCATTACCACCTGTGCCGCCACCATTAGTAATGGTCAATGTCCCATCGACAGCCGGACTGCTCGTACCATCACCGTTACGCATAAGGGAAATAGTTGCCGAAGAATCGTTCGTGCTCATATCTACGGACTTAATATCGTTATGATAGAGCGCAAAGTCATTGTCCCGCAAGACGTTGAGGTCTTTCTGGTATTCGGCTACCCGATAGGTATCCATCGTAGCGCCAGCGTCATTGACTTCAGCGCCCCAATAGCTGTAGTAGCTGCCATCAGATTTCTTGACAGTCATCAAGACTTCATTATTTTTACCAAAGACCGTTCCCATATAGACTTCTGATCCCGAAGCGTTGGTGAAGACACCGATTTCCCCATCAATGACATAGATATTGCTATAATCAACGACTTTGCCATTATACGTATATGCGCTGAGGGTAGCGTTCCAAGCTAATTTAGAACCCGCATCCGTAGTTCTGACAAAGCCTCTGGGCTTGCCACTAGAAACTAAGTCAGCATATCCGTTGCGATAATTCGAATCACTGACAATACCTTTCCAACTGGAGTCTTTGACGATGTAATTCCAGCTGCCGTCAACCTCTGTTCCACCAGAATTGCTCACGCCGGCATAGGTCCCAGCGTTGACTTGCTGCAACGTTTCGCCAACATTGGTCGTCACATTCGTTTGGACATGAGTCGAAGTAACGCTTTCTAAGATATCCGACGGCTTGGCATTCGCATCACCCGTCCAGCTGACATCAGCCCGGCGGCCATTACTAGACAACGACGTATAGGGCTGGCCGTCGACCATAGTCAGAGAATAACCTTCACGGACCCATTAAAGAATGGGCTGATTATCTCTATCCCTCATACCACTGTCAACAGTATCATATTTTTCTCCATTAAAAGTAGTATGCCATTGACCATTACTGAATTTAGCCCTTGAATCACCATCTTTAGGTCCTGAAAACTTTAATGCAACATATTGATTCTTTGCCGTTACAGCTCCCGTTCCATCCGCTGCATACGCAGGAGCCACTCCGCTTCCTAAAGCCGTCATTCCGCAGAGCGCCAGTACGGTCAAGGTAACTTTCAAACTCGAAGACTTGCCGTTCGATGTGCTATGTCTGCCCGATTTTGAGCTAATCAGTTCGGATCCAACTACGTAACAATTGCGAACTGTATTCCATACTACCTTATAAATCTTATTCATAAATTGCCGCCTCCTTTGTCTTGTCATCGAATATATTAACGTAAACAGCATTTAATTACTTTTAGATTGTATATACAATGACTTTCCTTGCTTGTAGTGTAATATAAAATTATTTTGTTGAATATTATACTTTCGTATACTCTTTAGATTATTTCAACAAAATTATCTGTTTTTATCATCTTTTTCCTTTTGTTTTAAAGATGACAATTATGAATTCTATCTATTACTTAGCAAGATAACTTATCTATATTTGCATTATACGATGTAATTTTGACGACAAGACAGATTTGTCACAAAACGACGTTTTTTTGACGTAAGCGGTCATTTTCATAATTAAAAGATAATGATAATCATATATAGGGGCCTAACGGCCCGCCGGTCGCAGGCCGCAGTTCGCCGTTCGCCTCGGGCTCAAATGCCGCTACGCGGTAACAAACTCAAAATAACAAACATCGCCTCGAATGACCCTCGGCTCGTGAAAAAATAGTGGCTCGTGGCTCGTGATTCGTAACTCGTAAAAACCTACCATCATACAAGAATAGGTATGGCCAAACCTCACAACGGGCTGCACAAGGCTCCCTTTATAGGGGAGCTGGCCGCCAAAGGCGGTCTGAGAGGTTAAAGGGCAGCCCCTACGCACAAGGCCGCTGGCCGTGTTTTTTTGCAATCTATGACCTCTTTCTCCCCCATCGCCTGTATGCGATCCCGTAGGGGACGCCCAGAGGGCGTCCCGCTACGCGCTAAGGGCTTCCCGAAGCGTCGTTGTCAGTTTGAGTCTGTCGCGGCGAAGCCGCATCTGAGTCCGAGGCGGCCTGCGGCCTGCGAACTGCGACCTGCTTTTTCCTTCATGCTATAATAAGGTTACCATGCTGAGAGAGGAGTCATCATCATGAATGAAAAGATTGAGCAATACGTACGGAATCACGGCCGTGATTTTATGGAATGGCTTTGTGATATTATTTCTATTCCTTCACCGACCGGACATGAACAGGCCAAGGGCGAATGGATATTGAATCTTTTGCATCAATGGGGCGCCGCCGGGGCGTATCGTGATGCCGCAGGAAATGTGGTCTATCCCTGCCATGTAAAAAGCGGTGAAAAGGTCGCCCTTTACACCGCTCATATAGATACGGTATTCCAGGATTTGCAGGAAATCCACATCCGCCAGACAGGTCACATTTTGTCAGCGCCGTCGTGCAGCGACAACAGCGCCAGTATCGCCGGTCTATTATTTATCATCAAAATGTTCCACGATTTACAGCTCACGCCGCCGCAAGGTCTGCTCTTTGCCTTCGACGTCGGCGAAGAGGGCTTGGGCAATCTCAAGGGAATGCGGCAGGTCATGGCCGATTGGCACGGCCGCATTGCCGAAGTGGTCGCCGTCGATTGTACTTTCGATACTTTTGTGACGACAGCTGTCGGCTCCCGCCGCTATGCCGTCACCGTCGAAGCCGCCGGCGGCCACAGCTGGATGCATTTCGGCCAGTCCAATGCCATTGCCGAAGCGGCCCGCATCATCAGCCAGCTCTATGCACTGTCCGTGCCATCCCAGCCAAAGACGACGTACAATGTCGGCACCATCACGGGCGGCACGACGGTCAATTCCATTGCGGCAAAGGCCGTGTTCACTGTCGACTTGCGCTCGGAAAATGCTGATGAACTGGACAAGCTGGACCAAACTTTTCAAAGCCTCCTGGCCCATACTGAAGGGGAAACGGTCCACATCAAAACCCAGCTGCTCGGCGAACGGCCCTGCAGTCGCCTGGACACCAATCCCCTGGCAGACCGCATCACGGCCATCCGGCGGCGCCACGGCCTGCCGACGCCGTGCATTGCCGGCAGCACCGATGCCAACATTCCCATGGGCCAGGGTATCCCGGCCATTTCCTTCGGTTTCTGCCGCAGCCACGGGGAGCATACCCTTCAGGAATCGCTGGACGTCGATACCTTTGTGCCCGGCATGATCCAGATGTTGGAATTCATGGGAGTGTAAAAAAAAGGCTTGTCGCATATGCGACAAGCCCTTTTATCGTAGGGGCCGTCCCAAAGGGCGGTCCGTTGTGGCTAGTTGTTAGTGATTAGCAAATGGTAAAAAATTTAAAGCCATCTTCTACAAACTCCGTACTACAAACTATAAAGTTTAAGGAACCTCGCATAATGGTAGAAGCCTTCGTGCGACAGCCTTTTTTTCAGTAGGGGCGACCACGTGGGGCGCCCGCTCCAGGATATATATGATTTCCCAACCCGTTTGCTAGAAAAATTCTTCAATTTCCTAACGGGTCGCCCACGTGGCGACCCCTACAAAGATTGGACTACAGGCGAGGCCTACCGTGCGTTGGCTTCGCCACGGAAGATAGTGCCGCGGCTGGCGTCTACGGTGACGACTTCGCCGTTTTCCAGGGTATCGGCAGCATGGGCAGCGCCGACGACGGTCGGGATGCCGAGGGTGATGGCGAC
>OGZB01002158.1_pt1 | contig 10316 bp, 10 predicted proteins | sample 1576691 | NCBI WGS metagenome assembly OGZB01 (sample SAMEA3541479, study PRJEB24748) | human gut metagenome | biome: human gut; feature: human-associated habitat; material: faeces | place: China | collected 2012
CTGTGAGTTCCGCCATGGGAGAAGAGGGGGTGATGGGAAAAATGGCGGCAACTTCCGTGAAAGGATAGGAGATATAGGCGGCAGCGGTGTTGCCGTCCATGGTCTGTGTCCTGCGGTTACTCATGAAAAAGCCTCCCGATCTGAAGAAATAATACAGACTGGATGCGAATAACATGCCAAAACCGCAATTTTGAGGACGTGCCCCGTCTTATTTCTTCTCTTGTGCGGCGATCTCCTTCAGCTTCCTCCATAACGTGGCGGGGGAGATGCCCAGACGCCGGGCTGTTTCCGCCTTGTTGCCCTGTGTTTCCTCCAGTACCTGAAGGATGGTGCTGTTTATCTGGGCACGAAGCATACTCTGCTTGGTTCGTCTGTTCGCATCGGCAGGTGCGGAAGGCGACGGGGGCACGGTCACGGCCTTCTTGTGGCTGTTCCCGCACGGGGCCTCGTTCATCAGGAGCACGCGCGAGATGTCGCTTTCCCGTATTTCCCTGCCCTTTGCGATCACCACCAGCCTTTCTATGACGTTGCGCAATTCCCTGATATTGCCTGGGAAATGATAGAGCTTCAGCACGGCCAGAGCCTCGGGGCTGATCTGGGGCCGGGGGAGGGAGAGCGACTGGGGCAGCCAGCTGAGGAAGCTGTCGGCGAGTTCCTCGATATCCTCCGGGTGTTTCCGCAAAGGAGGGAGGTTGAGCCGGAGCACGTTCAGGCGGTAGAAAAGGTCTTCCCTGAACTTGCCGCACCGCACCAATTCCGCCAGATCCTTGTTCGTAGCGCACACGATGCGCACGTTGATGGGGATATAGCGTTCCTGACCGATGCGCATGACGATTTTTTCCTCGAGCACGCGCAGAAGCTTGGCCTGCACCGAGGTGGGGATCTCGCCGATTTCGTCGAGGAAGAGGGTGCCGTTGTGCGCCATTTCGAAAAGGCCCACTTTGCCGCCTTTTTTCGCGCCGGTGAAGGCGCCTTCGGCATAGCCGAAAAGCTCGCTTTCCAGAAGGGATTCGGGCAGGGCCGTACAGTTGATCCCCACAAAGGGGCCGTTCCTGAACGGGCTTGCCATATGTATGCCCTGCGCGAAGATCTCCTTGCCGGTTCCGGATTCCCCGTAGATGAAGATGGAAGAAGGGCTGTTGGCGTAAAGCTCCGCGTGTTCCACAAGGCTGCGCATCTCCGCGGAATGCCCTACCACGTCCTTGAGGGTATAGCGCGCCACATGCCCCTTGGCGTGCAGTTCCCGGCGCATCTTGTGTTCGAGGCTCTGGATATGGCTGGCATCCTGGATGATCACGCTGGCTCCGCAGTAGATATCGTTGCTGTAGGCGGGGATGATATTGCAGAGATACTGCTTTTTTTCGTACTTCTTGCTTTCTCCCGACCACGTGAGCTGCTGCTGTACCGCCTCGATGATGCCCGTATCCTGCAAAAAGGTGCGGATGCTTTTCATGGTGGATTCGCCGTTGGCGAACATCTTTTGGGCAGGCAGATTGTATTCCAGTATCTTGCCCTGTTCGTTCAGCGAGATGGCGCCGTCTTTCAGTGCGTTGAGCATGGTGCGCACGCGGGCGTCCTTGGAACGTTCGCTGATGATGGCGTTGAGTATGCGGTCGGCTTCGTTCAGCACCTGTATCACGCCGTCCGCGGAAACCGTATGCAGTACGCCATGCAGTCCCAGTTTCTGTGCCCACTGCACGGCGTGACCGCCGCCAACGAGCACCTTCATCCCCTTGTCCCTCATCTCGTAACAGCCTTTTTCGATATCGTCGGGGTTGTTGACCTGATGGACGGTGAGGCTCACCCCGAGGTGTGGGGCCACCGTGACCATCTTGGCGATATGGGAAGGAAAGGAAACCACGCCGATGTTCGTGTCGTACTGCTTTGCCTTGGTAAGGAATTCAATGGCATCACAGCATGTTATGGGTGTCTGTAGCGTGGGTACGAGGGGAAAAGCCTTTTTTATCGTGCTCCACACGCTGCCGCGGCTGACGATGACGGCGGCACCTTCCTCAATGACCCGCCTCGTGGCTACTATGCATTTGCTGGATTCCGTAGTGATGATTCGGACAGGCGAGGATATGGAGTGCTGGCAGAGCTCTATCTGCTCTGCCGCACTGTTGTCGGAAACGATGGCACAGATGAAGGGATGCTTAGGCATAGGGGGTACTCGGCAGGGATGAGGGAGCAGTTGGTGAATGGATGCAGGATACCTGAACACGCTAACTTTTCAACTGCCTAAGCAGAAACGACAAAGGAGGAGAAGCTCCCTAACGGAGCTTCTCCTCGCCGGATAGCTTTTATATGGTTTAGTAGTTCTTACCAGCGGCCTTGTAGCCGTCGAGGACCTGCTGGATGAGGGACGGGGGAACCTGCTTATCGAAGTCCTTCCAGATGGCCTTGCCGGCGTTCATGAATTCAGCGCGGGCTTCGGGGGAGAGCTCGATCACGTCCACGCCCTGAGCGCGCAGCTTTTCGATGAGCTTCTGTTCTCCGGTGTGGATGGCACTACGCTGGATCTTCTGGACTTCAGCGAATGTTTCTTCAAAAATCTTACGGTCTTCAGGAGACAGGGAGTCCATGAACTTGGCGGAAGCCATGAACAGATGGGGGGTATAGAAGTGGCCGGAGAGCACGAGATGGGGGGCGACTTCGTGCAGGTTGGCGGAAACGGCGGAGGGGATGTCAACGTCCACGCCGGCCACGGTGCCCTGCTGAAGAGCGGTGAAGGTTTCACTCCAGGCCATGGGGGTGGGGTTCATGCCGAAGGCCTTGGTCATACTGATATGAACCTTGGAAGCGGTGGCGCGGATCTTCATGGACTTGGCTTCGGCCATGGTGTGGAATGGCTTGTTCATCCAGTAGAAACGGGTGCCGAGGGCGATCCAGCCCATGCCCTTGATGCCGATCTTTTCGAGGGAGCGGCTCAGTTCCTTCCCAACTTTGCCGTCGAGCAGAATATTGACGGCGTCGTAGTCGGGCATGAGGTAGGGAAGGTCGAAGATCATCAGTTTGGGATCGTAGATGGACAGGTTGGAAGGAGATTCCTGAGCGAACTGCAACATGCCGAACTGCAGGCCCTGTACCACGGCTTCAAAGTTGCCGAAGGAGTAGTTGTCGAACACGTCGATACGGAAGCGGCCATTGGTCTTTTCTTCAATGGTCTTTTTGAACTGGCCGCGGATGAGGTCGGTGGTGGGGTGGCCCGTGGGCTGGGTGAGGGCGATCTTCACCACGGTGGGAGCAGCCTGTGCGTGGGCGGCGGGGAGCAGAAGGCTCAGAGCGGCTACGGAGCAGAGCATGGCCTTGAACAGTTTCATAGAGATCCTCCAGACAGTTTGTGAGAATGGTTTCCCAACGTTAAGGACTTAGATGAGACAGAGCGAGAGCTGCGGGACAAAAGCGATGATGACCAGCATGACCACGAGTGTGAGAATGTAGGGGATGCTCGCAATACTGAGGCGTTCGATGCTGATCTTGGCGATGGAAGCACCCACGAAGAGCGTCATGCCCACGGGAGGAGTCTGTCCCCCTACGGCGAAGCTGGTGAGCATGATGATGCCGAAGTGTACGGGATCCACGCCAATGGCATTGATAACGGGCAGCAGAAGCGGAGTGACGATCATGATGATGGCGGCAGCTTCGAGGAAGGTGCCCAGAATGAGCAGCACGACGAGGATGAGCGCCATGATGACGACCTTGCTCGTGGAGATGCCCATGATGGTATCGAGCACGGCGGCGGAAAGGTTGTAGTACATCATGATCTGGCCGAGTGCCGTGGCGGAGGCCACCACGAGGAAGATGGCGGCGTTGATGCGTACGGAGCTCTTGATGATCTCGAAGAACAGCTTCCTTGTCATGGAACGGGTGATGAACACTTCCACGAACAGGGCGTAGACCACGGCGATGGCGCCGGCTTCGGTGGGGGTGGTGATGCCGCCGTAGATGCCACCGAGGACGATGACGGGCACCATGATGGCCCACTTGGCTTCGTACAGGGCCTTCATCATTTCCGCGAATTTGGCACGGGCCACGGTTTTGCCGTACTTCCTGCGCACGCAGATGACGTAGCTCACCAGCATGAGGGCGCAGCCCATGAGGATGCCGGGAACGATGGTGGCCACGAAGAGGTCGCTGATGGAAACGCCGGCGGTGGAGCCGAAAAGGATGAGCGGGATGCTCGGCGGGATCATGATGCCGAGACAGCCGGAGGTGGAGTTCACGGCGGTGGCGAACTCCTTGGGGTAGCCTTCCTTCTCCATGGCGGGGATCATGATGCCGCCCACGGCGGCCACGGTGGCGGCGGCGGAGCCGCTCAGCGCGCCGTAGAAGAGGCTGGTGAGGATGGAGATGTGGGCCATGCCCCCCTTGATATGGCCGACCAGACAGCGGGAAACGGCCAGCAGGGAGTTGGCGATGGTGCCTTTCTGCATGATGTCGCCAGCCACGATGAAGAAGGGGACGGCCAGCAGGGGGAAGGAGTCCAGCGCACTGTACATTTTCTGTGCGAGGAACACGGGGGGAAGGCCGCCCACCATCATGCCCATGAAGACGGCGGTGCCGATGGAAACGCCGATGGGTACGGTGAAGATAAGCAGGACGATGAGGGTGCCGAATGTGGTAAGAAGAACAGGATCCATATTATTTCCTTTTATTATGCTATGTTAAACGTTCTTCGCTATCTCATCGACACAGCGCAGAATGGCTTGGATACCCATGAGGCCGAAGCCTGCGGGCATGGCCATCCAGATGATCCAGGCCGGCAGCTGCATGGCGGGGGTGAGCTGTTCGCTCCAGTGGATGTTGATGACGGACTCCATGCCGGCATAGACCATGATGATGCTGAACGCGAGGCACACGATGCAGGAGAAGCACTTGACGTACTTCTTCATGCGGGGGCCGGAAAAGTTGGAAAGGATGGAAAGCTCGAGGTGAGAGTCGGTGCGCATGGCGAAACTGCATCCGAAAAGCACGCTCCAGATGACGAGGTAACGGGCCAGCTCTTCCGTCCAGGCGAGGGAGTCCTGGAGCACGTAGCGGCAGAACACCTGAATGGAGACGACGAGGATCAGGAGCAGCATGGCGAAGACGCTGACCCAGACTTCGATGGCGTTGATTGCTTTGCGGAAAGGGGAATCCGGCTTCATGGAACCTCCTGTTGGTATGCCCTCTGTCATGAGGGCTTTTTTATTCAGTATTCCGTGTATGGGCATCCGCAGGGGCGGCAAGGTGCCAGATCAGGCGGGCTCTTCCAGAACCGCCACAAAGCGTATCGGGGAACCCGTGAATCCGGCGAGCTTCAAGGGCAGGGCCGTACAGTGGAATCGTTTTCCTGCCAGAAGTTCGGAACGCACGATGCCTTCGATGATATGCACGCCATGGGAAAGGAAGGCGCGGTGGATGGGGCGCCCTTCCCCCCTGCGGTCGTCCACGGTGGGGCCGTTGACGCCCACAGCCACCGGACGGAGCCGGATGATGCGTTCCGCAGCGGCAGGGGTGATGAACGGGGAATTGAAATATTCCTGCGTATTGGAATACCAACCCGTTCCGGTGTGGAGCATGATGAAGGCGTCTTCCGGGATGGAGCCGTATTGCTTCAGCTCGCGTTCCACGTCGCCCGCATCGATCTTGTGGAAGCAGGATGCGGCGGTGAAGTCGAGGAAGACGCCGGGCATGGAATACAGGGCGGAGAGATCTGCTTCATCGATGGGCTTCCCGCCGGGGACGAAATGCAGAGGCGCATCGATGTGCGTGCCCGTGTGATCGGTCATGCCGAACCACATCATCTGGTAGAGGGAATCGGGGCCGTGGCTGGCCACCGTGCGGAATTCCACAGGCGGGTCACAGGGGGCGGGCGATGCCGGGGTGATGGGCTGGCTGAGATCGATGATGTTCCGGGTGGCCATGGGAGCCTCCTAGCGGGATGGCGCTGCGTTGATGACCGGCAAAAGCATGAAAGGATGGAAGCTCTTCAAAGCTTCCATCCTTTCATGCTAACTGCTTACCATTTGAAGGCAAAGAACTGCCGCTCGCTGTACGTTTCGCCGGGGCGGAGAATGGGCGACGGCATGGAGGGGATGTTGATGGCGTTGGGGTAGTTCTGCGGTTCGATGGCAAGGCCGGGGGCCGGAGCGAAGGGGGATTCCAGCCCGCGGGAAGTATAGAACGAGGCCATGTTATAGGCGTTGTACACCTGCAGGGCGCGGGCCGTGGTGTGCAGGGTGTAGGAGCGGCCCTGTTCCGGGATGCTCACTTCGGCCACTTCGCGCAGGGTGCCGCCTTCGCCGTCCAGAGCCATGATGGGATTGTACACCGCGCCCTGAGAGAGTTCTTCCAACAGCTTTGGGGTGCGCAGGTCGAACATGGAGCCTTCCACGGGGATGAAGTTGCCGGTGGGGGTGCCGGTGGCATCTTTTTCCAGATAATACGAGGCGTTGACCTTCAGGTATTCGTTCATGACGTCACGGTTCTTGAAGCCGTTGAGGTTCAGGTACACGTGAGAGGACATGTCGATGATGGTGGGGGCGTCGGTGACGGCTTCCCAGTCCATGTGGAAGCGGTTGTCGTCGTCGAGGCGGTAGGTGACGGTCACGGAAGCGTTGCCGGGATAGCCTTCTTCGCCATCGGGAGAGAGATACGTGAGCTTCAGCGTGGCGCTGGTGGCGTCGCTGTCGGCTTCGCCGGTCCATACGCGGCTGTCGAAGCCCACGAAGCCGCCGTGCATGTTGCTGCCGGCGGGGCCGCTGGCGGACAGATTATAGGTCTTGCCGTCGATCTGGAACCGCGCGCCGGTGACGCGGCTGGCGGTGCGGCCGAGGAGGGCGCCGAGCCAGGGATTGAAGCGGGCATGGTAGGGCTCGAAGGTGTCGTACCCTACGCTCATGTTGTCCAGGCCGCCCTGACCGTCGGGGATGCACAGGGCCTTGATGCGGCCGCCGAATTCGAGGAGCTCGGCCACCATGCCGTTGGCGTTGGACAGACGGAACAGGTGGATCGGTTTACCGTTGAGTTCACCAAAAACGCTTCTTTCAACTCGCTGCATGACAACCTCCAGAGTTCGTATGTTCGGGACGAGGAAAGGTCTGGTTCGACAGTCGGAACGCCGCTTGTGTTTTTCTTCTTGCAAATTCTGTGTCAACGGGCGCAGGCCCGGTGTATGGCCACAGAGGAAGGGCCTTGCGCGCGGTATCGCGAGAAGGCAGGGCTTTTGAAGTGGTTCGGATATGCGCTCGGGAAGGATTTCAGGCGGAGGAATGGTTTGTGATTTTAAAATGAAATATTCAAAATTGAAACTATCAAAAATGATAGGGGCGAAAAGCGGTTTGCCTGCTACACGCTTCAAGGTTACACGATGTGGTTTTTTTGCATATAAAAGGAATTTTTTTATCAAGAAGCAATATGATTTTAGAACACGATAATAAATAAAGTGTTCATATCGATATTGAATCATCGATTCATCGTGCCAAAGGATGCAACGGAACATAAAGAATAAAGGCTCTGCCATAAATAGGGCTGATACGGTTTTACAGGATGGCAAATATACAATGTTTTTTAATTCTTTTTGTTGGTCGACCACCATCAGCAAAGGGATGGACTTTGTAGTATACATATGAAATTCCATGAAATGAAATTTCAATCGCTTACTGTGACAGATCCGGAATAAAAAAACAATGGAACTATCTGGTGTTATATATAGAAAACTTTTTTTAGAAAAGGAAAGATATGGATAGCGTTTTTTGGGGTGCCGGGAGAAGCCTTTTGGAAGGCTGGTTCTTTCATTATCTCAAAATGAAATGGTTCAAAGTGAAACTCATCGAACTGAAATGAAAGATGCCGCACGCTGGGCTTTCGGCGGGGCGATCAGTGATGCTTGCGACTTTTCCAGAGGATTGACGAGGCCTGGCTGAAGGTTTTTCGGCAGAAAGGGGATGTTGGCAAACCTTTTGCACAAAGTGCTGGAAAAGAGAAATCGAAAAACCGATCCGCTCTCTATACACTCAACGAAAAGGTTGCCTAATGGAACACGTTATTATGATGCACGCCAAAGATAACATTGCCATTGTCATGGCCCCTTCCTTGGCTGTGGGAAGCGAATTTACGGTGGGAGGCAAGATGGTTTGTGCCAAAGACGAGCTCCCCTTTGCCCATAAGGTCGCCATCAAGGCTATCCCCAAGGGTGGCCAGATCGTTAAATATGGAGAGCCCGTGGGGATAGCGACCGCCGATATCGCCCCCGGCGAGCACGTTCACGTGCATAACGTCGTCAGCGGTCGCCACACCGTAAAAGAATAAGGAACGCTGTCATGCTGCCAGAAATCATGGGTTACAGGCGTCCCGATGGCCGTTTCGGCATCCGCAACCATATCGCCGTCATCGCTACGATGGACAACGCCAATCCTACGGTGCGGCGCATATGCTCTCTGGTGAAGGGTTGCGTGCCTTTTTGCCCCGGGTTCGGCCGCGGCGAAATGAACGAAGACCTTGCCCTGCACAACCTCCTCTCCATCAATACCGCCCTGCATCCCAACGTGTACGGCGTCATCGTCGTGGCTTTGGAAGATCAGACCGCCGAATACATTTCCGGCGAGATCGCGAAGGGCGGCAAGCCCGTGGTGGGCTTCTCCATCGAAGATCAGGGCGGCACCGTGGAAGTGCCACCTTCAGGCCCGCGTTGCGGGCGTTGGTGAAGTGCTCTTCAAACATGGGGTCCTGCACCAGCGTGCCGCTGGCACCGTAGCCGCGGTAGCCGATGCGGATGATCACAAAGTTCACGCCCGCCTTCTTCACCTTGTTCCAGTCGATGCTGGTCTGGTACTTGGACACGTCGATGCCGAAGTTCACATTCTTCTGCATCACGCCGTCGGCGTCAAAGTAATACAGCTTGCCGTCCACAGACTGGATGCCGGTGACCGGCTTATGGGTGGAGGCGCTGTAGTAATAGGTCTTGCCGTTCTTGGTCAGCCAGCCGGTGTATTCTTCCTGGTTGTCCTTTTTGCCGAACAGCCAGTTCCACAGCCAGCTGAAAAAGCCGTTCTCGCCGCTCAGGTCGATGCACTGTGCCTCGGCCTCATCCAGGGCACCCTCGTCCAGCGCCTTGCGGATCTGCTCGTCGGTCAACAGCATGGTCCCATCCGGCGTGCGGCCGGACAGGTCATTCTCTGCGGCGTCCGTTTCCTCCGGGGGTGCCTGCGGGTCCTGTGCGGCCAGCTCCGGCGTTTCCTGCTGCAGGATCACCGGGCTGTTCTCCTGTGCGGTCTCTGCCGTTTCCGTGCTTTCCGTGGTGTCCGGCTCTGCGTCCTCCGCGCGGCCCGGCACCAGCGGGTCCGGTTCCTCTGCGGTGTCCTGTGCAGGCTCCGCCGGGTTCTCCGCTGCGGCGGGCTCTTCGCCCTGCTCTGCGGTCGTCTCAGACTCCGCGGTCTGTGCGGCAGGCTGCTCGGCGGCTTCCGGCTGTGCCTGTGCCGTGGGTCCTTCCGCCGTCCGGGGCTCTTCCGTGCTGTCCGCAGCGCATTCTTCCGAAGAAGCCGCCGACCCGGTCTGTTTCTTCCCGAAGAGCTTTGTTTTCTGCTCCGGTTCCGTCCCGCTCTGCTGCCGGACGATGGGCTGCACCGTCACAGCCCCCTGCAGGTCGGCCAGATTCATGGCCGCCCCCAAACCGCCGACGGCCAGCACCATGGCCATGGTAAAAACAGCCGCAGCCTTGCCCCAGCCGCGTGCCGAAGATCTGTTGTTCCAAATTCGTTTCATGCCGTACTTCTTCGCCTCCGGATCCCTATTTTGGTTATAGTCTGCCGCCGCAAAAGCGGACGGCCATTCATGCATTTTCACACAGGTCCAGTATACACCCGATGCCGTCCCGCCGTCAATCGGCTGGACTTTGCCGCCGCGCACGGGCAGGCCTGCGTCCGCACACCCGAAAAATGCTCCAAAAGGGATACGTTTCGCTGGGGCAAAACATTGCACAAAGCCGAAATTTCCTGTTTTTGCCGCCCGAAATTACGTTTTTTCTTGCTGTCTTGACAGGTGTATGGTATTATACTTGACATGCAGTTTCTCTGCGGCGTACCGCGCCGCAGACCGGAAAGGTTGGTTATTTATGGAAAATGTGAAAGATTTTTTAAAGCGCAAGGACATCGTCATTTCTCCGCAGCGCTACCTCATTGAAGCACTGGGCGCCATGGCACAGGGCCTGTTCGCCAGTCTGCTCATCGGCACCATCATCAAGACGCTGGGCCAACAGACCGGGCTGGAGATGCTGGTGGGTCTGGGCGGCTACGCTACGGCCATGAGCGGCCCGGCATGGTACGGTGGCATCGGCT
>OGZB01002173.1_pt1 | contig 10278 bp, 7 predicted proteins | sample 1576691 | NCBI WGS metagenome assembly OGZB01 (sample SAMEA3541479, study PRJEB24748) | human gut metagenome | biome: human gut; feature: human-associated habitat; material: faeces | place: China | collected 2012
TGTAAAAATAGACTCTTTTAAAGTGCGGATTGTCTCCTCAAGCGCAGTCTTTTTCTTGTTGACTTTTCCAAGCTCTTTTTCCGCGCCGGAAAGGTTTACATAATATTTAGATTCTTCTTTCAGGCTTTCAAAATCCCTTGCCGCCTTTAAACGTTCGGTCATGTAATGCAGTTCCTGATACTGTTTTTCAAGCCGCTCCACATCGGCCTCGTACTCTGCCAGACGTGCTTTTGACACTTTCTCTCCGATGCAGGCATTTGTAGTATAATCCTTTTTCCGCAGATGACGGAAAATAAAATTACTGTACGAATAGCAATCCGGTGTCACGCCGTCCTTCACCTGCTCTAACTCTTCCACGGAATGACACTTGATAATATGACCGAGGTAACGTTTCAGGCACACATCCACATAGGCTTCCTTCGTCTCAACCGCCTCATAAAGAGAGTTCTCCATGGCACGCGGCTCGCTGTCTGCGATCGCTTTGGAATTAATGAGATCCACTTCCTCAAACTGTTTCATCTCACGAAAGACCGCCGCCGCATCATGCGCAAACTTTGGCTCTGTGATCAGAGAAAACTTCAGCCTTCCCATACGGCCCTCGACCGCATTTTTCCACTCTTCGTCTGCCACATCAAAAAGATCCGCCAGAATCTGGACTTTTATCGTTCTTCCGTAAAGGTCGCTTAATTTCCGCTCCAGGGAACTTCTTGCAGAACGGAGATTCTCGCTGTAGGATTTCCGATTGTTTTTCATATCATCCACAAGCTTCTGCTTTTCTTTCAGTTCTTTTCCTGTCTCGCGCTTCTGCTCACTGTAATCTTCAAATTCGTTTTCAATATCCTGCTTTGCAGACTCTATTTTCAAATGCAGTTCCTGACAGTTTTCCTCTGTCACATTTCCATTTTCGATTGTTTCAATGAGATTTAGAACCGGATTGCTGATATAATCGGTGATGACCTCGTCCTCTTCCCACTGTTTCAATCCCTGAACGATTTTGCGCCACTGTCTGCTGTTATCGATCAGCATACGGCTTCTTTCCTCTAATTCCTCTAACTGCTGCTGTTTGTTTCCAAGATCGCTGGCTTTTAAATCTGCACTTACACGTATCAGCTCCTGTTCGACCTCTCCGCGCTCTTCGGCGAGCGTGTCTGCCTGTTGCTGCAGCTGTGCCTGCTCTTCTTCAATTCTTTTTTTGTCCTCCTCGGCTGCCTCTATTTTCGCCCGGAGATCCTCAATATCAATGCAGCGGATAAAACTCTCTGTGCGGATCATATCGGTCTGGAGCGTCACCAGCTCCTGCCCGGTCTCTTTTACGTCTGTCAAAAGTTCGATACGTTTCCGCGTGGTTGGAGCCGGACATGTAGTCGCCCAGCGGCACCGGAGAGTATCCTCAATTTTTTCCTTGATCTGGCGGTAGGCATCTAACTGCTCACTGATCGTTCCGATCGTGTCTGACGTGCTCTTTGGAAACATATAATCACGGATAAACTGTCCTGTTCCGTTTGTCATTTTCAGTGCGATTGCACTCTTTTCCATCGTGATAAAACGGTTTGGATCAATGTAACCTAAAATGACATCATATAACGTTCCAAGATAAGCTTCCTTGGAAGCGTAAATACGGTTGACATCCCCTTTTCCACGGTTATCCTTCGATACGGCTCTCTCATTTACCAGCTTTTTGATATCCTGATTGGAATAACAGAAGCCCTCCTCCGTGATATACCCCGGTTCCGGCATCTTTCCGGAATGGCTGAAATAGGAAAACTTTTTGATCTCAGAATCATTTCTTCTCACTTCAAACGCAATGCCCACACACGTAGTGATGTGCGTTCCCGTGTCCTTGATCTCCAACGCAATGACCGAGCAGAAATCGCAGTTTCCACGGTTTGCAGAACCATCTTTCTGCTCACCACGGAGGTAGCTTAAGACACTTCTGCGGTTTTTGGCATCATCCGCCGCCTTGTTCAAAAAACTCGGACTGAAGCTTCCATATAAAATAACCTGGATTGCATCCATAACGGTCGATTTTCCAGATCCGCTTTTTCCACTGAATAAATTCACATATTCATTAAATTCTAATACTTTATGATTAATTCCACCCCAGTTGTTCAGACACATGCGGGTGAAAATTTTCTTTGCCTGGCTCAAATGTACTGCTCCTTTTGTCAATGATCTAATTCTCTTTTTCCTCTTCTGTCAGAAGTTCTTCCACCTCGTCCTGATAGGTGCGCACCAGCTCGTTGATATCCATCGCAGAGCAGAACACGTTTACGGTACTGTAAATATAAATCGGGGTAAAATCTTCCAGATTGGCAACGGCACCCGGCAGTTCGATCATCTGATGCGTTTTCATCAGAACAAGTGCATCGTTCCACTCCTGTCCTGTGAGACGTCTTGTAATAAGGTTTGTATTTTTTCCATACTCACGGATCTCTGCCAGATTTGTAGTAGTTGCATGCAGACCTTCCCCCATGATTTTGTCACGATAAATCATTTTTAAAAGAATGACCAGCTTCGTTGTCATAAGGCTCATACGCTCTGTCATAACGCCATCCCCCGTGATCCGGAAAATATGTTCCTGCGGATCATGCACAAGCTCGCAGTCCAGCACAGACAGATAGTCCGCGATAAACTCTCTGTGGCGCAGACACACCTGATACCTCGGATTGTCGTGCTGTACCAGAGTTGCCGGGTCACATTTCACCTGTAAAATGCATGTCTGCCGGAATAAATCCTGTATCGTTTTTCTGATATTTTCTGCCTCGCCCTGTGAGACAGTCTCCATATATTGTAACATCTTTTTTCCAATGCCTTCTTTCATGTATAGTAACGCAATTTTATTTATTCTGCCCGATCACAAGTCTCGAATAAGTTAGTCCGTCCTCACTCCGTATCTCGCCGTCCACCGATACCGTATCTTCCGCCAGACGTTCCTCCGTCTCTTCCTGCCAGAGGAAAAGAAGTTTTTCCAGATCCTCCACAGACTGTACGGTCTCTTCTGTTGCCACAAAGACTCCATCCACGGTATTTTTTCTTCGGAAACTCTGTAACTCGTTTCTTGTATACAACGGCTTTGGAACAAAATCCGTCATGTGCTGTTCCCTTGCGTCTATTTCTTCGTCCAGCATCACCGGTGCAAATGCTCCGTCCCCGCGGTCTCTTCTTCCAGCAAAACTGTTATCTGTAATATTTTTAAACTGCGAAGAAAAACGGATACGCTCTCTCATTTCCACCAAAATCTCATCTTTTTTCTCACTGCGGTCTAACAGATTGATCAGTTTGATGATGTTATCTTCCTCACTGACGCCCTCCTGCAAAATGTAATGGATGCGGGCCAGCGCACGCTTTGCAAAAACGGTTTTCTGCTCAATGAGTTTATTGTATTTGCGCTCGATCATGTCAAATTCCCGCTCCAACTGCATCACGATCCTGCTCGTATCCTCACAATACTGCAATCTGTACTCATTTCTCTTCTGTAATAGTGTGCCTGTTTCGAGAGAATTTTTTTCTTTCAGAAGCACCGCTTTTTTCTCATCATTTTCGTTTAAAATTTCACTGATAAGTTCTTTCACTGCCTCCTTGTACCGGTAAAAACTGTCCGTCGTCGTGAGGATTGCATATTTTTTGCTGTCACTGTTGTTGATCTCCTCCACAAGCACCTGCTGAATCCCGATAAAATGTTTCTGGGAGGACAGCTCATCAAAATAAGAACGCATTCCATCCTGCATGTTGGACAGCAGCTGCCCCAGACTTTTGGATGTGCGCAGTGCGCTTTTTAAAATATCATTGTTTTTTTCATTGTCAGAATGATAAGTAAACAACGCACTGTAAATGGAAAGCATGCTCTCTCTTTCCCGGCTGTCATCATCACTCTGCAGCTTTTTAAACAACTCGACATACAACTGGCTGTATTCCGGGAAAGAAATAATATACGTATTTAACTTTTCATCAAAATCGCTTTTTAACCATCCCCACCGAATCAAGGTATTCAATATGCCAGACGGCGAATCTTCCGGAAATAAGGTATCCGGCTCGTCCTCTTCTTCTATTTCCTCATCCTCCCAGATAATCCTTGCCTTTGCAATTGTATCTGCAATAATCACACGGCATTCCTCTATCGTCAATCCAAGTGCTGTATACACTTCATTATTTTCCTCATAAATTGCCACAAGAAACTGCATATATGCATCACGGTTTTTCGTGCGAAATAGTTTATAAAATTCCTTTGGAATTTTCTTTTTTAAAATCATGAATGAATTTCCTCTTTATTTTCTACAACAGCCGTTCCTGTTCTATCGTCAGACCTGACTTAAGTATTGCTTCCTTTAATGGTTCCGAAACCAGATCACAAATCGTCTTCAAAAACCGAACTTCCTTTGGAGAGAAAAAACCATGACAAAATATATAAAGAGTATCTTTTCTATAAGACATGTCCTCATAGTTTGCTTTATTTTCAATTGTCATGATTCTTTTGCAACCTGACAGGGCATACGCCCTTGCATGTTCCATTGTCTGTGTATTTATAATCGTTCCATAAATCTGTGATGAAGAATCAATTACTTTTTCATCATTTATAATATACTGCAGTGTGCCTTTCCACTCAAGCGTCTGCGCATAAGAATGAATATTATGCGCATCCAGCAGTTCATCATCACTCATTTCCTCTATATAAAATGGGGATTTTGCTTTTAAAACAGACAGTATTCTATCCTCATAATTTTTTTGGAAACATTTGGAATTGTGAAGAACACGCGCACTGAACACCCGTTTCCAGATGTGTTCCTTTTGATGTGCAACTGCATCTATACATACAAAAAAGTTTCATCTTCCAGTTCTTTCTGCTCTTTTCCTCTGTTCAACAGATCCAATAAATCATCATAGTAGGAGCACAACCATGCACAATCCTGTCCTTTTCTCCGCCATTTTTCCACACGGGCAATGAGACGAAGCTGCCTTTCCCTTGGATCTTCGATTTGTTCCCTTTCACACAATTCCGGAATAATCGCAACATCATAATCAATTTTCTTAATACTTGTTTTTACATCTTTCCAATTTGGCTTAAACTTCCCCATCTTTCCCGCATTTGTCTCATTTTCAAGAATATTTGCCTGATCCAAAAGCTGTTTTCTTCCACCCACTATTTCCATAACATCCGCATCGATATACGGATGTTTCCATCCACTGAGCATCCCCGCCCTGTAATGATCGGTATTGGTTTTATCAATGATCCAACGGGCTAAAGTTTTATGTTCCTGCTCTTTTTTTCTGCCCACGTGGTCTCTCCTTTATTCCTATGATTTCATCCACAGGAAGTGCCGCGTAAAAAGCTGATGCATATCTGCCAAAAACGTAGACATAACACTTCCTGAACCTTTTACCTCTTCTTCCGTTGCTTCCTGCTGTAATGCTGCGATTGCTGTTTCCATTTTTTCATTTCTTTATCTTCATATATTTAGTATAACGAAAAATTTTCCGAATTGCACCTATTATTTAAACATTTCGCATGAATCATCACCGACAAAAAGAGAACAGTGCCCCGATTGATCATCTGACACTGTTCTCTTTCTTTTGGTTTTATCCCTGTTCTCCGGATTCCGGTACATCTGTACTCACCGGTTTTGTACTATTCTGCGGCTCCACTTTTGCCATCGTAACCTTTGTTCCGTCATCCTTTACTACAAAATTCACGGAATCAAGTCCCGATACATTCACATTGCGGTTTACCTTCGCATCGTAAGACTCGGCATTGATAATATCTGCCAGATCAATTCCGGTTGCTTCTTTCATGCTTTCAAAGACTTTTGCCATGACCACCGGCACATTTCCGGCAATCTGATCCACACCATTGCTGCCGCCTTCGCCACCTCCAATGATTGTGATCTTGTCAATCTGACCGAGCGGTTCTGCAACTTTTCCGGCAATATCCGGAAGTACCTTGATCATCATTTCCGCTACTGCAGCCTTATTATACTTCGCATATGCTTCTGCCTTCTTTTCCATGGCTTCTGCTTCCGCAATACCTTTTGCCTGAATCGCAGATGCCTCTGCCTCACCGACTGCCCGGATACCGGCTGCTTCCTGCTCTCTTGCAAAACGCATGGCTTCTGCTTGTGCCTTCTGCGCTTCCGCTTCCCGCTGTGCCTCAAACTGCTTTGCCTCTGCGTCCTTCTGACGCTGATAAAGTTCTGCTTCCGCGCGCTGCTGGGCTGCATATTTTTCTGCCTCGGCTTTCTTCTTTACTTCTGCCTCCAGCGACTGCTCCGTAACGGCAACCTGCTTCTGCTTTAACTCAATTTCACGCTCCTGCTTTGCAATATCTGCATTTGCTGTGGTAACTTCAATGGTCTTACGTTGTTCCTCTTTCTGGATTTCGTAAGCGGCATCTGCCATCGCCTTCTTTGTATCGGCTTCCATCTGAAGTTCTGATTTTTTGATTGCCAGTTCATTCTGTTTCTTCGCAATCTCTGTCTGCGCTTCCACTGCCGCATCATTGGATTCTTTATCCGCTGCTGCCTGTGCAACTTTAATATCTCTCTCCCTCTCGGCTTTTGCGATGGCTGCAGATTTCTTAATCTTTACAATATTGTCGATACCGAGATTTTCAATGACATCATTTCCATCAACGAAATTCTGCACATTGAAACTGATGATATCCAGTCCCATCGCTGCCAGATCCGGCTCCGCATTTTCTTTGACAAGGTTGGCAAATTTCTGACGGTCGGAAACCATCTCCTCCAGCCGCATCTTACCAACAATCTCACGCACATTGCCTTCAAGCACTTCACGTGCCACACTTGCTATGTACTCTGTATTTTTATTCAGAAAGTTCTCTGCTGCCAGACGCAGTTTCTCCGGATCATTACTGATCTTGACATTGACCGTGGCATCCACATTGATATTGATGTAATCCGCTGTCGGTACGGCGTTACTCGTCTTGACATCAATCGGAATCAGACGCAGATTCAGTTTATCCAGACGCTCAAAAAACGGAATCCTTATACTTGCCTTTCCAATGACAACTTTTGATTTCTTTTTCACACCGGAAATAATGTATGCCATATCCGGTGGTGCTTTCACATATCCCAGCAATAACAGCAATACAACGATCACCACAATAACCGCCGGGACAAGATACGGTATCAGATTTTCCATAAAAATCCCCTTTCTGTTAACTACTCCTGCTACCTTTTTATTGTAATATACTTTTTAAAAATTGTCATATTATTTTCTTATGATGTTTTCCTTAACTTAACCTTAAAACATAGACACTTGAAATTCTTTCCTGTTAAATCCATGAAAAATATTATAAAATAATTTGGAAAAGTTTGTAACGAAACCATCTTTTCGCCGTCTAATCTGTGTAAAAAGGAGGTGACCGGTTCTGAATTATGAAAAATTGTACAATTCCTATTACCTGCAGGTTTACTCTTACGTGATGACAATCGTCAAAAATCAGTCCCTGGCGGAAGAAATCACACAAAATACGTTTTATAAAGCGCTGACTGCCCGACACGGCTATGAAGGGAAATCCCGTGAATTCACATGGCTGTGCAGCATAGCCAAAAACCTTGCAGTTGATGAATGCCGCAAAAATCAAAAATATGCCTGTTTCGATGCATCTGCTGCGGAAACATCCGATGATATTGCAAACCATATTGCGGATCAGGACTCTGCGCTGCAGATTCATCTCGTACTTCATGAACTTAAAGAACCTTATAAAGAAGTCTTTCAGCTAAGAGTTTTCGGAGAATTATCCTTTTCACAAATCGGAATAATCTTCGGGAAAACAGAAAATTGGGCGAGAGTTACTTATCACAGGGCAAGATTAAAAATTAAAGAAAGGATGGACCACCATGAATCATAATCCAAACGAATGTGACATTGTGCAGGATCTCCTGCCATTATATTACGACCATGCATGCAGTCCTGCCAGCTGTGAACTGGTCAGACAGCATCTTGCTGACTGCGCTGACTGCGAAAAAATTTACGAAGATTTAGCCAATCATACCATTGACAACGTAATTGAAACCGAATCCCGCGAAATTCTGGAACGGCATGCCAAAAAAGAACGGAACCTGGCATACAAAGCCGGTATAGTCATTGCCGCCCTGCTGCTTGTTCCGATCCTTATTACCTTTATTGTATCCATGGCCGGCGGCAGCGGACTCGGCGTATTCTCTGTCGTAACCGCTTCCATGATGCTTGTCGCAGCACTCACTGTTGTTCCGCTTATTTCTTCCCAGAAACGGCTGATGAAATGTATTTTATGTGGTGTCGGTGCCCTGCTGCTGATTTTATTTTTTGTAAATGCCATGAATGGCGGAGGAGAATTTTTCTTCTGGTCCGTTCCGACTGTATTCGGACTTTCCGTTGTATTTTTCCCTCTGGTGATACGCGAAATGACATTACCGCCTGTATTATCCGATAAAAAAGCCCTTATTATCATGATCTGGGATACGCTTTGGCTCTACCTGACCATATTTACCGTATCTTACCGTTCCGGATCAGGCAGTCTGAAAACCGGATGCATTGTGGCAACAGTTCTGATGATTGGTGTATGGCTCTTTTTCCTCATAATTCGCTATCTCCCGGTCAATGGTTTTATCAAAGGCGGTCTGTGTACACTTCTTTGCAGTATATGGATTACCTTCTCCAATGATGTTTGCAGTTATCTTCTGTATGATACCAGACAGCTTACCATCCGCCATGCGAATTTTTCCACCTGGACGACAGATCTCAACGTAAATGCCAACGTGTATGTCATCCTTCTTGTCGCCGGAATTCTCATCAGTGCTTTACTGATCGGAATCGGGATTGTAAAAAAGAAAAAATAATTCCAACAAAGTCCATCGGATGACCAGGCTGCGTTTGCCCGACCTGTAGACGGCAATATCGCAGCCTCTATTCCGAAAAGCTTCCATTGATTCTTATTGTATTTTCCATCCGGCGCTCTGCATCTGAAGATTTGTCATATGCCGGTAGATTCCGTTGGTGCTCATTAACTCCTCCGGTGTTCCTTCTTCCGCGACTTTTTTCTACAAATTCTTGTGTATTCATCCGAAATATTACTATTTGCCTTTTTAAAAAAATCAAATAAATCATGTGTCGAAGTGCTCATGTTCATTCCCCACCATTCTTTATATGCCTATTTTAACCGTTTCACATATTCATAAATCCGTTTCAGCATTCCGTCTTTATCTTCTCCTAATTCTCCACGAATTTTGTCACCAAATCCCATATACGTATTGAATCCAAGCATATATACAGCCATTGCCATAGACAGCTCGCCGTTTTCATCACCATACAATGATGCCACTTTTCTCAATTCATCAATAACCGTATCGTGTGGTACTTCAACACCGCCTTCTTCATTTACAACAGAATTGATTACCTCCGGCAATGCCATACACATCTTATAAAATGCATCTTCTTCACCAGTGAGAATTGCATAAAACTGATCCATGCTCACACGGCGAATCAACCTATGCTGTACATTTTTCCCATCAACTTTTGTTGACCATTTTATATTCTGTGATTTCTTTGCAATTGCTTCAACCAACAGACACGCACAATCATCATCTTCCAAAATCTGTCCTTGCATTTTTATATATGTTTTTGCAGAAGATGCAGAATTCATAGTATTGTGTTTGTTTTTCATTTCCACATATATTGTATGTACAATATCTCCATCTGGCATTTGTATTCCATCGGGATTTCTGTAAATAACATCCCAGCCTGCCTGCGGGACTTCGCATCCTTTGAAATAAGAAAAAATATTCTGGTGAAAATATCCTATATCATTATTATTAGACTTATCTCTCTGCCGGAAAATTTCATTATTTACAATTTCTTCCCAGCTTGTACGATACACCGATTTATCAAAAATCAGCTTGATCGGATCAATCAGGTTACTGTTGAATCGCTTCAAATCATACGATTCTAGCTTTTCTCCATATTTCATAATCGTTGCACGCACATGCTTCTTAAAATCTTCTTCTGATATAAAATCTAAATTCCACGCCATTTATTTTATCTCCTCTAATGATTTATGTATCTCCAACCCAATTTCATATGCTAAGTTGACAGGAACAGCATTTCCAACCTGTTTATACTGAGATTGAACACTTCCACAAAATTGCCATTCATCTGGAAATGTTTGACATCTTGCATTCTCACGTACCGTAAACGGTCTTGCTTCCAATGGATGACATCTTTCTGTTTGCTTCTGAGACGGTGAAGTCAATACTGGCAATGTTGGTTCATCAAGCCTTATTCTCA
>OGZB01002177.1_pt1 | contig 10254 bp, 9 predicted proteins | sample 1576691 | NCBI WGS metagenome assembly OGZB01 (sample SAMEA3541479, study PRJEB24748) | human gut metagenome | biome: human gut; feature: human-associated habitat; material: faeces | place: China | collected 2012
ACCCCAAGCTGTACCAAGAATATCTCTTTGACCTGGACCATCAAAATAGGCTCTGAATACCAGAGCCCGGCCCACTGCTATATGCCCACAATCAGGGCTATTGCGATGGCTTAACGCTTGGCCATCGCGCGTAGCACAATCTTGCGCAGTTCGGAGGCAATCAGCACGATTGCGGCCAGGCAGATGCATTCCACCCAAGCCATCGGGCTCAATGCCACGGTGCCGAACGGACCGTTGAGGAACGGCACGTAAATCACCACGAGCTGCAGCGCCACGGACAAACCAATCGCACCCCATAGCCACTTGTTGGAGAACAGACCCACGAATGCGGACTGCAGATGCGAACGGGAGGACAGCGCGTTGAATAGCTGGGCAAACACCAGAATCGTGAAGCCCATCGTACGGGCCTCGGTCATCTGCGCTTCATGGCCGATAGCATCCACCGAGCGGTCGGTGAACAAGCCGCCGGACAGGTGCATGTCCATACCAATCAGCGTGACGATGGCCATGATGACGCCGATGTAGATGATGTCGCCCCACATGGAGGCGTCAATCACGCGGTCCGTCACCTTACGCGGTTTACGACCCATCACATCGTCGGTCTGCGGGTCCACGCCCATAGCCAACGCCGGCGCGGCATCGGTCAGCAGGTTAATCCACAGCAACTGTGTGGCGAGCAGCGGCACGGTGACGCCCACGGTTTCCGGCTGGCGGATGCCGAGGAAGCCGGCAAACACCACACCGAGGAACACGGTGAACACCTCACCCACATTGGAACTCAGCAGGTAGCGCAGGAACTTGCGGATGTTGTCGAAGATCACGCGACCCTCGCGTACGGCGGCCACGATGGTGGAGAAGTTGTCGTCCGCCAGAATCATCTTGGCGCTCTGCTTGGTCACTTCGGTGCCGGTGATGCCCATGGCCACGCCGATGTCCGCGGACTTGACTGCCGGGGCATCGTTCACACCGTCGCCGGTCATGGCCACGATGTTGCCTTGGCGCTGCAAGGATTCGACGATCTTGAGCTTGTGCTCGGGGGCCACGCGCGCGTACACGGACACTTCGGACGTGGCCTTGTCGAGCGCGGCCTCATCGGGCAGCTGGTCGAGCTGGTCGCCGGTCAGGGCCTTGCCATCCTTGGCGATGATGCCAAGGTCGGAGGCGATGCGGGCGGCGGTCAGCGGGTGGTCGCCGGTGATCATCACCGTGCGGATGCCGGCACGATGGGCCTCGGTCACGGAGTCGCGCACCTCGGTACGCGGCGGATCGATAATGCCGACCATGCCATTCCAGATGAGATCGGTTTCAATGGCTTCGGCCTGATCGGCGATGTCGGACACCTGGCCTGCAGCATTGACGCTTACACCGGGCACATCAGCCAAAGAACCGGTTTCCAGCGGACGGCAGGCCTCGCCAAGCGTACGGTAGGCCTCGGAGGAGAGACGTTCGACGGTGGCGAGAATCGACTGGCGATCGCCTTCGGTGAGCTTACGGACCTGACCACCCACGCGGATGCGCGTGCAGTAGCTCAACAGCACGTCGGGCGCGCCCTTGGCGAACACGGTGAGCTTGTCTGAATCGGTGCTGTCCTTGGCGATGATGGACATGCGCTTGCGTTCGGAGGTGAACGGAATCTCGCCAACGCGCGTGTAGCGCTTGATCTTGCGATCGGCCTTGACCTTGCGTGCGGCCACGATCAGCGAGACTTCGGTGGGGTCGCCCACAATCTCCCAACGGCCGTTCTCCTCGCGTAGTTCGCCGTCGTTCGCGAGCGTGCCGGCCACGAGCGTGGCGACGACTTCATCGGCCACAATCTGGGCCTGCTCGGATTCAGGACTGACGCCGCCGGTCATAACCATGCGGCCTTCCGGCGCGTAACCGGTGCCAGTGATCTGCACTTCGCCGGACGGGGTGACCACACGTTCCACGGTCATCTCGTTGCGGGTCAGCGTACCGGTCTTATCCGAGCAGATCACGGAAGCGGAGCCCAAGGTCTCCACCGAATGCAGTTTCTTGACGATGGCGTTGTGCGCGGCCATACGCTGCACACCAAGCGCCAGCACCACGGTCAGGATGGCGGCCAAGCCTTCCGGCACGGCGGCCACAGCCAGCGAGACAGCCAACAGCAAGGAATCAATCACGTCATGGACGTCGTTGAAGCCTTCCAGCACGGCGAGCGCCACCAGCACCACGACAGCGATGACGCACACCGCAATGCCGAGGATCTTGGAGACGTAATCCATCTCCTTCTGCAGCGGAGTTTTCTCATCTTCGGTGGCGGAGAGCATGTCGGCGATCTTGCCGACCTGCGTATTCATACCGGTGCCGGTCACGATTGCGCGGCCGGTGCCTTGCGTCACGGAAGTGCCGTTGAAGATCATGTTGGCGCGGTCGCCCAGCGCCTTGGCTTCGGTGAGTGTGTCCGGCTTCTTGCCAACCGGCACGGATTCGCCGGTCAGTGAAGCCTCGGCGATGCGCAGGCTGGCCGCGTTGACCAGTCGGCCATCAGCGGAGACCGAATCGCCTTCCGCAAGGACGATGATGTCGCCGGGGACCACGTCGGCGGTGTTGATGCGCATGACCTTGCCATCGCGCAGCACCGAGGTCTGCGGGGCCGTCATTTGTGCGAGCGCTTCGACGGCCGCCTCGGCCTTGGCTTCTTGCATATAGCCGAGCACAGCATTGACAATCAGGATCAAGATGATCACGATGGCGTCGAACGGCAGCACTTCGCCGCCTTCCGCGCCGGGCTGCGCATTGGCTTTTTCGATGAACCAAGCGATCACCGAGATAATAGTGGCCGCGATCAGCAGGTAGACCAGCGGATCTTGGAATTGGGCCAGGAATTTCTTCCATTTCGGTACGGGCGGGGCGCTGGCGAGCTCGTTCGGGCCGAATTTGGCCAGTCGGCGCTTGGCTTCTTCCTCGCTCAGGCCGTGGGATGGGTCGACGTTCAGGGCTTTGGCCACGTCGTCGGCGCTGGTCAGACTTGGATCAGTATCCCCCAATAGCGCTTCCTGTGCGCGCACCTCTTCCGATTCCACGACCCCGTTCGTTGCGGTCGTGGACACTGCGGATTGATCTTTGAGATCATCCATAATGTTCTCCTTGGTATTGCCGCGGAGTAGTCAGCCTTGCGGCCGCTGCCGGGTTTTCTCTCCCGGCTGGACGCACAGGACTGCGCGGTTATGGACACCGGCGCAACTGCTGCCGATGCATACGATTGCCATTATTCCATAACCGCGTGGCGCACTTGGCGCACAGCGTAATAGCGTTTTGCCTAGAACAGGCGACGCAACCAGGCCTCAGCCAAATCAGGCCAACACTGCACGCATTCGACGATGTGCGCATAGAAGCCGTTACCGGCAGTTTCCGCATTGGCCAAGGACAGGCCGTGGCTGCCTTCAGGGAACAGGTGCGCCTCAATGCTCACGCCGGCGGCCCGGCAGGCCTGGATGAGCATTAGCGTGTTCTCCACGGGCACGGCGTCGTCGGTCATGGTATGCCAGACGAAGACGGGTGGCGTTTTGGCATCGATGTGCTTTTCGATGGAGAACTTGTCCAGCAAAGCCTGATTGTGAGCTTGGTCCCCTAGCAGGCATTGGAAGCTGCCGCGATGGGCGTACTTGCCGGCGGTGATTACTGGGTACGAGAGCATCAGCGCGTTCGGGCGCACGGCGTCCGGGTCCATGCCGCCCTGTTCGCGGATGTCTTCGTCGCCGACCGAGGTGGCGAGGTTGGCGGCCAGATGCCCGCCTGCGGAAAAGCCGAGTACGGCCACTTGCGCGGGGTTTACATGCCACTGATCCGCATTGGCGCGAATCAGGCGCATTGCCTCGGCAGCCTCCAGCAAAGCCACCGGATAGCGGCTGGGCTGCACCGAATAGCGCAGCACGAATACGGCGAAGCCTTTGGCCAGGAATCGCAGGGCCACTGGCTCGGCTTCGCGGTCAGAAGTCATGGCGTAGCCGCCGCCAGGCAAAATCAGGATGGCCGGGCGTATACGGTCCGGTTCCATCTCCTCGCTGTTGTCGGCCACATAGCCAAAGAATCGCGCCTCGCTGCCATCAATGCCAACGATGGTTTGTTGAATGTATTGCATGCCATACATCATACGCGCAGAGAATAGTTCTCGATAAGAACCACTCGCCATATGCGGTCTTGCCCGTATCTCCAAACCGAATAACGCTTACAGCGAATCGTGAAGACTGCGGGCCATGGCGCGGTCGCGCGAGCCTTTGGTGAGCTTGAGACCGAGGGTCACGGCAATCAACACAACAGTGCAGGCGATCCACAGCGTTCGACCGCCGAAGTTGCTGATAGTCCAGCCACCAATCAGCGGCGCCAGCGCAACCGACACCGACCACACTACGTTGTAGACGCCCTGATACGTGCCGCGCGCCGACGCGGGTGCCATGGCGGCAACCGTAGTGGTGGCGATAGGGAATGTGCCCAGCTCACCCAGCGTCCACAGCACTACGGCAAGCGCGAATCCGCCCCAAGAATGGGCCGCGGCCTGCACCGCATAGCCGATGACGGTTACGGCGAGGCCCATCACCAGCACGCGTGAATTGCCCATGCGCGCGAACAGTTTCATCGCGGGAATCTGCAGCAGGCACAACATACCGCCATTGATGGTGAGCAGCACCGAATACTCGCCCAGCCCTAGACCAAGGTCCGTCATGGCAATGGGCAGGCCGGAGGTGCTTTGGAAGTACACAAGGAAGTAGCCGAACATCAGCAGGGAGAAGCCGAGGAATGGAGTATCGGTGAGCACGCGCCGCCAATTGCGAGACATGGCGCCCTTGACACTGGCAGCCGGTGCGGCATCCGAGTGATTCGGCCTCTCAATGCCGGCGAATTCCGCATGGGTAACACTGCATTCGTCTTCATGGCGCACCGCACTTGGCACCGATACAGTAATCCCCAAATGCCGCACCTCGCGGAAGAACGCAATCAGCAATATCGTGACGGCTATCATCACCGCCGCTTCAACGTAGAACATCAGCGAATACGAGATCTTGACCAGCTGGTTGGCCACAATCGGTCCAATCGCGTACCCAAAATTAATCGCCCACGATTGCAGTACGTATGCACGTTGCTGACGTTCGGCAGGCACCACATCCGCGATATACGCGGCGATGGCCGGGCTGGGCAGCGAGGCGAACGCACCATAGACGAACAGAGCCGCGCCTAAAGACACAGGATCAGTGAGTACGGAAACGACCAGCAGGGCAGCCGCTGCGCCGATTTCGCCGATGATAATCATGGATTGGCGGCCGAATCTGTCGGACAAGGTACCGCCGAACAGGCAGCCGATGATTGCGCCGAAGCCGTACATGGCCACGACTGTGCCCACCACACCCTCATCGAGGCGCAGCGCGGAAACCAAATATATCGACAAGAATGAGGTCACGAAGCGACCCATCCACAGAATCAGAATCGCCAACCATAATCCCCAATACAGCAGGGACAGTCCGAATATCATACGCTGCTTCTTCACTCTCAATACCTTACCGGCTACCGACGGCGGAATAGCCGCGTTTTGGCGCGGGGTGCTGGGACAATAGCACCTATGGCTATCAAAAAAGGACCGACCAAGGGGTCGGGTGGCAAGCATCGCAACAAACTGAAGGGCTACGGCCCCACTCCCAAGGCCGAGGACCGCGTCTATCACAAGGCGTACAAGGCCAAGAAAGCGGCCGAACGTCGGCAGATGGCCGACCCGCGTCTGGCAGCCCGCCGTCGAGTGGACAAGTTCGCTTCGGCGGATACTTCGGATCTGGTGTACGGCCGTAATTCCGTGCTGGAAGCACTGCGCGTAGGCGTACCTTCTTCCACGCTGTACATCATGTCTCGTATTGAACATGACGATCGTACTCGCGAAATCGTGAAAATCGCTGGTATGAACGGCCTGCACATGCTGGAGGCCGATCGTCTGGAGATGGATCGTATCGCCCGCTCTGGCAACCATCAGGGCGTGATTCTGAAGGTCGATCCGTTCCAGTACTCCTCGCTGAACGAGCTGGCCGATCGTGCTGAGAAGAAGGCCAAGGCAATGGAGGCCGCGAATTCGGCGGCCGCCCGTATTGCTGCGCGACCGCTGTTTATCGCATTGGACGGCGTGACCGATCCGCAGAACCTGGGTGCCGTGATTCGTTCGGCGGCCGCATTCGGTGCCAATGGTGTGATTCTGCCGGAACGCCGTTCCGCTTCAGTGAACGCCGCCGCTTGGAAGGTGTCTGCCGGTGCGGCCGCGCATATGCCGGTGGCGCGCGTGGTGAACCTGACTAAGGCACTTGAGGGCTTGAAGGAGCGTGGATACTACGTTGTCGGCCTTGACGGTGGCGGCGATAAGCTCGTCGGCGAGACTGGCTTTGAATCCGATCCGCTCGTTGTAGTGCTCGGTTCGGAAGGCAGCGGTTTGGGCCGACTGGTGCGCGAAACCTGCGACGCGATTGCCGGCATCCCGATCAGCTCGTCTGTTGAGTCGCTGAACGCTTCAGTGGCGGCGGGTATCAGCCTGTACGCAGTGTCCAACGCACGGCGCAAGGCTGCGGCGGAGTGATTGTCGCTTGAGGCCGTAATAGGTTGTACATACACGGAAGCCCCTCTATTTGAGGGGCTTCTTTGTGTGATGGGCTCACCTACAGACAGTCCACCGGATTGTCCGCTTAATGACTCCACACGGCCGCATCCGGATCGTCATCGGGGTTGTAGCCGTCGTCGTCCGGGTCGCTGTAGGTGGATTCGTCGTCAATGACGCCGGAATCGGCCTCTTCGTTAAGTTCGGCGAGTGCCTTGGAATCAAGGCTGTAGCTCGGCAGAGCGTTGTCGATGTAGCTGGTCACGGCCTCGCCCATCGGCACGTCGTGGCCGGCCTTCTCCGCCAGGAACCAGCGATGGTCAAGCACCTCATGGAAGAACTGAGCAGGCTCGATCTGGGAGCGATATTCGCGCGGAATCATACGCACGGTCGGCTCGAACACCTCGCGCATCCAGTCGGTGGCCACGATTTCCAGATCCTCGCCCTCACGCCACGTGGAGGCACGGTAGGCGTCAAGGTCGTTGAGCAGACGACGGGCCTGGTTCTCCTGCACGTCAAGGCCGGTGAGGCGCAGCAGCTTGCGGTTGGCGTAGCCGGCGTCCACCACGCGCGGGCGGACCAGCACACGTTTGCCGTCCTCGGCGGTCTTCATTTCCAGCTCGTCCACGTCGAAGCCCAGATCGTTGAGCTTGTTGACGCGCTGCTCGATCTTCCACATTTCGTCCGGGTTGAACTTGTCGGTGTCGGTCAGGGCGCTCCACAGCGAGTGGTAGCGATCAACCAGGCGGTTGCCCACCTCGATCTCATCCACGTCGCCGGGCAGTAGCTTGCCGGACGCCAAATCCATAAGTTCGCCGATGATGTTGGTGCGGGCCAAGTCGATATCGTATTCGCGCTGGCCGTCGGTGAGCTGGGCTTGCAGGTCACCGGTCTCGGCGTCCACCAGGAAGGCGGAGAAAGCGTCGGCGTCGCGCAGGAACAGGACGTTCGACAGGGACACATCGCCCCAGTAGAAGCCGGCCAGGTGCAGGCGCACCAGCAGCACGGCGAGGGCGTCAATCAGTCGTTCGGCGGTGTCCGGGCGCAGGTTGCGGGCGAACAACGCACGGTACGGCAGCGAGAACTTCAAGTGCCGGGTGACCAGAATCGCCTCCAGCGGCTCCCCTTCACGGGTGTGACGGCCGATGACCACGGCGATCGGGGTCACAGTTGGCAGTTCGAGCTTCTGCAGTCGACGCAGGATCTCGTACTCTCGCTCGGCCACCTGGCGCGTGATCTCCTTCATGGCGTACACCTCGTCGCCCACGTGCACGAATCGCACGACGTGGCGGGAGATGCCTCGCGGCAGGTTGGCCAGCAAGTCCTCAGGCCAGGTGGCCAAGGGCTTGTGCCAGGGCAGCGTGAACATCTTCGGGTTCGAGCTGGCGGCGGTGATTTTCAGTGCTTGCGGTTCGGCTGAATTGGCGTGTTCGTCTTCGGCTTTGACAGACGTGGCCTTCAGCGCACGCGGATCCATCTGGGGCAATTCGTTCAACTCCATGTGTTCGATTTTACGTGTCGTTCGCGATGTGTGCTCCTTTGCCACGACTTCGGCGCGTTATGTTTACGGACGATTCAACTCGTCCCATGCCGCTCATTGCATATCGTTGGACTTGGTTTGCTGTGCAAGCTGCAAACGCAGCTCATCGATCTGCCGCTGCAGGCTCTCGATATAACGTGTTTGCTTGCAGATGATCAGATCGCGCACGTCACGCACATCGACCTTGCTGACTTCTCTGTCTTGCGCCGTGTCCATATCCACAGAAAACAGGCGTTCCGGGCTGCTTGCCACTTCCAGATCTTCCAGCTGCATTTTCTTCCGCCATCGGTCCATGCAGCGTTCAATACGTTTTTCGCCTATGAACTCAGGCCCTAGTCCCGCCTCACGGAACAGGTACGTGGGCGATTCGCCGGCATCGGCGCGCATCACGCATTCCCGTTTGAACCACTCGGCATACCTGATGCGTGATGGCGATACCTTCACCACCGCCCGCAGCTTGATCAGACGTTTTATCTGTGCGGATGAGAACGAGGCCTTGCTATGCGTCATGCTTTTCCTCCGTCGGCACGGAACTGGTGTGATGACTCGGTATCATCGGAGCGATATCGCACGCGTAGTTTCAACACGGCAAATGCGATGACAAGTATGACGGCCGCAACACCGGCGATACCTCCCACGGCGGCACCGGTATTGCCGATAACGCCAGGATTGCCCGGCATCTCTCCTGGGTTGTGTTCGTGTTCAGGCGGGGTGGGCGGAGTACTGGTGCTGAATTTCGGCTCTACCGTGATGTTGAGATCGGCGGCCGTATCTCCGCTGCCGGGAATCGAGATGAGGAACGGATCACAGTCGTATGCCTTGTTGGCTTTCGCCGAATCCGTGCGGGAGACCAGATATAGGCCAAGCGGTAGGTTCTGGAAAGTAAGTTGGCCAGCTGCATTGGTGGTGCCGGAATGCTGGTATAGCTTGTTTTTCGCCGCGTGTGCAGCCAGCTTCTTGGCGGCATCGTGATATTCGCTCGATGTCAGGCGTTCCCAATCGGCAGTGAGACCGGAAAAATCACTGACGGTTTTATATGAGGAAACGCTACCATCATTGTTCGTTGTGACAGTGGCGACGCGCACGATGGCATAAGTATCGCCGGCAAGTGATTTGGGCGAAGCCGTGTCTCGGCCCCATACGGCATTGATGGTGAGAGTGCCGAAGGAATCAGCTTGCGCGTATGGCACCATGAAGCCGAAAGACACAAGACCAGTGAGGATGATAGTAATGGTGGCGGCAATCATGGCAGCAATGCGCGCCGCACCATACTCGCTTCCGCTATGCGGGTCTAACATGTCTGCCCGGTCCTTTCCGCCGTGATGAATGTGATTGGTTATTTGTATTGGCTGGCTGAGGAGGCAAGTCACCGTCCGGCTCGATGGCTGTGGAGCTAGAATCACCGGATGCGACCTTGGCGCTCCCACTCTGCCGGCGTCGCCGCTCATGCCGCTGCCACAAATGCCATGCAATAAGCAAGGCAATCAGCGCGAGAGACGGCAACAAATACTGCAGCGGAATGTCCACGTGGAATGTGGATTTGGCGTCATTCTGCTGCTGTGGTGTGTATGGAATACGTGTCTGTGACGAAATCCAGTGCGGAATGGGACGTACCGGAAATATGTTCTGCTATCAGAGCTATGATATCGTGCCAGATGTTGTCTGTGTAGCAAAGGCTCTTGGAAATGGTCTTCCAATCGGTGCATTTTTATGCCGTGAAGAATGTGCAGCACTTGTACCTGGCGATCACGGTTCTACTTATGGCGGAAATCCACTTGTGTGTGCTGCTGCTAATGCAGTTATGGATCAGTTTGAAGAATTGAACCTGACTGCGCATGTAAAAGAAGTGGGTGCATATTTGTATGAGCAATTAGAGCAGTTAACAGCTGAATTTGACTGTATTAAGGATCATCGTGGCATTGGACTTATGCAGGGAATTGAGCTTACAATTCCTGTAGGTGATGTAATCAAAAAGGCTCAAAAAGAGGGCTTAATTATTATTTCTGCATCAGGAAACGTAATTCGTTTTGTTCCGCCGCTTGTGATCACCAATGCAGATGTAGATGAGATGATTAAGAAATTAGAAAGTTGCTTTTAGTGAAGAAAGAGGAATAAATGAAATCAACAG